>JAABUW010006505.1_pt1 | contig 14584 bp, 18 predicted proteins | sample 5560081 | NCBI WGS metagenome assembly JAABUW01 (sample SAMN10711882, study PRJNA513363) | rock metagenome | isolation source: Antarctica rocks | place: Antarctica: Victoria Land, Knobhead sud
TCAAGCTTGATGAGATGTTTGCAATGAAAGAATCTCAATAAAGTCTTGCAGTTATCAAGATAGTCTGATGATTCTCAGATATTTTCTGAAGCTTCAAAGTTCTTTCAGCTAAACAGATATTGCAACTGATCATTCTGTATGCAACTATTCAGTATGTCATTGATTTCTCAACTATCATGTATTTCTTTCTCTAGCTCAAGATTCTTCATCAGCAACTCATTCAACTTTCTCTTTCTTGAGCAGAATGACTTCAGCAGACTGACATTAAATATTGAATGTATACACGTCTTTGAAGACAGTTTCAGATGATAGACTTGTCTGCTCAGTTGCTTTAGAATTCTGTACAATTCATATCTTTTAGCTTCAAGTTTCTTGAAAGACTTCTTGATTTGAATGTTCTTGACATTCAATCACATCAACTGATTGACAAGATACATCTTAGCAGAGTATTTTTTGTCATGCTGAGTCACATAGTCAACGTTTGTCTCTGCAAGTCTGTAGCAAAGATTCTCGTGCAGTCTTTTCATTCTCATTGCGTAGTTTGTGACTGACTCTGATTTCTTTGAATGACTCTTGATGCTGAACTTCATTCTCGAATGTTTTTCTGTGATTGCAAAGAATGATGTTATTGATGTTGCAATGTAAACGCTGTTATTGTAGAAAAACTCGATCATGATAAGAAGATGAACTCAATCATTTTGAACATTATTGCAGTACGCTTGAAGATAAATCTTAAGAGTTTGATTCTGTCTTTTGATTTGATCATCAATGCAAGAATGAAATCTAGTGCTAAGTTTTCACTTGATCAAAAGATGATAGCACAACGATGTTCAAAAGTGTGATGTAAATACGAAATCTCTGTCAGAAACTATATCATCAAAAGTCTCATGATATTAAACTACTCTGTCAAGAAAGAGATTGATCAGATCAAAAGCAGTCATTGTCTTTCAAGTAGAAATGTAGTGCATCATCTTGAAAAAATGATCGACTACAATCATAATGCTGTCATAGAAGATATCTGAGATGCTCATGCTGTCAGAAAGATCGATGATGAAGTTTATGATAATGCTTTCTCATATTCTTCAAGAAATGAGCAAACTATTCAGAAGTTCTCAGATTCTGTGATGTAATATCTTATGTTGCTGACATAATTTACAAATTCTGCAGTATTTTTTAATGTTCTTATTTGCAAATGATCAGTTGAAGATTCATTGAACAAGCTCTAAACATCATTGAGAATCAAGATGTTTTGCAAGAAAGCTGTCATGAAATTATTTCATAATCTTTGCTCTAAATTCATTTTATGCAGAGACATAAATGAATTCTTGAAATATCATGATGTTGTCTGTGATTTTCTTCAATCAGTTGATCATGAAGACGCTGAAGTCAATTTCAGTATCACGTGTGCTTGAGTTTTTCTTTTTCATTAATTCTCATATTGTGATGATGAAATGATTCATTTTTTGCTGTTTGCAGATCAGTTGAGTCAGACTCTTGAAAGAGTAGCTTGCAAAGTCAACAAAGCTTGAAGTCAAAACATCATTTTGTATTAATGAATTAAAGCATTTATGAATTCTCGTAGACTTTGAGACTGCATCATCTGTCTCATCTGAATCATTTTGAATTGCAACAAAATGACTTTCTGATGCATTCACTTTCTCTCTTGTAAATAAAGCTTTCTTCATTTCTTCAGCAGAATGATGTACAATCAAATCTCTGTTCTGACTCATGATTAAACATTCACTTTTCTCAGCAAAACAATGCATGATTGAAACTTTGCTTTGATTCATGATCAAACATTCATTCTTCTTGACAGAATGATGCATAGTTGAATCTTTGCTTTGATTCATAATCAAACATTCACTCTTCTCAACAGAATGATGCATAGTTGAAACTCTGCTCTGATTCATGATCAAACATTCATTCTTCTCAACAAAACAATGCATAGTTGAAACTCTGCTCTGACTCATGATCAAACATTTGCTCTTCTCAACAGAATGATGCATAGTTAAAACTCTGCTTTGACTCATGATTAAACATTCACTTTTGTCAGCGAGATAACACATAGTTGAACTTCTGCTCTGACTCATGATCAAATCTTTGCTTTCTTCAGCAGAAGAATTTGTTCTTCTGCATTTTCATCTCATCTGAACAACGTTTTTCTCAGTTTCAGCAACAATGATAAATGTCAACTTGATGTTCTTGCAAGAACAGATATCTTTTTTAATCTCAGTGACAGTAATAAACGTTGACTCAATATTCTTGCAAGAAAAGACATTTTTTTAAATCTCAACGACAGTAGTAAATCTTGACTCAATGTTTTTGCAAAAGTCAATGTTTCTTTAAATTTCAACAATAGTAATAAATCTTGACTCAATGTTTTTGCAAGAACAAATGTTTTTCTGACGAGAAATAATGATGTTTTGAAATCATCATTGAGACTTTTCATCAGCAGTTAAAAGTTTCTTCAAAATCTAAGAAACTCTTCTGATTCTTCTTGCAAACGCTGATAAGTTAATGATTTTTTCAAATGACTTGATGACTATTTTCTCATGATTCTTGATACTCAAAGTCTTGAACTGTTGAGTGAAGATAACGAGTGTTGACGCTGATTGACTTGAGAAATTCTTCAAGAGTTCTCTCATGTATGCTAGATCACAGATGAACTTTCTCTCATCTGCATCAATATCTTTCTCATAGTTGAATCTTCTTGACAAGTCATTGACAGAATTGCTCACTTTCTTTTGATAAAAGATCTTGAAGTTGTATGCAGTAAATCTGTTAACTCACTTCATCTGTCTGCAAAAGAGCTTGATTGTTGTCATGAAGTGTTGAAGATTTGCATGATTGCTGATTATCTTTATTTCATGTCAAGTCTCTTCTAGATAATGTTTTCAATGATTCATGCTTTCAATGATCATCAGCATTTTCTGATCATGTACATCATAGTTTCATTCAATCAATTGTCACTTTCTTGATCAGATGATTACTGAGTATCAATGTAAATTCTTGAGTGTGATATCTGTTTATTGAAACATCATTGCTTCTTCTGCAAATTCAAAGACATTCATTTTCAATCTTATGACTTTCGCAAAATTGAAGTGCTGAAAAACAACATTTTAAGCAAAGATGACTTTCAGCTTCTGAAAAGCATTTTGAGCACTGTTGATGAGTTCAATTCATTTCATCTGTTCTTTGAAAATTCATCTCTTCTTTGCGTTAGAAAAAAGACTCATTTTGAGATGATTGATCAAGAATGATGCTATTCTTGAATAGTTCTTTATGAATTAATGATAGAAGTTAACAAAGTCAAGAAACATTTGAATCTCTTTCATCATTCTTGATTATGATCAATCTTGAATGATTTGCACTCAATTCTTCTTCATTGAAATTTCTCTTTTTTCTACTTTATATTTTAGAAAGAATAATTCTTTCTTGAAGAATTTGCATTTTGAGAGCTTGATGTAGAGCTTTAGAATCTGCAGTTTGTCAAGAATTTGTTGTATGTGATGAACATGTTTTTCGCGAATTTCACTGAATATTAAAATGTCATTCAGATAGATGAAACAGATAATGTTAAGAAATTTAAACAGAGTCTGATTCATATAAATCTGAAAGAAAGTTGATGCATTAATGAGATCAAAGAGCATTATGAGATACTCGTATAAGTCAAATCTTGTATGAAATGTCATTTTTCATTCATTTTCTTCTTGTATGCAAAGTTTGTTGAACGCGTTCTTGATGTCAAGCTTGATAAATCACTTGACATCTGCAAGATGATTGAAAGCTTCATTGATCAGCGAAAGAGAACATTTATTCTTGAGAATGATTGCGTTGAGTTCTTAATAATCAACGTACGATCGCAGCATTTCATCTTTTTTAGATGTAAAGAGCATGAACATCTCAACTGAAAAGATGAAATATTGTATCATGTTTGCTTGAAGCTGTTTCTCGATATACATCTTTTGTACAATGAGTTCAACTGCGAAAAGATTGTACAAAGAGTCTCAGAGAGCAATACAACTCTTTTCGATGCAAATAACATGATCATGAGACTTGTAAGTTGAAAGAATTTTGACTTTTTGAGTGAAGAAATTCGCGAAGTTTGCAAATTCTTTTGAAACATTTAAGAATTAATTGACTATTGTATTCTTGATCTGTGTAAGTTGAAAGTTTTCTTCTGTCATCGAGAAACTCAAAGAATTGTACAGAGCATTTAAAAGTGATTGAATGTGTATTATGATGCTCTGTTGCTTGAGATTTTGAGTCAATCAAGTGCTTAAGACTTCTCATTTCTTCTGCTGATTACATTAATAAGAAAACTTGAAAGTGACTTTTTTTGCAAGATTAGATTGATAAATATTGCATGCAAAAAAACTTGATGTGAATCTTGCTTCATTGAACATTATGTAAAATGATTCTGAAACTGTTCTTCAATAAGATAGTTTCTTTCTTTTATTCTGAGCACACAAGATTCTTCAGCATAAGCATCAATGAGCAAACTCATGAATGAGATTGTGCTTTTCAAAGAATGAAAGATTTAACATGAGATTCTTTGAGACATATTTGACAACGATAAAGATTTTCAAAATGCATAGATTGCTCTCATTGAAGTTCTGAATGTTCAAATCAAGCAGTATTGTTTCGTGTAATCACATTGATTTATCATTAAAGAAAATTTTCGTGAACTTTCAAGAATGAATATTCTCAATCTTATTTAAACATTTCACAAGATTGTGATGAATCACATTTAGCATACACTTAATGTTCATCATAACTTGAGTTTCAAAAAGATCAAGACATTCTGACTTAATCTTGATTATGAGAATGAATGATGTTGTGACGAAGTTCAAGTTCTTCAACATTGTCAACGTGTTCAGTTTGATAAACAGTTGACTGATCAAATTGATTCACTAAGTTTTATACTTTTCAGTTGCTCTTTTCTCTTGAGCAATTGATAAATGAGAGAAATCTATCGAGCTAAGTCTTTTTTTGAAACGTTGATAATGAGAATGTTGTTAGAAGCAGAAGAAGCTTTTGAGAAGAAAGTTTCTGAAAAGATGAATCATAAGTTTGAACAATTCAACTCTGCATGATCTTTAGATTTGCATCTGATGCACGCTTTCTCACTGACTTTGCAATATTTTTTCTTTCAAAAGACTGTTTTTCTCAGTTCTGATTCTCGTTGTTCTTGTTAATCATTAAAGTATTCTTCTTTTTCTTGATCATTGATTCTCTGCAAAGAATTCTGCAAGTTCTTCTTGTGTGATCAATTCTTAAAAGACAAGTTCGTTTTCAACTGTCAACTCTGCTGAGCATAGTTCAAAGCATGTTGCATGTCAATGTACTTTGTCAGTTCTTGACAGAACATCTTGCTTCATTAAGCAAAAGTTAGTATGATTAGCTTAGTCTTGTTCAAAGAAAGTAACTCACTCAGAAATTTGAACAATAACACTTTCTCAGACTTCATGACTTCAACATGATTTTGAAAATGTATCTTGTTGAGTTTCAGAAAGAATGACATGCATGTTTGATTGCTTCTTTTTATAATGATATTTCATAAATTGTTTGTTCAATTCTGAAGTGACTTTGCATCAAGCAAGCATTGCTGAAGAGTCTTGAGAAACTTCGCTTATGTGATTCTACAATCTCTCTTCTTGATAATTTTCTCGATTTGTTGAAGATAGTGCATCGCTGTGATTTTTACATATTTCATGATGTAATCAAGCTTGTTGTTGTCTTTGATGTAGTTCATCTTGATGAAGTTTAACTTTAGTTTTCTGAGAAACAACTTCAGATTCTTGTCAATGATGAACTTGAACTTCTTCTCTTTTGAGAACTTATTCGAAGAAATAATTTTAGAAATGATCGCTCTCTTCTTAAAGAGATCATCATCGATGAAAAAATTCTTTATGACTTTAGTGATGATTCTTTTGCAAAACTTCAATTCAAAACAATCAGATGCACGACTTCGTTATGTTAAAAAGTAATCAGAGTTCAATGTGCAAGATGCTTGATTCAGATCTTTTAACAGAATGATGTTTTCAATGAATAATATCTTGTGTCAAGCATACATTTTCAAATAATTCTGTTGTCTTTGCAAGATCTTCACATTATTGATAACATTCTGAATTTTGTCAAAAGTGATAAATAAAAATTCATGCTCAACAACTTTCATTCTTGTCTGAAGCAGCATGCACTGTCTCTCTTTTCTTTCTACATCGATGCAAATGCTTCTGATGTCTTTATTCAATGCTGCACAATGACAAGTCTTTAATAGATTCTTCAAACTAACGCTTGCAAAATCAGAAGACAATTGAGTCAATGAAATCATGATGTTGATGATGATCACTTGATGCTGTGCAAGATTCTTCATTGAATTCAATTGAAACTTCTTTCTATTGTCACAAGAAATTTGATCAAGCAGAGTGAATGCAAACTCTGTGAAAATAACAAAAGTAGATGAGATAATGTTTTTGAAAAACATGCAAATATTGCTTTCAAAAAGTGAAATTGCAACATCAAGAAAGATTGTATCTTGATCATGATGCTCAAAGAGTACGTTTATGACATCAATAATGATGATTGTTTGAATCAGAGACGTAAAAGCTTCAAGAATGAAAAGAAATTGAGATTTGTTACAAAGATTGAGTGTCATATTCGAAGAATTGCTGTTTAAGTCAACAATTTTTTTTTGATTGTACAAACTATCATCTTTGCAATAAAGTAGAGTGTTAAAATTGTGAGTAGCTCAAGAAACGCGCAGTCACACTAAAGAATATGCACATAAATAATATGATCAAATTTGATAGTAGCTTAGTAATATCTATTCATATAAAAAGTTAACACTAAACTATGAAATACAGAAGTGAACTCTTCTTTATATACTCAGAAGACTAAGTTCAAGCATCGTTGATGAGATTAGCAAGATTACATGCAATCTCTGTGAAATTTCTCGAAGATTATATGTGACTTGAACTCTTATCGTTGATAAAATGTTGAAATTTGTATGCAACTTGAATTCTTGTAGATTCAGAGTCTTTGAGAATCAACGATAAAAATTCTCGTAGACTCAATGTTTCTGAGAATCGACAGTAGAATTTCTCGTAGACTCAATGTCTTGATTTTCATAGACTCAGATTCTTGTCTGAGAACTTAATGATAGTGTTCAAGAATAATTTTTGTGTCTGTTTTTTATTTTTTGAAGAACTTTGATTCTCATAGATTTGAGTTCTGATAACAGCTTTATTATTTTCTTTTCACTTTCATTATTCTCTTTCTTCTTACTATTGATTATCTCATATTCATCATGTTGTAGTTTCTTCTCATTTTTCTTTGCTTCATAGCACATCTTTGCATCATCGTTTTCTACTATAATGAAATCATTTAAATTAGAATTTATTGCATGTATTGAATTCTGAATTTCTCATTCTTTGACAGTTAAGAAAGTGATAAATTCTGTTGCAAAATTCTGAAAAGCTGTCATAGAATTAATATCATCAATCTGCTTTAACTTCTTCAAATCATCATGATGAAGAATTCTTTATTGAATTAAGTGAACTATAAAAATCATAAATTTTGATATTTCTTCACTTACATTCAACTCATCTGTTATTTTCTAAAATTGATATTAGTTTCTACAACTGAGAGATAATGCATATAAATAATGCATATTTTTGTTACTTTTGAAGCAATTTTCTCTGCAATACTATTTACATCTTGTATCACAGCAATTATATTGAAAAGCTTTGTTGTTTCAGCAATAATCTCAGCATCTGTCTTGCATCTGATTTTCAATTCAAATCATTCAACTATAAACAGATCAACGCTTTATCTAGTATTGCATTACTGAGATGCATTAACATGAATATTTTTGTTCTTTCACTCTTGTTCTATCTCATCTCTTACATTATCTTTCATTGCTGCTTTGTCAATCTCATTCACTTCTTTTCAAACATTGAACTGTCTTAATTTGTGTAATCATTTAAATATGATTACATGATTATTATTCTGTCACTTGTAATATTCTTTGATCTCATTGAATCAATTTTCATCATGATTTCAACTTGCAATAGACTTTAAGTTTATGAATAAAGTGAACATTATCTGTTAAAGTCAGTATTGTTCTCTTGATGATGTATTTAAGTAATGCAATAATATCAATGAAATTTGAGTAGTTTGATAAAATATGAACAGATAAAGAATTTTGAAAAGTAAGAAATAAACTGATAGTCTGATAATTTATCAAGTGAAATGAATTAATTTTCATGAAGAATTATCTTTAAATTGTTGAACAGAGTGAAAAGTATTTATTAAAGTCAGCATTATTCTCTTGATAATGTATTTAAATAATGCAACAGTATCGATGAAATTTGAGTAGTTTGATAAAATATGAACAGATAGAGAATTTTGAAAAGTAATGTTAAAACTCTCTTGCATGAAATTATGTAACAGCAATGATTAAATAATCATTGAGTAATTAAACTTTTGAAGTGATTGCTCTGATTGCTTAAATCGAGAGTGATCACAGTGAGCATGATGAGCATGATGCTCATCTTGCTTATCTTGCTTGAGAATGATCGAAGTGATCATTCAGAGCAGAAACGACTTGACATGATTCTTCTATGTCTATATAATGATGATTGTTCTCTTAGATAAAAGCTTCGTGCTCAACTCATGTAAGTAGTCAATACATATTATTGTCTCAGCTATCTTCAGATCTTAAGTTTAGTAATAGTGATTACTGTTTGATCTCTGTATATATCTTGTGTTGTTAAAGAAATGATCATTACACTTTGAGCATCACTCTTTCACAAGATATCAGAAACGTTCATTTTCTTCAGTCATGTTTAGTCAGTCAGAATGAGTCATGTCTAGTCAAGAAACAAGCATCTTCAGCGTGAATAAGATCAAGATCTCAACATTGAACTTGTATCACAATGATTGAGATAAACTCGAAGCATATCTAGTACAGATAAAGCTATACATCAAACAACATTCATTTCAGTTAAAATTCATTGAGAACAAAATACTCTTTGCATCTATCTATTTAAAAGATAATGCATTCACATGATTTCATCACTATCTAACGAATTATCTGCAGAAGAAATCAGAAGAACAAGAAGAAGAAATTAAAATGATATTTTGTGATTCTCAAGCATTTGAGAAACGTTTAAGAAGAGTATTTGAAGACATTGACAAGAAATGTACAGCAGAACGTCAGTTGTACAATCTGTGACAGAAAATCTTCGCAGCAACTTATTTGATCAACTTTCAGCATATTGCAATGAATATGAAATGAGACGATGCAGCTTTCATCAGTCAGTTCTATCAGAAAATGCAAGAGAAAATCAAGAATGAAATCATTAGAATCAATAAACTCGTTAACTTGCAGAAGATGATATTCAGAGCAATGATCATCAATAACAGATAGTATGAGAGACATCTGAAAAAAGATAAAGAATCAACTATGTCAGTAGTATTGAATTGAAAGTTCAAGAAGAAACGACGACAGTCATACTATAATTCTCAATCTATGAAGTTAAATGCAACTTGAAAAACATTGATGAATGCTTGCAATAAAACAGTTCAACAAAGCAAGACATGTTACACATGCAAAAAGCTGAGTTATTACTTTAAGAATTGTACTCAGAACAAGTATAAGAACAAGTCAAAGTCTTATGATAAGCAAGACAGATCTTTTGCAGCAACAAAAGAAGATCAGAAAGACAAGCATTAAGTGTTGTCGTGAACAGCATGTTACAAGAACAACTGTCATACTCATCTGAGCAATAAGAAAGATTCTGAATGATACTTGAAATTTTCGCGAAAGAATCATTTTTACGCAGCAATTCATCATCAATCGAAAGTGCATGATGAGAATAGTGATGAAAGTTTGTTCACTATGATCGCAGAATCAAAGATTCTCGACAGCGAAGCATATGACTCAAACAGGTTGAACAGCACTGAAGAAGCTATTTATCAAGCAGTTGAAGAAGAAAATTGACTTAGCGAAACTCTATGAGCATTCACTATCACAGCAGAAGATGCTCTCAATCAAGAAGAAGATCATCTTGAAGTAAAGAAAGATTTCAGAAAGCTTACAAGTTAAGCAAGCTTTATAAGCATGTACAACGAATTGTACACTCTTTTTAAGCAGAAAGAGAAAGATTTTTCACAGTGAACATTTGAAGTTTGAAAAGTGAACTGAATTATTGAGTTTAGTTAAAGAGACATTTGTTGCTTAAAGCGAGATAAAGTTGAAATTTTAGCTGAACTCATCTGAATGTGATCAGATTTTATGAATAAAATCTGCAATCATTTCATATGTCGTTGAACTGAATCGCACTTTCGTCGCTTTCATCACTTTCATTGCTTTCATTGCTTTCGTTTCTTTCGTTGCATTCAGTTTACTACTCGTCTATTTACTCGCTCATCTACTCACTCATTTACTCGCTCATTTACTCGCTCATTTACTCGTCTATCTACTCGCTCATTTACTCTTCATTCTACTCGCTCATCTACTCTTTATTCTACTCGTCTAGCTACTCGCTCATCTACTCATCATTCTACTCGCTCATTTACTCTTCACTCTACTCGTCTAGTTACTTGCTCATCTACTCGTCACTTTACTCGCTCATTTACTCATCACTTTACTCACTCATCTACTCTTCACTCTACTCATCTATCTACTCACTCATCTACTTATCATTCTACTTTCTATCAAACTTTCTATCAAATGCTTTATCAAACGCTTTATCAAATGCGTCAATCAAGTGCACAAAACATGTTAAACAATGCTTCAAACAATACTTTCTACTGAGCTTTTCACTGATTTTTCTACTGATCTTTCGATCAATCTTTCTATTGATCTTTCTACTAGTGAGCTTTCTACTGATCTTTCGATCGAGTCATTTAGTGAGCTTTCTACTGATCTTTCAATCGAGTCATTTAGTGAGCTTTCTACTGATCTTTCAATCGATCTTTCTATCAATCTTTCTATCAATCTTTCTATTGATCTTTCTACTGAGCTATTTATTGAACTATCGACTGAGGTTTTTATCAAATGCTTTATCAAACATTCTACATGCTTCAAAATACGCGTCGATTGAGCGCATAACACAAATTAAACAATGCTTTCTACATGATTTTCTACATGACTTTCTATCAAGCACTCTTCATGACTCTCTATCAAGCACTCTTCATGTTTTTTTATCAAGCACTCTCGCTGATCTTTCTACTGATCTTTTGATCAAGTCATCTAGTGAGCTTTCTACTGATCTTTCAATCGATCTTTCTATTGATTTTTCTACTAGTAAGCTTTCTACTGATCTTTTGATTGAGTCATCTACTGATCTTTTTACTACATGACTTTCTACATGACTCTCTACATGACTTTCTTCATGACTTTCTACATGACTTCTTATCAAGCTTTGAATTGCTTTGCAATCAAGAATCAAATTTGTTCTTTATCAAGCTTCAAACATGACTCTATCAATCATTCTACATGACTTTCTATCTTTTTAGTTTACTTATTAACTTTCTCATTGACTTTTTCATTGACTTTCTTGACGCATATATTAAATAACTATTATTTAGATAGTCAAATCAATCATTAATTATTCAACGTTGCAACTACATATCAGTGCTATAAATGTCAAAATAGTTGTGTTTATTGAATTAAATGATAAAGACGCATACTGCGCTCATGAGAATGCTAGAAATGTCAGAAATGTTGAAAATATTGACGCTTTTATGAATATGCATCAGCTAAAAGTGACGCAAATCTGAGACATGAGATTAAATAAATATTTGAAATATTGATCGTTAAAAGCGCTAAAATCTGTCTCTGTCACTCTTTACAAATTGCAGATGAATGCAACAGATCAAGAATGATATACATCAAGTTATTTATGACACTATGCAAGATGAGTCAATCGCATCACGCAAGAACATTTGATATCATGACATAGTTATGTGTTGAGATCATTTCTAGAATTTAATCACACTGCAGCGAAATAGTGCGTAGCTGAGTAGAATGTTTGATCAATAGAGATAGCTCTAACTAGAAAACTAAGAATACAGAAGAAAAAAGACAGTTTCAAGCTGTATTTATAGTAGAGCGAACAAAGAGACGAAGTAGTCGATTTGTTAGAACTTGAATAAATGAAATGTTTCAGCATATTTTGATTCAAAACATTATTGTTTCTTGTTCACATATTGAAATCTCTAGAGTCTATTGACTAGACTCTATTCAACGTCAACACACTTCGTAACATTATTTTCTTTTCTTTAAAAGTCATGTTTCTATGACTTGTAATGTAGTTCATAGCACTGACGTAGAGCTTGACGCTCATCTTTCTATCAATCTTTCTATTGATCTTTCAGATCATCGAAATGTCTATTGTAGCAGACTCACTATGAGAGAAAAAGAACAATCATTGTAGCAGACTCACTATTTGACGTAGAAACATGAGATAGATTGATTCACTGATAGATAGAATGATGTGAGTAGATAAATTATTGCATTGACAGCGTCTTTGTAGCAGACTCACTAGAAGAGAATCAACTAGCTCATCAAAGAGATTGATTCTGATCGTGTCATTGAAGCAGACTCACTAGAAGAAAATTGACTAACTCATTAAAGAGATCGACTATTGAAATGTCTTTGTAGCAGACTCACTAAATTGATCTAAATTCAAATCGAGTTGAATTGAATTTGATGACACAGATTATTTTGACTCAACTGATCTATGAGCTTTTTGAGAGAAAGAAGATTGAACAGCTTATTTTCACTCGTCTGCTTCATGAGAATGAGTTGATTCTCAAGCAATTCACGAAGATTCTTTATCGTTGATTCTATTAATCGAGTGAATCAATGCTATTGAATGAGCGATAGATTCTCTAGCAATTCAACGATCATATGTTTTCGTTGATTCTATTGACTTTCTGATGTTGTTCTGTCTTTCAATGTTGTCAATCATCAGGTAAACAAATTTCTTTATACTTGTTTTGTTGTTTATCGAGTAGCTTGAATGAGTAATGAAATCAATATCATGTGATAAACGAATTCTTAGTTTAATGTTGAAATCATGTCTAGAATCTAATCACACTGCAGCGAGATAGTGTATAGCTGAGTAGAATGTTTGATCAATAGAGATAGCTCTAACTAGAAAACTAAGAATACAGAAGAAAGAAGACAGTTTCGAGCTGTATCTATAGTAGAGTAAACAAAGAGACGAAGTAGTCGATTTGCTAGACGAAGTAGTCGATTTGCTAGAGCTCGAATAAATGAAATGTTTCAGCATATTTCAATCTGAAACATCGTTGTTTCTTGTTCACATATCAAAATTTCTAGAGTCTATTGACTAGACTCTATTCAACGTCGACACGCTTCGTAATATTATGAAGAAGTCACTCACAGAAGTTAAGTTCATTAAGCAAGAAGAATATGTATTTCTTGATGAAGATCATATATTTAGAAAACTTAAACAGATGACAAAAGTCATCAGAAAGAGGTTTGATCTGTGCAATTTGAAGAAATATTCACTTAAGAAGATCAACTCAAATTGATTTCAGTACATAAAACAAGTATTGAAAGAAAGAACTTTTAGTTTAAAAAACTAGAAAATTCTTTGATCAATGAATCATTGAAGAAGTCTAGTTGAAGATTGAAAATCGAAAGCATATTTATCTTTATCAACGACTCATCACAGTTACGAGTCTGAATCAAAGTTAATGATCATGCAGCACGACTATTTATAGACAGTGACTGCATCAAGAATTACATATTCTCAGAATTTGCTAAAGAAGCGCAAATATCTACACAGAAGAAGAAAGAATTTTACAATCTGCAGAACTTCAATAAAACACTCATGAAATACAACAATGAACTAATAAATCAAGAAACTCAACTCATTCATTTAAAACTTGAACAACATTGAAAGAAGTTACATTTAAATATTACGAAGCAGTCAGACAGTGATATATTTCTAGACATATCATGACTTCGTACAATCAATTTAATGATTGATTGAGTCAACAAGATAATTGCATTTCTAGATACAGAAACAACGCGATTGCACTCAATATTGAAGTCATCACAAAATGTGAAGATATTCATCATGATGAGCGAAGAAATGCGCGAAGAGTTCAAAGAGATCAATGACGCACAGATGTTATGAAGTAAAGAGATTCAGAGTGATCACTTGAAGAATCTTGCTATCGCTATTATTTTTAAAGAATATCAGAAATATAAAATTCTGTTTGAGAAAGAAAGTGATCAGAAGACACTACTCAAACATCAATCATGAAATCATGAGATTAAGCTCGTTGATGACAAGAAATTCACGAAACAGTTCATTTACTCATTGTCAGCAGAAAAGCTTGATGCTTTGTGACAATATTTGAAAGAGAACATGCAAAAGAAATTTATTAAAGAATCACAATCATCAGCAAAATACTCAATTTTGTTTATTTCGAAATTGAATGAAAGTTTAAGACTATGTGTCAACTACAGAGCATTGAATAACATCATGATTAAAAACAGTTATTCATTATCACTCATAGCAGAACTGCAGAACAG
>JAABUW010006507.1_pt1 | contig 14583 bp, 15 predicted proteins | sample 5560081 | NCBI WGS metagenome assembly JAABUW01 (sample SAMN10711882, study PRJNA513363) | rock metagenome | isolation source: Antarctica rocks | place: Antarctica: Victoria Land, Knobhead sud
ACTTGCCACAACGGACCCGACTCCATGCGTCTGTCTCCATCCCAGGGACTCTCCAACTTGGCCGCTGTACGGGTCAGTCAGGATCGTTTCCTCGTAGGCCATCCACGGCTTCGCGCAACAGGTCGGCGTGGCCGGTGTGCTTCAGGTATTCCTCGAGGAGGTCAACGAGGATCCGCCGACGGTTCTGTGACCATTCGGGATCGTCGTCTTCGATGATCACGTCCAGTCCTCCACCCGAACTGAGCTGCACCCACGCGCTGCGGGAGCGTCCTGACGCTGCGTACCACAGGGCGTACAGATCCTGTGGGTCGTCGGTGAGCGCAGAGGCCCACCCCCACTCATCGTTCTCGACCCAGTTCCGGGTGTCCCAGGGCGCCCCGAGCGGCCGCTGCGCCGCACGGCCGGTAAAACCGTCCTCGACAAAGGCCATGTGTTTGATCAAGCCCGCCAGGGTCATCGTGGAAGGCGGATGCCGGCGGCGTAACTGCTCAGCGTCAAGCCCACCTGTCTTCCACGCGAACTGCTGTCGTACACGATCCACGGCGAACTGCAGCATCTCCGCGTCGTCACCACGCAGGCACTCAGTCTTCGGAAGATCCCGCCACTCCAAAAGAGCCTCCCCGGCAATGGCGGTCCACAGACCGGTATCGAACGGCTATCGATGATGATCGCCAGCCTTCCAGGGTTCCCACCGACCGGCAATCCTGGACACCCAGGTGCCAGCTCCCGAGAAAGACGAACGCCTCGTGTCGATGCCGCTTGAAAACTGAGCAGATGTGACGCTTGAAAAGTGAGCACCTATCCACGATGGAGAAGTGATCACTTTGGAAGACTGGGCGTTGATCCGCAGGTTGCATGTGAGTGAGCAGTTGCCGAAGGCGCAGATCGCCAGGCAGTTGGGGGTCTCGAGGAACACGGTGGCCAAGGCGATCGCGTCGACGGATCCGCCGGCCTACTCGCGGTCGGCGGTGGTCACGAGTTTTGCGCCGTTCGAGCAGCGGGTGCGGCAGCTGTTGGACGACACGTGGTCGATGCCGGCGACGGTGCTGGCTGAGCGGGTTGGCTGGACGGGGTCGGCGTCGTGGTTCCGCGAGAACGTTGCGGCGATCCGGCCGGATTATGCGCCGACGGATCCGGTTGACCGGATCCGTCTACCACGCTGGTGATCAGGCTCAGTGCGACCTGTGGTTCCCCGAGCCGAAGATTCCGGTCGGTGACGGGGCCCGGGTGATGTTGCCCGTGTTGGTGATGGTGGCGTCGTTTTCGAAGTTCATCACCGCGACGATGATCCCGACCCGCACCACTGCTGATCTGCTGGCGGGGATGTGGGCGCTGTTGGCAACCCAGCTGGGTGCGGTCCCACGTCGGCTGATCTGGGACAACGAGGCCGGCATCGGACGGCGTAACCATCTTGCCGCCGGGGTGGGTGAGTTCTGCGGTGGCCTGGCGGCCAGGATTCAGCAGCTCAAGGCGTATGACCCGGAGTCCAAGGGTGGCGTCGAGCGGATCAACGGCTACTTCGAGACGTCGTTCCTGCCCGGTCGGGTCTTCACCTCGCCGAGCGACTTCAACACCCAGATGGGCAGCTGGCTGCCGCGGGCGAATGCGCGCACCGTTCGGGCGTTGAAAGCCCGTCCGATCGATCTGGTGGATGCGGACAAGGCGGCGATGCTGACGTTGCCGCCGCTGGCACCACCGGTCGGTCTGCGGCTGCGGATCCGGCTCTCCCGCGACTACTACGTCCGGGTCTTGAGCAACGACTACTCCGTCGACCCAGTCGCGATCGGCCGGATGGTCGAGGTGATCGCGGACCTGGACCAGGTCAGGGTCCACCTCGACGGCCGGCTGGTCGCCCAGCACACACGGTCATGGGGCACAGCTTTGACGATCACCGACCCCGACCACGTTGCGACGGCGGCGCGGCTTCGGGAGGCGTTCGGGACGCCACGACCGGTCACCGGCGCCGGTGAGGTCGTCGTCCGAGATCTCGCCGACTACGACACCGCGTTCGGCGTCGACCTGTCCTCCAGCATCGAGGAGGCGTCGTGACCGCGGTCAAGCAGACCGCCGACACCAGTGCGGCACGCCGAGCTGCGGCCGCTGACATCGACAAGCAGATCGACTACCTGGCCAGGGCGTTGAAGGCACCCAGAATCCGGGAGGCAGCCACCCGGCTGGCCGATCAGGCCCGCAACGCGGGCTGGACCCACGAGGAATACCTCGCCGCGGTCCTCGACCGCGAGGTCGCCGCACGCGATGCCTCCGGAGCCCGACTACGGACCCGCGCCGCAGGGTTCGGCGCGACCAAGACCATCGAGGACTTCATTTTCGATCACCAACCCGGCCTCAACCGCGACACCATCGCCCACCTAGCCACCGGCACCTTCCTGACCAAGGCCGAGAACGTCGTTCTGCTCGGCCCACCTGGAACCGGCAAAACCCACCTCGCGATCGGGCTCGGGATCAAAGCCGCCCAGGCCGGACACCGGGTCCTATTCGGCACCGCGACTGACTGGGTCACCCGCCTCCAGACCGCGCACGGCACCGGACGACTCGGCGACGAGCTCGCCCGGCTACGCCGCTACGGGCTACTCATCATCGACGAGGTCGGCTACATCCCCTTCGAACAAGACGCCGCAAACCTGTTCTTCCAACTCGTCTCATCCCGCTACGAACACGCCTCACTGATCCTGACCAGCAACCTGCCCTTCGCCCGCTGGGGCGACGTCTTCGGCGACCAAGTCGTCGCCGCAGCGATGATCGACCGCATCGTCCACCACGCAGAAGTCATCACCCTCAAAGGCTCATCCCACCGACTCCGCAACACCGGGATCGACACCCTGCCCTCCGCCCGAGCCGACAACACGCCACACTAGAAACTGCTCACTTTTCCAACGTCGAAACTGCTCACATTTCGAGCGTCACCGACAAGGTGGTCGCTGTGGTCGAGCACCCCGTGTAGTCCCCACTCTGTCTTGTGACTGAGCGCCGATGCCTGCAGCAGCCATCGGTACGCCAGGCCGTGCTCGCCGGGACCGATGCGAAGGGGCTGTACGAGGGCGCCAAGGCTAGCGACTACTAGCGTTGCAGCGGGGGTCACTTCGAGGAGCTAGCACTCATGGCTCTAGCCAGGCGGTGAAGGCGGTCAAGCAGGGCTAAGTGCGGCGCGGCCCACAGCGCGGCGAGGAGCCGCGAAGCGGCAAGCGAACAGATTGACGACGAGGCCCGGCGGCTGTCGTGAGAGGCTCGGCCGTCCCGGTTGCCGCCCGGAAGCCGCATAGCCGAGCGTTGAACGTCTGAGGATCCCATCGATGTGCGTGGGGCTGTGCTTGTCCAGGAATGCAGCGGTGTCGGGGTCTTCCGGTAACGACCATAAGGCTTCGGGCGCAGCTCGCCGAGCAGGACCTTGAGGCCTTGATGCGGACTGACCCCTCGCCCTTCAGCCTCAGAAGGCGGTGGTGCCGTTCGGCGTGCCGAGACCGGTGGGTCCGTCCCAGCCGGCGCCGGCGTTGCACCAGACGAACGTGGAGCAGGTGCCGTTGCTGCCCGAGCTGACGTCGTTCAGGCCGCTGGCGTGTCCCCAGGTGTACGCGGCGGGGTAGCCGGCAGTGTTGCCGGACAGTGCGTAGACGCTGGCGACGATCGGTGACGAGGCGCTCGTCCCGCCGAAGACGAGCCAGCCTTTGACGCCCTGGTAGGCGTAAGAGTCGTAGACCGCGACGCCGGTGTTGGGGTCGGCGACGGCCGACACGTCGGCGTTCGCCTTCTTAGCGCACGAGGTGCCGGTTTGCCACGAGGGCTTGGTATTGATCGTCGAGCAGCCGGACCCCGCGCCGCTCCAGGCTGACTCGGTCCAACCCCGCGCGGCCGAGGAGTCGCGCTTCAACGAGGTGCCGCCGACGGCGACCACCGTGCCGAACGAGGCCGGGGACTGGACGCCGTAGCCGGAGTCGCCGGTCGATGCGGTGACGGCGATACCGGGGTGGTCGTAGGCGGAGGTCGCCGCGGTATCGCTGCCGCCGTAGCTGTTGCTGATCGCCTTGACGCCGAGCCGAGCCGCGGTGTTGACGCCGGCGCCCAGGTTGGCGAAGGAGCTGCTGCTCGCCTCGACCAGCAGGATCTGGCAGCCGGGGCACGCGGCCGAAACCATGTCGAGATCCAGGGAGATCTCCTGCGCCCAGCCGCCGTTCGCCCGCGGGAGCGACGTGCCGCCGTTTTGGTTGACTTTAGTGAAGCAGCCGTTCGCCGTCGTGCAGGCCGGCAGCGCGTACTGGGTGCGGTAGACGCCGAGGTCCGCCTCGGCGTTGGGGTCGTCGTAGGCGTCGACGATGGCCACGGTTGTGGGGGAAGTGGTGGTCAAACTGGTCAGGTTGTAGGCCGACCGGATGTCCGAGGGGCCGTAGCCGCTGGGCGTCACGTTGGGGACGATCTTGCCGTTGCGGTCCACCCGGTCGTGCCGGATGGCGTCGCAGCCGGCCGCCCCTGCGGCTGGGCTGCCGCAGACGTGAGTGTTGCGGTGCGCGGTGACCTGCGTGGACGCAGCGGCGGAGACCGACCCGGCCAGAGGGAGCGCGAATACCAGAAGGGTGGGGATGACTGCCAAGCCACGACGACGCACGGCAAACCTCCAGGAGTAGCGCCCGCGTGACGCCTACACCGCAAACTTTGCGGCTTGAACCCACAAATGTCCAGGCGAGCGTTCGGCGAGCACCTCGGGGGGCCGGTACACGGGCGGGGTACGCCTACGCGGGGACATCGAGCCCCGCCACTGTACACTCTGCGCAAAGCGCGCTTACTTGGAGCTAGCACTCGTGACAGGACCGGATGTCCCGGTTACTGACCTACGCAGCCACCAGGCTTCCTCTCTACCCGCCGACGCGCACCGCCCGCGAAGGGACTCGAGACCGCCGGCGCGGACCTGCTGCTGATCTGCACCAACACGATGCACAAGGTGGCCGACCAGGTACAGGCCGCCGTCGGGATCCCGCTGCTGCACCTGAGCGACGCCACCGCACAGGCGGTGACTCGGGCCGGATTGAGGACGGTCGGGTTGCTGGGTACCGCGTTCACCATGGAGCAGGACTTCTACCGCGACCGGCTCACCAGTCACGGCCTGCGAGTGCTTTCCCGCCACCCGAGGACCGAGCCGAGGTGCACCGCATCGTCTACGACGAGCTGTGCCTGGGTGTGGTCCGAGAGGACTCCCGGCTCCCGGCGGACCTACCGCGACGCCATCGTGCGCCTGGTTCAGGCCGGCGCCGAGGGTGTTGTCCTCGGCTGCACCGAGATTGAGCTGCTAATCTCCGACACGGACAGCCCGGTGCCCGTCTTCCCCACCACCCGCTTGCACGTCGAAGCCGCCGTTGACGCTCTACTGGCCACACGCGCGAGCGTCTGACGTCCCGGCGAGCGATCGCCAGCCGGACGCCGATCATGTAGTGCCGGCGATGTCTTCCACCGCCGTCAAACCTCGATCAGCGCGCCCGCTCGGTCGAGGTGACAGCCTGCTCGAGTTCGACGACAGGGAGGTAGACGCGGGCCCCCTCGTCGAGGAACTCGGAGGACTTCTCCGCCATCCCGAGCCGTAGGGCTTCGGCGTCGTCGACTCCCTTGTCGGCGGCGTACGCCCGGACGTCCTGGCTGATCTTCATGGAGCAGAAGTGCGGGCCGCACATCGAGCAGAAGTGCGCGGTCTTGGCCGCACCGGCCGGCAGGGTCTCGTCGTGGAAGTCCCGGGCCGTCGTGGGGTCCAGGGAGAGGTTGAACTGGTCGTTCCAGCGGAACTCGAACCGGGCGTCGGACAGCGCGTCGTCCCAGGCCTGCGCGCCGGGGTGGCCCTTGGCCAGGTCCGCGGCGTGCGCAGCGATCTTGTAGGTGATGACGCCGTCCTTGACGTCGTCGCGGTTCGGCAGCCCGAGGTGCTCCTTGGGCGTGACGTAGCAGAGCATCGCCGTGCCGTACCAGCCGATCATCGCCGCGCCGATCGCGCTGGTGATGTGGTCGTAGCCCGGCGCGATGTCGGTGGTCAGCGGGCCGAGGGTGTAGAACGGCGCCTCGGCGCAGACCTCCAGCTGCAGGTCCATGTTCTCCTTGATCTTGTGCATCGGGACGTGGCCCGGGCCTTCGACCATGACCTGCACGTCGTACTCCCAGGCGATCTTGGTGAGCTCGCCGAGCGTGCGCAGTTCACTGAATTGCGCGTCGTCGTTGGCGTCGGCGATGCAGCCGGGCCGCAGCCCGTCGCCGAGCGAGAAGGTCACGTCGTAGTCCGCCATCAGTTCGCACATCTCGCGGAAGTGCGTGTAGAGGAAGTTCTCCTGGTGGTGGGCCAGGCACCACGCCGCCATGATCGAGCCGCCGCGGGACACGATCCCGGTCTTGCGGGTGGCGGCCAACGGGACGTAGCGCAGCAGCACCCCGGCGTGCACGGTGATGTAGTCCACCCCCTGCTCGAACTGCTCCACCAGCGTGTCGCGGTAGATCTCCCAGGTCAGGTCCTCGGCCTTGCCGTTCACCTTCTCCAGCGCCTGGTAGATCGGGACCGTGCCGATCGGGACGGCGCTGTTGCGGATGATCCACTCCCGGGTGGTGTGGATGTTGCGGCCGGTCGACAGGTCCATCACGGTGTCGGCGCCCCAGCGGGTCGACCAGGTCATCTTGTCGACCTCCTCCTCGATCGAGGAGGCGACGGCGCTGTTGCCGATGTTCGCGTTGATCTTCACCAGGAAGTTGCGGCCGATCACCATCGGCTCGGACTCCGGGTGGTTGACGTTGGCCGGCAGCACCGCCCGGCCCCGGGCGAGCTCGCTGCGCACGTGCTCGACGCTCACGCCCTCGCGCAGCGCGACGAACTCCATCTCCGGCGTCACCTCGCCCCGACGGGCGTACGCCAACTGGGTCACGACCCTGCCGGGTAGAGCCCGCCGAGGGCGGCTCGTCGCGGCGAAGACGCTGTCGAGGTCGCGGCGGTCCTGAGCCCTGCGGCCGTCGTCGACGGGCTGGACCGGGCGCCCGTCGTATTCGTGGGTGTCGGCGCGCTCGGCCACCCAACTCAGACGCAGCCGGGGGAGCCCCAGCCGGATGTCGGTGCGCAGCGACGCGTCGGTGTAGGCGCCCGAGGTGTCGTAGAGCACGACGCTGTCACCCGTGCTGAGCACCACCTCGCGCATTGGGACGCGCAGGTCCGGGCGGCTGCCCGGCAGGTAGGTCTTGCGGGAGCCGGGGAACGCGGTGCTGTCGGTCTCGAGCTGGTTCTGAACGGCAGTCATGAGGGGTTCCTCCCTACGCCGGTGCTAACCGGGTCAGGTGCGAACGGTCAGCGGCCGGTCCTGCCGCCCTCTCAGCCTCGGAACGCGAAGCCCCCGCGGGTCACGACGACACTACGCTGCGCGGCCGCGCCCCCACCGACGACCCCTGAGCCGGGCGAGCAGGGGCTGCTCGCGGGGGCCTGGAGGTGTGACGAGCGCAGTGGCGCAGCGAAGGCGCGAGCCTGGCTGCGAGCTCTTGCAGCCGCCCCGACCGGCTCGGAAAAGCCAGCCGCACGAGCTGGACGCCGTCGAGACTGACACTCGGCGCGTCCGCTCAGGTGCATGGTTATGGTCGAGCTCCACGGGGCTGATGTCGGCCGCTGTTTTCGTCTTGCTGAGGAGAAGTCATGTCGTTCGCACCGGTGCCCCGTACGCCCCACCTGGTCCTGGCGGACCTGCTGCCCGGCACCCGCACCCGGGACACCGCCCTGGTGGTCGGGGCCGCGGGCTTCGTCGGCGTCTGCGCCCAGATCGCGGTGTCGCTGCCCTTCACGCCCGTGCCGCTGACGATGCAGCCCTTCGCGGTGCTGTTAGCTGGCGCCGCCCTCGGCTGGCGTCGCGGCGCGCTCGGGATGCTGCTTTATGTGCTGGTGGGGATCGCGGGAGTGCCGTGGTTCGCCCAGCAGCACGGCGGGACGGCGATCCTGCACGCAGCGTCCTTTGGCTACCTGCTGTCCTACCCCTTCGTCGCTGCTCTGGTCGGCCGGCTGGCGTCCCGCGGCGGCGACCGCACCGTGCTGCGGACGGCGGGGACGATGGCACTCGGCTCGCTGTTGATCTACGCGTTCGGTCTGCCCTGGCTGATGGCGACCCTGCATGTCGGGCTCGCCGAAGGCCTGGCGCTCGGCGTCCTGCCGTTCCTGCTTGGCGACGCGATCAAGGTGGCCATCGCGGCCGGCCTACTGCCCAGCGCCTGGCGCCTGGTCCGCCACTGATCCGCGGCTCGGTCAGCCGCCCCGGGGCGGGCTACTCCTGCGTGGTCACCACGTCCCCCACCTGCAGGACACCACCCCGGATAACCGACGCCCGCAGCCCACCCCGCCCCTGCAGGGCCGCCTTGGCCGACTGACCGGTCACCCGGTCCAGGTAGCGGCACGGCTCGCAGGGCCGCTCGCCCCGCAACTCCACTTTGCCCACCCGAAAACGGCGGCCTACCAGCTCGTCCAGGTCCAGCCCACGTGTCTCGACGTTGCGCCGCGACATGCCGGCATCCAGCCGTACGCCGTGCTCGGCGGCGACAGCCGCCAGGACCTCCACGGCGATCAGGGTCACGTCGTCGTACAGCCGGGGGTCGTAGGACCACTCGCCGGTCCCGGTCTGGTACCTGTCACCCCGCAGCCCCTGCCCGACCGCTGTCTCGACCGCGCGCACCGACCGCATCGGACGGCCGCCCGCCTCCGCCAAGTAGATGCCCACGACCTCTGCCACCCCGACAACGCTACGCACCCGGGCTGCCGCAATTATCAACGACAGAGACTGGACGAGACACCGTCGTGCTCTAGACCCGAACCTCGCGTCCCGCAGACCGATCCCTGACCGCAACAGGCTGATCACACCTGTGGCATGACCCCGCATCCATGATCAGTCGTCTGTCCTGCGGCGTTGCTCGATTGTGAGCTACTGATGCCGATACGCCGCGATCTGCATGCGAAAGCTGTCCAAGGTCGATTGCAGCTCATCTTCGTCAAGTTGCCGCAGTACGTTGAGGCTACGTTCAGCGAATCCGAACGCGGCTGCAAACATCGCGGTCTGTGATCGAGAATCCTTGGGGGCGGCGGCGTCGATCCGCGCCACCTTCTGCTGATCGCCCTCCAGCCAGGCCTCCAAGCGATTGAGGACGAGTTCACTTGCGTCAGCGATAAGTCGCTCGTCGGACGTGTCCATGAGTTGAGCGTATCCACGCCGGGGTGCCCCAGCGACCGTCGACTTCGGCAGGCGTGCAGCACCAGTGCACGCTGAAGCGGTTCTGGGTCTTCGAACCCCGGCGGCAGCAGAAACGTCGCCGTCTTCGGCCGGGGGGTATCCCGGCACCGCGCAAATCGACAACGGCCCGGACGTAGGCTTCGCCGGCCACACGATCTGTCCGAACCGGTCAGTGCTTCTTGGTCGTGGCGGCAGCTCACTGAAGCTCCACATCGCCGGATACCGATTTCCACACCTCGACCCTGGCCGTGAGCCGCTCGATGGTGCCTCGTCCGACGCCAACTGGCTCGTCGTCGCCGGCGAGGTCCGCCCGACGACCGGCACGCCATGGTCTTTCCGCCACCCAGTGCTCATGACGTGGGAGGTCACGGACCTGGCGAGGTGGCTACGGCAAGTCGCCAACGGCGCCGTCCCCGTCGCGACAGCCGTCGGCGAACTCGACGAAACGGCTGTGGACGAGTACGCCGCCGCCGGTTGGCTGACGTTCACCGAACCGGACCTGAGCTTCGCGGTCGGTGCCTATGCGGGGTCGCGGGTGCAGCTGCTGCTCGGGTTGAGCCACGAGTCTGCCGAACCGCCCATCAACCAGATGAGACCGAAGCGGTCCCAGATCACCGTTATGAGCGATAGCCAGCAAGCCAAGGACGCAGCAGACGCGCTGCAGAAGCAGCTGGCCGCTTACCCGGCCCGCTGAGGGATCCGCTTGCGGGCGACCAGCTGGATGCGGCGCTTGGCTCAGTCAGTCAGGAGCTGCGTCAGCTGCTCTTGCGCGGCGCGCAGATCCGTGTCGCGGCCCATGTCGAGCATCCGCTGATAGGTCTCGTCGTACTCGGCGCGCTGACGAATGAGCAGCAAGTGCTCACCGATCACGGTCTGAAGCCGACTCACGATGTCGGCGGCCGTCAGCGCAGATCCGTAGGAGGTCAGGAACTGATTCAGCCGGTCGCGTCGGCGGTCGAACGCAGTGAACCCCTCAGCCTCGACGACATGACGCGCGTGGAGGGGAACCCAGGAGAAGGCAGTCCAGGCCAGGTCGTCAACCCGGTGTCGGGGGCCGGCCATGTCCCAGTCGATGAATCCGACCAGCGCATCGGCGCCGTTCCACACCGCGTTGTAAGGAGCGGCATCGTTGTGCGCGATGACGACGTCAGGCCCGAGGGCGGCATGTTGTTCTCGCCACGGCGCATCGACCGGAGGTCGATAGTCAGCAACAACACGGTGGTAGTCCCGCAGCCACCTCGCTACCTGTCTCAAGGCTGTTTCGCTGTGGGTCCACGACGGCCACGGCATTGCGTGGCCCACCGTCTGGCCCTCCAGGTAGGTGACCTGCTCGATCTCGTTCTCGATGCTGAGGGGCCGCGGTGCTCGAGTGAACCCGCGCTCCGCAAGGTGGCTGAGCAGGTCATGGACCGCTGGCGTCCAGCTCGCGGCTCGCCGCCACACGGTTCCAGCCTGAAGCCGAGCGCCGTGGTCGTGCCCGCCGTCCAGGCGCAACGACTTCGGCTCGTCCATGACCTGTAGTCAACGGGAGGAGCAACACACTCACAACACCATTCCGGCCATCCGCAAGCAGCCCACGCCGAGCGCCTTTGGCTGATCGGCCTGCGGAAAGTCCCGCTCAGCCTTCGGCATACGGCACAAGCGCTCGACGTGCGCAGCGAGAGCCATACACGGGGCTAGGACCAACTACCCCAGACCACGATCTCGCGGAGGAGGCGGCCGGGTGCGGCCACCAGAACATGGCGTGCCGCCGTCCGGTGGGGACCCGCTCAGCAGCAGTCCTCACCGCGCCAGGTCTCGATTCCGTCGCGGATGGCGAGAGCTGCGATGCCCAGCGCGGCGACGGGGTTGAGCCCACCACCAGCCGAGCAGGGTGTTTCCCCGCAGGCCGACGAGAACCCCGGCGTCAAGGTAGGCGCACAGCAGGTTCTGCGCCCCTTCGCCGCTGGTGCCGCAGTCCAGCCGGGCACCGAGGCGTTTCTTCGCGATGCCCAACAGTTAACAGCAGCAGTAACCCGCACCCGCCAACACCCCACCACCTAGAGCGCCATCGCGACCCTGCTTGGCACCACCGGGCAAGCCGTTCATCTGCGCTTCGATCCACCAGCGCACACGTCGAAGTCATCGGTCGGCGCTATCCGAAGAAGGTTTTGTAGATCAGGAAGACGTTGAGCGAGATGATGATGATCGCGATCATGGTGGCGATCGCGGTGGTCGACGTCTTGTTCACGAACGCGCCCATGACATCGACGCGGCGGGTGAGCAGCAGCATCGGCACGAGTGCGAACGGGATGCCGAAAGACAGTGCGACCTGGGAGAGCACGAGCGTGCTGGTCGGGGACAGGCCCAGACCCAACACCACCAGCGAGGGCGCCATTGTTACCGCCCGACGCAGATAGATAGGGACGCGCCGGCGGATAAAGCCCTGCATCACCACCTGCCCGGCGTAGGTCCCCACACTCGAGGATGACAGCCCAGAGGCCAGCAGCGCGAAGACGAACGCCAACGCGGCGCCGCCGCCCACGAGCTGACCGAGGCCGGCGTGCGCCGCCTCGATCGAGTCGACGTTGGTGTGACCGGTCTTGTTGAACAGCGCCGCGGCGACGAACAGCATACTCAGGTTGATCAACCCGGCCAGGCCCATGGCGATGATCACGTCCAGGCGCTGGAAGCGCAGCATCTCGCGTTTCTCGGTGTCATCGCGCAGCGGGATGCGGCGTTGGGTCAGCGCGGAGTGCAAGTAGATGACGTGGGGCATCACGGTGGCCCCGATGATCCCCACCGCCAGCAGCACACTGCTGGTGCCCCGGAGTCTCGGGACCAGTCCGCTCACCGCGTCGCTCGCGTTCGGTCCCACCTTGACGAAGTCGTAGAGGAATCCCAGCAGCACGATGAACAGCAGGCCGATGATGGCCAGTTCGAACTTGCGGAAGCCGCGCTGCTCGAGCGCGAGGATGCCAAATGCCACGACCGCGGTGATCAGACCCGCCGCGAACAGCGGCACGTGGAACAGGAGGTTCAACGCGATCGCGGCGCCGACGAACTCGGCCAGGTCCGTGGCCATCGCAATGATCTCGGCCTGGGCCCACAGTCCCAGTGACCAGCGTCGGCCCAGGTGAGCGCGACAGAGCTCGGGCAGGTTCATCTCGGTGGCGACGCCTAACTTCGCCGAGAGGTACTGAACCAGCATGGCCATCAAGTTGGCCAAGACGATCACCCAGGCCAGCATGTAGCCGAACTGGGCGCCTCCGGCGAAGTTCGTGGCGAAGTTGCCCGGGTCAATGTAGGCCACGGCGGCCACGAACGCGGGCCCCAGCAGCGCGAGCACCCCCCGCACGCGCCCACGCGCACGGACCGTGCGCAGCGGGCTCTGCACCGACAGCACCTGTCCAATACCCGGCGCGGGCAACGCACTCTCCCCGCCATCGCCGCTCGGCGGCGTCATTGGCTCACCTCGGCGACACGCTCTGGTTCTGGTCTCAAGATCATCGGTCTATCCCCATCTGCCTGGCTGTGCTCAGGTCGCGCCGCGCGGGAACGCCGCGCTCGCCTCGTCGTGTCCGCAGCGGGATCGGACCCGACGGAGAAGTTGGTCGCGAAGTTCCCAGGGTCGCCGTCGACGACGAACGCCGGGGCGGCGTAGCAAGAGCCGACCGCGCAGTTCCCATTTGGGCAGGCCCGTCGCAGCGACCACCGGCTGGCGGCGGTGTGTGTCACAGTGGCGATAAGGGTCATTGATCCTCCTGCCGACCACCGGCGAGTGCGGCGGTTGAGCGCTGTGGCGGCCTGCCCACGATCCGGCCGTGGATGAGCCGAATCAACGGTCCACTTAGCGCATGGCGCTCGCCGCCGATCCGGATCCAGCGGGGCCCGTCGAACGGGGCCTGCTCCTGCACCTCGAGGACCGCTCCCGGGACCACGCCAAGGCCCCCGAGGTAGCGCAGCGCGGCGCTGTCGCGGTCGGAGACCCGTTCGACGCGGAACCGGCAGTCTGCCGGCACCGCGGCCAGCGCCTCGCCCCAGCTCTCGTCGTGATGCCCGGTCCGCGGCGGGATCGGGTCGCCGTGCGGGTCGCGGGTCGGGTGCCCGAGGTAGGCGTCGATGCGGTCCTCCAGCCGGTCGCTCAATGCGTGTTCCAGCAACTCGGCCTCGGCGTGCACCTCGTCCCATCCCATTTCGAGCACCGTAGCGAGGAAGGCTTCCACCAGCCGGTGGCGGCGCACCACTCTCAGCGCGGCCCGCTCGCCCCGTTCGGTCAACCGCAGCGTTCGAGCATCGGAGCGCTCCACGAACTGCTCGGCGCTCAGGCGCTTGACCATGGCCGTCACCGACGGCGGGGACACCCCCAACTCCTGGGCAAGCCCGCCGGTGGTCACCGGCCGACCACTGGCCGTCGAGGCATAGATCGCCTTGAGGTAGTCCTCAGTTGCCCTAGACATTCGTCACCACAAAACAGAATCTTAGCATGCTCTAACCCAGATTAGAGCCGGGACTATCCCGACGGTCAGTGCCTGCGCGAACGTCTCGGCTTGAGAGAACGGCACGGCCTCGTCGGCGGTGCCGTGCACGAGGAGGAACGGCGGCCCTCCGGCCGCCGCGTTCGCTGCCGGGCTTGCCGCTTGGCGCGCAGCAACGGTGGCCAAGCGAGTACCGCCGAGGAGCTGGGTCACCGGCGAGCCGGGAGTGCTGGCCGCGGGCCAATCAGCGCCGTTGAGATCCGTGGGGCAACTGATGGCCACGACTCCGGCAATCCGACGCCTCCTGGCCGGCTCGGTTAGCGCCAGCATCGCGGCGATGTGAGCGCCTGCGGACTGTCCCCAGACACCGATCCGGGTGGGATCGATCGGGAGACCGAGAGGGTTCCGTTCCAGCCAGGACAGGACGCGCTGGGCGTCCCCAAGTTGTGCCGGCCAGGTCGCCACCGAGCTGGGCCTGACGGTAGCCGCGATGGTCACGAACCCGGCGTTAGCGAGGTGCGGGTTGGCATACGGCGCCATCGCCGCCCACCGAGGCCCCGCCTGCCAGCCAGGGCACCCGTCAATCCGCACCACGACCGGCGACCCCGCCACCCTCCCCGCAGCAGGCGCCAGCACGTCCACACGGAACTCGTCGCCGGCACCCGGCTCGAGTGGAACATCGAACGCGGCACGAAGATGATCGATCGACGCGGCCGAACCACCAGGCAAGCCAGAGGGCCAATCCCGACAGCCAGACGTCCCCACCCCGACGCCCGCTGAAAGTACAGCCGGAAGGCGGCCCGGTCAGCCATGGACCAACGGGTCACTGATGCGGCTCCGCGTCGGTGACGCAGGCCGGTGTGAAGGCGCCGCCAAGCGGGTATTTTCCCGATAGG
>JAABUW010006509.1_pt1 | contig 14580 bp, 16 predicted proteins | sample 5560081 | NCBI WGS metagenome assembly JAABUW01 (sample SAMN10711882, study PRJNA513363) | rock metagenome | isolation source: Antarctica rocks | place: Antarctica: Victoria Land, Knobhead sud
AGCCGCCAAGGAGACAATGGAGCGTATCAAGGTCTACATGCTCCCGTTCTTCAACCGCATCGAGCTACTCGCCAATCTCTTCGGAGAGCCGGCGACTTGGGACTACCAGGTCGATCTCCCGGACTCTGTACCCGAATCTTTCCACAACATGCGAGAAGCCAGAGACAGCGTCGTGCACATCGCGAACTTGTCAGTACGATTCATCAAATTCATGAAGTGGCGGAAGTACACCCGCTTGGTGCTACCAGATCACATTGCACGACAGGAAGCACTCCTCCGCCAGATGGATATCTGGTCAGATACTCTTGATAAGATGCTCCTGGGCGACAACATCACGCAACGAGATCTCGACGCTGCCAAAACACTCCGCATCCATCAGGTTGTGGCTGCCATGTGGGTGAAGCGATGCACCATGCCTGAGGAGACCGCGAACGACAGATGCATACCAGACTGTGAGACGGTCGTCAGCCTTGCGGAAGCTATACAGAGCATCTCGGGTACCAGGGAGCAGCGCCTTGCACTAAACGCATCCTCCTTTCTCTTCGACATGGAGATCGTGTCACCACTATACTACGTCGCGACCAAATGCCGGCATCCGCAAATCAGAAGGCGTGCTATCGCTGTGCTGAAGCAGACGCAGCGGAGGGAGGGTCTATGGGATAGCGATATGGCTGCGGCGATAGCTGAACGGCAGATGGAGCTCGAGGAGACTAATATGACCGTGTTTGATGGGTCTGAGCTGCCCCGGGAAGAAGATCGTGCGTTCACTGACCACTGTCACCATCTTCGAGTCTGTGGTCTATGTGCTAATACTCTTTTTCGTTCGTTTAGGGGTGCACAACGTCCAGATCACCAGCGAGAAGAGCATCATACCTAAAAGACACAAGCTGGTCATCCATACTAGGCCAGAAGGTACCGATGGGTAAGACATGCAAAATACTGAATGTTGGCTCAAGACTGACTTCTCGCAGACCATGGAAAGTCTGGACTGAGACTCTTGTCTTGGGCTGAGGACGTGAGACACAAGAGGTCTTGCCGGAGATGCTTGTGGACGGTTGAGAACTCATACCGCCAGATGAATATGGATAAGGAGGACCAACATTGGACGGTTGAGAACTCATACCGCCAGATGAATATGGATAAGGAGGACCAACATTGGACGGGGCTCGGATCTGGCCTTGATTCTTCGCCGACTTGTTCGGCTACGGCACCGCTGCTTCAAGGTGATGACGCCGGTGGAGCCACCACAGTGCTTGCTGTGCCCTGCCCGGTTGAAGCGTCTATAGGAGATGCTATACACCAGTAGCAATCTCCAAGCTAGGTTATCGATACGCCACCTCGACATCAGCTTGCGCACAGGAGCTTGGTATGCACCAGTTCCGCTCATGCTTCGACATCACACCCAACGGTCGAACCTATGTCTAGGATAGGCCTATCGTGGACGATATTGGGAACTACTGGACTCAAAGCATGGGTTTTTAGGCTCACCCATCTTGGTAGGCATCACTGCACACATGCTCCGAGATCAGTCTCAACGGCTGAACCCATGTTTCTGTTAGGCCTGTCGGGGGTTATCTCGAGAACAAGTGGATTCGAAGCATAGGTCAGTAGGCTTGCCCTTATTTATGGGTATCGCTGCACACCTCTGCAACACACCTGAACGGGCATCTTTGCATCGAACGGCTTTCATGAGTATCGCGACCTTACCAACAACCATTCTCGGCAAGAGGTCAGCAACAAGGAAGACTGCTAAGTGAAAAGTCGACTTTTCACGTGTCAGCGAGCGCCACTGATACGAGGGCCAAGGCGAGAGTGACCACGGGAGACAATGAGGGCGAGGGGCTGAATTTAAAAAGGAGACTCAGATTTCGGGACTCTTGGAGCAAATGGCTGGAGTACATCAACCGAACGAAGTTCGGCATCTAGGCCTGATCTATGGTCGCCAATGTGAATCAGCGCTCAGCAGACCGGAGAAGACAGTCTGCAAGAGACGGCATCCCAAGCTTCCCATTTTCCAACGCATCTTGCTGGATTGTCCCACCACCCTCGGTAGCAGTCCCGCCGCTCCCTCCAACCAAGGGCCAGAAGTGTTCAGAGTGCCCGCTCTTGATAGGGCGCATGCGATACCGCTCTCACCGGGAGGCGCACATACTTGCACCGGCCATGGGGCGCGATGCTAAATGCAAGTGCGTTTCGAAGTCGAAGACTTTTTCTCGACCCAGACCATCGCGGATGGTGATTCGTTTCAAGGAGATGTGCTGCGATCATGTCAAGCTTCAGTCAAGTACATGCTCCGGCGTGTGTATTTAGGGGAGAAAGTGTCTTGGCACACGGTCAGGAAATCTTCCAAAGCTCTTGTACGGTGGACAGTACAGACTTGCGCTTGGTTACGAACACGACAGCATATCTCGGCGACTATGGTTTTCTTCTCGATGCCGACGAAGCGAACTCGGACATGCCTGCAGAGACTGCAAGTGTACTCTGGAGGATGGCATAGCGGGCCACAGAACCTTTCAGCCCACCCAATGCTATCCCAACGGGGTTTGTAGTAAGAGATGCGACGGGCGCCCGTGAGCGGAGTGTGCGGAGCTTGAAGGCGGCTGGAGGATTGACGGGAGGTTGGCGAGTTTCATTGGGCCCTTTGAGGCTCTTGTCCTGTCGACAGCGCAGACTTACGGTTACGGTGTCTGAGGGCAGGCAGATGCGAGGCACGCCCTCAGACCACGGTCGTTCGCGTCCCGATGCCGAGAACACAACTCCTAACATGGTTGCAGACATTGCGAGGGGTCCGACGAGATGATAGGGCGGGACACCGTACCTTGCCATGCAGATTCTGCCAGCTCCAAAGCTCGTTGTCGTTCCATCTCGTCCGGTGTTGTGCCCACATCCTTTGTTCAACCTCAAGCTCACTCTACCTTACTCCAATCACCCCATGCAGGAGCATTACCACAGTCCTTTAACCGCCCACGATTCCGACACCGTGACTACCAAGGCTACTCTCTGTCTCTCTACTAGCGAACATTGCGACGCTGATGCTATCAAGACTGCTCGCTTTACCACCGCCCGTTGAACTTCCGACGCGGCTCCATGCTGCTGCTTTATTGGTTTCCCGGCGTTTGGCGTTCCGACGTGGCTCCATGCTGCTACCCCATCCATTTCTCTAGCCTTTAGCGTTCCGACGTCGCGCCATGCTGCTAGTTTACCAACATCTCTATTGTTCAGTATTCCGACATAGCTTCATGCTGCCACTTCGCTAGCCTCTCTGGTACACAGGTTTCCGACGTGGCACTATGGTGCCGGCTCTTCATGGTCTCTAGCGCACGGCGTTCCGACCTGTCTTCATCCAATGGCCTGGTACGAATCTCGTTCAGCAGTAGGTATGACATGGCTCTATGCGACGACATAGTGGTGGGGATATCTGTCATGAGATCACGGGTAGGCAGGTCAACAGTGTTTGATTGCTATCCTTCCAGCTTTCACTAGTGTTTGAACGGTGTCGGTTCCTTGTCCTATTCCACTTTCCACGCATTCTCCGTCTCTGACAAGCGGGACTTCACACGGCGGCTAAGTCAAGATCAGTATACGCACATGACAAGCCCAATACAAGGGACTTACGTTGGCTGGATGCGTCTCCGAGACCCTTGATCAGCACGGGTCGGCAGAAGTAAAACAGGTGAGACTCTTGTCGTGACTGCTCACGCTTGATGTCTGCGATAGTTCGGCCCTGTAGGAGTGGCAACCACTGGAGCGGGCTCATCACTTCCATGAGTCAGTATCTTACATTTCTTCTGATCACATCACCGATCACTCACACTTCCTCTTTCTCCTGCAGTCCGTCCTCAATCCTAGCGACGAAACTGCGGATCGAGCTTAAGCGGTCGTTTACGACTTCCGGTGAGGCACCCTCCACGTGCTCAAGCACCTGTCGCATATCCTCAATCCCAGCTTTGGCGGCATCAAGATGAATTTCTGTGTCACCTTGCATTGCGGTGATGGCTTCGAACCATGTGCGGTCCCAGCGTGGGAGGAAGGGGTCGGCGAGTGCGGCTTCGAGGGCAGGTGCAATTTCTGACCAGTCTGGATGTCGTCGTCTAACGCATCGAACGCGGACATGATGTCCTTCCATTGAGCGTCGTAGATGGCGTGTTGGTTGGCGAACGGGTCTGCCATGTTGCCGGCTTGTGGTGTTTGAAGTGAAGTTCAAGGCTGCGAAAGCGGAAGGAGACCTGAAGCACATGCAACGCCAAGGAGGCCTGCCACGCACTAGGAATACTTCGCCCCCGAAACCCTTCAACACACAATCACGAGAAGTGTACTTGACTAAACGTACCCACGATTGCGGGAGATGAAGACTCTGGCCGCAAGAGCCTCCCGCACACTGGTCAAGTCATGACATACCACTTCCCGTCGCCAGACCCAGACCATGATCCCATGCCTGTAGAGCTCACAGCAACGGTCTGCCGCGAGGACGAAGGCGACAATGGCGAGGACGAAGAAGAGGACGGCGAGAATGTCGACGAAGACATCCAAAAGTGCAGCAAGATGAAGCTGATACCGAGTCGGATATTCCAGCATCTCCATCAGCAGGTTCCTCGAAGAAGCCGGCAGAGATCCTAGCTCTGCACGCAGGATCTTTGAAGGCTCCGAAGCACGTTGCGAGGAAATAGGGTTAGCGACTAGCAGACCTTGATCTCAAGCTTGCAGATGTCGCAGCTGCTGGAGCAGCCGCTGACTCGGCGGCAAAAGGTTGACGTGGCCGTCTGACATCTGCACTTCTCCCGGCTGAAGTCGAGAGCGACGACAGGCTGATCAACACCATATCGTGTTCGGGGATCTCCGATATTGTGTCGTGGGAGAAGATGGCACCAGCACCTCAGCCTCGCCTACCTGAGGATGTCGGGGCTATCCTTGCGCGGCCTGCGCTCCGTTGACCGTCTTTTGTCGTGACCAAGCGCCGTCCTGAGCGCAGCATCATGATCGCCGATCCGAGATACACCAATTGAACTGATGTCACGAACTACGCACTCGCCACCATGACAAGTAGCGAGTTGACGAGGGCCGATTTCCTCACTGTTGACGAGTTCGACATCGTGGCGCCGACGTTGATCCGTCTTCTTGAGCGTACTCTTACGCAGTGGACTGGCGCTAGTCGTCAAGCCCTACGGCAGTTTCTGGCTTTGGTGGCATGTCTGCAAGTGTACTCCCAGACGTCTTCCAGTTGTGGTCTCGGCGTTGCGTCCTACTGCACCGTGGCCAGATCACCGACTATAGTGGCATCATCTTCGAATCGTCAACAGGGACTCGTAGCACCGTCTACCTCGAACCCTTTCGTTTCCCGTGATTACGGTCGCGGGCACCATTATCAGGTCATCGACTGTAGTCGCATCGTCTCTGGCTCGATCGCGGAGAGCTAAAGCACTTCGGAACTCCGGCAGAGATAAACTTGAAACATTCGCAAGCGCTGCCAATACTTCTTGTTAGAATCGTTATTGAAGGTGTGCTATACAGCTGGGCCTCTACCGATCCACACCTTGAACGACCGAAAGGGACCTTTGCGATTGTCAGTATTGTTGTACTGTCTAAGCGTAGAAGGCCAAATGAGTCAGCAACAATTTAGTCATGGAGGAGCATCCTACTGACCGGCTTGCACTAAGCTGTAATTGATTAGTATTGAGATAAAGCCACCCATCAAGTATTGCAGCCGAGTCCGCATGCTGGATCATGCCGTTCCGCACCAAGGTCTTCACCACGTATCGATCTGGGGGCACTGGACCAGATCCGCCTGGAGGTACACCATTGACTGTCATGTCGACTTCTGACTGCTGTGTGTCGACGTAGTAGATCGCATTGTGTTCGCTGGCGAGAATGTATACCCGGCCTTTGTCATCCGCAGTGAATCCGGCCTGTTCGCTTGCACACTGGCCAGGATCTTGGACAGCAGCGAGAACGTCATCGTCCGAGAGGTTCGGATCGATCATGGCGGACCTATGAGATTAGGCAAGAAGTTTAGCAGATGTGCTTCATCGAGCTGGCGAAGGGGCGAAGTGCGGTAGCGTAACGCTCACTCGGGTCTCAATAATGGAACCACCAGTCGACTTACTGTGGAATGAAAAAATATCGGCGGCTGGCTAAGACGCCCCAGTAGAAGTTGCCGCTTGCGAGAGCGATCTAGAGTGGCTCAGACGTCAGTAGTTGTGACAACGATTAGCCAGACGAATGGAAAACGAACTCCATCGGCGCCCGTGGTGCAATATCCTATTTCCGTCTTGTTCCAGCAATAGATGAGGTTACCGTCGTATGATCCGACATATTTCTCGTCTGCTCGAACCACAGATGTGTTGAGCAAACGGCGAATCACACTGCCGTCATCCAAATTGACGGATAGGATAGAGCTGTTCGTACTTTCGTCCGTGATGAAAGCACTATCGGACCGTCAGATCTTCATGAAACATTGAAGATTGTTGCGATACACAGGACTTACTAGCCATTAGTTCCGAGAGTGTTATTGACTCGGACATCGTTTGCATTCATGGCGTGGGCCAAGTATTGCTTGGGTATCACATAAGTGCGAAGGTGATTCCCGGACTGATCGAAGGACATGAGCTTGCTTCCGCCGTACAATGCATCTGTCCCAGGCTCGTAGTCGTAAGGGAAGCCCGAATCTACAACCCATAGTTGGCCGACAGAGTCCAAAACGACATTCTGGACATTGACGAAGCAAGTCGCAAGGTCCTGACCGTCAGTGCAGTTCTGTATAGCGGCGTTTGGCCACGGCTGTTCGTCGTTGAAGCCCGTCGCAACTATAACGTTGTTCGGCGTCTGGCCCATGTTGCGTGGGTAGGTGAGGTACAGGTTGTGTTCGGCGTCTACTGCCAGACCTGTGGGTGCAGTTTGGCTGTCGTGAACGGCTTGGAGCTGTGGTCCAACAACGGAGAAATCCTGCGGGTAGGCGCCATGGTTGTACGAAGGGCCCTGCAGAAAAGAAGGGTAGAAGGGTTAGCAGTGGGTCATACAAAGGATACCCTCAGACACCTATTAACGGGTATCCTTACACCCATGAATAACTTACGAATGGCCTGTAGTCACCCGTTACTGGAAAGTATGAGGACGCCACGGCTGTCGATATCAGGCCGAGTATAGCTAGTCGCATGGTTGCTCGATTGTCCTTTCAAGGTGACGGTAGTTTGACAGTATGGGACGGTGCCAATTCGTAGAAGCTTTCGACAAGAGATGGAAAACGAAAGTTCAGGGACCAGCAGCATGCTTTCGGCTTCTTGTTTGGAAATGCCAAAAACTGCGTCATGACCTGCATTGCGGGGAAGTTTAATGTGTAGCTGGGACGGTACCTGAGCGGCAACTGTTTCGAGGCAATGAGAAGGCAACAAAAATGGGTCTGCGTAATGTACGGCTGTAGCATGGATGCCATAGCTGTGTTTGACTTATGCCGAATACGTGACATGGCTTACATGAATTGCCCGCCCATCACGATCTGCCTTGCCGAAGGCAGATGCACTGCGCACTCTCAGCATGCTCCGGCCTCATGGGTACTGCGCTGATCGTATCGGCATGTTTGGCAAGCTAGCAGGACCATAGACAAAAGCCCAAGATAAGTTTCGCGGCGCTTTGATGTTGGGACCTGTGTGCCGACTCTGCGAGCCGGTACTCATGACAAAGTGTCTTGTTTGTGCTTCTCAAGTCGCAGAAGCAGATGAGGCAAGCCCTGGGGTGTCTGGTGTTATGGTGTTGTGGTGGCTTGATGACTTGACCACTCCCTCAAGACCCTTGGTGGTTGAATATCTGCTCGATATGCTGCGTAGCGTTCTTATTCGAGATCTCCAGATATTGCTGCTTCTTCAGAAGGTTCTCCATCTCTTTGTCGATATCAACTGCCTCCTTGTCCTGGCGTTCCTTCACATCGCTGGTGGTAGTGAGGACAAACCTGTCGGCATTGTGAGCCCAGCGTCGCCCCGCGCGATCATATCGAGTCCTACATTTTTCCCACTCCATCGTAGACTGGTGTCTCCTTCGGGATCGTGGCAAGCTCTTTCGACGATAGCTCCAGCATGCGCTTCTCTCGCTGCTTCGAAGTCATCTGGCCTCGAACGATTTGGAGTTGTTGCGCGGAGAACTGGGCCTTGGCCTCGATCTCTTTCAGCACCTACACATAGTCAGCCGCTGGCAGGACTGACCAGTACTCTGAGGTTGCTACCTCTTGGAGTTTCTCGTTCGGTATGGACGCCATGGTTGTGCAGTTCTGTTTGGTTTGCGAACAACAAATTCCCAAAATGGAAGGAACCAGGGCCGGTATCAGAAGCTTTGACCATCAAGCACGTGTTAGGGTGACGGCAGCCTTCGGATGCATCGGCTTTAGGTTTTCACCTGATTGCGGCTTGCTAATGACAAACATGGTTCAGTTTATCACAAACACTCTACAAAGTCGCGCAGAATAAGTTGTTGAGTTGTGCTTCACTTTCCTGAACGCACTCTCACTCTTCACCGATCAGCCAAATCATGTGGCCCTTAGGTATTGCATACCCTCCAGCGAGGGAAGATGGCTATTGGGCTCCCATCACATCAACACTGTAAGCATAGATGGTTACCACTCTTTTACCGCTGAAACACTGCTAACCACTTCATCCTCTATGCTACAGGGACTGGTGTGAAGAGAACTACTATGCGACCCATTACTTGGCCGAGATAGTCAACACGTTGACGAACATCTGGTTCATGTACCTCGCCTTCAAAGGCATGTTCAATTGTCGAAGGAATGGACATGACCAGGTGTTCTTCGTGGCCTACCTGGGCTATCTGGTCGTGGGAAGTGGGAGCTTCGCCTTCCACGCAACTCTCAAGTGTAGGTCTTCATCACATCCCGAGTCCTTCTAGATCTGAGCTAACATATATTGCAGATCCGATGCAGTTGGTTGATGAACTGTCCATGATCTACACCACATGTCTGTGAGTCTATCTCTTGAAGGCCTCCCTTTTCGCAAATGCATACTGACCTATCCGCAGGATGTTCTGGGCCACTTTTGCGTACAACCGGACGCAAGCAGTCCAGGTCTCGTTGGGCATCGCCAGTGTCTCGCTTTCCATCTTCATCACGGGCTACTATCACTACCTCCAGGATCCCACTTTCCATCAGAACGCCTACGCGATCTTGACCGCCTTCGTTCTCTTCCGAAGCATCTACGTCATGGTAAGCTGCTCCGAAGTAGATCAAAAACCTCGAGCTAACATGTTTCTAGGAGGTCAACATCCGGCCATATTATCGTAATAGGCGTGTGGAGCGGGAGAAGGCTCAAAGTGGCCGTTCCCTAACTGCAGCTGAGCAGTCAGAGGAGAAGCGTAAGGACCGACGAGATAGTGAGATTCTGACCACGATGTGGATATTGATCGGTTACGGTCTGAGCATCTTTCTCGGTGGCTTCGGAATCTGGACGCTCGACAATGTGTACTGCTCAACATTGAGAGTCTGGAGGCATGAAATCGGCTTACCATGGGGCATCGTGCTTGAAGGCCATGGGTGGTGGCACATTATGACGGGTTATGGAGCGTACTGCTACATCCAGTGGGGTATCTGGCTCCGGCATTGTCTGAATGGGCGGCAGGATGAGTTTGAGATGGTGTGGCCAGGATGGTTTTCCATACCATACGTGGAGAAGAGGGTTGCACCTGTTGCCAATGGCTCGGTGACTAATGGCTCGGTGAGCAAGAAGACGAGCTGATGCGGAGCCCCCTTCGGAGTCTAGATTGAGATGAACCACAATTGATAGATATAGAGACAGCCGTACAAGGTGCGATGCTGATGAAGCTGGACACTCCCTCGTATGCAAATGTGCCTGTCGCTTGGCTACTCAGGATCCGTCCATACTGATGGCTGTCATAAACGAGTGATGAGGAGAGGTATGACGGTTCTTGACAAAATTCGGACTCTGCGTCTGGACCGAATTCCGTGAACAGAGTTTGCTCGTGAAGAAACCCGGTCTCGAGTCCGAGCCGACAAAGATATAGCTTGGCATTGCCCCACAGCCCACGTATCCGGGAAGGTTCAAGCGGTCCCCACAACCCCATGCGTCGAGATGAGTTTCAAATTTGTGCTTCTTGATTCGTGACCACAAACACGGCAGATACCGATCGATTTTGACGGTCATGAGGACGATACGTGCGATATCCGCAGAACCTGGTAGCAACATGATCGACGAGGGCACGATGAGGAATCGTAGCAGGGGGTACTGGTTATGCCTTTCGCCCGACGCGGGTGGACTCCAATAAGCTGCCGCCACTACCGTACGTACGCAAAGCAAATCAGCATCGTGGTCCCCCGGGTTGACACGGATCGCGGCTTGGAGAACGACAACAAGGTGTGGGCGACAGCATGACTGGATGTTCCTGTAGTCAGAAAATAGTGAACTCGTGGTGTGATGATGGGAGAGGACCGAGGAGCCGTACCAGAACCCGGCAACCATAATCCGCATATACGAAACCGCTCGAAGATGGACCGGCGGCGGCGTGAGTTCTTTGGCGCCTCGCCGACGTCGCCAGGGCACTTGCCGTGGGACGAGGCCTCGGCATTTCCTACTGGAGTTCAACGCGGAACCGTTTATAAGGGGCTAAGGAAGAAAGTGTGGAGCTGGTGAGCTTCTCCAACTTTCTCCAACCGCGCTATCGTATACAAACTGCAGGTCAAGCGAAGTTCGGAGGTTCGAGAGCCCCACGGGATCGCATGCGCGGTCTTGGGGCTTGAGGCTGGGGAGAGCATTTCCATGGCGGAGATAAACACTCAAATCTCACTTTGAACTTTATATACGTAGTCTGCCCCTCGCTGGGATCGCCCTCGCGAAGTTGATTCTGTTATTTTTGTGGTTGAGCGTCTTTGTATACTGGTCGGCACGTTGACTTTGAAGACTTTCTGGTGTTGGGACAGCTTCCAGTCCACCAAGAAACAACAATGGAGTGCATAACGAACGAACCAACGGCATCGGAAGCTTCGAGTCCCTCCGACTCAGCTTCACCACCCCAACAACAGCTTCCTGACCCAACACAACAGAAACGCACTGCTTCAGAGGCTGGTCTGAAACCCAATGGCACAAGACCTTCGAAAAGTGTCAAGCGAAGAGCTTCCAAAGCGTGCCAATGTTGTCGTTCGAGGAAAGTTCGCTGCAACGTAGTCGAACATGGAGCTCCCTGCACGAACTGCCGTTTAGACGAAGTCGAATGCATAGTTTCGGAGAGCAAACGCAAGAAGTGAGTAGACTCACGATTCCGCCAGGAAACAACTCACCGAGGACTGACGTCTAACAGAAAATGGAGTAGCGGTCCTGAATCGAGCACCACATCCAAGAGCGACACTTTCAAACCATCCGCAACGTTCCCAATGTCGGCTGCACCACCCTATGAGCCGCTCAAGAGGGCGACTGAGCATGTGCCACATTCATTGTGTAGGTGTGATTACTGAAAACGAGAGTTCAAGAGCTGACACCTGGTAGACCAAGATCTGAGCCGCGACATCAGCATGGGCAGCACCGATCCACGAGCTACTTTATACACGCCGAACATGCTCATGAACCTGCAGCGTCTGGGACAAAAGACGGGCTCATTCACAGAAGCGAACTCTTCAACTAACCGCCTGCTGTCGCCATTGTTGCCATCGTACAACCTCCCCGCCTACATCAAACCTGTACCATCGCGGCTTGGACAAGATGAGATCATGTTTTTGGAGAGGAAGGGAGCTCTTACGATCCCCTCTGTAGGATTACGAGACGCTCTACTCAAGGCATACGCGGAGTTCGTCCATCCCTACATGCCACTGGTGAACCTTCACGAGCTGGTCGCTACAATCGACCAGAATGACGGCTCGCAGACGATCAGCTTGCTACTTTTCCAGGCAATTATGTTTGTCGGTGTGGCCACGGTTGATATGCGGTTCCTCAAAGCTGCAGGGTACGCTACTCGACGGGATGCTCGACGAGAGTTCTTCCAGAAGACTAGAGTGCTGTACGACTTCGACTATGAGATCGACCGCATCTCTCTGATTCAGTCACTATTGCTGATGACTTACTGGTACGAGACGCCTGACGATCAGAAGGACAGCCACCATTGGATGGGGATTGCAGTCTCGCTGTCTCACACGATCGGACTGCACCGCAACCCGGAGAAGACTTCTTCGATGGATATCCCGAGACAGCGGCTGTGGAGACGTATATGGTGGTCAACGTATATGCGTGATCGCCTTATTGCCCTAGGCATGCGCCGGCCGACCAGGATAAAGAACAAGGACTTCGACGTTCCGATGCTGACTATGGAGGATTTCGAGATCGACGAACTGTCTGATGGAGCATCTTGCATCCCAAGCGACTGCAAGGTGATGCGAGATGCCGACATGCAACGACAACTGGCTGTCATGTGCATCGAGAAAGCCAAGCTTTGCATTGCCATGAGCCACGTCTTGAGCGTACAATACTCCGTTCTCCACAACAATCACGGTGTCCTGAGCGAAGAAGGCAGCACTCGGACAACCATGATGTTGGTGGCGAAAAAGCTGGAGCCTGGCTTCGATGAGGTACAAGAGTGTGATAAAGAGTTGCAAGGATGGAAGGATGGACTTGCTGAGGAAGCACAGTACACTGTGCCAACGTGGAAGGACGTCGATGCGGGTAACGAGAGCATTGTGCTCAACCGCTCGCTACTGCACATGATATACTACGCCACGCTTTCAGCCCTCCACCGGCCACAGGTACTACCATCGACAGCCATGCCACAGCGCAACCCACCTTCCGAGATGGTCGATGTTTCGAGGAGGGCGGTACGACTAGCAGCAGCAGAGATCACGAATATCGCGAACACCTTGTACAACCTAGACATGGTGCCCAATTTGCCAACCACCGGGATCACGGTCCTGCTTCCGGCCATCATCATCCACCTCCTCGACATCAAGGCAAACGACGAAGCGACACGAAGAGCTAGCCTCAAAGGCTTCTGCGAGTGTATGCAAATCATGGCGAAGCTGCGGGACATCTATGCTGCAGCAGATTACTCAACAGCATTCCTTGAGGCTGCGATTCGCAAGGCAGAAATCACGCTCCCGGAGAAGCCGAACGAGCTCAAACACTCACGCCACGTGATCACTTCTACACAAGGTCTTGTCGACGCAGGCAGGAGGCTGCAGTTAGTGGCTGCTGCTCCAGATTCACATACCCTCACGCCTCCTCCAGAGGACCATGTGACCATCACTGAGACCGATCCATTTTCGGACGAAGAGATAGAGAGGCGCTTGAACTCGTACTTGGCTGCGACGCCACCTGATTCGGATCATCATCACTGTGATGACAGCATCCAGATGGATATGTCTCTCGATGACCTACAAGAAGATTTTGAGCCGGATTTCGACTCGTTGATCAACCTTGATGCTGCGGGAGAAATGTGGTCGCTTGAAGATACTGCGTATGCTGCGATGACCGGCGAAAGTAGCGGCTTCACGACCGATTTGGATTGGCTCAAAGGGATCAAGGACGACGCTATGTTCATTCCTGTCAGTTAAGGACGCTGGAGATCTTTGTTAGGCCGTCGTTTCTTTGGCGTCCGCGACGACTGGCTACGATCGGTCTATGTTGAATAATCGCTGTCGAGGAAAAGTTTTGGCGACCGTTCCTAGAGCGAAAATATGTTCTATCCAATCTGACCTTTTATTGCAATTCCGAGTATCCACGTACATATTGCAGCTCCATCGAGAAATCTAGTAAGAATGTCGTAGTCGTGTTCGTGCTGGTGGCGTCACGTGTGCGGCCCAAAAGAGCATAGCGTCAAACCTATTGACGGCCTGGAGAACGATACCAGCCGCCCAAACCTCCAGCCCTCCGACAGCCCAAGGCAAGATATTGTTGCTGTCCAGAACGGATGGATGGGAAATACAGAAGGAATTATTAGCCTTGATCAAGACTGGTATCATCGATCCAATAGGACATCTACTACCAACCACGTCTAAAATCCTGTAGGGCAAAGTAAGGTAGTCACATGCGTCAATAGGACGATGTGACAATAGCGCGCAAGAATAATAGTAAGTTGCTACGCACATGATTCCCGCGTATCCTGCATGACTGGTACTTCTATTGACTACCCTTCTTGACTTCTATACATAAGTCCTTCTGCTCCTGCCGTACTGTTCCACTCCACTTCATTCTTGATACCTCATTGTCTGAGATTTCGACAATTCTTGAATTGTCTCTCTATATCAGAGTAGCAAACCTTGAGCAGTCCTTCGTCCTCTTCCTCAGCTACTGCGCCCTACACCTCGGAACAAAAAACACATTGTCTCTGTACGGCGTCTGTAAATAACATCCATCATCACCTTCACCACCATCGCGACCACCACCACCGACACCACCATGGACCCCATCGCCCAACTCACCCAAAAGCTCCTGGTCGAAAGTGCCCGCCAACCAATCCAACGCCAGCAGCAGCAACCAACGCCCGACACAGCACCACCACCATACGAAGATGACTCCGACTCCGAGTCAGACGACGTTGACTCCACCACCCAGTCATCGCCACTCAAAGTCACCATCAACGCCGCCCACCAGA
>JAABUW010006510.1_pt1 | contig 14575 bp, 17 predicted proteins | sample 5560081 | NCBI WGS metagenome assembly JAABUW01 (sample SAMN10711882, study PRJNA513363) | rock metagenome | isolation source: Antarctica rocks | place: Antarctica: Victoria Land, Knobhead sud
AGATGCATTCAGCATCTTCAAGGAGTTCAACAAAGTGCAGTGGTCTGCAAAGCCTGTAGAGACTCTGTATGACACAGACAAGATAACAGTAGAATGGGCCAAAATGGGGTTCCAAGTATGGAACACACCAGCCTTGCAGGAGTTGCCTGCCCTTGTACAGCCTGAGAGTGCCTTTCCCAGGTAATGCTTGATGGGCAGTGGGAAACTGCTGTGACATGACACCATTCACACCAAGAGCAAGCCTTTGAAAGAGGTTTGCAATGATGCTACACAAGTTAGTGTTTACAAACATTGCATGATTGTTCAACCACAACATTCACTATTGTGTTTTTAGTCTGTCTGCCCTCAAAGCGCACCCAGCGTAAAATCATCCTGTTGGTTGCTTTAGTGCTTCCTGTTTGACAGCTTCTGGGCATCAACAGTGCAAATGGATGTCAGTATGACAGCTGTTTGCACACCTTCAGGTACCTCGATCAGCACGACACAAGGCTTTTCACAAATGTATCAGATGTCTACCTCAGAGCATATGCTATGACTGAGCTCACAGAGCTAGTCACACAAGCTGTGCTCACAGCAGCCAGAGAGTACAAGCAGCTCACTGAAACAGAGCCCCCATATATTGTTGTGGACCTCCCAGTCACGCTCTTCATGTTCAGAAGCAGTGAGCATTTGGAGCTTGTCTCCGAGGTTGCAAGGAACCTCTTCTTCGCTCCTGTGGTGCATCAGTTAGCAGATCAGGTTCTGCAAGGTATGGCTGCGCATGCACCATACTTCAATGGGGCTCATCTGAGGGTGGAAGCAGATGCTATGGATTGGGCGCGGTCCATGGGGGGGGTAGATGTTTACTGGGGTGAATATTTGAAAGCTATGCAGACAGCTGGCTTCGATGACAAGGCGCCAGTGTACATTGCCACTGGCCTGTTGTCTTATGAGGCAGGTCATGCAACCCTAGACCATTTTGTGGCGAATTTGACAGCTGAGGGTCTGTGTGATCGTGTTGCTTTCAAGGAGCAGTTTCTTGATTCTGCTGAGCTGGATGCTCTGCATTCTGAACAGAAGGCTCTGGTTGATTTGTTGGTGTTGGCCAAGGCCCACAGATTTGTAGGCTTTGAACCATCCACCTTTTCCTTCTTCCTCAGCCAGTACCGAGTGTTGCAAGGCCTAGAACCGTCTAGTTCAGTTTTAGTGGAAGGCAAAATAATTGGCACAAATGTTTTGTTTGAAGCAGCCGCTGTTGTGGTGGAACATGGGTTTCAGCAGCAGAAGCAATTTCTGGGAGAAAGTTGAGTGTCAAATAGACTAAGTATGACTACGGTAGTTGCTATACTATATTAGACATTTCGGGTTTAGGGTTCATTTCAGCACAATCTGCATTGTGACAGTACAGCAAAATAAACTGAGCTTTCAGTGTATTTGAGTATATTTGAGCATGATTGTTAAGTCAGAAAACTTCCTGCTTCCAGGTGTGTTATTGAGCAGGGAGGCATGGGCAAGGGCAAAGCTTCATTGATGCAAAGATAAGCACTTTAGGCCTGTGTTTACTTACCTTCAGGTATACATTATACATAGGACACATGTACCCACAACTGTACATGATCAAATCTGGCAAATTTGATCAATTTGATGCATGGTATACCTACGTAGATAGACAGTTGAGTAGTCGAGATGACTCTAGTAGACTAGGAGCCTTTAGGTCAGATTTTGACATGGTACATCTTGAGTGTTAGCATCCTAGTCTATCCAGTACGGCAGCCTAAATGGTTGATCATCAACAACACAGCAGTTGCATGCCATGTGTACACATTCAGAATCTAGATTTCATCATGGGTGCAGTTGGCCAACTTGCATGCTTTGCCTTTCAGTCGAATGCAATGTCTGCTGTGCAAAGTTGAAAACCTTGGCTGTTCTGTCCTGATGTTACACAGACAACAATGTTTGCAAAGTGTGCAATCATTGTACGTTATGTACTCACTGAGCAGACGGTGTGTATATACACATAGTGCATTGGGGTGCTACTACTTGTCACCACAGCATTCTGTCACAGTCTGACATGTGCTCACAGCATTGCACAGCAACGTGTCTGATGCCACCTGGCAGCATCACATGTGATGACTAATGCTTTCCAGCCAGCTGGCGAATCTGGGTCAGATCCAACTGACCCTTCTGCCCCCACCCCTTCTGCCCTGACGCCACACTGGGGCGGAACTGCTCATACAACTTGTAGCAGTGATCGCCAATCTCCTCAGCCTTGTAGCTGCTGGCCAGCTCTGACAAAGCATCCTTAGTAACCTGTAGTTGACCACTTTCTCAGCCACTGTGCTACTGCCAGAAGGCAGGTAAAGTAGAAGGTCTGAGCCCTGAGCTGACAGGGTCTCAAATTTTAACGCAGGGCGGACAGGGCATATGCATGGCAGAGCAAACATGCATGGTAGAGCAAACATGCAGGAGGCGTGTGCTGTATGCACCTGAGGTATGCACATGATTAGCATCTATATGGTGCAAGAGGCAGGTTCTAGGCGCACCTGAAGCTGCTGCCCAAAAGCCCTCTGAAGGTAGCCCTCCACCTGCTTGTGATTCAGCGCCTGCAGCATGGTGAGCCAGTGAAGAAGGTTGTGCTTATTAGCATCATGTGTGCGCCTCATGCACCCTTGTGGGAAAATCCTACCATGAAGTCAGTGAGCTGGTGCATGCAAGGCTGCACCATGACTGGTCTTGAGATGAGCCCAGTTGTGCGACATGCATCAGACTCTCAGCATGTGCAGCTCGCTGTCAAGTGTATCATGTGACGGAGAGCACAGACAACACATGGACTTCGCCTTGTCTGCAAACACCAGGCAACATGGGCTCTGCTACCAAGCAGCTTTGTGAATTGAACAAGTAGGCACATTGCTGGTGGAAGGCAGGGGCATGTAGAGCAGGCAACCCACCACATATTCAAGCAGGGGTGTTCAGCAGGCAGAATGAACGGCAGCCTCAAGTAGCATCAGACCTTGGCCTGTTTAGGTGGGTACAAGAACCATTACTTTATTTGACTTTTTCAAGGGAGTGAGGTAAATTGTAAGGTCTTGGGTTTGATGTGATTTTGGCGACTTGCATTGTTAGATTCTGGGATGTGATGACACTTTGACGCTGGGGCAGTCTGGAGGCTGAAGTACTGTGCACAGCCCTGTGCAATGCAAAAGCAGCAGGGAGCATCTGTCATAGAAAATGCACCTGCAGCCAGATTCCCACTGACGGAAGGCCGGTCTAATGCCCCGTGTGAATTCAGCCTAAGGTGCCGTAGAAGATATACTTCATGTTAGTGTTTGTAGGAAATGTACCTTCATGTTAGTTTTCATAGAGGATGTACCTTCATGTCAGTGTCCATAGCGCGCACATCGCCCTCATCGCCAACGTCCTTGGCTTTGATGCTCATGCCAAAGACATCGTGCCTGGCAATGCCGTGTGCGTGCTCTTCTTCCTCACTCTCATGCTTGGCATTGTCATCGGTGTCCTTCTTGTCAAACACGCCTATAGATCTGCAACCACAAATGTGGCTTCTGCTTTCACCACGACCAATAGGTGGTTTGTTTGACAAAGGACTTAGCTAGATATGAATACACTGAAACATGACTTTCTATGTGTCAATGCACCGGCCCTTGCCCACAATAACTACTTTGTTTGACAAGACAGTGGCTACTTTATGAGGTGCCGGCACTGATGGTGTGAGTCTTTGAGGCTGAAACTCTGTTCTGAGTCTTTCCAAATTGCCTGTGGAGCTTCAGTTGACATTGGGAAGGACCTTTCAGTAGCAGGACTTAGGGAAACCAGCAGCAGGAGTTGAGGACAATAGCAGGCTTTGCAATCCCAGTGACTGTCAACGTAATCCCGGCAACTGTCACCACAATCCCAGTGACTGCCACTACAATCTAATAAGGTTTGGGTCAACCAAACTCATACTGGTCATTGTCAAGCGCGCTGCTGCATCGACCCTTGCTGATGTGTCATGCTTCCTGACTGGAGTTACTCATGGCCAGCTATGCAGAGTTGTTGCTTGAGCTACAAACACAGTTGTTGGCCTTCCAGACTTTGGACTTTGTTCACAAAGGCTTGTTACAGCTGCGTTTATGAGTGAGTAGCAATATAGGGTCTGAAGACAAGGTGTCAAGCTTGCAAGCTGGTTACCTGCCCTTGCTCTGTGCCAGCATGCCGCTGATGGCTTTGCCAAATGTCAGCCCTGCCTCTTTACTGAACCCTTGTCGCTCAGCAACAACAGCCACCCACAGAGTCAACACAGGCGCTCTATTGATTTTGACGTATTGCTCTTGGTCAGACGTTGGCTCTTGCTTGGCTGATGCTGTCGATGGGCCAGCTTGATTGCTGTCATTGGCTTCTTCTTTCACATTTTTGCCACTGCTTGGCTTGGCAGTTGGCTTGCTTTCTACAGTAGCCGCAGGGTCAATGGCGTCACCAGTGTTTGGATCAACGAGCTGGCCAGCTTTCTTGCTTTTTCCTTTGGGCTTGGCCGCTGCCTTGCTGCTGCTAGCTTTGTCCGGTTTGTCCTCTGAAGCAGCCTGCACCTCTTCACCTGTGTTGGGGTCCACCAGCTTTGCGTCTGACGTGGATGCTTTGGCTGCTGAGAGGTCCTCAACTGTTGCTTGGACCATGTTTGCACTTGTTGTTTCATCTTCTTGTTTCTTCTTTTTGCTGGCACCCTTGCTTGCAGCTGGGGATTTCCTTTTCTTGTTCTGTGAGCCTGAAGCAAAGTCCGTTGAGTTGTCAGCACTGTTTTCCTAACACCTGGCTGAAGATTGTACTCTTGTTGTCGCTTGAGTCTCGATACCTTCAGGCACTTCTGTCAAATCGGCCTGTTTACTATTCCTCAGCTTCCTTGTGACCTCAGACATGGCCAAGAAACTTTCTTCACGCGAGGCACAATCTGGTCGATGCTCTTATGCAAATTTTCAGTGATAAACGCTGCAATTCTCAGAGCAGATGATGTCGGAACGTCCAACTTCGACAGACTGCACTTCCTGTTTGACCAAACGACCACTCAAACGTCATTGCTAGGTCAAACCTGTCGCTGATTCTTGAGTCGTGCCACTGAGCAATGGTCACCGCAAGCTTTCACCAAATCTGATTCCAAGTATGAAGCTGCGTAAGAAGATTGCCGTTGCTGCGAGCCTGCGTTACCAAGCGTTGTTTGACAGACAACCTTAAGGCTGACCATGCACGGCAGCGGTGCAATCACACTGTTCTGGCTGCAGAGTGGCATGGGCTACCTGACAGATCCGGTAAATGCTGCAGATGAGCAGCAGACAGTTACTCGTAGAATACGCAACGAATTTGCCGAGCTTGTCAGAGAGATCTCACTACCTGATCACCGAAACTGATCCGGCCAAGCCGGTCTTCGTCATCTTTTCTGCACAGCAGAGATCTCTTTGCAACAACCAGTTATGCCCCGCTTAGCGCGTGGCATACTGCTGCAAGACTTTGCTCGGGAGGGCGAAGATCTCCTTGACACCCTGCTTACCAGTGCCCAGCAGCAACCAGTGCTGCCTGGTGGGTCCAGCAATGGGCAGCAGAGCAGGCAGTACAGATTGTCGTACACAGGTCAGCCCATGGCTTCTGAGAGCACAGTGATTTGTGCTCTGCATCACTCAATCATGTTACCTCAAGCAACCACTGCAGGCCAAGGCGGCATGCCAGCCTTGTCAGAAGAAGCAAGCTCTGGATCTGGCAGATCAGCAGACGCTGTCCATGTGGACATTGCCTCTCTGCAGCACTACAGGAACAGGATAGGCCCAGAGCTAAGGCAGATGCGTCAGGCTCAAGGAAGGAACAGGTATTTGCCACAATCACCAACTTTGGTGTTAGCCCAGCTGCACATGAGTGTAGTCTTGAGCAGTGCACCATGATGCTCACATGACCCTCTCTGCATGCGTCCTGTGTGCATGCATGTTGCTCCTATGGCAAAAGCACTGCTCTCCGTTGACTGGCTGTCCAACAAATCTTGGCTGCTGCACACCACCTGCTTATATGACACAGCTCTCATACCAAGCTTTGAGCTCCTAGCACCCTCATACCTGGATCTGCATCCTGAGATTACAAGGCCCTGTCATGTGCAATGCAGGGAGTACTACACTCTGGATCATTTGCGCCGCCTGAAGCTGTTTGAGGCCCAAGCGTCATACAATGAAGGAAAGTGCTCAGACTACTGCAAGGACTACCATGTACAGCCATGCAGGGCTTGCACTACATGCCATTTCTGCAGGTATGCTTACGCGCCATTGCTGTTTGTATGATTAAATGCCCCAATCACCCAGATGCATTGTACAACTCGAACTACATTATATACACTGCATTGCTGCTTAAGCTGCAGTGACTTACATATCAGTGAACGTAACCCGCAGGGTCTTCAGTGCCCTCTCCTTGTGTTGCAGACCTTGTCAGCAATGCAAAGGGTCACCTCAACAGCTCATCCCTTTGCCTCCCTGTCACTGTTCTTTGCACAAAGCTGGGAACTGATTTTGCACAAAGATTGCCATCAAGAGCACCCTGCAACAACCTCCGCTGCAAAGCGCATATGGAACACAAGCACTGAACATGTAGTTGAATGTGCACAAAAACACACACTCAGCACTGCACTCTGCTCAGTGTGTGTCTTGGCATTGACTCTGCACTGACTTGGCAGGCAGAAGACCATTGACGAAAAGACCTATTGTCCTTGCTACAACTCCACAAAGCGCATTGTCGGAGGCAAGGGCAGGGGGTTCTGGTGTGGGTCGTGCCTGTACATCAGGATGGGTGAGAACATTCACGAGGTGAAGCACCGCAGCGATTGGCGTTGCCCCTGCTGCCGAGACATCTGCAACTGCTCAGGAGCCAACTGCCTGCGTGCCAGACGCAACCTGGCTGTCACTAACCAGCTCATTCATGAGGCCACCAAACAGGGCTTCAAATCTGTGAGGCTTGCTTTTCGCCGTGCTCCTTGTGATCATGGCTCTGCGCTGATGCTGCGACTGACATCTGGTGCCTCCTGCTGCCTGGTGCCAGGCCCCATCTATTGATTGTGTCAAACATTCAATCTTGAAAGTGTCAAAAATCCTACTTGCGTATTGTCAATGTCAAGAGCAAAATGCCCAATATGGGTTGTCACCTTAAAGTGGTCACTGTTACTCCCAGCTCTGCACCAAGAAAACTGTATTGCCAGCTTTTGTGCACAGCGCTGCCGTACACAGACAGTGACGTACCCTGGCAATGAAGTAAAGTATTGATGTCAGGCCTTGGACATGCTGTATGTGCTCACTGGCTGACTGCTTCCTTGCTTACGTCATGGGGTTCCTAGTCAGCCCGGAATAATGCTTGGCTTGTTATTAAGTTGACGCCTAACGGCGTACTTTTTTCTTGTCTTTTTTTGTCTGATCCGGAGCTTGTCGTTACAGGTGGCTCATTACCTGATCCTTACTCACCTGAGTGAGCAAGGAGGAGCCATGCCAATGATGGACATCACCAACATGCGCAAGCGCACTAGGCCCGAAGAAGAGGACCAGCTGGTAGACAACCCGGTCTTCAAGCAAGCCCGCCTTGCTTATGGCATCTCACAAGAAGCACGGCATAGGGCAGGGTATGCCTTCTGCAGCTGAAAGCTCACTTTGTCTAGCAATGAGGGTGCAAAAGTCTGCATGCTTATGACATTTCACAAGAAGCGCGGCAGAGGGCAGGGTATGCCTTCTGCAGCTGAAACCTCATTGTGTCTTGCAACGAGCAACAAAAGTCTGCGTGCTAACCCTGCAAACTTGGCTGTACCTATTCCAGAAGACTTGGAACAAGGCTTTTGCTTTTAGATTGCATGCCACTGCAAGCAGGCCATGGAATGGCACTGTTGGCATGGCTCATCGAAATCTAGCTGGCGCACGTGCCGCTCCTAGCAACTTGTGCGGATGCAGCTGCTGTCTGCCCTTCATTACACATGTAACAGTCTGTCTGAAGCACATGCCATGTACCCCATGTCGTATGGCAAACTGCCGTGACATGACTCCCTGGTAGAGTCAGAGTTTGCACAAGGAGAGGACAAACACAGGCAGTAGTACAGCATATGCACAAGCCATAGCAGCTTCTGACCGAGAGAGCCTGCAGTTACCGTTGGATGGTAACAGAGATGAAATTGACTTGCGACAGCGCCGCAAGTAGCTGTGGTCTGCTGACATGCGGTGCATGCTGAACAAAGACAACAGTAGACAGAACAGGCCAGATCCACCTTAGGTTCAGGATTTTCCCTTCCCCTTTGGGCTATGGCCTATGGTCATAGCTCCAGGCCGCCACCTTAGGAGGCTCCCATTATGATTGCTGAAAAGCGTTATTGTTTCTTTCATGCTGAACAGGGCCAGGTTTCATGAAACAGCAGCGCAGCAGATACGGAAGCAGCTGCAGCTTCTGAAGGCCGAGCTGCCTGTCCCGCCTGAGAATGACTCCAGCCTGGCCTTCATGGCAGCTGCCGGCTTTGGCAGCCATGTGCTGGAGGATGATCAGGATGATGGTGATGACCAATTAAGTATGTCCACCTGTTGCGCACACGCTGACATATTTAGGGTTTAGTTTTTAGGGTTTAGGATGATGATGGTGACCAACCAACAAGATGATGACGTGGACCAAACAAGTATGTCCCCCTGTTACACACCAACATATGCAAAGTGACATGTCAATTTTGGCAGCCATGTGCTGGAGGATGATCAGGATGATGATGGCGACCAACTGAGTATGTCCTTCAGTTGCACACTAACATACGCTGGAGTGAAATGTCAAGGTTGCATGTGCTGGGGCAGCAATCTGCATTGGTCAATAGCACAGGCAGCCATTCTCATGTGTGACTTTGCTGTAAGCTGTAAGCAACACCTGGTCAGCACTCTGCGGCCTTTGCCACAGTGAAGTTGCCTTGTGACCAAGCTTGACAATGCATGGGGCTGCTCGTCACCTGAGTGATGTTCCATGTATCAGCCAGCTTGTCTGTCCAGCATACTGTCATTGACGGGACATTCACCATGTTGCAGTCTTGAGAATGTAGCCTTGCAATTGCTTTATACAGCAGAGCTGAGCGGTATGGGCAGTTGAGTCATCCTGTGCCATTGTTTTGCTGCCCATTGCACTGCACAGAGCCCATCACAGACCAAGCTGCAGTCATTGGCAATCTTGCACGCCTTGCTGCAAGCATACAACGCACAGTCATTCAATCGGACAGCATACAGAGCTGCATGGTGGTCCAGCAACATGCATTTGCTGACTAGTCCCTCAGTAAATGCAATTACCAAGTCCAATCACCAGCAACTACTAAATGCCCTGGCACAGTGCTTTGATGTACAGTACATTGCATTGAATTTTTTTGGGCTTTCCTATACAGGTTCTGTGGCAAGCCCATCAAGCACTGGTCTTCAAGGCAGCATGGGCACAGCTGAAGGGCAACCCGCCCAACAGCATGGGAACACTTTGCCCTCTGGTACATCCTGGCGCAGTTCCTCTCCAGGAGCCCTGCCAGAAGCAGGCCGACCAGTGAGCGCTTGTGCATCTCATGAGTTGTTTTGCATGCGCTGCCTTTATGACCAGAGCCTTTGACTAGACTGATGCTGCTTCCATCTGGGCAGCCTGGTACATTACTTGGCTTCTCAATAGATTGACGCCAAAAAGTGTAGTTTTCTCTTTTCTGTTCTTTTCTGTTCAGGCTGCTTCCAGCATCTATCTGTAGCTGTTGTCCTTGACAGCCCCTGATACCCATGTCAAAACCTGTCAAGCAGTGAACACGAAGCATCACACTCGATGCAGACGTTTGGCCTGCAGCTTGTCCTGCAGCTGATGTTAAGCATATGTCTGTACGTGACACAGCACTCATGCAGCATTGATGCCATACTAAACTCTCGCGCACAATGTATGTATGAGGACATGCAAGCTTCCAGGCGTACCTGGCAGACCTGCATATCTGCTGCTATGGAGGCTGGCTACCACATCATGCTCACAGTCATGGCACAGCACAATGTCAGATTTGTCAGACCAACTGTGCTGTGCTGTGCTGTGCTGGCTGTGCTGTGCTGTGCTGTGCTGTGCTGTGCTGTGCTCTGCTGTGCTCTGCTGTGCTGTGCTGTGCTGAACATGCTGGGCAGTATGGGACGTCTATCCTCCTAAGCCTGGCACTTAGCTTGTAAAAGTTCAAAGCCACTACGTGACTTACATTGAGACTGTCATTGTACATGTTGGTTTGACACTTCAGCTGCTGCATACTTGTGCTGCAGGGCTCAGCTAGAAGTGCAGGTCTGCCAGGGGAAGCACGCAGGGAAGGCTCTGGCATACATCAGGAGGGTCACTTCATGACTCAGGTCACAACAACTGCATTCCATGCATCTGGTCTCATGGCAGAATCCTGCAGCCTGCATGCCTGCAACACTTTCCTGGCTGCTCATTTTCAGCCCTGCAGAACTGCCGTCTGGTGCCTGTTTGAGCCAAAATGCTGCAGAAAAGGAAATGCTGTTGCTGAGATTTTGCTGCCAACAGCAGGACACTTACACATGACCAGAAAATGTCTGAAGCAGCAAAGCTGCTTTGCAGGAGAAGCCCCTTGCCCTGTAGTTCAGTATGGGATGCTGGCCTGTTTGCATTGCCATCACGAAACAAGCAAATACATACTGCTTGCAACAGCAATTGCTTACTATTCTGCTTCACATGTACATGCAGGACGGCATGGAAGTGCCCGGGACCAGCTTTGCAGCCTTTGCTTGGGGATTCGCCAGACCTGCTGTCAGCAGTGCCTCCAGAGGTATCACATAAATTTTTGCAAACTTCTGTTGTCGGCACAGTTGGAAAAAGGTTCTCATGCTTACTGTCCTGCAGCAAATGTGTGCAACATATGCTGTCATGCATGCCTCAACTGCAAGCATGGACAGCCTTGTTCTTGAAGGTTTCTCAAACCTCAGCAACTGTGTACCAAAGCGGTCAGCAACAGAGACCATATGAGCGAGAGCACAAGAAACAAGGACAGTCACTCGGCTTGGTTGCAGCAGCTCATGGGCAAAATTGCAGAAATTGCAGGAACAATTCAGTGAAGAGCTGCTGATGCTGCAGCTACCTGACCCTAGAGGGGAAGATTGTATATTGAATGAATGAGTGATGAAATGGACAAACAAACAAATGAACAAACCATCAAGCAAACAAACAACCAAATAACGAGTCATGCATGAAGGAATGGAACAGTGAAACAATGACTGCATCAATGACTGAATGAACGATGCTTCAGGTGCTGCCCAGTCTCACCCAGCCGCAAGCAGCATGGCTGCCAGCACCAACTCTGGCATGCATGCATCTGCTGTACCTGATCCTAATCCAAGAAGTATGGGTTTCTTCCGGTCAGGTCTGATGCCAACCAACACGGCAGATTCCATCATCATTGACAGCACCAGTCCCTGGGATGGTCCTCATCCCGGTTTAGCTGCTGAAAATGCCAGTTTTGGCTCTGCCCATCGAGTGCGCAGAGCCCCTATAGGCATGGTCAGGTTGCCAGCTAGTCTGCTGGCACCTCGGCGCAGGGGTGTGAGACCCCCTAGGCCGCCAAGGGGGGTTGATGGGGGGTCCAGCAGGCAGCCTGTGTCTGACACACACAGGTTGGTCATGCAGACAGCATCCTTTCTAGTGTCCTCATGCACAAACAAGGATATTTTAGCCTGTGAGCTAAATTGCACAAGTAGGGCTCAAACTTGCTCCTCATCAAGACTATGGCTTGGTCATCACGCAAATGCATCATGCAAATGCATCACATGACAGACACATACTATGGGCTGTGAGAGGTGGCAGTGGATGTTGATGCCTGCACAGAATCTGACCTCCACTCAATCAGTGCACTAGGAAGACATGTGTAGAGAGTGAGCATTGCAGCAATGCAGCACAGGGACAAATCCATCTGCTGACAGGTCGGGTCATCATCAGCTGGAAAGCGCTATTATTGTTATTGTTGTTATTGTTATCTTTATTGTTGTTGTTATTGTTATTGTTGTTGTTACTACAGGTCGGGTGCACATTCTGATGTGCACAACAGTCAGGCAGGACCCCCTAGTGCCTCGGTGGGGTCACATGCCAGTCCCCAAGACCCTGCCATGTCTGGCTCGCATTTTATGCGCGCCGATCAGGGGGAGTCTTCTCACAATCATCATCACCAGCAGCAGCAGCAGCAGCAGCAAAGTGACATCATTGGCGTGACTGAGCAGACTGAAAACAACAGAGGCCTTTCTCAGTCAGGTACGCAAAGCCCAATCTTGAACAAAGAGATCTCTCTCTGCATACAAGTTCTGCTCGTTGAACATGCATTCAAGTGTCCAGCATATGTTTCTTTTTACACCGGGCCATGCAATATGAGCCGGCAGCAGCAATGACTGAACGATCTGCATGACAAAGCGCTGATAAGCTTTGAGAATCGCATCATGGCACTCTTTCTAACCTGCAACCACCAGTGACATCTGGATGAGGATGTCTGTGCATGTGTTCGTAGGATCACAAGAAGAAGCTTCAGGGTCCCTGTCACAGCAAGGCCACAGAACCAGACAACCAACAGAACCTGCTGCCATTGCCACAGCAGTCACTGCCTTAAACAGCTCTACAGAGCCAACAGAGACAGCAGATAACACAGCTGCCGGAGCAGGTCCACTCATTGGTAGACACGGCCCCCCAGGGGAAGATGCACAGGAAGGGGAGCAAAGTGCTGCCAGGGGGAGGGTCACAGAGGGGGAACAGGCAGAAGACAGAGTGCAGCAGCAGCAGCAGCAGCAGCACAGTGGCATGCTTGGTGATTTGCCTGATAAGCCTGGGCACCTTGCAACAGTGGAGCAGTGCCGTGTGGCCAATGGTGGAGTGTGCTGGCACCTGTTGCAGATGGCTGTCAGGGCCAGGCAGTTTGTTCAGAAGAGCAATGACGCCGAGGTCAGGTCCAAGCTGTCATGCAGGCCTTGCAGTCTGTACAGATTCCATTCCCAAGTTGGCACTAGGGCTTGATCTCTGCCATCAGCACAGGACTGCTTTGCTGACTTGTTCACAGACAAAAGACGCATATACAGATACTCCCAAATACTGACGGGAACAATTTGGGACACAAACATTTACATCACTTTCCCCTTCTTTGTATCATTTGCATTTGCGACGTCTTTCCTGACATATATTGCTGAAATGTGTTTTTGTCTCCTCAGCTGCCGCCCATAGCACCCAAGCTGTTGGCATCCATCACACTCTTGTACAGACTTCCTCATGCTGCAACGCCCAATGATTATGCTGATTGCCTCTTTGCAGATGCACGAGGGCTACAGTGAGTTAGTCAAGGGCTTGCTGGAGAAACTGACCCTAGATCACACAACTAGCGTCAGCATCACAGCCTTGGCTTTCAATCCAGCCCCAGCCAATGCTGAGGCGGGGTCCCCAGGGACCCCCACCCCCCATCTGAAGTCACATGCCGATCTGAGATATGCCATAGCTCTCTTGCTTCTAGCTGCAGAGGCTCTGCCGGAACAGGATGTGGAGTTCACCGTCTGCAGGCTGCTGTTCAATCAGGCAAGACATCTCGCGCTGTTAGTTAACTGATTGATTTGACCTGTGCCAGCCTTTGCTCTTGCATCAGCCAAGCAGGCATCAGATATGCCTCACCCCGATTCAGGAGGCCATACAGCAGCCTTGTTTTTATCACCCAAGGGTGTACAGTCAGTGTGGCACATATTGTGCTGTGTGCTAGTCCATTGACTAGAGTGGCAGCTTGTGTATCTCCCAAGCGTGATACTGTATTCTGATATGGCTTCTGAACAAGCTCCTGGCAGAGAGATGAATGTTGCAGTTGTATCTGTGGCCAAAGCTGTTTCTACTTCTCTCTTGTCAGTCTGATGTGTCCTGACAGAAAGCATAGATCCCATACTGCAGTCCCCACTGAATGTGAAATGATCTCAGAACACAGTCCCCACTTGCAGCTGCTGCATTGTGTATGGCTGGGTTGCAAGGTTGCAGGCAAGGCAATTGTCAAACAAGTGCAATGACCATTGACAAACTGCAGAAGACCCATGCGTGATGATTCCCAGCTGCCATTGCTTTGCGCCATGAGCCTGTTGCCTTTTGTTGCATTGCTTAAGTCCAGAGCTGTTTGCAACCCTCTGCACAAGGGACCGTGGGGTGATGCAGGAGCCCTTTGTGGACTTCATGAAGAGTGATTTGCAGGCCAGGGCCATGCTCATCAAGGCCTCCTTTGACCTCTTCACTGTCATGCAGAGGAGGGCCATCCAGGTCAGACACCAATTCATGCATTCATCCCCTCACTCACTTGCTCGCTCGCTCTTTCACTCGCTCACTCGCTCGCTCCCTCCCTCCCTCCCTCCCTCCCTCGCCCCCTCGCCCCCTCGCTCGCTCACTCGCTCCCTCGTTCACTCACTCACTCACTCACTCACTCACTCACTCACTCACTCACTCATGCATTTCATGCGTTTGTGCGTGCGTCTGTTTGTTTGTTCATTCAGTACATATGCACACAGACAAGTATCATGGCTGCTGGAGTGGATGATGATGCCTGCCTGGAATGCATTGCATCAGGGGA
>JAABUW010006511.1_pt1 | contig 14563 bp, 11 predicted proteins | sample 5560081 | NCBI WGS metagenome assembly JAABUW01 (sample SAMN10711882, study PRJNA513363) | rock metagenome | isolation source: Antarctica rocks | place: Antarctica: Victoria Land, Knobhead sud
GATAGTTGTAAAGAAGCCTCCGAAATTTCCCCCCCTATTTCTATAGGAAAAGCTATATAACTATTATATACTAGTTAACTTTGAAACTAATTTATCTTTAATAATTAAAGATTATATTAAGGATATATCTAAATTAGTTATTTATTACTTTAGTTTCATAGATTAAGATATTATAGACTTCTACTACTAAATTAATTATATACTACGCAGAATTTCTTATAGAAATAGAGGGGATTTTAATATTTAGTACTAAGGTTTCCTAACGATCCTGAACATGCTAAATACGGGCTGATACTAGATAGAACTAGTTTCAGTCTTACTACTAAGGCGCGTCCTTGAATATCTACTATATATCTAGGTAGTTAAATGTTAGTATACTAAGGTATACTAGTAAAATTATATATTTAATACTACTAGTACTTTGTATATATACTATTAGCTTAAATAACTACCTTGTAATATACTTATATACTATCTATTAAATCGCTAAGAAATTTAGGTAATATATATTCCTATACTATAGTAATAGCGTGTTAAAGGCTATTATAATTAAGTTTTTTAGGATAATTCTCTTATATCTAATCCTTTATCTTATTCTATATTATCTTAATTAGATTTAGGTTAGAACTATATATAAGCTATTTAATAATATAAATACTATGCTTAAAGAGCTTCCTTAGCGTATTAATAGCTATATACCTTAGTATACTATCTTATATTAGAGATAAATAGGGATATATTTATACCTAGCTATAAATTAGGAGGATTATATACCTAGAATATATCTCTTTATTAATTATTCCTTAATCTTTCTCTTAAAATAGATATAATCCTTTAATATTTCTTATAAATAAATTTTAAAATATTTATCCTTATCTCCTAAGATATCTCTTAATAATATATATTAGGTTATATTCTTTACTAGCGGCCTTAATAATCTACGTATATATATATCTACTAGCTATTATTTATATTTTATTAGTCTAGAGAATTATCTTCTATTATTCCTAAGTCTAGTTAATATATTCCTAAGTCTATTAAAGATATACTACCTAATTTACCTCTAAAATAAGTAATTTTCTCCGTGTAACCTATTAAGTAAGGCTATCTTTCTAGAGAGTATATTAAATTACGGAGGTTAATATATTTTAGCCTAGTCTTATTACTACCTCTTTATATTATATATATCTTATTTCTTTAAAGCTTTATATATAATAGATAAAGTAGGTATAATAAGGCGTATTAATAATAAATTTCCAGCCTAATTTATAATTCTAGGATGTAAGTTAATAGCTAGCTATATATTTAGCCTAGGTAATAGTAATATTAAGATATTTAATAATTCTCTTTATATCCTAGTTAATTCTAATAAGGGTATATACCTAAAGCTATTTATCATGAGTTAATTAGGAGCGTTTTAGGGTTAATAGTATATCCATTCTATTATTAGGGAGAAGATATTGGAGAGATAGTAGAGTTCTATATATTTTAATACATAGAAATTTCTAGAAATAGACGGTATTTCGCCTAGTGTCTGCCAAGACGCTAACATTTAATTCGGTGGATACCACAGTACTTATATTTCACAACATAGATACAACGCAGGTCCTAAGCCATAGCAGGATGTCTGCAGTCCGAAAGTACGCCGGTCTTCCTGATCTCGTATGTCCAGGTCAAGTAAACAAGCGCGAGGCCAAGGCTTACCCAAACAGGATCCTGCTCCCGATATCTATGAAACTCCTGAACTCACAGACGATAATTCTACACATCATGTAAGCCATTCACTATGTTAGATGATCTGTGAACCTGCTGATTGATTGTGAGACCTCTACCACTCTTCGCTCCAACTCTCCCAACACCGACCGAGACGAAGATGAAGCCAACGGCATAGACCGACATCGACTCGACCCAGATGAGGCCCGAACGCACTTTTTGACTTCAGACGAGAGAGGTCCCAAACCATCTAGCCGAATAAGCAGCAAACGGAAAACTTACCGATCCTCAAGTAGGAAACGCAGGAGAGATGGTCCAGAACTCAATGGCTTGATCAACGGGCTTGAAGTTTCTAGCGATGAGGAGGAGGAAAGCTTGGAAAGGAGACTCGCAAGATTACGAAGAGAAATTGCTGAAGTAAAGGAAGAGTATGAGAGCAAAGAGAAGCTGAAGGAAAATACAGCTAAAGAATCAAAAAATCACCGTGATACCCTGCACACATTGGGCAAGGTCCTGGATAGCGTCAGCTCGTCCTCTGCCGCAGATCAAGACAGTGCCGCCGTTACTTTGACTAAGCGACTTGTATCTGGGCCCAAGTCGAAGCTGCCAGCCGGGGATGGAGCAGCGAAGGGGGCTACGAAGCAGGACGCGGATAACTCCACATACACGGTCTCCTATGCGCCTGGGTATCAGGACGGCCACAATTTATCAAAGGTGTCGGAATTTGATTCTCGATTAGCCCTGATTGAGACTGCGTTAGGGATCGATGCTATCCCACTGCCTAGCCAGGATAGATCAGGGGCCAGAGCCGTGATACCAAGCCTGGACATGCTGGACAAGCAGCTGACTATATTGTCTACATCTACAGACTCTTCTCTTGACGCCATCAGTCGAAGAATGCGGCAAATGACTCAAAGTGCAGAAAAGCTTGAGCAGGCTAGACAAGCCGCAAGAGTTGCACAAGAGGCTCTCCAATTAGAAGCACTTGCTCCTTCATGCAATGATGAGCTCCTGGGGACCGCGGCAGAGGTCCCGAAGTACTCGATATTCGAGGATTGTAACACTACTGCCAAGATCAACGCTCTATATGGCACGCTGTCGACTATTGAATCACTCGCTCCAATGTTGCCCTCTGTCCTAGATCGATTGAGGTCTTTGCGAACACTTCATGCTGATGCTGCAACGGCAAGTCAGACCTTGGCAAAGGTTGAGTCACGGCAAGAGGATATGAAGCAAGAGCTACAGGGTTGGCGGGAAGGACTGGAAAAAGTAGAAACGGCCATGCAGGAGGGAGAGCAGACGATGAAGGGGAATACGGAGACGATTGAAGCCTGGGTCAAGGAGCTCGAGGACAGGATACGGAAATTGGACCCATGAATCCTGCCACGCGGATTGCAAAACAATTGGCGTGCTTGCCCAGAGCCAGGATCGCTGGACAGGGCTCACCTCTCAGCCACGCGATATTGCAATAAAATTAAACCCTCATAAGCTCCCTCTTGGTTTGGTCACCACTGGTCAGTGACTGTTCACAAGGCAATCAATTGCTCAAGACTGAGACTAAACATGATAGTGCCATGGAGGTTTCGGGAGACTGAGGATTGATTCGCTCTCCTCCGGACAATCTCTTGTGCTGTTAAACCGTGTCCGTAATGACCGACAGGCCACAGCCGGTCATAAAGACCCAATCCGCATAATGCGATACAATTCGTTGTTGATGTCCATGGACGGACCCACCTCATGCTCCTGGATATCGATTCACATGAGCCACGGTGCAACGTAGGTCGCGTCACGGTGATCAGGTACTTCGTAAGAAAGAGGTGCGAATCTTGGGGCTGGAATTGCGTGCCTCCAACTCTGCGATTGATCGCTCGGCCATGCCTTGATACGACTCACCAAGGTACCGTCTGCAATGTGCTACTGTTGTATTCGTCTCTGGATGCCAAGCTTTCCACGAACCCCAAGAAACAGTGCTATGGATTCGTCTTCACCTTCTTATTTATACAACCTATTTGTAGTCATCCTTCTAATCGCATACGTGAAGCTCTGGGTGTCCAAGATCTAACCACTGTCGGCTCAGTCCGACGAAGTCCCACTTATGGCCTGCGCGGTGGTTGACATCCACTTGATGCAGGGTGATGTCCTTGAGCGTGTTCCCGTGTCGAGCCAGAGCTGTGATGAGATTATCCGGAGCGAGCTCTATTTACGGAGTTCGACAGTTACCTAAGAATGCCAGTGATCGTTCGTGAGAAGCTGGTTTATGCGTATCCGATACGTTGACACATTTTGGTACACATTTCCGGGTCTCGAATCTGGTCCGAGTGGGTCCAAATTTCATGTCTGATTATGAACCATAGTTAATCCGTATGTGACCATTTCTCTGGATGTGATGTGTCAATGTCCTTGTATGAAAGGACAGGATGTGGGTAGTTTCGCATTTGTTACTTTTCCGTACACGGTTAATGCTACTTTTATCAAGTTTCTTTAAGTGATTCATACGCCGCATCACTTTAAAAGCTTCTTCGCTGGGAAGTAACGGAATTGCTGCTTCATGGCTATATAGTTGCGAGAAGTGGGAGAGAGGGCTGTTATCCTGACGTGTCAGTAAAGGAGGTAGTGGATTTGCACGTTGAAAATTGGTTAAAGCGCCTGATGCCTTCGCTCCAGTGATCGGAAGACTTGCTAAACACAGGTCCGCAGGGGGGTGAGAGGGTTGAGGATCCAGACTGGCGGAGCTACCTTAGAAGGCATAAGCCCTCACCTCTCAACCACTTCTTCCCTATTTCCAAAAGAATTTATCTCTGCAGACTCCCAATCTCCATGAAGTTCCGAACCTCCCGTTGATTCCATACGTGAAAGCTGGCACCTGTAGGGTATAATCAAGAGGATGATGAGAGCCTAGTTTCCATTATATCATAGGTGTGAGGAGTGGTATTGGCATACCTTCTACTTCTCCGCTGTCTCGGGGGGACCACTAGGGCTGTGATATGTGACTGGCAGGATGGTTTTTGGAGAATTGGAAGCGAGATTCGGTGAGGGATACTGCATTGATTTATTTCAATGCATCATGCCCACTTCGACTTCAGGACTGAACAGAGAAGGTGCACGACTTCTGATAACCTTCATGTCCGTGAGTCGGGTTACTACCTAGACTGTTGTGACTTGGGCAGTGAACTGCATAAGAGCTCCCAGATAGCTGGTTTCCATTGCAAGCATTGTACTGTCAAGGTAGCTCTGCTTCCTCTCTATGGAACTTGAAGCAGAATATATTGTACAAGACCATATCCAAGCCGTTTCTTTCACGCCAGTAGTACTAAATCATCATTCATGTCGCGAGTGACAAGTGCTACTAATAGACAAGGCCATCATCTTCTTCTGAAGCCTTTCCGTTCCTGCGCAACGGTCGTCAGTCGTTGCCATCCTCGAAATCGCAGCTTTCCTATGTATGAGGATAAAGGCATGTATACTCACCCATGATAATCGTAAACCAACCTAGCCAGCTTCCAATCATCCCCCTTTCTGACCACCACATGTCTCGTATGTCGTCTCTCTTCATTCACCGTCTCAAAGCCCCAAATCTGTATCACAACACCAATCAGCTCCGCCCCTACCTTGGCCCCACCATAACAAGGGGAACAGCAACTCACTTGATTAGCGGTCCACCCATTATCGTTGCTCTCCACATAAGCCTGCACAAAATCTCCATCCGCACTCTCCCAGCCAGTTTTCAAAAAGTCATCATCATCTACATCTTTCAAAGCCACCCATCGACTCTTCCCCTTCACGCTTCCAAAGATGCCATCTTTATGATCTCGATATGTCCAATCAAGCGTGCGGTTCTCAGTGGTACCGGAGATGCCACCAGCGGCTACCTGCTTGATGTCGAAGTGGGTGAGATTGGTCTTCGAATCAACGTATTCCGAGATTGTGAGGGTGATGGTGGCCATGGCAATGGCTTTGCGGAGGAACCAGCCTACGCCTTGCTATCGGGTAGAAGAGATGAGCAATATGTCGGGCATTGGGGTGATAGGTATGCTGAAGCGGTACCATTTGAAGAATGTAATCAGTGTCATCAGAGAGGGTCTTGTTCTACAACGAGGTCAATTGAAACGTAGATACATGGTGGGGAAGGAATTACCATTATCCATTTCCCATTGAGGTCTTTTAGCGTTTTCTCGGTTGGAGCTGCCATCCTTGCGTAGTACTGACAGTGTTTGAGATATAAGTAATATAGGTAATGTATACTCTCGGTAGATTAAGGAAAGGTGGGTCGATACCATCCTTAGGCTCAACCCCTCGAACCTCAGGCACGCTCGATAAGGATTGGTTTTAGAGGCTCGGACCGCTGTACATCCAGCCACCCAGCCTAGTCTTCAGCCCGCCCGGGCAAGCCTAGCTAGCGGAAAGCTTACCTTCGAGACTAAATAATCACGAGGTGAGCTCATTAAGCTCAATAGCAGTAGTTCCCACGATGCTTCCCTCGGTCGCTGGCAAAATGAATACTACAAAGCATGTACCAAAAGCTGATCAAATAGCCGCCACAGCGCATTTCAGATCCAACCTAGGGGAGCTTCCTCGGTTCAGTATCCGTACAGGGGCTCTATCCCAATACTTTGGTCTACAGAAGCGCTCATCCACGGACACCGACCTTCCGGCCTTGAATATCGAGAGATACAAGGACATTAGAGGGAGAAACACTGTCCTGGGGTGTCTGTTAGATATACGTAGTTCAGCCCTGCCGAAACGAGGCGTTACAACGTGGCCCACTAGAGTATACGATCAAACCCTACCGCATACGCTCCAGGATGACTCCATTATCGTGGAACACTTCACCTTTGATATTCAATTTGGCACCCTGCCAAACTCCTGTAGGCCTGATAATTAGGGATGACTAGAGCCAGTGAAGCTGGGCCTACACGTTTCTCGTGTCGAGCAATAGCTCTGGTGCGAGATGGCCAGAGACTAGGGATTTAGGGATTGGATATCGAAAATTTATTGCGTCCAGCATGATGCTGATCGCCAGCACCGCTATACCTGATATCGTGTCTCCAAGGGTCAGTCGCGTTTCTACTACAAGAAAATCAAACATCGGCCGTTGAAGAAGCCTTCTTTATGTTGTCCCGCTTCGCATACTCAAAGACCACAATTTCCCAGCTCGAAGCGACGTGTGACTCGTCTATCGTACGCATGTTTGTCCAGTCGTCGGCCAGTCTCCGTGTATGTTTGTGCTTGTCGTCCCAGTTCTCTATGATGAATGTGCAGCGTTCCAGGCTCTTCCGTTGCATATACTCAGTCGCGGTAGAAAGCTTGGCTTGTGCCCAGCCCGATGCACGGCTTCCTCCTGCCAGATGTGCTCCTCTTTTGACCAAATTCTTTACAGCGTGCACGTTGCCCTTTGAAGCTGCAATATCGAGTGCCGATGCGCCGGGTAGCAGCCCATCCGAGCGGAAATTCAATTGCCAAGGTTCAATAGCAAAATTTGTTAATATGGTCAAGAAGACGCCCACAACCTCTAATCTCATGCCGTGCGCACGCGGTAATTCCAAAGCCGAAGCCAATTGGAGTGCGCTGATTTGCTTCTCTTTGTTGATCAAGAAGGAGTCTTGGTGAAATCTCGATTTTTGCTCGCAGTACTTCATGAGATACTTGATGGCTCCCAGGTTGAGGGTAGTGATGCAAAGACCAAGGACGTTGTAGCCGGCTTTGTCAGTGGCCAAAGCATCGGCACCATTCTTCATCAGCAGATCGGCCAGATCCCACTTACGTTCAAGAATCGCATGCATCCACGGTGTGATGCCATCTTCGTCCATGGCATCGATTTCCGCCCCCAGGTCCAAGAGGCGAGGTGCGAATTGTGTGGCCGCAACGCTATGGTCTGGTATCTTAGCACAAAGATGCAGTAAACCCTTCTTGCGCTCAAAGGAGGCGGATACGGGTACACCATAATCAAGAAGAGCATCGAATAGCTCCTTGTTGAAGCTCAGCACGCTCTCACGTAGAAGGTTTTCCATGTAATCTGGTTTTAGTCCAGCCGACTTGATAAAATCGACCTGTACGTCAGTGTTCGTGCGACCATGAGAAGTTTTTAGACCTGATTCGAGCGCCGGCAACACAAGACTGCTGAAATCGTTGGCGTCGGGGAAAAGGGCGTTCCAACCCTGTAACAGTTGCAGCGTTTCTGTAGCAGCTGTTGTCCAACGTCTTCCGTGCCTTAGGATCCGGGTGAATCGACTCTCGCCCCCAGCTGCGGCAGTAATCAGACGGCGTAGATGGCCACGCAGTTGAGATGGGCGCACATTCTCCAGCAACAATCGCAGATGAGCTGTGAGATGTAGTTTGGCCGCAAAGGAGAGAGCATCATCACCGTCGACGGTTGCAGCCATTGGATCACCACCAAGATTGAGCAGGATCTGAGAATGTTCGGCATGATCTCCGTAAACGGACCACATGAGCGGAGTACCACCCACAGTAGGACCTCGCTTTGCTCGAGCGTTGACATCCGCGCCAGCCATGATCAATCTACGTCCCAGTCCTTCCGCTTTGCTGACATCCCAGGACGAGAGGAAATGAATGGGAGAAACGCCATCCTCCGAGATACTAGGTTTAGTAGACCTCATCAGTAATGATTCAAGCACATCATACTTGCACCTTTCTGCAGCATTCAGTAGTGTCCAAGTATTACCAGGTATAGCGGTACCGTCAATCAAACGTAGCGCTGCGATGCCATCTCCCTCAGTAGAAGGGGTCGTGGCACCAGCAAATTCAGATGCCCACGAGGAGCTGAGGACTGAGCAGGCATCATCGGGTTTAGCCCATGGATCGGTAAAATCTGGTGACTGTGCTTGAAATGCTTGAGCTACCTTGGGGAGTGCTTCTTGCGCCTTTTGTGACCCACCGTCGGCCGCAACCTGGAGCCATTTCAAGCACTCTCCAGGTGCAAAATGGACACCGAAACCATTCGCGTAACAGATTGCTAGCTGGTATGCGGCTGCACTTTCTTCTTCCTCCAATTCCACCTCGGGATGCTCAGATTGCCCTTGAGCACAGTCTTGAAAGCCCAGGGCCATGAGAGTTTGTACCACGGGGCTGACTCGTTCGAACTCCGAGTGCCATTTCTCCATATCGAGCAAATGAGCCTCGACCTCGAGAGGTAGACGTTTTGGTGGAACGGGATGCCTCGCTTCATACCAGTTGTTGGGAGTCAACAGCCTTATTATTCTAGCCATATCGAGCTCTCGATGGTGAGGGTCTTTGGCCAAGGTGATTCCAGTAACCTCGCAAAGCATCTCGAGCTGCGGACGGGTGAAATTCTCGGACAGGGCTAGAGAAGTGCACACGTGATGTACCAGTGAGTCTCCATCTTTCAAAGCAGCTACGGCATCATTTCGCGATTGTCGTTTTTCTTTTGGTGTCTTGCCTTCAATGTCTCCTAGAGACTTGAAGGGGTCACCATCGAGGAAGACACGCCAGAGTAGCATACCAAAGCTATAGACGTCAGTTCGCTTTGCCTCTTCTATCTTGAAGTAGGCCGTCCTAGAGAACTCCGGGGCTTGCCATGGACGACTGCCACCAAGCATCAATCCTCCATCCTCAAGCCTCAAGACACCAAAGTCTGTCAATTTTCCGACTAGCTTCAGATCTGGGAAACATACTTAGAGATTCCACCGCGGCCAGGAAGGGCGCACTCACGTTGGGGATTGGAGGCCTTCGAGTCGTCACGCTCCTCAAAGATTAAGACATTTTCACACTTGACGTCCCCGTGTACGATGTCTTACAATTGAACAAGTCAGCATGAGATCGTGCGTTGAGGACTTTACCTGCTTGGGATAAGCTCTGACATGGGGCGGGACGAAGGTCCAGGAACTCGAAAATGTCACAGTGAGGGAAGTCCCAAATCAACGGACAAGGGGAACGAGATGCAGGCTTCGCTTGACATAACAGGTAGGAACACTTCAGAAAGCAATGGTAAATCTTGCTGACCGCATGCATGTAGGATTTCAAGGCCATGCGCAATATCGAGACACAATGACAATTTCTCTCCGAACTCCAAAGGCCTGTCTTCTTTCCTGGCAGTCTCTAATACCTCTGCCAGATTGCCAAGCTCAGCGCATTCAGGTATCAGAACCGGCATTGCCCTCTGATCGTCGCTAGGCCCTTCGGTCTCGAATCCAACGCCAAGAAGCTTGACAATGTTTGGGTGTGCATGTAGAGGTGGATGATGCATGGTAAGCAGCTCATTGAGAATGACGTGGATACGACCAGCGATGGGGTCTTTCATCACTGCTTGGTTCAATATGGCACGTTTGAAGGCCACAGTCATGCCTTGAGGAAAGACAGTGCCGGAGACGGGATCAACGTAGGTCTCGGGTACCTCAGCGCCATTGACCAGAAAGGAGGCGCCCTGGCCCAGAACAGAACGAATATCAGGCTTGGAGACGGGAAGGATAGGGATGTTCTGGGTCTTGATGTACGAGAGGAAGGAGATCAAGCTATCCTGTAATGTTGTCGCCGAAGTTGGATAGATGGCGGAATGGAGTGTTACGCCAGCCACTATACTCGATTTCCGTCGGGATCGAACAGGGAACACGGTCGAGTAGGTGACTGTCTCGATGTCCATGGTGGTAGTAATCGCTATTGAACGGATATCAACTGCTGAGATCGAAGTAGGGAGTGGAGGAAGCTGGCTGAGAGGCAGTGTCAGAGCAAGTCAGTGCCACGCTGCAAGCGGTGTCCGCTATATCCTCGGGCTTTCGCATGCTGCAGGCATTGCCCGACCATAGCCCTGCATAAGGAGCGCTGGCCTGTCGCATGAATGCCTTCCTACTATGGTGCTGTGTAATTGACAGAAGAAGCACAGCTAAGGCATGCATCTCATGGCCCGATTAGAGATAGGTTTTCACACCATGTTGATTGTGGTTAGACTGTTGACATATCATTGGTCAATTACCTCTAGACCATGAGACTCGCAACCATCAGAAGCGATGCCGAGTCCCGACAGTATGGTACCTGATAAAACGGGCGCAATAGATAACCCCGCATCGCCTTCGTTCAGTGTTATGCTTCGTGATTCGCTGAGCAAACTGCATCTGCCATACCAATCCACCTTCAGCCTCTTTGATGGCTCCTATCCATCACCCTCCTTAGGAAGCCTCACTGCCGGCCTTTGGGCTTTAGCCCTCAGGCAGCATCAATCTCAATCATTATCGCTCATGATCATCACCTTACATGCCTCATCTGTCCTGGCGACTAGCATGCGTCTACCATAGCATACGACGCACACCTTTGCAGCTTGGCTTACCAGAAGTACCCCGGTTGCCCCTTTGTGGCTTTGGCGCGAATCATCGAGTCCTCTTATAAACACCTACTACTTTGCGCTTAGAACATTTTGAGGTCTACCCTTCACCAGCACCCGGCCTTTTCATTTAGGATCAAGCCCTACATATCCATTGCACACCAATGCCAGACTTAACTTGTGTTGACAAAACAGCAGCGACTGTATCGCCGTCAAACTTGCTGGCAGAGACTCCAGAGTCTTTCTAGGCCTGCCGATATGACTGACCCGGTTAGCTTGACTTTTGGGGTTGCAGGGGTGGTAGGGAGCGTTATCCAAATTTACAATTCAGTCATGTCTGCCTACGACTTGTACCTCGAGGTGAAAGATGTACCTTCAGAGTACGCAGATTTGCGTATGGGACTATTGCTCGAGCATCAAAGATTGGAGCTATGGGGAAGCCACGTCTTGGCCGAATATTACGATGAACGGAACCGATCTAATTTGTCCCAAAAGCATATAAGCACATGGAGGACCATGGAGTGGATATTCAGTAGGATCAGGGAGGCCTTCATAGAGAACAATCAGATTCTGGATGATTATGGCCAACAGACTGGTCTACCAGCCCAAGGCGACTCTTCAGGTAATTTGCAATCTTTTCCATAAACAAAAGGTCAGATGCTGAAGTCGCATCAGTCTTCGAGTTAATTAGTCGGTTGTCACTCTCAGCGAAATCCTCGCCGAAGCCTGGGCTTTCGAATTATACGAAGAGAGTCAAATTTGTCCTGACAAAGCAGAAAAAGATGAGAGAATTAGTCACGCAACTCTCTCATTGGAACAACGGCCTTGATCAGTTGACCTCGCGACTGGACCAGGATTCATCGCGTCGTCGATTAAGGACTTTCTTCTCGTCTTCCGACACCACGCAGCTTCGTCATCTAGAGGCAGCAGCGGATTTGCTTGACCATCGTGACATCCAACTCATGGCCGCGGCGAGGATAGTAATAGAGCAAGGATATCTCAGCGAGCAGCCAGATCATCCCCCAGAATCTGCAGTCCCGCCGACTTATCTGGCAAGCCAGTGCGACAAAACATCGTCGTCAAACGGTTATAGGCTGGAGATGGATCAGCTAGAGTGGCAAGAGAAACCGTACGCCACAGATCAGGTCCGGGCAATGGCTCGATATGGGGAAGCAAGCGTCATTGTTGATTGGAGGTGCTGCCAGGACGACACTTGGAGGCGAACACATCCCAAAGCATTCCGACGCAGGACGGAGAACCTGACAAGAATCCTAAACAGCGATCTTCAACCATTGAATCTCTCAATCCTGCACTGTGTCGGCTATCTAGAGCAGAGCCATAACGTCACAGGCTACGCTTTCCGGCCGCCTAGTGGTGCTCAACCGGGCCAAAGACCGTTCACACTCTATGATTTGTTCAAACGCGTAGAGCGTCCTAATCAACCTAAAGATATTCCAGACTTGGGCGAACGGTTTGAGTTGGCGAAAGCTCTTGTCACGACTGTGTTCAACATCCACAACATCGGTTGGGTGCACAAGAACATACAACCAAAGAACATCATTTTCTGGCCCAAATTGGGTGCACGAGATGAACCAGATATCAGTAAGCCATATCTCATGGGCTTCGACATCTCTAGACCAAACCAGCCGGGGGAGGTGTCGGAGAAGCCTGTGTCCCATTTCGAGGATGACCTTTATCGGCACCCACATTACAAGGGCATGTTCGCACGCTCATTCCAGCCCTCATTCGACATTTATAGTCTGGGTGTGATCCTCTACGAAATCGGTATGTGGCGAAACATTGCCTATCAAGGCTCGTCCAAGAGCAACAATCCGAAACGACCGTCCTTGCCCAGCCACAACTCGGATCCGCAGCTAGTCGAGAGAATGGTAGAACATGGTACGATCATGGCCATGAAGCAATATACTGGTGCGCGATACCGCGATGCTGTCAGGTCTTGTTTGAGCAGGGACTTTGACAACCTTTGGGAAATGGAAGCAGGCAACCCACAGCGGCAGCTACAGTCATATCTGGAACAGTTCCAGAATATGGTCGTTGACAAATTGGCAGTGTGTAATGCATAATCTGTGTTGGTGATGTCCAGGCACTATCCGAGGCAAGGCAGCTATACCTGGGTCTTATTCGCCTGCTTCGAGGGTGGTAGGCACAGGCACCATCGATAAAGTGCAGAGTTCACAACTTGGATCCTAGAGCCAGAGCCACACAGTACTCGGTAGAATATATCCGGACCCTCCATCTCATCCTTTGAATACACCATCGACGACGCCAATTCTTCATCAAGCTCATCAGTATCACGAACTTTTCTCCATGTTTGACGAATCCATGTTGAGGATGGTTCAGCCTTTGCTCCTCTCGTCTCCCCTTGATGATGAGCTCCTTCCCTCTCTAGGATCCTCGGAATTTTCGCATGATTAGATCGACCTGACGGCTATGGTTCATGTCCATTTGGAGAAGCCTTCGCCTTGAGATACTACCTACCATTTCGGCTTCGTTCTTTGCACTAGTGAGCGCCAACCTCAGCACTACATTCGCAAAGTCTACAATTTTGGCATCCCGTCATCGTACATCGCCCTCGATGTTTGTAAGATCCTCGCGTCTAATCCTGTAACCGGTATCACGCTTTTCATGATGGTCTGTTCTTCAACGATCAGCTTGTGGGCGTTCTCGATCGGCTCGCCAGACACAATGAGGTTCTGCCCAGATCACGTCACTGATTTGTAGTCAAAAACGAGGCTATCGCGGCATTGTGTCTTGGGGTCTTATTGGAGGGCTGACCGCCAGATTAGCTGTCTGCTTCACCGTTTTGGACGAGTTACCCAAGGCTTTCGTGAAAGCCCATTGAAAACCTTCAGAACATTTCGAATCGCGCCTGCAATCGTCCAGCCTGCGAAAGTTTCCTAACAGGCTTGTCCAACTTCTGCCAAATGGGGCCACGTCTACAGAAGCATAAGTACGGGCTCAGCTCGAGGTTTGACACGAAGAAGTCATCAACGCCTATTCCATATCCTGGCAAGGCACTCGTTTCAGGGGGTTTGGCCAAGGCCCAGCCGAGACGAGTGCCAAAGTCGCCAGGACATGGGTGAAATCAGATCCTCCTTGTTGGAAGTTCTTCCTCTAGTACCCAACATGATATTGGAAGAAGATCAATAATGTTAAGTCTCCGTTGTAGAGACTGCAATGAGTTGTCCCAAATGGGTGCCCAGAGTTTGGGAAGAAAATTCCCGGGCGAAGAAATCGCACACAGCTCGTTCAGATGTGAACCTTCTCCCCCTTTGGCGCTTCTTTAGCTGCCTCCAGCTGTACCTATTCAGCAGCTCTGCAGGAACGCGGCTTGGCGACGTAATGGAGGTTGATGCTCAAGGATCTTGTCCCGAAGGTAACTTCATAGTAGGGCATCTTGACCAAGGTGAAGTTAGGGATATTGAATCTTAGATAATAGATTATTATGGTCAAATATCAGAGCCAAAGGTGAAGAATATTTGAGAAGCTATGGACGGGGCGTGCAAGAGATTTATATTAATAAACAGAAAAGAGTGTCTT
>JAABUW010006512.1_pt1 | contig 14562 bp, 16 predicted proteins | sample 5560081 | NCBI WGS metagenome assembly JAABUW01 (sample SAMN10711882, study PRJNA513363) | rock metagenome | isolation source: Antarctica rocks | place: Antarctica: Victoria Land, Knobhead sud
TTGCGTATTATGCTGTTACACCGTAAGTCATTCAGTCATACAACGTTCGTAACAGCGCAAACTGACATGTCCTAGCTTTCTCGGACCAACGTTGGGCCCTATCATGGTCTGCAACCCATCATTTCAACTTTAGCGACATGCTGATGTGTACACAGGGTGGTTTCGTAGGCGAGACCCTCGGATGGCGCTGGATCGAAGGCCTTCTGGCCATCTTCACCGGCGTTATCAGCATTGTTTACTTCTTCACCGTCCCTGAAACATACGCACCCGTCATCTTGCGCCGCCGAGCTGCACGTCTCTCTGCCCTCAATGGCACCGTGTATCGCTCACAGATCGAAGTCAAGCAAGGTCGAAAGTCCTTTGCGAGGATCATGAAGATTTCCCTCTCCCGGCCCTGGGTTCTACTGTTTATGGAGCCGATCGTGACAGTCCTGAGTGTATATCAAGCTATCATATATGCGACTTTGTATATGTGCTTTGCTGCCTTTCCAATTGTGTATCAAGAAAAGAAAGGCTGGTCTGCTGGTGTTGGTGGTCTGGCGTTCCTCGGCGTGTCCGTTGGCATGATCGCAACGATATCATACAATATCTGGACGAATAAGCGGTATGCGAAGCTGAGTGACCAGCACCACGGATTTGCACCTCCCGAGTCACGGCTTCCGCTATGTATGGCCGGTGCTGTTACTGCGCCTATTGGTCTGTTTTGGGCAAGTGAAGCCTTTTGTACGGCTGCGACGTTGCTGACGCAAAGACAGTTCGCTTGGACAAACGGTCCCGAGACTCACTGGCTGGCCTCCATCGCCGCCGGTGTACCCTTCGGCTTTGGCCTCGTCGTCATCTTTCAAGGCATCAACAACTATCTCGTGGACTCTTACACCATCTTCGCAGCATCAGTCCTCGCCGGCACAGCTGTGTTACGTTCTGTTTTCGCAGCTGCGTTCCCTCTGTTTACATCTCAGATGTACCACAAGTTGGGCATACACTGGGCTGCTAGTATTCCGGCGTTTCTAGGACTGGCCTTTGCGCCCTTCCCATTTTTGCTGTATAAGTACGGCCCAGCGATACGGAAGCGATGCAAGTACTCAGCCGAAGCGGTGGCGTTCTTGAAGGAGCTGCAAGGACAGACGCAACGACCCGCGACCACGGCGTTGAACTCTACGGAACCTGTTATTGTTGCTGCAGAGCTCAAGACCGATGCGAGTAGCGAGAAGTTGCAATAGAAATAGTATCCTGGCCCGTGGTAAATGGTCTTTCTAATCCAACACCGGGTTAACTCCGTATCGGCGTTCACCAAGACTCCTCCAAGACCTTGGTTCTGCAACCTCCTCCAAGCAGGTAATATCTTACCGTAATACGTCGTAACTCGAGCAACTTTGCTTACGAAAGCATTGGTGAATGCACCGACAGTACAGAGCGTATAAGACCAGAATGCTCACCAGAATGGCCTCCCGATACTTCTTCAACTACCCTCGGCATCTCGACAAGCAATGGAGCAGAACTACGCCCTCCTCCGTGAATCCACAGGCATCGCTCGCCTACAACCAACCAAAATTCCAACCCTCCGAGACGACTACATCCTCGTCCGCACAGTAGCCGTAGCCTTAAACCCAACCGACTACACCACCCTCGATTGCCCCGGCGACAACGGCACGATCGTAGGCTGCGACTACGCCGGCATCGTTGAGGAGATCGGTAGTGCTGTGACGAAAGCGTTCAAGAAGGGTGACCGAATTGCTGGCTTTGCTCATGGAGGTAACTACTATCTCCACCACCAGACTCGTTTCGAGAGCATGCTAATAGCATCTCTAGCCAATGATGCCAACTACGAGAACGGAGCTTTTGCGCGGCACATAGCTGTCAAGGGGGACCTGCAGATGCACATCCCCGACAATGTGAGCTTCGAAGAAGCTGCTGGAATTGGTGTGGGTGTTGGGACCACAGGATATGCACTTTACCAGGTCTTGGGACTGCCGCTGCCGCCCCAGACTAATGGGAGTGGGAAGACCGTTTTGATCTATGGCGGTAGTACGGCGACGGGTAGCGTGGCTATCCAGCTCGCTAAGCTGTATGTCGTCTCCGACATCCAAATGGAGGGGAATGGAGCTGATATGAAAGCAGATCAGGCTGGAAAGTCATGACGACCTCCTCACCACAGCACTTCGACTGGCTCAAGAAGCTCGGTGCAGATGAGGTTTACGACTACGTGCGCTTTCTACCCCCTTCCTCATCGCAGCTCCGATCACTAACACCCCACCCAGCGAGACCCCTCCGTCGGCCAACAACTCAACACCGCGACCTCTAACACCCTAACCCACGTCCTCGACTGCGTCTCCACCGAGCCCACCGCAGCAATCAGCGCCGCAGCCATCAGCACCCGCTCCGACGTAGGCGAAAAGATCTATTGCAACCTCCTCGGACCCAAGCTTACTCGGAAAGACGTGAAGTCCATTTTCTTCCTCGTCTACTCCGTGTCCGGCGAGGCGTACATTTTCGAAGGCGAAGCCTTCCCAGCTGCGCCGCAGGACTACGAGTTTGCGAAGAAGTGGTACCCGATCGCGGAGAAATTGTGGGCAGAGGGGAAATGGAAGCCGCATCCGCAGCAAATCGAGCTAGGAGGGTTGGGAGGGTTGGTGGAGGGGATGATGAGGATGAAGGAGGGCAAGGTTAGGGGTGTGAAACTTGTGTATCGGGTTGAGGAGACAGTGTGGCCGGAGGCTTGAGGCCGGTATTTGTTATGCAAATTCGTGACTTCATCTTCGCTCAGAGCTTCGTTTTGGAGGCTTACGCCAAAGCACCCATTGGATCCCACAGCGGGAGCACCTTTGGGTCCTGTTTGAGCACATCCCTCACGTCCTTGTGCACGAGACTAGGGTCAATTACTGCTTGGTAGACAAACTGGTCCTACAGACAAAGGGAAAAAGGGTTAGCAAATGTCTTAGACAAAGTAGGATTTTGCCCATGGGTTCGGTACCATCCATGCATCGCTCATCACGAAGTAGCCATCCACGCCTGCCGCGGTAGACCAAGAGTTCTCGACTCGCCAGCGGACGGGCTTGTTGTCTTTGTCCAGGTGGACTGCTGTCAGCACCATGGCGTGTGTCATTTGCGATTCCCCAGTCAAGAGGCGCTCGGCTTTCGACATGTTGAGGGTGATGTTGAAGCCAAGTCTGCAACAACGTTAGTATTGAGCAATGGGAAGAGGATTGAACGCTTACTCGTAGTCAACCAGTTCAGTGTCCATGATGCCCTTGGCACTATCAGTTCCCATCGCACCCACGTCGCTCCCAAAGAAGATTGGGAGGCCCTTTTTTAGCATAGCTACGCAGGCCTCCTTTAGGACAATCTTATCGACGTTTACGTATGTGATGGGTCTTCCATCCCAGACATTGCCCAAGTGATCGACTGTCAGGAGCCGGGTGTACTCGTTCCGAGGATCGTTGACCAGCGATATGAACTTCTTGACGTGCGTCGAGTCCGCAAACTCCAGCGGTGTCAACGAGACGGTCTTCAACTTGTGGCTCGAATCGTAGAAGTTCCACGAGAACTTCTCGTCGGCGGATGGTGGTGGTCCCAGACATAACGTCAGGATACGAACAACATCCTGCATCATGATCTCTTTCTGCGCGGTCAAATCGTCCTTCGACTTCCGCATAGCCACAGCCTTACGAAGCGTAATACCATGCTCCCTCAACTTCGTCGTCAACAACCCGTCCATAGCACGTGAGTTCATCGCATTGAAAGTATCCGGATATAACTCCTGCGGCACAATGCCGTACTTGCTGACAAGATTGACAATCATATCCCACTGTCCGCCGTCACCGACCGGACTCGCCATCAACGCGCTAACAATCCTGCTGTCTACATCTTCTTTGACAGTATCGAGAATGCTTTCGAGGAAGTAGTTGGCCTTTTCAACTTTGTCCCAGAAGAAGAGGTATTGCTGGCTTAATTCAAAGCTCTTTATGTTGTACTTCTGCTGGATGGCGATGCGGAAGACATTGCAGGCAGCGAAGATCCAGCAGCGGCCGGAGCTGCGCTGGTTGGTGACGGGACTGCCTTCTTGTGGAATTGTCACGTTGTAGTATTGTGTGTCTTTGAGCACGGCGGATGGTCGCTCGAGGACGGAGTTGAGGTTGTTGGTGCTGAGGGCTGAGTATGCGAGTCGGTTCTTGGAGTCCTTCAGCACTTGCTGCATATACTCTTCTGTCTTGGCGCGGGAGACGTGAGAGGAGTCAGAGGATAGCATCTTGCTATCACTTGAGGTCGAACAGTTGGCGTGCTCGATCCGGACTGCGTCGAACTTCTCATCGAGAGACGTGTATGTGTCCGCTTCTGCCTGGGCTTGTCGACGCTGTGGCAGCGATCGTGGGACTGGGGCCATCGGCGGCTGTGGTGTTGACGGTGCGGCGCCCATCTTGTTCAAAGCTACCGCTGGTCGATTGGACAGGCTTGTTTGTTCCAAGCTGTATACGTGGATGTAGACGAGATGGTATACAAGCACACTTCCCAAAGAGGCAGGTACCTCTCCATCAAGGTGGCAGGACGATAAGCTCCGATGTCGGAGCTGGAGAGCACGATTGAACTCCTCACATCCACCAAGGCGACATACAGGCTACTTTCGAGTACATACGTATATGACAAACAGAACCGATCCCGGAATGCGTGAAAGATCCCGATGTTGGTATCGCTATGCTTCTCCCTAAAAAGCACCATTGGCACCAGTGTCAAACTAGCATCAACCACATCCATCCCATCCTTCATCCCACCACTCAACTCTGCCCAGCCATGTACGCCCTCAGCTTTGCAAAGAACTCCATACTATACCCACTATCCACAAACTCCTTGATCTCCACAATCCTCCCATCATCCTCGGTCATTTGCGTCGACACGAAAAACTCATTCGCGTAATCCCCAATCGCAGTCTTCGCCGTCCCTTGCAAGTGGAACACCACTCTATGCTGCTTCGTGTCCTCCGTGGCTTCCAGAATCTCCAGGTGGTAGTCTTTGAATTGGTCCATCACGCCGACGAAGTACTGGCGATATTCGTCGTTGCCCATTGCGGGGCGGTCGAGTCGGAGCGGGTAGACTTTTTGTGTGCAGTTGGGGGCGCGGGGGGCCATGATGGCGTCCATGGACCAGGAGTTGTAGCCGTCGATGAGGCTGATGGCGGTGGCGAGGAGGGGCGATTGTTCTTCGGCGGCCATGGCTGGGGAGTGATGATGTAGTTGACCTTGTGGGTCCTCGGAAGGATTGTGAGGGCTTGCGAGAGAGAAGAAACTGATGCCCCAGTAGGACAGTAGGACAAAAGAAAGGAAATATCTGATATACATAGCTCTGCGGTTTTCCTTGGAGCTCCCCCTGGTACGCTTGTCTGATGTTGACGACGTCGCAAGCGGGGTGAGGTCTAACTACCTTTTTTACTTACTTTCAAACGACGCCTTGAGGCATGGCGAAAGCTTGATCAGGCTTCATATAGTTTGGTCAATCAGCAACGTCTTTGAGCGCTGCTGGGGTGCAAGCTGTGTTCGCGGAGGAAAGAAAGAGTTGTTCAGGGAAGGGCAAGGCAGGAATGTAGGCAGCTGTTGCAACCTCGCTATTGGTCTTTATCGTGTTGCCAAGATGTACGTCCGCTAGCTTCCGTTCAACAGAGCCAATTGCATGCATATTGATAATCTGTGTCGTCGAGAAGTGTTGAGAGCTGAGCTGGACGATTATAGAAGACTTGTGTAAAGTGAGCAGAGTCAGAAGAGCAACGTCTCAAGCTTCTGCTTCAGCAACTCAGCCATCTTCCTCCCACCCTCCACGCTCGGCTCGACGCGAGCCACATAGTCCTCCTCAGTCTTACCGTCCAGCGTCTCGTACAAAGCGCATGGGACCACAGTCGTCCCCTGAACTTCAATCTCGATCGTCGCAGACTCGTAAATCTGCTTGATCGCCGCTTTGAGCTGACCAGGAAACATTCCATACCCCAACATCTTCAGTTGGCTGTCCGCCCAGCTGGGCTGCGAGCTCACTTCCAGTGGGTAGTAGATCATGCAGGCGATGACTGCTCGAGGCTTCTGCTTCGCCAGGATACGAGTGATGTATGCCTGGATCTGGGAGCCGAACATGTTTCTGAAGTAATCCAGCGAGGACGCGGTGCCTTTCTCGATCGAACTCTTCGGTGTGAGCCAGGCAAGTTGCATCATATGTCTCGCCGTAGCCGCCGAAGGTGAAAGCGCGATATCATTTGCGCCTATCGAGACAATAAGAACGTCTTCAGCGCGGATATTATCGCGCACGAATTCGTCATGAGGCAGCAGCGTCTCGTCGCGCTGCCGCAGGAGGGAAGCCTCGACCGCCGCGTTGATGACTGAAGCCTTGCCCTCAAGAGCTTGGTTGAGAAAGTACGCGACATCTGGCTAAGGGTCCGGACTGCTCAAAAAGCTTTTATATATCTCTGGTACTCGTCCTGGTAACGGCTGTCCGCCTGGACCGTTCGATGGGACCCATGCCTTGTTGTCTAGACTCGAGTCTCCCACCAGCCAGACGACACTGGAAGTCTTCGCGGCCCGAATCGCGCGATGGACGGTTGCGAGGTCGGAGATGGGGTGGCCGGCCCACTCGGAGTAGAATGGCAGAGGGTTGATCTTCTTCAAGGCCGCCATACCAGGAAGGTGGCGGCTGCTTCAACCTGTCGCCGTTCACCGCGGATCGTCTTCATCTTACGGCGGTACCGCGGCAGATGATACTCACTACTATGGCCTCGTAGATTAGAAAGCTGAGCCCTGCTTCGTGATATCGACGTAGGGTTGTAGAAGTGAAGGAGGATAGGAAGCAGACGTACCTAGTCCAAAGATGTATGTAACCGGCCAAAGGTTTCTCCGCCCCGCAGCCTAAAAATAGGGCTCCACAATCACGACCTCGCGCTTTCTCGTCTCGTTCCGTCCTCTTGCTCCCTCGACACAACTCAACTCATCAGCCAGGACGAGAACGCGGCTGGGTCCCAGCTCACGCGACACCACCGATGCGCCGCTTCACCAGCCATAAGACTACTATTAGAAGTAGCACCATTCTGCGACCGGCCGTACACAAAAACCCAAGCTATAGGTACCAGGAATCCTTAGCTTTCTTATTCTATCGCTTGGTGTGGCACTGCACGCTCCAGCGATAGCTCTCCTTTCCTCTTCCTCCCTCCATACTACACCCTCTATCCAAAAAAGCAGCTGCCTGTTCTAATCTGCTCTACGCTTCCCCAGTTTCGAGGGGCAGAGGTGAGTGTCAAAATAGCCTTGCATAGAGCAGAGTGCGTCCCACCAACACAGAAACCCCTGCTAGTCGCATGCCTTGGCTGTTTTGACGCAGGTACGGCCGTCGAGGTCGTGTACCCATATTGGTGTACAAAGATGGCTTCAAGTACTTATACTCTGAACGAGGCAAGTCGTCTGGATTCTATCATCATCGATCCATTTACATCTTCAGTACTACTAAGCAACAGCATCTGGGGTTTATCCATCGAACTTGTTCACTATACAAACACGGCTTTGAAGTACTTATTCTTCCAACCTGACAAGCGAACTCAATCTCTCACCTTATTTTACCTTCATCAGCATTGCATAACACCAACTAGGAGCTTCTGGAATCCATTCATCCACGACACCACGATGGTCATTGCGGACTTCTTCTGGTTAGACGATGCGAAATTTGCTGCGGCGCTCATGAACGCCAGCGACGCTGAACTCATCTTCGGCGATAAACACAACGTCCGCAAGCGGAAGGGCGGTAAACTAGGCGCTTGGGTCGGCGCGGCCCAAGCGCCATACACGTTGGGCATATCTTTTCTCGGAAGTGGAATTGCAATCCGCAACAGAGCGGTCGCAAAGCGACGGTTGGACATGATCCACGCAGAACTGCTACGACGAGGCCTCGACAAGCACGCCGAAGTCTGGAAGGATGCTGCTTTTGCTACTCTTGCTGTCGGTGCAGGCTCAGTGATAGGCATAGGATTCGCGCCTGGGGTGGAGCATGCTGCTCAGGCCGCTTGCGCCGCTGGGGCAGAGCAGACTGCATCGTACTTGACGGGTGTGGCGGCTTCTCAGGTCTTGCAACATTCTGGAGCTCTTGCAACCGAGACGGCAACTGCCGGGATCACGGATCCGGATGCTTGGAGATGGAAGCCCGCGCCTCAGAAGTTCGTGGAGATGGCAGAGCAGCAATTCGTGTATGGGAATACATATGTGGTTGCGGCTCCACAGTATTCGCAATACTCGTACTACCCACCCGCACCGCGCTACTAATGCCATATTTGAGAGTTTGCCACCCATTCCGCTCATCGATCAAATTGCCCTCTGGCTGCCCTACTGATAACAAGCTGCATTGAGCGCTTGCACATGCTAGGACACGGTCTAGCTCCAAAACTCCAGCTTTCTCAATTCCGCGGCTCAAGCCCTCGCGACCTCCGGTAAGTCGTCCGCCAATCCTCTCCGACTCGAGCAGTCTCCGCATAGCCACAGCGACACACAACTGAATTGCAGACGACTTCTTGCAAGGAGCTATTGTCATGCGCACCATGGGATCCGTGAAGTCGATGGGTTTGGGCGTGATCCGGCGCCGTGCCAGGAGCTCACCATCCGCATGTGATATGTCGGAGAGCGCACCAAGCAGAGCTTCGGCGGAGCGAGACAGCCTGTCTTTCCTCCACCCGACGAGGTTACCGCAGTCATGAAGAGCCAATGCTGTCGAGCAAGGTTAGTGTGTTCAATTAAAATAGAGCTCGAAGATTGTCGTACCAGACGTGAGAATACCAACGATATGTATCGAAGACCTGTAGAGCACTTTGTGGACGAAAGACTCGTAGTCTCGGTGATACATCGCTGCGATGCGATCGAGACGTGCCGGATTGTCAACTACCGGTCTGTTGTTGAAAGCAATAATCTTAGAGGTGATCACGTCGACCTTGTCGTGGTTTGCGAGGAATTTTTCGATTGAGGTAAGGTCGCGGAATGTGCGACTTTGCACAGAAGTGACTGCTTTGGTGACAGAGGTGAGTTCATCGACTTCTGGATGACCTGCCGCAACGAGCTCGGCGGCATCGAAGTCGGCCACCGCCTTCTCAAGGGTGCTGCGGTACTTCTCCTCTGGCGACATGGTCGCTGGTCTTGATTCAGCTTGGCTGGGAAGTCGACCTCGCCGTAATGTAAGAGCTTCATGTGCAACGGCTCGGCTGGTGTTGCCTGCGTGAAGTGGACGTGTACGACGTCGATGCCATCCGTACTTGTGCCCTGGTTTGTCCCGAGCACTTTGAGAGACAATGGTTCGTGTTGACTGTAAGACGCCATGGCTGGCGAAGGGACGATGCAATAATGTTTTTAAGGAGGACAGGCTGCGTCGCTGGAGACGGAAGCGTCCTACGGCAAGCGAAGAGCGATCAAAGTACTTTCTATACTTTACCTTTGAGACAGCTTTCAAACTCATCAGTAGCTATGAATACCGACCTTCGATGAGGTCGGAGACGCAGTGGAGGAGGCGGAAAGGCTGTTCAAACAACGGAATGGCCGACTCGGACTTTACCTTTGAATTCTGATTGCCCCTTCTCGCCTTCGACAGTATTGCCAACGACACAGAACCACGTCGTCGGTTCTTGCCGAGTGGTGTATCGTGCCCTCAAAAGGATGCTAGAAGGCAAGATGTCGCCACAGCTATTTTGAGACCATTTAAGCTTAATATTGGCTTTTGCCGCCGATGGCGATCCCAACCTCGTGTACAAATGCCTGCTTCACCACGCGACACAGTAAGATATTTTGTTGTCGACAACCAGCAGCTGCTATAGCTGCGTCCACTCGCTTCGATCGCTTTTGACTGTTTTGTTAATTTTGGGTTGGGGATACGGGTAATTCTTAATTATGGAGCAACCGCGAGATGCAACAAACGGCGGACAACCACCCCTATCATTCGTTCAGAAGCTGCGCAATGGCGAACGGTACTGGAGCTACAAGAGCGGCTTGCGGATAGTGTTATGCGTCATCATGTTGATCGGAATCCGCACCAGTGCGTGGCTGGTCGCAACAGCATACAGCTCCTGGCGGGAGTCTTATTACATTGTTGGCATGGACGCCGCGATAATGCCCTTTGTGCTTGCAATCGTAAGTACCTTATCCGAGACCTCCGACGCTCAAGCGTTACCGATGATTGACAATATTGTACAGGTATCCCTCTCCTTCATCTGGTCTCTCGTCGGCATCCTCGTCCCTCTCCTCCGCAAGACCCATCGCCCTGTCCACCCCGGCACCGCCGTAGCCTTCGATCTCCTTCTCTGGCTGGCTCTAATCGCCACCGGGCTCTTCACAATCGTCTGCATCTACGAGCTCAGCTACTACGGTGCAGGAGACACAATCGATGACAACGATTACAGCTCGAATTACTCAGGCCACTACAAACTCCTCAGCAACGGCACGTGGGTGTGGAAGCTGGACTATGTGTCCCCGTCATACACCGACCCCACCTATCACTACAACAGTTCGAGAGGCCATTACAACTACATTCCGGGCCACAACGCGTCCGATATCAAGCGCAACTGTGGCGTCAACGGATGCGCAAACGAAGATGCGCTCGTCAATCGACTTTGGCACGAGAAGCAACAGCGTGAGAAGATACAGATTGTGACCGCCGCAGTGCAGTTTCTGGGTGTCATATTGCATTTTACGCTTTTCGTCTGGGCCTGCGTGGACACGCATCGAAGGAATCATAATGACAAGGTGGGAGCAATGCGGACGGCAGCTGATGGAGCGCTCAGGGACATGCAAGCGCGACGGTTGATTACGATACATGATCCAGCGCTCGCCGGCGGGGCGGTAGGAGGTGGCGCGATGAGGCAGGTTGGGGAGGGTGAGGCAGGGCCGTCTGGACAACGGCAGCATGTTCCTGGGTGACGGAGCGGCCCAAATCCGAGCGACGAAAACTATCGAGGACGCTGACACTGTCGACGAGACCACGATCGAGTCGAGGTGATGGCAATCCAGATCTAAACATGGGACAGTGATGACCCCTGGTGAGCCCGTGGACTTATGAGAGCGCGATGGGCGGGGTGATCATACTGTCTCCGATCGGTGCGGGAGTAGACCGCTTCGCGAAGCTTCTGAGAGCGGCCACGATCGACCAGAACATACCAAGATCGACAGAGGTGATCTTCACCGTGGGTATTGGGTGCGCAGACTCGCACTCCCCGACAGTACGCCGTTGATGGGCTTAGGAGATCGGACAGGAAAGAATAAGGGAGCACGCAGCCAGCAATGGACACGTCGACAATTGCATCTCCAGGTCACAAACTCTAGAGTCTGCAGTGGAAGACAAGGGTGTTTTCGTGGATGTATGCACTGGATGAAACTACACAGTGTGGTGTATGTCGGCAGGGTGAGAAGTAGGGAATACTCCTAGCACGCATTTCAAAACACGTTTGTTCTAAGATCATCAGCAGAGAAAACCTTATGATATTGTCTATCAATACACATTTCATGCCAGCACAACATATGGATCAAATATCGCATTGCCCGAAGTCTGATTCGCGTCAGACAGCCGCCAGTTAGTATCACTCGTACTAACATTGTACCCATTCCCCGGGTTGCCAGAGCACTTGAGCGCACAATCACCATCAATCGAACATATGATGGGCGCATAGTTCAAGTCTTTGCCTACACCCTTCCGGGTAACCCAGTCGGCGTGCCGTGTAGGTCCGAACTGTAACACGTTGAACGCTTGATTGGGAGCGTTGTGGTCGAAGAACCGGCCGTATTGATCGAGATAGAACGATTCAGCTTTGTCTAGATCGCCGAACTGAATATATGTCAAACCAGGATCTAGCTCGTCGCGGAAGTATTTGCCGTTGACATTTCCGCCGCTGTGGTTCTGCCCATTTCCGCCGGAGGCTTGAACGAGGAAGGGTCCAGTTAAGGTGAAGGATTGCGTGTTGGTGGCTGTTGCTGTCGGCGGGTCGGTGATGGTGAGACAACCGCACTCCCAGAGAAGTTGGTTGTAGCGGGTGGCTCCACCCAGGCAGTGAGGTTTCGGACTCGATGTGTGGGGCTGGGTAGTCTCAGAGCTTGATGGACTTGAAAGACGCGATGTGCGCATTTCAGGCTGTTTATCCTTATCGCTAGGCTAGGCTAGGCTCGGGTGCAGTGATTGCCCCTGCCACTTTACCGCCTCCCGCTTGCCTGGACGAATCTGACGTTCGTATGGTAACACCGTCGGACGCCATGGGCGCTGTTCAGTTCGTGTAAATTAGATTGGACATCGCCAAAGGAGAACATGGGTGCCTGGAAGATTGGTATGTGCAATACGCACTGTGCTGGCATGTACCCACAGCAAATGCATGGAGCAACCCAAATTCAACCTCCAGGCTTCGATCAGTGAGCATAATGTCCTACGAAATCCGTCAAGATCAGCTTTTGCACCCAGACACTCGTACCATCCAGCTAGATCATCTCTCCCCCTACATAGGTGCCCCAGCTGCGCACCAAGCACCTCTCCGCGTGGTGGTCCGCAGCAGCGGTGTCCTCCCGGCGGAGCATGATGTGTCTTGAACGAAAGATGGCGTAGCTGCAGCCTTCCAACCCGGGTGACACATCTATCTCGAAGCCTCGCAGCATTCCAGACATGCCTCTGGAGGTGGAGAGTGCCCCGATACAGTCGACCAGATCTACTCTCCCGTCCTTAACCGCCACGATACCAAAGAAGAGCTTGGCATCAGCCACGTCGTGATGAAGTCTCGCATCGTAGAGACGCGTCATGGCGAGCTGGCGAGAAGCAGATCACCAGCAAAGCACCTCAATTTGCGAAGATGCCGCATCCGCATGCCAACGCTACTTGGGACCAGCAGTCTTGAAATAGCAGTCTTGCATACCACAATGCTGACGAGGGCACAATGGCGAAGAGTGGTGGTGTCTAGTGTGCAGCTGGGTTGCTTGCACACATACGCCTGTGATCCAGGGATCGTAGACGGGTCGTCGCGCGGAGAAATATAAGTCGCTCGCAAGGGAGGCGTCTTCGGCTTGGCGGCGTGATTGGAAATGGGTTCCTACTCCAGGCTTACCGGCACAACCCAAACCAGTCCTGCTGGGTCGTTCTGGTCAATGTTGATGAAGAGACTCAAGAATCAATTGCCTGGCGCCAGAACACTAGGATGGCATATCAGCTGGAAAGCGGTCGAGGCCGGGGGTCCGAGGAGGTGTTGACCGAAGCAGACCACCTGGGAGATGGCCGCAACTTAGGCCATGAGCGGCAGCAGGTACCACCGGCCAGCCTACCAGACCAGCGTTGTGTACCGGTGTCTCCAGAGATACGGATGGTGAACTCGGTCTTCACCTTCATTGCGGTGGCCCAGTGCTCTCATAGTCCGCAAAGAGGAGCAGAACATCCACATGCTGAGGGCTGATGGGCTTCTGCCGCGAAGGAAGCTCGGGTGTTGGCAGCCCGTCGCCGAAGAGACGCTAGACGTGGTTCCTGTTTGCAGTTGCTACTGCGTAAGAATCCGAACAGCAACTGCGACTTGGTGACTTCAATGCGCCTGCAGTGATACCTTAGCAGAGGCGATGCACTCGCCATAGTCCTCGCCTGGCGCAAACTCCCTGGCTCCCAAGCAGACTCGTCTCACGACAGCCATGCGAGGATCCCTCTTACCATTCCACCTTACCGCTCAATCAGCCTCTCACAAAACCTGCAGCTTGTCTTTGGAATGTTCAGAGAATGTCCACGGTTGAGAAGAAGTCACAAACCAGCAATTCTGGCAGCAAGCGTCGCCAGCAGTGACATCGCTGGACCCCGCCAAGCCTCCGGCTGAACTCCGGCAGCCAAAATACAGTGGAGATATACAATATATGGTATCCATGCTACAACTAACCAGCTAACACACAGGGACAGGGAAAAATGGCCTGAGTCCTTACCCTCATCGAGGTTGGCAGTAATAAGAGAACGAGTGGGCGGAATTTCTTTCCCGTGAATCTGATTTCCCATGTCCGGCAGACATGAGCGGAGGTGAAGCGTGGTTTCTTTTGCTCCTCCGAAGGCCGAGGGTTCGAGCTGCGTTTCCGATTGACCGCAGACTCGTTATCACTGAATGGTCCACAGACCGTACATTTTCCACACGGCAGCAGCGACGTAAGGATCACGTATTTTTTTGCACTTCGATATCACTGCTTCTGCGAGTATGGAGTGTATGTTTACGTTTGGCTGGCAAGCACGTATCAAGAGGAGTCAGCTTGCAAGTTCAGTACTGCTCCTTCCTGGGCTATCGACCGGCCGAGGCCGCTTACCAACCAGAAGGACGGGCAACACCAGAGCACAACTACAGTTGCTTCCAAGAGAGATCGCGGTTTGTCTGAACTACGAGCTCCTTCCTACATCTATGGACCATGGTCTGCAGGATTCCGTGTCGTACTACCATAGCATCAGAAGAGTATACGTGCTCGAGGATTCCGGATGACATATGTTCCGCCGAGAGCGCGCCCGTCAGGAGAAAGAGAAAATTCAAACGAGACAGGTATGTAGACATCGAATTTCGCCTCTTTTCTGCTATCGAACTCATTCCTC
>JAABUW010006517.1_pt1 | contig 14551 bp, 11 predicted proteins | sample 5560081 | NCBI WGS metagenome assembly JAABUW01 (sample SAMN10711882, study PRJNA513363) | rock metagenome | isolation source: Antarctica rocks | place: Antarctica: Victoria Land, Knobhead sud
TTTCCATTCAACGACTGAGTTTTCTCGACTTCACCTACTCATTCATAGAAGTTGTATTCTGAAGCATCCTTGAACCGTTGCTCGATGTAGTTAACGCTTGCCTAAATGTTATGCTACCTGCTATTCAAATGATCTTCACGCTCAACGTCTTCGTATGGACAAGAGTCCGCAACTTCGCTTGTAGAATTAGCATTCTTATCACTACGCATCATCTTTTAACTTTATGAATATTTCTTCATTATGATCAAATGCTGATATGCAAAGCTCCTGTATTATTTACCCACAGATCGACGCGGTAATCTGAATCTGCTAATTACCTCGATCAAAAACCCATTAACAAAGGAGGCATAAGTCATTCTAGAAGCACTTCAAGGCCCCCGTCACACTCTCGTGTTCGCGCCTATGACTCAGTTAATGCCTGCGTATCATCCGATATTTTCTGCATCCCGAAGCTCTGCTTCGAAGCTTTCCTCCCTCTCGCAATTGCCATGGCCGCAAGAGTGATGTATGCCAGTACCGCCACCATAATAATAAGACCCAACCAGTCCTTTCCCATACCAATGCCGTAACGAGCCCGATGACCATTCCAAACCGACGAGTTGGGACACCAGGATGGACTTTGCTCTTCGATGTTCGGGGCGGTAACCTCGCAATACATCCAGACGTTGAACTGAATCATCCAGCCGCAGAAAATCACGACGGAGGTAATCAGTGGAAGAATTGGCAGTTGCGATAGAAGGCGAGTTAGTGCGACGTTCAAGGCAGCCCATATGATAGTGAGCACGGGCATTGTTGCCGAGTAGAAGACTAAGGTTCTGCTGTGAAGTGAGTCGAGCTGTCATTTGCGCTTGGATCATGATACTGTTGAGGTAGGAGATACTTACGATGTAGCAGGCTTAGTTTGCTCGTCTCTTGTGTCCGAGTTCAAGAGTTTACCAGCCCAAACTGCGGAGAGAATCAAATCGATCAAGGAAAGACCGAAGATAAGACCGAAGATAAGACCCAGGCTGATCAGGGCCCAGTGAAGCAAGCCCATCCATCGAGTGTTTGGCGATACATTCATGTTGATGTGTCGCTGTAAAAGAACAGCTGAGAAAGTAGGGGTCTTGGGAGGTACGGCAATCGAGACATCTTTATACAGGAAACAATGTCAAGTCGAGTTTGAGAGAAGCCTTATCGTAATTCAGGCAGTGCAAGCAGCGCGAGCAGCGCGGGCAGTGCAGGCGCTTCATGTGGTTGGTTGAGTAGGGTTTCGCGTTTGAGAAACGTCTGAGAATTAGCGCCCGCCACACCGCCGTAAGCCATCGAGCAAATCAACTTCGAGGGCTTGAATTCCTTCCAAATCCTTCCAAATCCTTTCACAAAACCTATTCCAATCATACTCAGCAAGCATGATACTTTTCGACTACCGATGAAACAGTTGTGGAAACCCGTGTTGATGATCGCTTCAAGTGCTGGAACGCTTGGCTCCCGGGAAGCGCCCAATTTCAGTTTCATGAGCCAAGCCGTGTGCTATCAATCTGCCAACAACTCAGCATTGCCTACATTAATATTCCGCTCGTCCACCGCTCGTCCACCGCTCGTCCAAAAGATGTTCAATCGTCGTTGTGAAAGAAACCGTTGTCGCCGAATCCTCAATATTCCTACTTGGTTTGAATGCTCTTTCCCACTGTTTTGCTTCAGCCTCTCACAGTTACAACTCAATCCATGATTTAATCCTTAGGAATAGTAATTGATGTTGGTTCTTTTTGTTTCGAAGCTGAGACGCGCCGATTGATGCGAGCTGTGCCTCGCCTTAGGACGTAGCGAAACAAATTTGTTCTTGAAGCTCATCTTAGAGTCATCATACAGCGTCAATCCCAATGTCTGATGTTGAAGCCTACATATATTCAGGCCTGCATCAACTTCCCGCTGAATGGATAATATGTAGCCGCTTGTACCCTGCTCTATATGGTACGCGTGAATGAGTCGAGGTAATTAGCTTCAGAGCGTTCCCTGTTGAGTTGTCTTTTCGTGCTTCTTCCGTGTCAAATACAACGTAGTCGGGTTGTTCTACTCAAAGCGTGGATGTTTATTTCTAATGGTAGCTTCTTGGGAAATCTCTAGATTTGCATATCTTTCGGGCGTAATTTGTAAGTCAACTTCGAAGAAGACTTTCCAAGGTCTGACGTCAATACTTTACCACGGCATTCCAAGCCTTCAGCACCGTCTATAGCTCGAGTTTCTGTCCCTCAGCATGGTTCGAGTCTTGTTCAGATCAAGTGTTTACTAACAAAATCACCCAGCAAAAGCCAACTGCAGCGTTTCAAGAGCTTTCACACTAGTCATGGGCCTTTTTCGTTCACGCTGTGGCGCCCTCCCCCCGCGAGCTGAAACCCGACCCGGCGCCAAGTCTTATTTCCGACCCCGGCTCAACTTTTCCAGCCCCCCGCGAGCTGAAACCCGGAGATGGGCGATGACCATCTCCCCTATTTCCAACACAGTGCTAAGGTAAGCCCGTGCTCCCTTCGTGCTGCACCCTTGTCCTTCTCCGCTCGCCCCTGCTCCCTCAGTGCTCCAGTGAAATGTTGCGCATGAGAGTGATGAATAAGGTAGTCAATGAAATAGTTTGAAACTGGCCCAATACTCTTATACTATTTATGATGTCGATACAACTACTGTGTTTCCAGTACTTATCCCTACGCTCAGCCCAGCAGCGAATATCGCATTGCTTCGTACCACGTCATCATCATTCGTGAGCGTGGGATCCATGCCATAAGGAAACTGCTCGCCCATTTCCTGATTCATTACGAATTCGAATGAGGCGTCATCAGCTCACATATAGATGCTCAGTCCTGATACATTGCGCTCGTCTTTGTTCACATCAGCGAAACCGTTTCGAAAGTAACTAGAGGCTTGCTTGACTGTATGAAATATCTTCGAGCTAAGTGACTTCATCTTCATCTTTGTTCGAAAGACATCTGTTGTAGATCTGCATTTCTGTTTCCTGAATGTTAAATCAGAATGTCGACGATGTCACATTGAGTCTTCTGTCATGTCTGAAGACGAATAGCGCAACATTGCAGACGTCTAATCTTTCAAGTATATGCTATTAGTAAACCTCGCTCATCAATTCGTTGAATTTTTTCATGATCTATCATAGCAGAACTTATCAAGCACATCTCTCTCATAGTATACAGAAAAGACAAAAGTTCATCTAATCATAAGACATTCATTTCGGCAATTGCACAATCGTCTTCTGAAAGTGCACTTCTCGATCATCTTGAAATTCAAGTCACAAGACTAGCGAAGGTTCGCTGCGCAGCTGCTGTTTCACGAAGTAGCGAATAGATTTGTTCTGTGGGAACTGGGTGAGAGCTACAAGGCAATCGTCGGGGTCAGGACTGTCATAGCGATTGCCATTGCAGACTGAATTGACGTTGACGATATTGAGTATGAAGATCAGAAGAAGCGTAAGTTGTGATAGACGAGTTTCTGCCGTAGGCCTTTGTTGTATAGTAATGAAATGCATTGAGATTGATCTGATTCTTGTTGTTCTAGTCGACGTCGCAAAATTTGGGGAAGAAAGAGGGGGGGAGATATTGGTATCTAGAGCTTTCCTCGTTCCCGCCGGAGCCCTTGGACAGCAACTGAGACGTCCTTTAGGCACAAGCCATCGAATGCAGATACATGTTGAAGCAATAGAAACAGTAGAAGGAACGATAAAATGTAGATCGGGGAGGCGGGCATATTAGACCTCGAATCACTCTGTTGTCCGCTTTGTCTGCAAAGGGACAAATAGTTTAGAGTGCAAATACGAATGCAGTGGCAGAAAGCAGCATTATAAAGGCCATGTCGACAAAGAAGGGACAAGAGCAGAGTCGAAAAACACCTAAATCGCCACATAGAGAAACAAGCGAGGATCAGAGCAAGAGCTTCTACATACTCATTCGATGTTGAAAGCTCTTCGTATTGACACGCTTGGAGGGTCTCAAGGGACTACGGTGCTTGAAAAAGTTATATTCTCTACCTTCTTACTTTATAACGATACACTCAAAGATCGCATGGCTTTGCAGTGACGGCGCATGCATTGCGGCAAAACAAGAGTTTGAGCAGCTACCTGCGCAATTCTACAGGTATAGAGAAGTTCTCTATCTTCGAGGTCAGTCCTTCGGGAAGTTGGCTTGAAGCATGCAACTAGATTTCATTCCTATCCTCTTCATTCACCAAACTGCAACAGGCTAACAACTTCCATCCGTTACAAATCTTCAATTATGATTTCAATAAAAGACTCTCATTCTTTGCCAACGCCAAAAACGGCCTTTGATCACCCACTTGAAAGTTCGTCAAGATCGACGTCAATGCCGGCCCATACTTATTGACCACTGATGAATAAGTAATGAGGAGTGATGGGATGACTGCATCGAGAACTGGAAGTATAGAGGAGTTTTTGGTGTTCTTGGAATATAATGTGGTAATGATTGTTTGTAAAGCTACGCCGGCGAATCAGTAAAACCTGTGTGTTTCTGCTCGAATTCGATAGAATAGCTTACATCAAATGCTGTAAGCATCGTAATAGATCTCTGCCGAACCCTTCACAATAGCATCGACCACTGAACGGGAACACGTAATGAGTGAGACGACTAGGCAGTCAACATGGTCGATTTGTTCTGTTAGGCGCATGAAGCAAGTGCCCCATGGTTCGTTGGTGTTGCATGCTCAGGCGGTGGCATTTCAATTGATCATTCAGTCATTCATTTTGAGGGTGTTTCAGCAGGTGAAATCTATGCCGTTGTAGTTATGTTTAAGATCTCTGCATTTTGCGACCGCTGCATTCGTGAAGACAGGTGAAGCAAAGCAGAATGAGACGAAGCTAAGAATGGGAAGGATGTAAGACGAACGCATGATGATTTTTGAGAAGGGTTTGAGATCCTGAGAAAAAGAAGTAGAAGGTGTTTGATTGTGAATGCCGAAAGAAGAGATGAAATAGAGGTAGATTCGGAAGGTATGTATGTATTACATATCTCTGACTGGAAAGATACGGGGAGGTCTTGTCACCCGTTCTTCGAACGAAATATAGCTTTAAGTACAAAAGCATCCACACAACCGCGGGTATATCTGTGTTTCGCCAATGTCTCACGCTCGAGAGCTTAAGCGCACTGGTAAAAGGCGGCAATACGTTGAGTGAACAAGCGTCTATCCTCTTTGCCCCAAGAATTCAAGACATTCTCCGGCGGGTAGTTGTTTTTGTGTTTTTTGTTGGAAACAGGGAACAGTACAGTTACCCCTGTGATTAGTAATCTCCGCATTGATCCGGCGCTAGTGAAATGGGTATTTACCCTTCGCCCACTTCTTCCTTCCTCCATAGTTCCTACCTACTGGATAGTCAATCCTAGCAGTCCCCCATTGCGCGCTCGCTACACACAATCGCTTTTGGACCAACACCATCAGCTGTCCTGCATGTTTTGACTTCACAACTCGTGTTTATCGGCTCTTATCGCTGACTGGAGAGCAGCTCTTGTCAGTGCCTAGATTCTCATGTTTTTATAAATCTTATTGAAGTTCCTTCTTTTCTGTTTGCGATGCCTGGAACTGTGTCCCGCTCTCGTGGAAGTTTCAGCGTTCCAACGACTGCATTTTAGTTGTAGAGACTATCACACAAAGCTTTCCTTCTCATTCTTCTGCTCTTTCTCTGATTATAATAATACTATTCCAAGATGCGCCTCTCACTTCTTTTATCTCCCTTGCTTGTCCAAATAAGAGTAATGCCTGTCTTTGAGAATGCTAGCCCTGAGAAGATCGACCAAGGCTTGGACCTACAAAAACGAGGCTGCAACCAAGACAACGTCCTTTGGACCCTCAAAGCCCATAGCTCTGCTGTCTCAAGTCTCTGTATCACCTACAACCGCCTTCCTACCCCTACTACCACCGTCTCGATCGCAGGCATCACACCCCTCACGTAAGCTCCATGCTACCATCCGGACCTCCAATCATAGACTGATCCTCAAGAACCTCCACCTTCACCAACCAATACCTCTACAGAGTCTACCCCAACCGCAACCACGTCGAACCCATCCCCCCACCCTCATTTGTCTCCACCTACCCCGCTAGCCGGATATCTAGTGCCTGTTCCTGCCTCTCCGTCTCCATCCCTACAGCAACTGTCACCGCCACCGACAAAACCATGGTCAGTATCTCCTCCACCGTACCACATCCTCACTAACGCCCCCACCTCCAGCACACCTACCCAAGCCAGACCCTCACCTACACCGAGACCGGCGTCTGCGCGACCGCGACCCCCTGTTGGAAACAGGGAACAGTACTGTTACCCTGTGTGGTTGGCAATCTCGCTTAGCCCTATAGGGCGCGGGAGTCAGAGTTTTCACCTCCTTCCTCCCTCCGCATTTCAACCGATATATGCGCATGCACATACTCCTTCTGACCCTCATATACCAGCACCCCCTACATCGGCGCCCACGACTTCTTAGGCCCCATTTACCGTCCTGGCATCGATAACGCGCCCGACTGCTGCCAGAATTGCTTTGAGGATCTGCAGAGCGCGTGTGTGGCTTGAATTACCTAGCCGGGGACTTGTCTCATCGTGATCAAGTCACCTTGTCTTTTTGGGACGAAGACCACCGCTACGGTTAGTGAGTCGGTGCAGAAGTATCCGAATGGACTCGGAGGCTCGGCGGCGTGCGCCCGGAATGTGAGGGTTGTGCAGGGGTAGAGTTGGTGGGGGAGGGGAAAAGAGGCTGGGCGGCGTGGCTGGCTTGGGTGGATTGGGACTTGGGACAGGGCATGACGTCTGGAGCACCAGGTGAGAAAATACGGCTCTAGCATGAGCATGGAGAATATACTTCAAGAAATCAAAATACACGTCGTCCATCTCATCTCACAGCAAGGAGGAGACAGACACTCCTACAGCTAAAAACACAGCATATCACTCGAAAACTACAACTTTGATCTCCAGGAAGCAGGAGGTGGAGCGTTCGTGAAGGGCGGGTGTGAGAGGAGAATCTAAACTCTCACCGGTCAATGGGTGGGATTTGATGGTAGGTGGGTGAGTGCGAGTGGATTAGCTAGCTCTCCTTCCAACTCAACGGATCTACTGAATGGTCTTTTGAGCTGGGGAGGTGGTGAGTGGCGAACTATTATTTCTACCCCCGCATATCAGTCCCTGCTATGTATTCCAGCAACTTGACTCTTGGTAGGCTGCTCTGGAAGCGCTCTTGAGACGAGGTGGGAAGGGATGGATGGATGAGGAGATGAGTGCGGGTTATGATCTGGTAGGAGTGCATTGTTTTGCGTGTTTGGGGGTGTTGTTTGCTGGATGAAGTGAGGTGCGGATGAATGGATGGTTTAGGGATGGAACTTGGGGTGATTTGAGGAGGATGTTTCAGGTTTGGTGCTTTGCGTTTGTGCTTGGGAGGATTGGAATGAGTGTATGGAAAGGCTCACTTCGTAATTTCTTAATGGAAGAGAAACTGGAAATAGAAGGGAAATAACAATAAATATTGATTAGAAGAATTTCAGGCAAGGGAAATCGATGTGCCGGCAAGACCATGTGGATCATTCCGGTTAATTTCGTAACGTCTCATTTGGAAATGGTCGGAAAGAGTTTTTGCCATGTTTTTCCCGAGGAAGGTAGAGATGTATCTATTTAGCGAAAGCAAAAGAAATGAGAGTGGTTTCTAGAAGAGGGAGCGATATCACTACGAGATAGATTATAAATCATCAGTCAGTCTCTATGCTTACCTCGGATGCTGGTATAGGGAGACTCCTCTCTCACACATTCTTCGCAGAGAAAATGGAGTCAAATGTTTTTAAAGACAAAAACCGGAACGAGGCTTAGAAGCATTTTTCTGTTAGAGGAGGTAATACACAACGGGTCTATGAACGCCTCTGTTTATTTTCAGTCTCTCCGACGAGTACTACTATTGAAAATTCTTACCCCATCATCTAAGAGCCAGAGGGGTGATGACCGTGGATGTAAGAAGACACGCAGGTAGTGAATTCTACTCGAGGAAGGAAAATGATATAGAATAAGGCTCGATGGAGGCTCACAGTTCGATCATGGTTTCCTCTCGCGCCGTTTTATAATCGATTACCCATCCCCTCTTCCTTACATGCGGACAGAAAGCGTATCAGGAGAGGAAGAGAGAAAGAGATCGTGATACAGAGGGGTTCTGTCAAAATGGTAAGCGATAAGGGAATTGTGACGAATTGATGATCCAATTGACGCACCTGTGAGTGCTAGCATGGTGATATTGGTAAATCCGTTTCATGGGTTTCCAAGCTTGCGTATCACTTGCGGTAGACCAGCAATTGGAAAAATCCCGAATTTCAAAAGATTGTCAATCACATCAGTAGACACTATCACCTCCTCCAAAAGTTGGCCGTTCGGGAGCCCGTGGCTGAGCATTCTGCATCGGGTGACCCTGCATGGAATGAGGTGATTGGTGCGCATTCATCAGCTGCTGGTCAGTTGCACCTGATTGCGCTGGGTGCATCTCGCCGCCCGGTTGAAACCCTGGTTGTCGCGGAACAGAATTTTGCGATGTTAAAGCCGCTTGGGAGGGCCACTGTTGCAGCGTTGAGCTTGTGCCGTAAACGCTTGCATGGTTTTCGGATGCATTGTATGATTGCAAATTCGTTGGCGGTGGCTGATATCCCCCTGGTTGGGAGTATTGGGTCGAAGAAGGGTTCATGGCCCGGGTAGGTCCCACCGAATACATGTTGTGTGGTACGTAGGGGTCGTTCACTGATGTTGTTGGCCTGGCCCTCGCAACCGGCTGGGGACTGCCGTTATATTGGGAATAACCTTGCGGCTGCAACATCATTGACTGGCTTGTTTGGAGGCCGTACTTGTCTGTTCTTGTCATGTTGCTTCCTGCGATATCCCCGTCGCTAAGTCCTCTCTTGGTTTTACGAAGGTAGTCATTGAAATCGTTGGAAGCTTTTGCGACTTTCCAGAAATGCTCAACATTTAGTTTAGCGACCTCGCTATCTTCTGTTCTGTAAACAGCAATTGCAATTCTGTCGTCCGTTCCAGCGCGGACCTTCGCCGGGACTACCAGTGCTGTTGGCCTGGGTTTCGAAAAGCCTTTTAGCGTAGTCTAGTAGCGCAATTTCATCGAATTCAATATGTTTCTCTGCGCCTTCCTTGATGCGCCGCAACTGGGACCTCCAGATCTTTAGATTTTGATCGTAGTTCAACAGAGGGTAGTAGAGCGGCATGTGGATGCGTGACTTGAAAGCTTCATCGATTGTCCCGACTCGGTTTGTTGTGAGAAAGAGAATGCCTTCGTAGTATTCTAGTACCCTTAAGAACACTTTTGTAGCGAAACATCAGCCGAGCTGTTCTACAAGGGTTAGGCCAACGTATACATACCGGATACTAATGCGTTCCTCTCAAGGTCGGTGTTGTTCCTCTGTGCCAGGAATATGTCTGCCTCGTCCAATAGTAAGACGCAATCCCATGCTTCTGCCAATTGAAAGTTTGATTCTAATTTGCTCTCCACGTCTCTGGGGGTCAACCCAAGATCCCCTTTTCTTGGGTCAGCGTAGCTGGAAAGGAAATATGTCTTGCACTTACCACATGTAATTGGCAGCAAAGGCTTCCCGCAGGATTGTGCTACACACTCTTTGAGCTGTTAGCAGAGTTCTGCAGATGATCTTCTGGAAGAATCTATCCCACATGGGTAATGGTAGGCAGCCCTGACTACCTTTGTTTTTGAAGAGGAAATTAAGCGAGAACTTGGGAACAGAAGGCTGACTACCATTGTTTTCGAAGGCAGACTATCATTTAACTTCCTTGACCGATTTTCTTCAAAATTTCAGGTCTTATTCGTTTCAGTCAGTTGTATTCCCGATTGCAATATCGAACTCAACGACATCAATCTGCATTTTTAGAAAATTGTGCAACATTGAGATTTTAGAGGCTTTTGCTAGCGCGAATCACTTTGAACATCAAAATCATCAATTTCCCTCACTTGAATCAACATATGCGCATTGACTACTCGACATACTTTGAAAAACTTAATTGTAGTTCTGAATTAGCTGAATTTAATGCTTTCAAAATAATTAAAAAATATTGAGATTTGACTCAGTAAATGAGTTTGAGAAGATTCACTGCGTTGATTGATCGATTTCTCGTCTGTCATCATCTTTTCTCACTTGAATCAACATATGCGCATTGATTACTTAATATACTTTGAGAGATATAATTGTAGCTTTGAATCAGCTGAATTCAATGCTTTCAAAATAATTGAATTATATTGAGATTCAACTTGGTAATCAAGATTAAGAAGATTCACTGCATTGATTGATCAATTTCTCGTCTGATGATCACTTAATAATCACTTTTTTGAGTTGAAGTTTCTGCATAATCATGAGTGACTTTCATTTCATATGAGTCACTTTCTCGCTTGAATCAACATATACACATTAACTATTCAACATACTTTGAAAGATATAATTGTAGCTCTGATTGAGCTAAATTCAATGCTTTAGAAATAATCAAAAAATATCAAGATTTGATCTGACAGTCAAGATTGAGAATATTTTGATGCGCTGAGCGATTGAATTTCTTGCATAGCAGCAATTCTTCGATCACTACTGAACTTCATGCATTTATTATTTGACAAAACTTTCTAAGACATACTTGTAGCTTTGAATTAGCTAAATTCAGATCTTTAAAAATAATTGAATAATATCAACATTTGACATAACAGTTAATATTAAAAGTATTGTGAATGTTAAAGTTTAATGTTCAATATAGCAGCGTTCATTGCACAATTAACGTAAAATCACTACAGTTCAACAAATAATGCTTCAAAAGAATAATTTTATATGACAAAGTAATAGTTAAAGCAATTATAATTCAGAAAATGTCAAACTCTTTAAGTTTACTTTGTTCATTGTAAATCAAAATATCAAAGATTAAATATATCTGTTCAGTTTTGATGTTCTGCGCAAGCTTTTAGTTCAGCGCTACTTTAGTAAATTTGCTTCATCTTTCTTTCAACTTCATGTCTTGTTCAACGTCAGAACATCATTGACAAGCTACATACAATGCACTCAACAACATTGTTACAGCATTCATACTGTTTGTATCTGATTATCAAAATCACATATATTGATACTCATTGAATTTACAGCATTACATCTTATGTACATGACTCAACATGTCTGTACATAACGAGCTTGTCAACGATGCAGCAATTGACAGAAGTTGATGCGCAAGATCTGCATCACAGTAAGTAATTATAATTGTAATTGTAATTGTAATTCATACACTCTTGTGACATCGATTTAGACTCGACTCATGAGAAACTCTATGCTATTTATATTGAGTGAACAAAACTCTCTGAGAAAGAAAATCACTCGTCGTTTATACGACTGCTTCACGCAGTCGAAACAATGAGATTGACACTGTGTTATCAAGTAATGAATCTATAGCTTCTATTCAGCGTGTGACGCTCGAGTAAACTCTTAATGAAAGTGTCTGTGCTGTTTGATTATGACACATCATCTTTGCTCTGCTCTTCATTGATGATATTTTATACAACGATGTCTTGATTCAATTCTCGATTCAAAGATGAAAGACGTTTTCTTTGCACTCGTGATGCTTGTGATTGTAACGTACGTAGAGCTGTGTTCTCTTACTCAATGATTATCATTCATTGAGCAGAGAAATATGTGATGAAAGAAAGATGCACATGATGAGAAGATAAAGTGTGATTGTACTGAGTAACTTTTTCCTTCTCTTGATTTGACTTGTGTCACGTAGACGTTGAATGAATTGTTAGTATAGACATGCGATTGCAATCATTCGATGTTTAACTCTGATCAATGAAAGAGAATGCGTTCTGATCATTCTCTTGAACTCTCAATTTTTCATGTGAATAGATGAATGACTTGACATCAAGTAAAGAAGATGAGCTCAAGCTTTCTCAGTATATCAGCGTGATCGACAAGTCACTACTTCTTCGAGCACTGTAGTCACGTCTTTCAATACTTGAAACAACTATTCTACCTGATATCTTTTCATCAATTACTCGATGACATTGTCGATGTGATGAAGACGTTTCAATATCAACGCAGTCAACGAGTCACAAATTCTTCGATCACTTGTAGTCACAACTTGCAGACTCTTCATCTGAGTTGTTTTTTTCACTAATAGTATCTTTTCATCTCTTACTGATATCAACATGTCATTAATCTTCTTTGTAGATTGATTGTGACTGTTAGAAAAAGTGTTGTTGCATGAGTGAAAACTCTGCATGATAACTTTTCTGATCACGCAACGTTCTAACATCATTTGAACTGCGTTGAATTGAGATCTCTTGACTCTTTTGACTTCTATTCAAACACAGAATAGAATCAAAAGATTCGTAGTTGACATCATGTATAAATGAATCTTGTTGTCAGTCAAGTAATTATAATAATACATACAATAATAAAGCATTATATATTAATTTATTGAATAGTAACTCAACATTACATACACAAAATGCAGTTGAGTGTATTTCTTTGTCTTTCTTATCATATTATTTTAAGTTTTCTTTGTTACTTTGTTTTGAATGTCATACTGCTTTGTTTTCTGATACATTTTCTTTTCATATCAAATCTCATTACAAACAACATGCAGAAAAAGAAAAACAGCAAGAACTTCTTTCACAAATTTTATCTTTTTCATTATATACTGTTTCAAAAACATTTTCTTTCATACAACAATCATCAATGATTCTGTTTGCTTTTTCAGAGCTTAATATACATAAAAATGCATTTTCTTGCAATTTATGTCATCTAGTTCTGTTAAATAAAGAAAACATGAAGAAACATTGTTCAAAAAATCACGTAAGTGATTTTAAGTATATTGTGACTTCTTCTGTTCTTGCACAATTTTTATGTAAGAATCGATTTTTCTTTCAAGTATAAACACGTTCAAACTCAGTTGTTTCAAATGTTGTATCAGATATTTAAAGTATTAAATCTGATAATAATAATGATTTACAATTTGATCTTGTTGTTTCAACTCTTCTGTCTTCTTATGAGAAGTGTTAGAGATCAGCATAGAGCAAGTCATATGAATGTAAGATAATGAGTATATAAATGCTAAGAAAGAAAAGTATCTAGAAGAAAAGAATCGACTATTTATATGACTCAGAAGAACATAAGTTAACTCTGAATAAAGTTGACTTTGAAACAAGTCTATGCTCTAGCGACGAGCAATCGACGATAGTTCTCAGAATAGTCATCAACATAGTCATCAACATAGTCATCAATGAAGATGTGTAGCTAGAATCGTAACAAGAAGAAAGTTGAGAAAATTCAAGCAAAATTTGAGATCATTGATTTGAAACATACTCAAGAAGAACTCTCTGCTTTTCAAATTCAAACTCAGTATTTGAATTTCTTGAATAAATGAAATTATTCTTTTGTAAATACTTTTATGCAGTCAGCAAATAAAACATCTAAACACATTCTTTTTGCACTTTCTTTACAAATCAAACAGCTTCTTCAAACAAGTCTTTCACAAGTTCAATACATGTCAAGACAGCATCTTAATGTGTTGAATAATTTTGAATTAAATAACATTTGAATCAAGAGTTTCAAAGCTACGCAGAATTTATTTACTATTGATAAATATGCGAAAATTTTTGCTCAATTCTTCTGTTTTTTATTCAGAACTGCTTCAGTTACAAATAAAGAACTGTTTTTTACATCTGCAATTGAACTTGCATCTTCAAAAAATGAGAAAAGATCTTTGAAAAAACTGTTTCATTTATTTGACAAAAGTCAAGCTTTGATTAATGATTTGTATAAGTTTGTTGAATTTGATGAAGTTGATATTCTTTTTGTTGAAGAAGAAACAAAGAAGAAGAAGAATAAATGACAACAGAAATGAAAGCAAGTTTTGTGTTCATCTTCATCTTCTTCTACTTCTGATTCTTCTTCAACAAAATTAAGTTCTTCATTCAATAATGTATCTGATTCTTCTCTTTCTGATACAGATGAATTTGAGTCAAATGATGAAGAAACAATTGTTGCAGAAAGAAGAAAGAATGATTCTTCAAGTTCAGAATCTGATTCATTAAATGATGATTTAAATACAAACTTTGATAAGAAACTTCTGTCTTTTAAATTAAACAAAGCACAATCTTTACTTCTTAATCTTTTTGTTTCTTTACTGCAACAAAATATTGAATTTAACAAGTTTGATAGTTGTATTAACAGTTTCTTCGCTTGTTATTCTGTTAATGTTTGTACGAAATCTTTGAAAGATTCTGCACAAATGTCTCAATCTATTTCAAATGAGTAATGATACTCAGAGCTGAGTATCATTGTTTTTGAAGAGAAAATTAAGCGAGAACTTGAAAACAGAAGACTCGATATCATTGTTTTCAGAGACTGAGTATCATTTAACTTTCTGAGTCGATTTTCTTCAAACTTTCAGATCTTATTTCTTTCAGTCAGCTGTATTCACGAACATAATATTGAACTCAACGACATCAAACTGCATTTTTAGAAAAATGTTGAACATTGAGATTTTAGAGAGTTTTGC
>JAABUW010006518.1_pt1 | contig 14547 bp, 16 predicted proteins | sample 5560081 | NCBI WGS metagenome assembly JAABUW01 (sample SAMN10711882, study PRJNA513363) | rock metagenome | isolation source: Antarctica rocks | place: Antarctica: Victoria Land, Knobhead sud
ACGAGTGGCTCGACAAGCTGCCATTGGGCGTCGGTCAGGTCGGTTGAGTAGGCTTTTCGGGGGCAGGGTGACTGTTCCATGCCCATATTTTCGGAAGAAAGCCAAACTTTCTATACAGTTTCTAAGCTTCTGGAGTATTTATGTCTTACGTTTTACTGGGCGAGCCGTCACCACAGAGCAAGCCCAAATATGTAGGGCTTGATCGTGCCAGCCCTACGTTCCTAGAACATCTTCCTGAAACAGCACCTGTAAATAAGTCTTTCCTCAAATATATTGATGCCGGAGAGCAGTTTGAGAATGCCGAAGACGCAATCAAGTTAGCACGTCTATATCAGGAATTAAACTATAGGTTTGATGTTACCAGAGTTGAGACAGCTCAGTTATCGCCGCTCGAAACACCTGATGGGATGTTAGGCTTTGATGTTGTAATAGGAGATAGATGGTCATTACTCAACGGTGGGTTGCAATGGCAAATCGCGAAACAGCCCGAAGGTACTTTATCAGCGCTTATAACAGCATACTTTTCTCCCCTCCTGAATCGGAGTGGCCTTTTCGATCAATGGAACCATGCCAATTTCTTTACGGAAGTTGTCAGAAGTTATTCAGTTGTCTTTCCCGGTAGTTTTGAATCGGATGATGGCATTAAGATTATGCGTATCGTGCAACTGACAACTGTGTTTTCACCATCATAAGCAGTTAGAGAAGTTTAGTTCCTGTTGTAGATTGAGTACGCTGATTGTGTGATTGCCGTCGCTGCTCCGGCATTGCACACCCATTTCTGCGGCTGATAAAGCGCAGATCGACGACGGAAGAAACTGTTCCGTCGTTGGTATGCTGTAGCAACACCAAGCCAAAGAGCATATAACACCGCCGTGATACGGAGGACAGGCCGAGCTGAAATGGACACTTCACAAAAAGGGTAGGCTGCTTGTTTGCGGCAGACACGCCCATCGTCATGGCCGACGGCACGAGCCGGGCAGTGGAAGCCATCCATGCAGGCGATTACGTGCTTGCCAAAGACGAGAAGACGGGGAAGGTGGAAGCCCAGGAGGTGACGGCGACGGTACATCACCCGGCAGCCACATTGGTGACGGTGACATTTGCGGGGGCAGATGGCAAGACGCAAGCCATCGTCTGCACGCCGGAGCACCCATTCTTTGTGGACGGCAAGGGGTGGGTGGAAGCCGGAAGCCTGGGCATCGGGACGAGCATTGTCACCCGTGCCGGGCCTACGCTTGCCGTCAAGGGGCTGGACTGGAAGCGGTCGGCGCAGGCGAAGCCGGGATTGACGACACCTGCGTTCACGGTCTACAACTTCACTGTGGATGCGAGCCACACGTTCTTCGTGGGCACAGCGAACGGAGGGGCCTGGACGCATAATGACTCATGTGCTTTATTGCAAGCAGTTAAAGATCTTCATGACGCAAAATTTTCACACCCAATATCTAACAGAATGAATACAACTGCTATTCTTGTAACAGATGCAGGTGAATTTGCTGCTACAAATGTCAATGGCGCCCATGCAGAACCAACAGCAGTTATTAATGCCTTGGAAAACGGAGTTGATCCCTCTCAGATGACTGATATCGGTATTAGTCGGGCTCCTTGTAAAGCCTGTGCCATGTTTTTGGAACAATTAGGAGTGAAAGTCCATTATTGGTCTAAAGGTTCACAGATCAGTAAGTAACCAAAGTTGCTACCCAGTGATGGCATAAGCCAGCACAGTCAAAAAGACCTTTAACTCAAAGCCGCGCGGCGTGACGGCATGGATGCTGCGCGCCAAAGCCGCCGTGATCCGGCTGAAGACCGTCTCAATCTTCTGGCGCGAACGCTGGCAAATAAACGTCAGCCACGGCGGCAAGGGCCGCTTGGAGTTGCCCCGCCGCACAGACACCAGGCGGATGCCTGCCTCATCAAGCAACCCGTCTTCCCAGCCGTAGTCGGTATAGCCCGCATCGGCAAAGAGCGTTGTGCCAGGGGCAAGGTCCAGCGGCAGACAGTGCATGCCTGTCACATCAGCTACCGATCCAGGCAGCAGGACTGCCTCAACAGGCTGCCCGCTGGCGGTGACGACCAGATGCAGGCGCAGGCCGTAGAAATAGCGCCGCTTGCTGGCAACGTAGCCTCGGAAGACCTCGCCATGCTGACGACGTGGGTACAAGCGGCTGCGCCAGGTGGGTACAAGCGGCTGCGCCAGGTGGGTACAAGCGGCTGCGCCAGATGCGGATGTTATCGCATACAAGCACCGGCATGCTGTCCACAAGGTAGCTGTCCTCGCCCAGTTGCTTGTGCGCCTCGCCCAGTTGCTTGTGCGCCTCGCCCAGTTGCTTGTGCGCCTCGCCCAGTTGCTTGTGCGCCTCGCCCAGTTGCTTGTGCGCCTCGCCCAGTTGCTTGTGCGCCTCGCCCAGTTGCTTGTGCGCCTCGCCCAGCAGGGCCAGCAGACCCTGCCAGAGCGTCTCCGGGATGGCGTGCAGCCGCCGGTTGAGGCGGCTCTTGCTGAGCATCGGCTTGATGTAGCCGTGCTCGGAAAGAAAGCGGCGGCTCCTTTCTTGATTGCCGCTAAAGAGCGCAGCAGCAGTGAGGGTAACAGTCATAACTTCGGCGGTGCCCATCTTGGCCTGCGGGTCATCTTTGTGCCCCCAAGCGCGCAGAAAGTCGTCACAAAGGCAGTAGATCGTGATGATCTGTGTGGTAAACTCGTGGTGCATGGCTGGCCTCCGGGAAGTGGTGGGTGATACTTCCACTTTACCAGAGAACCAGCCATGCGGCTCAGCCTGCCGCAAGGTAGCAACTTGAGTTAAGTAAAGGGCTAGATAGATGTTTCATGAAGATGAGGTTGTTCAAGAGCTGAGTGCGCTACCAAGACAGCACCATGTTGCCTTTGCTGCAGCTTGTTGTGAAAGGGTACTACCTGACTATGAAGCTTTTTCACTATCTGAAAGCTGGGGCAAATCTAAGGTTTTGCGTCAGGCGCTGGATCTTGTTTGGGATACACTTCGCCTAAACAATTTACCAGCCCACGATTTAACGAATTTTAATAAATACATCCAGTTATGTGAAAAGCAGGCTCCCGACTCAGATAAATTTTCATCGATGTTTGTGAGACCAGCTCAGAATGCAGTAGGAGCAATAGCTTCAACATTAGAATGCTGTTTACGCACAGACTTGAATAAAATATCGCTGATCAGAAGTCTCCCCGTAGAAACGCTCACAGTTTACCTTTGGACGGTCAATAATTGTTATCTGGAAACAAGTGAAAAAGTCCGTGACATCGAGAGTGCGTTCATTGGTGATTGGGGCTCATTGACTGATAAAGAGAAAGTCGCCTATAGGTTGAGTGAAGGCAAGAAGCTGGATCAGGCTTTTGCAGAATGGCTATTACAAACCCCTTTGATGCTTGCAGAGTTAAAACAGCAAAGACGAGATATAGACCTACTAAAATCTGTAACAGTTCTTGATATTACTACAATTGATGAACTTATAATGACCTCTAGAGAGGTCGGGATTAGGCCCATCAAGCGCAATTTATTATAGAAAACCCGGTTTACTATTCGTGCCAGCGCTCAGTCTCTGGCGGGTGACAAGAGGACGGGCAGCATCGAGGCGCAGGAGGTGACGGCGACAGTCCACCACCCGGCAGCCACGCTGGTCACGGTGACATTCGCGGGGGCTGACGGGAAGACGCAAGCCATCGTCTGCACGCCGGAGCACCCGTTCTTTGTGGACGGCAAGCGCTGGGTTGAGGCGGGCAGTCTGGGCATCGGGACGAGCATCACCAGCCGGGCGGGGCCTACGCTTGCGGTCAAGAGCCTGGACTGGAAGCGGTCAGGGCAGACCAAACCAGCCTTTACGGTCTACAATTTCACGGTTGATCAAGACCACACCTTCTTCGTGGGCACTGCCAACGGTGGGGCCTGGACGCATAATGGCACTTGTAACGTTGTAGTCATAGGCGAAACAATGGGACGTGTTAGAGCAGCAGCAAAGGCCAATGGCGGTAAATGGTATCAAGCTTGGGGTGATAACCCCGATTTCGCTACTATGATGAAACGTAATATGCGGTGGATTAGGGACAAATAAAGACAAGGATACCAAATAATAGATATTGGTCGAGATCCAAATCGAACAAATCGCAGTCCTTTTTATGACATGGAGGACAATAAAACTACGGGATACCCTGGCCGGACCCCTATAAATTGGCCATAAAACTCAATCGGCTATGAATAAGTTTATAAACAACAAGTTTTACGAGGTTTGCCAATCTGAGTTTGGTTTTCTTGTAACCGAGTACCACTACCGTCTCAAGAATAAGAAAAGCATAGCAGGTGAAAGTTTTGTTGTATATCAGAGTGAAAACGTAGCCATTAAAGTTAGCTTCGAATGGAGAGAAAATTATTTATCAACTTTTGCTTATAAACTTATTAACGGCAAAATTCCAGAAGTATTTTATTGGAAAGACGGGAAATTAACAGAGAATCTAACGGACGGTTTTAACATAAATGATTTACTATCCGCTAAAGGTCTAGAGCATGAAACCTATCTAATATCGCCTGAAATACCTATTGACGTTGATAATTTAGAACACGCAATTAGTCTCTCCGCGTCACACTTAAAACAGTTAGGAAGCGCCCTTTTAGAGGGTGATTTTGAGCTTTTTCACAAAGCTGAGCAGATTGTGCGCAGCAGAGTAAAGCAATTCAAACGCATGGCCTGAGACAAACCTAGCTATCATCTATACAAGCTCCCACGCTGGTGATGGAAGCAGAGGGCAAGACGCAGGCCATCGTCTGCACACCGGAGCACCCGTTCTTCGTGGACGGCAAGGGGTGGGTTGAGGCCGGGAGCCTGGGCATCGGCACGAGCATTGTCACCCGTGCCGGGCCTACGCTTGCCGTCAAGAGCCTGGACTGGAAGCGGTCAGCGCACCACGCCGGGGCCGGTACGCCCGCGTTCACGGTCTACAACTTCACCGTCGATGCGAGCCACACGTTCTTCGTGGGCACTGCCAACGGTGGGGCATGGACGCATAACAGTACTTGTGATTTAGATGCTTTATCGCAAGCTGCTGCTAAACCAGATCGGAACTGGTTCACACGAGCAGGGCGCGCACTACAAAAACATGGGTTTAGAGCCAATGATCCTTTCTCTTTACCTGCAACCAGAACCGCTGGCGCATACAACCAGGCAGGCCAAGACGCGGTTGACGATATTTTAACTCATCCTGGTACTACCATGAAAGCCAATCCTATGGGAGGATATGATTTTAAAGCGCCAGATGGCAGGGGATTACGTTTTGATGACAATGGTGATTTGTTTTCATTTCGGAGATAAACATAGAAGATAAAACATGAACGTACATTTTCATGAACAATTCGAACACGTATTAACTCCATTAGTAGGTGAGATACTCATTGGCGCAAAATACTGGATATTAGAAAGTGATCGACTTGGTTTTGATATAGAAGACCCCAATACATCTGGCGGGGTTCAGTCAGTAGAATTGACCACTACAAATAGTCGTATACAACTAACTTGGAGTTGGACAAACGTTTATGGTAGTGACTCTGCAAGCTACTGCATTAGTTCTCATATTGGCAGCATTAATACCCTGCTAACTGCTGATGCAATGTTACAAGTGATGGATGCGTCGAAATCTAAACAGTGGTCGCTGGTTATTGGTCAACCATTTAAAGCGATCGAAGTAAGAGGCTATTCAGATATTCCTCAAGCTATACATCTTGTACTACCTAGCGATACATTGGTAATAATTACTGGTTTATACTACAAAACTGTTACTGTGGGCGACAGCGATGAAATCTTAGTATTTCATAAAGCTGACTGGCCAGGAACAAAATGGGGTGTTTTGTGGTGTGGAGGCATTTAGGTTATGTCGAAACAGTATGGAACGCAAACCTTACTCCGCCGACTTGACCGATCATCAATGGCAAGCAGGTTGGGTGGAAGCCGGAAGCCTGGGGATCGGGACAAGCATTGTCACCCGTGCCGGGCCTACGCTTGCCGTCAAGAGCCTGGACTGGAAGCGGTTGGCGCAGACGAAGCCGGGATTAGCGCCTGGATTGACGACGCCTGCGTTCACGGTCTACAACTTCACGGTGGATGATCCGAACTGTCATCCCTAAACGCGCAAAGTGAGCCGCCCCAAGTCAGGCAGGAAACTGCCCGCAAGGCTCCCCTGCCGCCTTCTCACCCCTCGCCCTCTTCCTTCCATAAAACTGCTCCTGCTTGCGAAGAAATCAGGCTGCGGCCAAGCAGACGGCGGCCTCTTGCCGTGCCCGTTTGGAGTGTCTGTTTTGCAATTTAGGGCAGTTCGTGGTAAGATAACGCAAAGCGCAGGCAGAGTTTAGAAAGGACGAAACGTGTCGTCACCGGCGAAATACTATGGCCTGCGGCCCGGTGAGATGGCGGCCCGGCTGGTGTCCGATTTCTGGGTGAAACACACGACCCGGCGTCCAAAGCCCGGCGTGCGGCGCAAAGTGGCCCTGGTGCGGCTGGACAATATCGGCGATTTCGTGCTGTGGCAGGATACCTTGCGGGGCTGGCGGGCGCTGTTTCCGCCCGAAACGCATGAACTCACGCTTATCGCACAGCAAACGTGGGCTGCTTTGGCGGAAAGTGTCCCCGAGATCGACCGGGTGTGGCCGATCAGCCGAGACAAGTTTGTGCGGGACGGTGCGTACCGGCGGGCGCAGCTAAAAGCCATGCGAAGCGCCGGCTTTGACATCGTGGTGCAGGTGCGTCCGGGGCGCGAGCTGCTAAGAGAAGATGCGCTGTCCCGCGTGTCCGGGGCCGGCGAACGCATTGGGTGGGCGCGGCCCGAGGGGGGCGCTTCGCCGCTGCACCGGATGCTGAGTGAGCGGGTGTATACGCGGCTGGTGCCGCCTGTCCCGGCGGCGTGGATGGAGCTGGAGCGCAATGCCGCCCTGGTGCGTGCCCTGGGGCTGGATGGATTTGAGGCGGATGTGCCGACGCTTGCGGAACACGCCGAGTGCCCGCCGGAACTGGCCGAGCCGCCGTTTTATGTGCTGTTTCCCGGCGCAGACCGGGCGGAGCGGCGGTGGCCTCCGGCCCGATTTGCCGAGGTCGCACGGCATCTACACGCGCAGACCGGCTGGCGGGGCGTGGTCTGCGGCGGGCCGGACGACCGGGAGCGCGGGCAGGAAATTGTGCGGGCGGCCCCGGTCCCAATGGAAGATTGGACGGGGCGCACGAGCCTGGGCGAGCTGGCGGCGATTATGCGCCGAGCGTGCCTGGTAGTCAGCAACGAGACCGGCGGCGTGCATCTGGCGGCGAGTGTGGGGACACCGGCGGTGTGCGTGACCGGCGGGGGGCATTGGGGCCGTTTCCTGCCGTATCCTCCGAAGCTGGCGGCGCGGCGGCGCGTACCGCTGCCCGTGGTGTTCCCGATGCCGTGCTTTGGCTGTGACTGGAAGTGCATCTATCCGGTCGCGCCGGGCGAGCCGACTCCATGCGTGGAAAACGTGACGGTGGCTATGGTCTGGGCCGAGGTGCAGGCGGCTGTTCTGAGCGAAGCGCAGCCTGGCGAGAAAGAGGCCCTTAGCCTTCCGCCCCCTCTCCCAGCCATTTAGGAACCTACCCCCGGCCCCTCCCTCAAGGGAAGGGAGTCAGATAAGCCTCTGTTTTCCTTTATTGCACTGGCTGACCTGGAAGGCTTGCAGACCCAGAGGGCAAAAGACAACTTCTCCTACTCCCTTCCCTTGAGGGAGGGGCCGGGGGTAGGTTCCTAGAATAAAACCCTCTCGGCTCTAGGACTGGGGAATAGGAAAGTCAGCCGAATGAGCAGCGCTCTTGTCGGCTGATCAAAGGCAAAGATGGATAAAAACGCAAAGATTTATGTGGCAGGGCATCGGGGGCTGGTCGGGTCGGCACTGGTGCGGACATTACAGGCGCAGGGATATACCAACCTGCTGATGCGCACGCGGGCCGCGCTGGATTTACTGGACGGAGCAGCCGTGCGCGGGTTTTTCGCGGACGAAAAGCCGGACTATGTGTTTCTCGCGGCGGCCAAAGTGGGCGGCATCCTGGCGAACCGCGACTTTCCCGTGGAGTTTCTCGTAGAAAACCTGGACGTGCAGAACAATGTCATCATGGCCGCCCATAACAGCCATGTCAAAAAACTGATGTTTCTGGGCAGCTCATGCATCTATCCCAAGATGTCCCCCCAGCCGATCAAAGAAGAGTATCTGCTGACAGGCGCTTTGGAGCCGACCAATGAGCCGTATGCCCTGGCGAAGATTGCAGGGATCAAGCTGTGCCAGGCCTTCAGCCGGGAATACGGGGAACATTACTTGTCTGTCATGCCGACTAACTTGTATGGCCCGAACGACAACTTTGACCTGCAGTCGTCGCATGTGCTGCCTGCCCTGTTGCGCAAGATGCACACGGCCAAAGAAGCCCACGCCCCGCAGGTGACATTGTGGGGGACAGGCACGGCGCGGCGCGAGTTCTTGCACGTGGACGATCTGGCGCGGGCATGCGTGTTCCTGATGGAGACCTACGAAAGCCCGGAGATTGTCAACATCGGCACGGGCGAAGATGTGACCATTCGCGCCCTGGCGAAAACCATTCAGGCGATTGTCGGATACGAGGGAGAACTGGCATGGGACACGACCAAGCCGGATGGCACGCCGCGCAAGCTGCTGGATGTCTCCCGCGTGCAGGAATTAGGCTGGCATCATGCCATCGACCTGGAAGACGGCATCCGTCAGGTTTATCAAAGCGCGGATAAAACTTGCTGGACTTAAGCAGGGTAAAAAGCCGCCCCGGAATGTCGGCGCGGGCGGCCTGGAGCTGGCGTGCCGCCGAGCAGAGGACAAGACAGTGATGTCTCAAGGACACAAAGTGTTATGAACAATCATACCCCCCCCGCTGGGAGCAGAGAGCCGGTGCCGGCCCCGCGTTCGGCTGAAAAAAACGGGCACCATTCCACCGCGCTGTCCGTGCCTTTGCCCTCCACGCCCGATCCGGCAGCCCCTGCGCCGCGCCGCGTGATGCTGGGGCGCGTACTGGTCTTGCCCCTCCTGCTTGCCCTGACCTGTGGCCTGGCCGCTTGGGTGGTCACCAGCTTTTTCATGACGCGCTGGTATCAAAGCGGCGCGACTTTGTATTTTCCCGCCGCGACCGGGGGCGGAGGCGGCCTGCTGCAGCAGATCACCGGCACGCCGAGCGGCGACCCGGCGGTCTCTCAGGATGGCGGGCTGTATTCATCGCCCCTAGTGGGAACGAATATCAACATGGCAATGAGCGTGCTGGCGACAGGCCGCGTACAGGGCAAAGTGATGACGGAGCTGCACCTGGACAAGCGCTGGCATTTGCCGATGGACCAAGCCAGCGCGCGGCTCAGTAAAAGCGTTTCTAGCGGCATTGACCGCAACGGCTTTTTGGCAATTCAGGCGCAGGACACCGACCCCGCGACGACAGTGCAGATCGTCAATGCTTATGTCAAGGCGATGCAGCAGGTCTCCACGGAGCTGACCACCCTGCTGGCGCGCCGCAACCGCCAGGCTCTGCAGGCGCGTTTGGATGCCTTGAACACGCGGCTGCTGTCTGAACAAAATGCCCTGGCGAACATGCAGATGCAGGCCAATCGGTCCACGCCGCTGGGCATAGGCGCACAAAGTGCGTATCAGGCCCTGGATGCCGAGCGTCAGGCGACGCAGATCGACCTCAAGCAGGCCAAAGCCCTGCTCGCGGCGCGGCTGCGCACGGCCAAAGAAACGACAAGCAACGCCGTCAACCTGCCCGCCCAGCTTCCATATGCCCAGGCTGCCCGCCAGAAGCTCAATGATCTGCAGTCCCAGTTCTCCGCCACCAAAGCGGTTTATGGGCCGGATTATCCGCAGTACCAGCAGCAGCAGGCCGAAGTCAAGCAGGCGCAGGCGCAGTATGAAGAAGAAGTCAAGCGCGAAACAGTCGCCGTGCAAAAAGGCATCACCCCCGATGTCGCCCAGTTGATGGCGAATGTCTCGGGCCTGCAAACCAAGCTGGACGGCATCCATCAGGCCGCCGCGCCCCTGCGCTCGGATTTGCAGTCGCTGCCGCTGGACCAGATGCGCCAGGCCCGGCTGCTTTCCCGCGTCGGCATGGACACGGAGCTGGTCAAAGCCATGACCCTGGATGTTGGGCGTGCCCAGGAAGTGGAAGACCGCAATGCGCCCGCTTTTGAGGTGATTGACGGGGCGGGCCTGCCAAACAAGCCTGTCTTGCCACGCATCTGGTTCACAACGACATTCGCCACAATCGCCGGCTTCTTGCTGGGCCTCGCCTGGCTGGTCGGGCGCACCGCAATCCGCGAGGCGTCTGTTCAGGATATGCTCGGGCGAATTGCCGACAAGTACCAAATGATGGAACCCGCCGCCAGCAGCCCGGAAAGGCTGCAGCCGCCCGGCTACGAACAGCTTCTTGAGCAAAATCACAGCCTCGCAGCCGCGCCAGGCGACATTCGCAACGGCGGTTCTGTGTCATTGCCCAACCCGGAAGACCATGAATAACACGCCCTTTGGGGGCGTGGCAGCTTCCACGCAGCCCGCCTCGCCGCCCGGAAATCGGCTTTCCTGGGGTGCTGTCCTCGCGGGGCTGGCAGGGGCTGCGGTAGCAGGCTGCGTAATCGCCAAGTTTTCGATAGCCGCAGTGCTGATCGCTGCGTTGACATTCGTCCTTTTCGCAATGCCGTTTGTCAACGGATTGGCAGTGCTGACGTTCTGGCTGCTGCCGTATTTGATCCTCAACCTGCCCACAGGGGGGGTGACGCTGAAAGTGCCGGAGCTGACAAGCTACCTGTTCATGGCCGCCACGCTGGCTCGTGCGCTGCTGCGTCGCGAGCGCATTGTTCTGCCCCCCGCCACGCTTCAAGTGCTGTTGTTTCTTGCCGTTCTTGCCGTGTCTGCCGCTGTTTCGCCCCTGATTCCCGCCCCCTATTGGGGAGGGTTCAGCGGCCTCCTGTCGCCGAATACACGCTCCTTTGGGCTTCTCTTCTGGCTGTGCCTGTCGTGGCTGCTGGTCGTCAGTTTGTACCACGTGGTCGGCCGCAGTCCGGCGCTGTATCGGCGCTGCGTCTGCGCGCATATCTGGTCAGGCGCCATCGTTTCTTTGATCGGAATTGCGACATACGTCTCCACGCTGCGCGGCAGCAGCTGGGCGCTCACGGCGATAGGCAACAGCAGAGGAATGGTTTTTTCGGGCGGCGGCTCGTTCCGGCTGACAGGGGTGAGCTATGAGCCGCTGCTGTTTGCGTTTTACCTGATGACTGTGATCCCGGTTGCGCTGACAGTCGCGCTGTACAAGCAGGACTGGATGCCACGCCGGGTCGTGCTTGGCGCGTTGTTTCTGATGGGGATCGCTCTGGTGCTGACGTTCTCCGCAGGCGGCTGGCTTGCTTTGGTGGCGGGACTGGCTTTGATGGCGCTTCTGTTTCGACCGCGAAGCATTGACTACAAAAAGGCCCTGCCTTTTCTGGTGCCGGCCCTGCTGCCCATTCTTCTGGCGGGCATCTTCTATTTCGTCAACCCCAAGATTGCCAGTGTGATCAACTCAACATTTGGGAAGATCGCAAGCGGCGGTTATAAGATGCGTTATGAAGAAAATCTGACCGGCCTGCGCATCTTTAAGAACCATCCTTTGCTTGGCGTCGGGCCGAGCATGACCGCGTTTTACTTTCCCGTGTATAATCCGTCCGCCCGCTCGATGAACGATACTCAGATCAGTTACTTTGTGAATAATCTTTATATTACGACACTTGCGGAAAGCGGCGTGCTGGGTTTTGTCACGCTGTCCCTCTGCGGCATTTTTGGGCTGGCCGCGCTGTGCCGCCCCATTCTGCGCTGGGGGCCACGGCAAGTGCCTGTCTTGACGGGGCTGACGATTGCCCTGGTCGGCTGCGCTATTCAGTACTGGAACACGCAAAACCTCTTTTTGATCTATTTCCCGGCGTTGATCGGGCTGGCGTGCGCGGGTGAGCGTCTGGCAATGACCGCTCCTGAGCAGCAGCCAGGGTCTGCGGCTCTTGTACAGGCAGGCGAAGAATGACCCCCTCGCCGCTGATCTCTATTGTGGTAGCCGTGTTCAATGGGGCGGAAACGCTGCCGCGCTGCCTGGACAGCATTGCCGGGCAAACCTACCCAAACACAGAATTGATCGTGATGGACGGTGGCTCTACCGACGGCACTGTCTCTCTGCTCGAAGCCCGCGCGGGGGAAATCACGTACTGGGAAACCCAGCCCGACCGAGGCATCTACCATGCCTGGAATAAAGCCCTAACCCGCGCGAAGGGCGACTGGATTTGCTTTCTCGGCGCAGACGACTTCTTCTGGGATCAGGACGCGCTGGCGTCGCTGGCCGCGCATCTTCCTCCCGCCCACTCTCCCATCCGCGTGGTGTATGGGCAGGTGGCCGTGCTGTCCCAATCGGGCGAGGTGGTGCGGCATGACGGTCGTCCGTGGCCGCAGTCGCGCGCGGGCCTGGCCTGGACATTGACCCTGCCGCATCCGGGCCTGCTGCACCATCGCCGCTTGTTTGATGACCACGGGCTGTTTGATGAAACGTATCGCATCGTCGGGGACTATGAATTGCTGCTGCGGGAGCTTAAGCCGCATGGCCCGAGCGGTGAAGCCCTCTTTGTGCCCCGCGTGACGGTCGGCTTCGGGCATGGCGGGGTCAGCAATGCGCCGCGCACGATGGCGGCCATGCTGAAGGAAATCAGCCGCGCACGTGCCCGGCATGGCTTCTCCCGCTGGGCGCTGCCCTCCAAAGTGCGGATCAAAATGCTGCTGAGCGCCTGGATTTACCGCGTTGCCGGGGACAGCGGCTTCCGCCGCATGGCCGATAAGCTGCGCCGCCTGCGAGGCAAGCCGCCGGTCTGGAGCGAGCATCCATGACACTGCCTCTAAAAACAGCACAGGGCGGGGCTGATCTGCCGCCTGCCGCTCGTCCCCTGAAAGTGCTGCATATTATCACTGGGCTGCAAAGCGGCGGCGCGGAGCGCATTCTGCTGCACCTGGTTTCACATCTCAGCAAAGAACAGTTCTCCTGCGAGGTGGTGTCGCTGACGACCGAGGGGCACTTGGGCGAAAAAATACGCGCGCAGGGCATTCCGGTGCGCGCCCTGGGCTTTGCGCGCGGGGTTCCCGACCCGCGCCTGCTGCCGACTCTGGCCGCGCATATCCGCCGCGTTCGGCCTGACCTGATCCAAACCTGGCTGCACCATGCGGACCTTGCGGGCGGCCTCGCGGCACGCTTGGCGCGCACTCCTGCCCCTGTGGTTTGGAGCGTCCACAATGCCGCGATTGACCCCGTCAAGGGCAAGCCTCAAACGGCGCTGCTCACCCGCCTCAATGCCCGTCTTGCCCGCTTTCTTTGCGCCAAAGTTGTCTGTGTCTCGGAAGCCGTGCGCGCGCACTGTCTGTCTCAAGGCTACGCTCCCGACCAGTTGCAGGTTGTCGTGAATGGCGTGGACACGGATGCTTTTCAGCCCGATCCCGAGGCGCGCGTTTCTGTCCGCCGGGAGATGGGCCTGCCGCCGGACGCGCCTCTGGTCGGCTTGATGGCGCGCTTTGACCCGGCGAAAGACCATGAAACATTTTGCCGGGCGGCGGGTATCCTGCGACAGACTTGCCCCACGGCCCGATTTGTTTTGTGCGGCGAAGGCATCACGCCGGAGAATGTGCGGCTGCGGGGCTGGCTGCGCGCGGCGGGCGTGGAGGCATCGGCGCACCTGCTGGGCCTGCGCGATGATCTGCCGCGCCTGACCGCCGCGCTGGACGCCGCGACTTGCTGCTCGCAGTATTCCGAGGCATTTGCGCTTGTGCTGGCGGAAGCGATGGCCTGCGGCGTGCCCTGTGTCACCACGGACATGCCCGGCCCGGTCAGCGTGGTGGGTGATTTGGGGCAAGTGGTGCCGGTCGGCGACGCCGCCGCTCTGGCCCAGGCGTGGCAGGAGATACTGGCCCTGACGCCGGGCCAGCGTCAAGAGTGGAGCGAGCGCGCCCGCACGCGGGCCGTGACGCATTTTTCCATTCCGAGCATGACAGCGGGCTATGCGGGCTTGTACGCGCATGTGGTCGGGAGCGGAGCATGACGCTGAAAGTGCTGCATATCATCACGCATCTGGCGGTGGGCGGGGCGACCAAGAACCTGCTCGCCCTGTGCCGCCTGAGCGACCGCGCTTGCTTCAGCCCTGCGGTGCTGTGCGGCGCGACCGCGTCCGATGAGGCCATGCTGGACGGCGCTCAGGAAGGCGGGGGTATTTCCGTTCACCTGCTGCCCCGCTTGCGCCGTCCACTAAGTCCCCTAGCCGATTATTTTGCCTACTGGGATATGGTACACTGGCTGCGCGCGCACCCCGTAGATGTTGTCCATACGCACGGTTCTAAAGCGGGCGTTTTGGGGCGACTGGCGGCGTCCAAAGCGGGCGTGCCGGTGATTGTTCATACGGTGCATGGGTGGGGGCACCACGCGCGCCAGCATCCCCTCGTGCGCGGCTTTTATATCGCTGCGGAGCGGCGCGCGGCCCGT
>JAABUW010006519.1_pt1 | contig 14543 bp, 25 predicted proteins | sample 5560081 | NCBI WGS metagenome assembly JAABUW01 (sample SAMN10711882, study PRJNA513363) | rock metagenome | isolation source: Antarctica rocks | place: Antarctica: Victoria Land, Knobhead sud
GCCCCGTCTTCCCCACCCCAGGGCCACGAATCAACCTTTTTCTCCCTCTTCGCCCCCGCCGACAAATCCGCCTCCTTCGCCGGCCCCCTCCTCGTCGGACTCATCACCGAGCTCACCGGCGAGTTTCTCTATGCCTTCGCGCTCATTGTCGGGATGATGTTGCTCCCCCTGCCACTGCTCCTCTTTGTGGATGTGAGCGAGGGACAGGAGCAGGCTGGGAGGTGGTGGGTGGAGGTTCATGAGGGTGGGAGCGGGGAGAGGGAGCCGCTGTTTGGGGCAGACGATGCCGGATAATCTGGATTGAGTGGTCCAGAAATGAAGCGGGTATGATAGAGACAAAAGAGGAGACCAAGATTGGACGAGGCGCTACGTTTCACGAGTCAGAGTGAGATCTGGTCGAGAACCTAGAGATCAAGATTGAATCGAATCAAGGTCTCGATCTTACCAAGGACTATTCACAGAGGACGACTTCTGTTGAGGACTATCTGGCTTTAGTAAGGACCAAGCAGACGTCTTCATCGTCCGGATCAGGCTTTGTCCGCGGCAAGGGTGTGAAGGCGTAGCATAGTCGCCCACAGTTGGCAGCGAGCATACCTGTCCTCGTCTCAACCCACCGAAACCCGCTTCTGCCTCACTTCCGATCCTTCCCTAACCCTGACCCGAAGCTTGCTGATGTGTGCATGCATGCTCCAACTATCAAACCCCCAACCTAGCCACCCTCAAACACCGCATCCTCTCCCTCGCCGCTCCCGAATGATTGTTCATCCCGCCAAAGAACGCCCTCGTCGCGTCTTTCAACTCCTTCTCCTTCTCATCGGGGACGTCACTATCGCTGCTCGAGGCAGAGGAGAGGGATGAGAGTGGCAGTTTCGAATGTGAGGATCCTGAGGAGTAGCCTGAATCGATTAGAGGACTGGGAGGGCGGGATGAATCGGAAAGGTCGGTATCGGACGTTGGAGCGGTGAAGGTCAGGGTTGAGGTGAGGGGTACGATGCAGTACGAGAGGAGAAGGTCTGATCCTCCAGGCTACGATGTTTCAGCCTCATCTCCTTGTTTCGGATGAAGCAGACCTACGTGGTCCTCTAGGTACGCTCCCCCATCCACCACGCATCCCTCCATCACGAGCAGAACCCGCCTCCTTCGATTCCCATCTTGCCCAATCACCCACTCCCCATGCCTCTTCCTCACCTCCCGCCGACTCCACACCGGCAGCTCCTCGAGCTTGCGTACTCGTTCTTCAGTCGGGACGGACGTATCTAGCCGATCGGCATGTGCTCGGTGGACGTGCGCTTTGGCTTTTCGGATGGCGGATTCGGGGGTGCGAGCGATGGAGGGGACGAAGGGGGTGTAGAGGTGGAGGACGTAGATGATCCATTTGGTGGGATCCCAGTCACTGAGTCGCAATCAGCTTGCAGCTGGAAAGGATCGAGGGAGCACTCACGCAGGGTGTGGGCCATTTCGGAAGTCCTTCCTATGAGGCAAATGAAATTAGTCATGTGAAGATCATCGACTTTGAGACGCACGGAAAGGCGTGGTGGAAGCTGAGCGATGCGGTGATCAGGGCTATTCGCGAAGGTGACAGGACTGAACCCACTTGTGATTCCCCTCTCCAGAGGTCAGCAATGCGAGCAGCTGAATCATGCCAGGCAATCAGTAAGCTCTGGATTCCGGTAAGAGTCTTATCACCCACGTAGTTCCCCTTCGCCGTCACTTCCTCTGTATACGGTTGTAACCCAGTCCAGTGAGCAAGCGAGTTGATGCAGAATGTGGTGTGCCTGCAGTCAACCGTCAGTCGACGCTCGGACATTCTCAGACAGTTTAGGAGGGTCTCACGTACCAAATCAGCAATCTCGCCACGGCGCCACCCCAAACCAATCCGCCTAGTCCATCATTCCATCCCCATCGAGCCATCATCCACGGCAGGATGAGACCTGAGAAAAGGGCAATCTGGACGTAGTACTTGTGCTGAAACCTGACCACTGTAGAGAGTAAGCGTCTTCTCTTCGCCGCATAGCTGTTACAGCTCTCGTGTAGCTGTAGAAGGCGCTTACCGGGATCAGCCTCAAGATCCGCCCGCTCGATGAGCTTCATCCGAGGGTACGTCGGCTTGCGGAAGATCCATCCGCAGTGGGAGTATAGAAGACCGTTGGTCGCGGCATATGGGTCGTGTATTTGACTATCGGTGAAGCTGTTCGATCGCACAACGGGATATGGTCAGATTGCTTTAGAGACTCAGAACAGCATTCACCGATGATGCAGTCGATGTCTTAGTACCCACCACTTGATGGAGCCCTGGAACCCCATGGATCCCATCCAGGCGAGGACTATGCGTAGGGGAGTGGTTGCCGTAAAAGCTCGGTGAGAGTAGAGGCGGTGATAGCCTGGAGAATCGTACAAGTCAGTCCCCTGTTGGGGATTCGAGGACGTACCGATTGTGACGCTATGAACGCAGCAAGAGGATCCTTTGATCAGTACAGGGTTCTCTTGCCGACTCGACAGCTAGCGACGAAGAAGGGCGGATTTTCGATGAAACTCGACTCACCCAAAGCTAGCCAGCTGCCAGCTGATGAGACAAAGAATCGATGTTCGCCAGTCGAGTGTTGTAAGAGGGGAGAGGTAGAGGACGCCGACGAGGGCGAAGAGATGCATGGCTGCATGGGGAGACCTTTGATCAGCTATCAGACCGCTCAGTGAGGAGTGTAAAGCTCACAGACGAAGAAGATTCCGTTGGCTGCATAAGAGGGTAGTCAGCGGTTGAGATCCACTGAAATGAGGGAAGCTGCGCTCACACCACCATATTTTCCCCTTGTTCCGTCTTTCCCGGTCCTTGAAGCTGTTCTCCCCAACGCTCATCTTCGGCATCGGGGTAGCTGCCATCGAACTCATATATCGTGAGAAGAGGGAAATCGTGACAGAGCGAGGTATTCGTGAAAGGGTAAATCGTCCTCGAAGCTGCGTGAAGTGATGGACAAGAGGATGGAGGAAGCGATACGTCGATTGTCACCCTCACGATCCGTGCCTGGCGAATATCAATCCCCCCCACTGAGATGCCACGTATAGACTTCGAACAATTGATTCCGTTCGCGTGGTAGAACGGTGAGTATGCGTTGAGCGCGATTGATCTTCGAGCTCCTTCTTGACATCTCTAAGCTTGTCTTCAAAAGAGGTCACAATGCCAGTCCCGGCGGTGACCACCAGCGCAGGTGCGCTTTTGTCCCCGTCAGCCAGCTTTGCTGACAAGCTCCCTCAGCCGGCTCCCTAAATCTGCTCGAGGACGAAGACAAAGATGTCTGCGTCTACGCCTTACAACACCTCCTCGCCATCGTCCCCCAATTCTGGGCAGAGATCAGTGACAAGCTCCCTCTACTGTCGGTTTGTCCTCTCGATCAATCTCGAGGCTGACGAGTGGGTTCAGTGAGCTCTTGGCCGATCCCTTGTCGAAACAGCTCCCACCCGATCATCGCCCTTATGCCGCGTTACTGATATCGAAAGTCTACTTCTACATCGGCGAGTTGAGTGAAGCGGTCGAATTTGCGTTGAAGGCGGGGGAGGCGTTTGAGAAGGAGCACCAAGGCGAGTTTCGGGAGACCATCATCGGTAAGTCTACCTTCCGCTAAAGACGCTCTCGTTGTTTCCCGTAACGATGCTCATGATGTTGTAGCTGGATGTCTGGATCGGGCTATCATACAGATTTCCAAGGGGGAGACTATCGATCCGAGTCTGTGGGCGATTGTCGATGGGGTTCTGCGGAGTAGCTCGGGCGAGAATGGAAAGCTCGTATGTCGATGCTACTCCATGTATGCAGGACTGACGCTGAACTAGGCGATGGGCCTTGCGCTATCCCTGCGACGGCTCGACCTTATCGAGATGATCTACCTTTCTTCACGAGCACCTTCACCACCGTCTACTTCCGCCGCTCCTCCCTCGAGCCGACCCGCACATGATGAGAGCCTCCTGCGGTATGTGCTGTCCGAGGTGGTGAGCGGAATGAGCGGGAACGAGGGATGGCCTGTAGATTTTCGGTCTCAGGTGAGTCAACAGTCTCATCTCATCTCAACCTGCTGATTGTAATACCAGCTCTTCGACCTGCTCCTTCGACTGCTCAACCTCAACCCTCAACCCGACTGGAACTCAATCACTACGGTCTGGGTGCAAAACTCCGATGCTGAATCGTGCGGCGACGCTTTGGTGAATCTGCTGGGGGAAAAGAAGCACCTCGACGCGTATCAGATCGGATTTGACCTGAGCGAGGTGGCTACACAGGGGTTTGTGGAGGATGTCCGACGGAAACTGGCTGAGAAGGAATTGGGTCCCGGGGAGGGTCTGGTGCGCCATGCTTGCCTGAAATATGGTCGACGTGCTGATCTGGACAGGAGTCGAGCGAGCCTCGGGTGATCCTCGATGACATCCTGCGGGGTGTGAAAGCCGCGGAGCTCTTCCTCAACTTCCTTAATAAGAACAACAAGACGGACATGACAATTCTGAAAGTCACCAAAGTGCGCTCTTCCCTCACAAGCCCGGTTCATCTGCTGACTCTACGTAGGAATCCCTTGAAGACCGCTACTCGATCTACCATTCCGCCATCACTTTTACCAACGCCTTCGCCCATTGTGGTACCACCTCAGATCGTTTCCTCCGCGAAAATCTCGATTGGCTTGGCAGGGCCAACAATTGGGCGAAATTCTCCGCTACCGCTGCTCTCGGCCTGATACATCGAGGATCCTGGGTCAACGGGATCAGAGTGGTTCGACCGTATCTTCCTGGAGGTTCAGCTCCGAGCAAGTTCAGCGAGGGCGGTGCGCTGTTTGCGCTTGGCTTGATATATGCGGGAAGGAAGGAGGGGGCTCAGGAGGACCTGAGAAAGGCGCTTGGGGAAGGCAACAATCCGATAGTTCAGCATGGAGCCGCGTTGGGTCTGGGCGTTTCAGGAATCGCGACAGCCGACGAGGGTCAGTGATTCAGTGAGTGGAGACACCGGCTGATGGTCTTGCAGAGATTTACGAGGAAATTCGGACAGCTCTGTTCCAGGACAATGCGACTGCTGGTGAAGCGGCCGGCTACGCTATGGGTCTCGTCATGCTTGGAACAGCGTCAGAGAAGGCTCTCGAGGAGATGATGTCGTACGCTAGGGAGACTCAACACGAGAAGATCATCCGGTCTCTCGCTGTAGGCATCGCGTTTGTGATGTATGGCCAACGCGAGAAGGCCGACGAGGTGATCAAGGGTCTCACCGGGGAGAAAGTGAGTCCCATCGTAAGCTTGATTTTGCCGCGCTCACGCTACACAGGACGCGATCATGCGGTACGGAGGGATGTTCACAATTGCCCTCGCCTATGCTGGAACTGGGAGTAATAAAGCAATCCGCAAACTCCTGCATGTCGCGGTGTCCGACGTCAATGACGATGTTCGCCGAGCTGCGGTCACCGGTCTTGGCTTCGTGCTTTTCCGCAATCACACGCAAGTCCCTCGAGTGGTCCAGCTGCTCGCCGAGAGCTTCAATCCTCATGTCCGACATGGCGCGACCCTAGCTCTCGGTATCTCGTGTGCCGGTACCGGATTAGAGGTATCTGACTCTATCGCAAGAGGCATCAGCTGACTTGACCAGGCCGCGGTTGAACTGCTCGAGCCAATGACGAAGGACCCCGTCGACTTCGTCCGCCAAGGCGCTTTCATCTCCCTCGCGATGATCCTGATCCAACATTCGGAAGCCCAATCACCCAAAGTCGCCAGCACCCGCGAGCTATTCAACAAAGTCGTTTCAGACAAGCACGAAGACCCGATCGCGCGGTTCGGCGCGTCCCTCGCGCAGGGCATTATCGATGCAGGGGGACGAAACATGACGCTTTCTCTCTCGACTCGTGCTGGGACACTTAACATGTCTGCGATCGTCGGCATGACCCTTTTCGTGCAGTTTTGGTACTGGTACCCCCTTGCACATGGCCTGGGACTGGCTTTCTCCCCGACGGCGGTGATTGCGCTTGATGAGCAACTGAGAGTGCCGAAGATCGACTTCACTTGTAATGCCCGGCCTAGTCTCTTTGCGTACCCGAGCAACACGAAGAAGGCGGAGAAGGAGGAGAAGAAGAAGGCGAAGGCTGCGGTCTTGAGTACGACTGCAAAGGCTAAGGCGCGGGAGAAGACGAAGAAAGCGGAGCAAGGAGAAGCCATGGACACGGTTCGTACTGATTCACCGGCACATGTGTCATAAGCTGATCTCGCACAGGACGACAAGCCTGACGATTCCGAGAAGCCAGAGGCTGAGCGCGCCGTGACTCCCATCAAGAGAGATCGCAAACCCGCTGAACCTTCCTCCTTCACCCTGACCAACATGTCACGTGTGACCCCACTCCAACTCCCCCTGATTTCCTACCCCGCAGGACGATATCAGCCGATCCGACCTATCGGGGATCCCTCGGCTTCCGGCAACTCGCCGGCTCCGAAGAAATCGTCAGGTCCGGCTGCGGCGTTTGGGGGTGCGGCTGGAATTGAGAGGGTCGGGGCCAAAGTTAGTTCGGGGAGTATCATCATGCTTCGCGAGAGTGAGGGTGGTGGAGACGTGGAGTATGTCGAGCTGGACAGGTCACTGTGGCCGCCTGAGGCGGAGGTACAGACTGTTGGTGAGCCGGAGCAGGTTGTCGGGGCAGCGACGGCAGAGGTTATCGAGGAGGCGGAGGTGCCGGCGCCTTTCGAATATCCTTTTGAGGATTAGACCAAGAGGAGAAGACGAAAAGCAAAGTATTATTACGGAAGGCATATGCTCATAAAAGCCAAGAAAGAAACAGCAATGCATTACTACGGAAAGATATATGCTCATGGAAGCCGTGAAGATACCTTAGATCCCAGATGAGAAGATGACTACTTGCTGCTCTGTAACAAGAAGCCCTGTCGAACAATATCGTCATCAGCATACCGCAACCGCAGCGAGAAACCACTTACCCGCGTCTCCCTCACGCTAAACAGCCATACCCAGCCATTGCCACCTGAATTCCCCGCCACGCCAGCCGATCCACCTCCGCTTGCCCGCGTGCGCACCGCCTCCCGAACAGTCTCCGCATACCGTCTATCCGCGTTCGCCACCCCCGCCAAGACGAGACGCCAAGCTTCATCTTCTGTCAACCACGTATGATCGAGAGCGAGACTGCAAAGTAGAGAAGCTGGGAGGTCAACGGCGATGATGGGGAGGGGCGAGCGGGTGGTGGATGCGAAGTCAACCGCTGTGAGGTCTGTCAGCATTCGTCCGGGCGCCGTTCACGTTCCAGCCAACTTGCAGGCGGGACGTATCGGCTGACCTTTATCATAGTACACAGACTGCAACGAATCAGCATATTGGCTTGTAAAAACAGCAGACAGCAGACAGCAGACAGACCTTCGTGACGTGTCGATGCTTCCTGACAGGCCGTCCTTTCGTCCCCTTCGCTGTGCCCGGTTCAGGCGGAAGTATCAGCTTGATATCGACATCCGCTTTCGGCTCGATCGCCATAGCTGCAGATTGAGCAACGGGTATGGACCCTTCGGCCGAAGCGTAGGAGGCGTCGATCCGCCTTTGCTCGGTAATGGCTTGGCGAAGGTAAATACATAGCTCATTCCGCGGTACTGCACCGATTCAGCTCTGTTTGGCTAAATTACGCTACTTCGGAACTGACCTTCTTCCTCGGAGCGCTTGAGGACGGATCGGACCTTCACAATCGGGCGATTGGCACGAGGAATTACCAGGAATCTGATGAGGGGGTCCGGTCTGAGCAGATGAAAGACGCAATGAACCCACAAGGTGCTTTGCTCAAGACACTCAAGCAGGACCTCATCCAAGGACCGTTCGTCGTCGTATTGCAGATCCGCGCGGATGCCAGCTCGCCACAGCTCGCCGATGACGGAAAGTCTCGCCGATAGATCGACCTGAGCTACCGCTGCAACGTACACATCGCATCGCTAGCTCCTCATAAGCTGTCTGGAGACGACTGTGTGAGGAGGATCTCACAGCAGGTGACCAGTAGCCGAAGGATCTTTCCTCCTCGTTTTCCTTTGTCATGAGGCGGGTGGAGAGAGAACTCTCGTATTTCCTGACCATGCGTGCAAGTTGACTGAGCAGAGCCTTTTTAGCAAAGCATCTCATCGGGCAGGCGGACTGACTCGACAGCAACGGTTATCCCGACTCCGTAGACGCGTCGAGATTGTATTTGCTGTGCCGGCTCTCTAAAATGGTCCAACAGAGAGTCATACCTATATCAGGATTCAGCTCAAAAACTCGTTGAATACACAGAGAAGCTCACCTCCCACCAAATGCGACTACCTCTCGTTGCTTACCCCTGCGCACACACTCAAACATGAAGCCGCTTCGGAAGAGCTATGATCGCCAGGCTCATCAGCTTGGAAGAGATAAAGCACCTGCTGACTTGCCTCAGCATTGCGTGACAGCATCGGTCGCAGCAGGATGCGCCGGCTAACACCACACGCCCTTGCTAGCTTGATGACACAATCAAGTTCGTCGAGGGCGGGGCCGAGTCTCCGCTTTGCCGAATGGAATATGCTTTCAAGTTTCGGACGTAACGTTTCAAAGTCGTCTGAATGTCAACAATTGGCTGACCTAGCTCAAGCACGAAATCAGCTCACCTGCGAGACAGCACTGCTCGAGATCGTCCAATAAAGGCTTCGGTAGACCTGGAACTCTACTGAAGGAATCTCGGGGCTGGGCGGAAACCGTGCTGGATCCGAAGGCTTTGATAGCTTTGAGGAGATGAGGTCTTGCTCGATCAGGCCCCGAAGCGAGTATGATCGACAGGACTGGGATCACATTTAGCTTGAACAGATTTGGCAGGAGCATAACGCTTACTGGTCTCGTGGCTGATGTGAAACTCGTACTCGGCTGTCACTGGAGTGCGTATACCGCGGAACTCGGAGATGACCTTGTCGACAACATTGAGCAATTCTGCGTCAGCTGCCGGTGATCGAATGGGTGAAATGATGTCAAAGCTGAAGCCTGATAAGCATCATGAGACACAATTGCGGAGCTTCGCAGCGCACCTGAGCTCGCCCGATACTCTCGGTTGGCCTCCTACAGGATGATCGGTATATTTGCGGCCTACGTGGTATCGCTTGATCCGCTCGATTTGCTTTCTTGCAGCTTGTCGCGCCATACCAAGCAAATCGGACGCAGGTAGTTGAACGATCTTGCCCCCATGATCGAGTAATCGGACCGGGCTGAGATCAGGGAAAGCAGTGAGGAGGGTCGTCTCGGGCATAAGGAGGGGAAGGTAGGTTTCTACCGCACCGTGGCGCTGAAGCAGATCGGTAAGGCGGGAAATGACAGCAGTGAGCCAGACCTGTAGCTGATCATCGTGGTCGTTATCATATGTATAGTCGTCCAGTCTATTGTCGAAAGAAGCGGAATATGCGTGAGAAGGTTTGTCAAACAGGGCATCAAGCAATGCTGGGTATTGTGATGATTTAGGATTCGTCAATTCTGAGAACCGATCAGTAGCGTGACACAGACGCAGAAAACCACGTACCGGCAATGGCAGTATCGTAGTATTCCTTCTGCTTCTCTGGAGAAGGCAGCAGGGGATTTGCGAGGAGTTGAGTCGCAAGAGGCCGCAGGACTGGATCATGCCGCAGAAGCCATTTGACAATTTCACGTTGATTTGGCTTCTGATTGGCAGACCAGCCGGAAGGAAAGGTCATGGAAGGTTGGCGAAGGGCGGTAAGAATATGGACCCGCTCCATTGACGTCGTGAAGGTGAAGCACATTTCGAATAAAATCACGCCAAGCGAGTACATGTCGGCCTAGAGATGGTCATTACTGAACCATCGCGCAGGAGCCTCTCTACCTTCTCGTTGTAAGATCGGGAGATGGCGACTTCAGGAGCAATATACAGGCTGGTACCGATGCCAGAGGTGCGATCGGAATGATCCGCCTGAGTCTGTTGGACGGAAGCGGTTTCGATAGCAGTCATCTCGGTAGTCTGCATTCATTTAGCAGTACCATCGAATCAGATTCGAGGTTCTTACAGACAGACCGAAGTCGGCGATCTTGACATTTCCAGCGGCGTCGAGGAGGATATTCGAAGGCTTCAGATCTGACGTAGCGATGATTAGCACGAGTGGCGTTCTCAGCAGTCATTTCACCTCGGTGCACTATACTCAAGGAGGACATGTGCGCCAATGCCTGTAGGATTTGTACCAGCAGTCGCCACACTTCCTCATCGCTCAGGCCAGCAGAAATGGCTTCCCGTAGGGTTTGCTGGTTTCATGAGCGCGCTCGTTGCGCATGCCACGAACCTTCTCGACGAATTCCATCTGAATATATAGTATCCTTTGTGCCATTCCATCATCTGTCGTACCGTCTGTCAGGGAGACGGGTTTAGCCGCTGTTGCGAAGAGTTGCGCGGGGTACTCAGAAGGATCCGCAGCAGTTCCGTCGTCGGACTCCGAATCAGAAGTCGAGTCTTCACTTCCCGAGTCTTCGTCCTCGTTTGAATTAGCGAAGCGAATGCGCGGGAACGAAGCGCTTCGTGACACATCCCGTCGAGCAAGTGAGAGATCATCGAAATTGGTAGCGAAGATGTCCTTCTCCTCGGAAGTAGTAGCGGTACCGGCACTTGGTGTGGTGTCGTCAACGAGGGGTTTTGGCTCGATTGGTGTGGCGTCCTCCAGCCAGCATCCGTAGTAGCGGACGATGTACTGATGGCTGACGCGGGACAACGAGTTGACTTCTCGGTAGACCTTCTGCTCGTTATCTTCGGGTCGAAGCTTTACCTTTTCTGGAAGATGTCAGCGCCGGCCTAGGACATGCTCAAGCAGCTCACTAATGGCATAGGACCGACCGTCTAGTCGATTTCGAGCTTTGACCACTTCCCCGAAGCCGCCTTTACCCTATATTCCGTCAGAAGATCGGAAAAAGGATCCTCTCTTACCAGGAACTCAACCTCCTCGAAGTCCGTTCGGTATCGCGAGAGCCTGGGCCCGGTGGGCTGAGAAGTGCTGGCAAAGTAGGATCCGCTGCCCCTTACGGGCGAGGATCCTAGACCATCGTGAGGGCTCATCGGCGGTAAAGTTGAGAAAGCAGAGCCGCCTTCGATGGGTCAGCGAGACAATTTGTAAAGCATATGCTGCGCACTGGTAGACCAGCGAACGGCGCGCCTCGTGACATCGTCATCGTTGCGCAACTTGCCAAGGGCTTCTTCCGCAGTGAGGCGTTTCTTGTTATTCGGATGCAAGAGGCATGTGACAAGCTCGATCATCCCGTCCGACAGTCCGGCTGCTAAGAATGGTCAAGCAAGCATTCTAGCAGAACGCCTTTACTGACCATGCTGGAGGAGAATCTGCAAACTAGCGAACTTTGCTAAGCCACGCACTCCGAAGAGCATCTGCAGCAATAGCAAGCCGGCATGCCAGATATCACGTTTGCTCGTATACGTGTATGGCGAATCCACCTCGTCTGGCGACAACCTGCCTTGACACTCAGCTCACAGTTGTACCAAGCAGGCAGGAACGGACCAGGTATCAGGCGTGCTTTCCTCGTAGTTCCGTAGAAAAGGGTTTGAGCGATGCAGGTCCGCTATCCGTCGGGCATACCCGGTACCGGAGAGCTTCGCGATAGGATTGCTATTCGCTTGTGTCGTAAGAATAATGAAATCGGCGTCCAGTACTATGGCATGCTCAGTCCATTGCATCAAGGGGCAGGCACTAACTTTTTTGAGTCGCGCCCTTGCGGTGAATATCCGCTAGTCCAGACAGGACCTGTATGATGTAGTCCTGACAGAACGTCAGGAAGACTATGGCGGCATGAGTACACACCCTTGCGACCTCCTCGCCAAAGCCGTCTCTCGGCAGCCAACTCCGCAACCGCCCGCCTTCAAGAACCCGCTCGCTCAGGACAATCAACCGTTCCCAGCCCTTCGGACTTCTGTCCCTCTTCAGGCCATACACTCTCACCACATTGTCGGACTTGATCTCCTTCAATCTCGCGATTTCGGCGCATACCGCATCGATCCTCTTTCGTCCCTGCGCGGTCGAGTAGAAGCTTTGCGAAAAGTCGATGACTTGTACCGTCAGACTCGGTAGGCTGGCTTTGACGAATCCAGAACCGGTGATCTTGTCGGGCTCGGCCGTGTAGGTCGTCCACAACGGCTCCTTCCTCCCGCCAAACAGGATCCACCGACGCCAGGAGCCTTCGCAGCCGTCGAGACTGATCTTCTCGTCGAGCACTAATTCGCGCATCTCCAGCTCCCCATCCGCAAGGGAAGCGATGCTGTTCTGCCGGACCTTCTCCGCTTCATCGAGGACGGCTTGCCGAGCGCGCTCCTCCTTCCGTGAGGTATCGAGCTGGATCTTCTCGGTCAGAAGGCGGTTCTGCTCGACTGCGAGATTAGCTTGATGATCTTGCTCCGCCTGGATCTGCGCGGCTTCGGCCTGTAGCGCTCGTAAGCCGTGGTGATCAATAGAAGGAAGAACGAACGGCCCGCTGAGCTTCCTCTCGCTGAGCCATCTCTTCCATCAACGTCGGGACCTGCTCGCCTGGCTTCGGTAAGGGAAGGTGGTTATCGGTGATCCATTCCCGTACCGTATCGGCGAGCTGCGGATACATGCCATTAGCCGCAATCATCACTAGCCTCATAGCATATCTGGCCTGCTCGACCTTTGAGTACAGCCGCAGACTGACATCAAAAATCATCGGCGCCCCTACCGCAGCCATCGCCTTCTCCTGCAGCAGCTTCGAAAGGGTCTGCACATGACCAGCGGAGAGCCCTATCGGATCGACAAGCAGTACTGGCGGCGCTTGGTGAGGATATAGCTGAACGCCAGGGCTATCGTCAACGATCAAAGCGCAAAGCAATAAGAAGAGTAGCTGACAGACCTTGGTCATCCTCCCTCTTAGACCGACATTGACCCGACCATCCTGAGCTTTCAGCCGGACCTCCCACCACCCTCCCTCCGATTCAGTTCCCCATGCTGTCTTCTTTGGTGGAATATCGTGCCAGTCATCCTATCACCCCAATCAGTAAAAGGCTCAGGCCCAAGAAGTGATACTAGTCATCCCCACAATAATCGGACAGAGAAGGTAAGGAGCAGGGCTCACCTCGAAGATTGCTCGAAGTGCCTCGAGCTCCTCTTCTTGGATGGCACGATTCGGCTCAGTCATCAGTCATCGGTGCGATTTTTCTGAACCACTAGTGGGATCTGAAAGAATTCTCCAAGCCACTAATTGCTCTCAGTGAAGACGGATGAAGGAATGCTATAGGTTTGCAACAACAAATAAGCCTCGTGGCTGATGTTCTTTTTGGGTTTCGAACAGGAGACCTTATCAAAAGCTGGTATATGCCGGGGATTGGACCCGGATTTCCTGTAGGCGTGCTAACCATTGCCCTAAACACCCAAAGGTGAGACATCCCAGGAAGCTTTCATTTCGGGGGGTCCTATGCCTATATATCGGGGCGAAAAGGGCTCCCTCCCTCCCTCCCCTAGGCTCAGATATGCCTGACGCCACCCTCGGACCCCCATCCTCTGGTGCTCACTCAGTCGTCTCCGGTATCCCCAACGTGTTCCCTATCATCCCCATCCAAGACCTCGTCGATTTGTCCTTCGTCCATCGTCGGATCTTGGTTGACTGTGCTCAGGGCAGCAGCGGCATCTCGGATTATTGCGCGGTTCTCGCGGGCAAACGTGCCTCAGATACGTGAGGTAAGGGTGACGGCAGAGTTATGTGCGTAACGGCTATCGGTAGGGCCAAGGGGTAGAGGGACGGCAGGGGTTTGACAAGGGGTTGTGCGCCTCGAGCCCGGCATTGATTTTCTCAATGATATCCTCGACATGCTTCAGAGCAGAGTTGGGAGCGGAGTTATCACAGTTGAAGACCATGAGCTCCTGTGACGAGGTGGCGGGGGCGCCAGCGACAGTTTCAAGAGGATCAGCATCCGGCGCAGGGAGATCGGCCAGGAGGTCGAGACCGGAATCCGCCGCAGCCTTGGACCAGTTGGTCGTCTGAAAAATGGACATCGTCGCGGTGAAGGTCGAAGGAGTTGAGAAAGAGACAGGGAAGAGTGATGGGGATTGTCATCGACGGCGTGCGGATGGGAGGGAGTATCGCGGATGTCACGATGAGGACGGGTGCTGTTGCCAATCGGTGTGTGGACGGGGACGACTTCGTACTCCCAGCAGAATCAGCTGTCGAAGGTGCGGGTAAACCATTGCCGCTGCGGAAAGACTTGACGAGGTGGTGAAGGTACTTCAACAATGGCTGCGCCGTCCGCGGCTAGCATGCTTTTCGGTGCTTGCAGGAGTCCGCAAATACATCAAGGCATGTCGTGAGAGCAACTTGCACCGCGTGGGATGGACTGTGGGCTGTTTTACCCATGGCCGCGATAAAAAGACTGATGGTACGTTAAGCGTTAGTTGGTCAGCGGGTAAGGCAATTGCAAATACATGACCAGTCACTCCCGGGCAGGGCAGCGCCAGCGGACCAGGGTCACTCCTTTGACGGGCAGAGCCTCGGTAAATGGAGGGGTGGGAGAGGGGGTAACCGGAATAAGCCGGTTAGGGAGAAGATGAAA
>JAABUW010006522.1_pt1 | contig 14541 bp, 18 predicted proteins | sample 5560081 | NCBI WGS metagenome assembly JAABUW01 (sample SAMN10711882, study PRJNA513363) | rock metagenome | isolation source: Antarctica rocks | place: Antarctica: Victoria Land, Knobhead sud
GAGATGTGTGACCACCGTAGCCCGGAGGGAGAGGGAGAAGGGCAGTCCCTACCCCTTGGCGTCCTGCACCTGCCGCTCGGCCACGCGGAAGGCGTCGCGGACGGCGGTGTAGGCGTCGGGGTGGGAGCGGTGCTCGTTCCCGTGGTGCGGATCGTGCGTCACCGCCAGCTCGCGGCCCGGCAGGCCCAGCACGATGCGGACGCTGACGTGCTTGTGCGGCTGGCCCTTGCCGGCGTCGGCCTCCACCGTCACCCGGCAGGACACCAGGCCCTTGCAGTGCCGCTCCAGCTTCTCGACGTGCTGGCGTATGTCGTCCTCCAGGGCGGGCGAGCCTTGCATGCCGTGGAAGGCGATCTCCAGTGGGCGGTCCATCTGCGGTGCTCCATGCGTTGCGAGGGCACTCAACGCACGGGCGCCGCGATAAGTCACCCCACCCCTGAAGGGCGGCCGGCGCAGGCGGATGCGCTGGCCGCGCCCTGGTCCTTAGCTTCTGTTGGGCCTCTGCCGTCATGGCCGGTCAGGCGACCCTGCCTGACCGGCCATGCCCTATCCCGCGCGGGCGCCGACCAGTTCCGTCACCACGCCGGGGTCGGCGAGCGTGCTGGTGTCGCCCAGGGCGTCGGTCTCGTTGGCGGCGATCTTGCGCAGGATGCGGCGCATGATCTTGCCCGACCGCGTCTTGGGCAGCCCCGGCGCCCACTGGATCACGTCCGGCGACGCGATGGGGCCGATCTCGTGCCGCACCCAGGCCACCAACTCCTTCCGCAGCGCCTCGGTCGGCTCCTCGCCGGTGTTGAGCGTCACGTAGGCGTAGATGCCCTGGCCCTTGATGTCGTGCGGGAAGCCGACGACGGCGGCCTCGGCGACCTTGGGGTGGGCGACCAGGGCGCTTTCGACCTCGGCGGTGCCCATGCGGTGGCCGCTGACGTTGATGACGTCGTCCACGCGGCCGGTGATCCAGTAGTAGCCGTCCGCGTCCCGCCGCGCGCCGTCGCCGGTGAAGTAGAGGCCCTTGAACGTCGTGAAGTAGGTCTGCACGAAGCGGTCGTGGTCGCCGTACAGCGTACGCATCTGGCCGGGCCAGCTATCGGCGATGCACAGGTTGCCCTCGACGGCGCCTTCCAGGACGGCGCCTTCCCCATCCACCAGCAGCGGGAAGATGCCCGGCAGCGGCAGGGTGGCCGATCCCGGCTTGACCGGCACGGCGCCGGGCAGCGGGGAGATCAGGATGCCGCCGGTCTCGGTCTGCCACCAGGTATCCACGATGGGGCAGCGCCCGTCGCCGACGACGCGGTAGTACCACAGCCATGCCTCGGGGTTGATCGGCTCGCCGACGCTGCCCAGGATGCGCAGCGACTTGCGGCTGGTGGATTTCACCGGGCCTTCGCCCGCGCCCATCAGCGAGCGTATGGCGGTGGGCGCGGTATAGAAGATGTTGACCTTGTGCTTGTCCACGACCTGCCAGAACCGGCTCATGTCGGGGTAGTTGGGGATGCCCTCGAACATCAGCGTCGTGGCGCCGTTCGCCAGCGGGCCGTATACGATGTAGGTGTGCCCGGTGACCCAGCCTACGTCGGCGGTGCACCAGAAGACCTCGCCGGGCTGGTAGTCGAACACGAGCTGGTGGGTGTAGCTGGCCCAGACCATGTATCCGCCGGTGGTGTGCTGCACGCCCTTGGGCTGCCCGGTGCTGCCGGAGGTATAGAGGATGAACAGCGGGTCCTCCGCCCCCATCGGCTCGGGCGCGCAGTCCGGGCTGGCGTTGGCGACCAGGGCCTCGTAGCGCACGTCGCGCCCGTCCTGCATGGCGACGTTGCCGCCGGTGACGGTCACGACGACGACATGCCGGATCGTTGGGGTGTGCCTCAGCGCCTCGTCGGCGTTGGCCTTCAGGGCGACCTTGCGCCCGCCGCGCCGGCCCTCGTCGGCGGTGATGAGCAGGGTGCTGCCGCAGTCGTTGATGCGGTTGGCCAGGCTGTCCGGGGAGAAGCCGCCGAACACGATGGCGTGGATCGCGCCCAGCCGGGCGCAGGCCAGCATGGCGACGGCGGCCTCCACCACCATCGGCAGGTAGATCGTCACGCGGTCGCCGCGCTGGACGCCCAGATCCTTGAGGGCATTGGCGAAGCGGCAGACCTCGGCGTGCAGCTCGCGGTAGGTGACTTCCCGCTGCGAGCCGGGGTCGTCGCCCTCCCAGATGATGGCAACCTGGTCCGGACGCTCCTGCAAGTGGCGGTCCAGGCAGGTGGCGGAGGCGTTGATGACGCCATCCTCGTACCACTTGATGCTGACGTCGCCCTCGAAGCTCGTGTGCTTCGCCTTGGTCGGCGGCTTGATCCAGGACACGCGGCGGGACTGCTCCATCCAGAACGCCTCGGGGTCCCGGCGCGCCTGCTCGGTCATGGCACGGTGCTGCTCGGCCGTCACATGGGCGTGTGCGGCGATCCCGGGCGGCACGGGATAGGTTTGGTCGGACATGCGTTCCCCCTCAGGCTTGCTCGGTTGGCCGGGAAGCTACAACCCGGCGTTTCGCGGCACCAGTGGTCCCCGCTCAATGATTTGGAAGGACTGGGACTTAGGAGGACTGGCCTTCGCCCGCGGTGCCGGGCCACCTGCCGGGGCCGCCGGGGACCCGTGCCACGTGGTGAGTGCGGCCCGAACGTGCTGGCGTGCTTGCCCGGCATGTCTTGCCCGGCATGTCTTGGAGGTCATCACCGCAGGCACTATCATCATATATGTAATGACGAGGAGGGCTGCGATGGCAACCGTTGTGACGATCGACAGGCCGGATGTGGTTGCCCTGATCGAGGCGGCGGCGCACCGCTGCACCGGCGGCAACAAGACCGAGGCCATCGCGCTGGCGCTGCGGCGGCTGTTGGATGCCCATGAGCGGTCCGGCTCGTTGTCCGGCGCCAGCAAGGGGTCGGTTGCCGTGCTGGACGACGTGGACTTGACGGCGCCCGTGCTGCACGACGCCATGGACGCTTAGACAGGCAGCCCCGCGTGACGGGCAAACTCCTGTTGGACATCCGCATCCTGCCTCTGGCTTGAGAACGGGGACAAGCTGCGCCTTAGCACCCGTGAGGTGCTGGACCGGCAATGGCAGGCTGGCGGCGCGGCCCTAGCCAGCGCCGTCGCAGCCTGGGAAGCCGCAATGCCGGCAGAGGGCGGCAGGATACGTCTCGACTGCCCTGCCGAAGCCTGGATGGAGCATTGCGCGAGCCGGCCCGGCTTCGAGATGGTGCCGCTGTCCTGGGGGGCCTGCGTCCGCGCCTGCGGCCTGGACGGCCTCGGACACCGGGACCCGGCGGACCGGCTGCCGACTGCCGCGGCTACCGAACGCAACTGCGCCCTGGTAACCTGTGACGAGCGGATCATCCGGTTCGCGGCGCCCCGGACAGGGCAGCACGGCTTGCAGCTTGTAGATTGAGGCAAGCAAGCCGACGCATCCACGGATCGTCCGCGGCGCGGGCCAGGCGCAGGGCGCACACGGCATGGCGTGCGCCACGGAGGCACCGCATGGTCCCGGCTACAGCCCGGCATCCCTTGGCACGACCAGCACCCCGTCCACCACCTGCGAAGGCACCCGCTCCAGCCCTTGCCCCACGCACGGCCCGGCGGTGCAGATGCCATCCCGGATGCCGAACAGCGCGCCGTGGGTCGCGCACACGATGGCTGCGCCGTCCCTTGTCAAAAAGCGGTCGGGCGCCCAGTCCAGGCCGGTGCCGATGTGCGGGCAGCAGTTCACATAGACGAATGCCTGGTCGCCCTGGCGCACGGCGAACAATCCGGTGAACCCGCCTGGTGCCGGGCCGAAGCCGCGGGCGGCGCCGTCCGGTATCTCGTCCAGGCGGCACAGGGCGCGCATCGTGCCGGGGGATGCCGTCATTGCGAGCCGCTCTTGCGGCACGGCGATCCAGGGGCGGCACGGACCGCGTTTTCGGCCCCTGGGCTTTCGGCCCCTGGATCGCCACGTCGCTGCGCTCCCAGCCATGACGGAATGGCCGGAAGGCGGGCGGTCGGCGTCACGCCGGCCACCCTGCCATCTGCATGATGTGGCGCCAGTGGGCGTCCGGCACCGGGCTGACGGACAGGCGGGACTGGCGCAGCAGCGGTAGGTCGGCCAGCAGCGGCTCGGCCTTCATGGTGGCCAGCGGCACCGGGCGCGGCAGCGGCGCCACGGCGCGCAGGTCCACGCACACCCAGGGGCCGGACTCCGCCGTGGGGTCCGGGTAGGATTCGCGCACGACTTCCACCAGCCCCACCGCCGCCTTGCCGATGTTGGAGTGGTAGAACAGCGCATGGTCGCCCAGCCGCATCGCGTGCAGGTGCAGCTTGGCCTGGTGGTTCCGCACGCCGGTCCACGGCTCGATCCCCGCGGCAACGTGCTGGTCCCAACTGAAGGCGTCCGGCTCGGACTTCACCAGCCAGTAGGCCATCAGGCCAGCACCTCGCCGTCGCGCAGCACGGTGCGGAAGGCGCGTATCACCGTGCTCTCGAACAGCCCGGCCTTGGCGTAGGGATCGCTCAGGGCGAAGCCCTCCGCCGCCGCCCGGTCCTCCACCTCGATCAGCAGCAGGGTGCCGCAGGGGCGGCCGTCGGTGTCCAGCAACGGGCCGCCCTGCACGACATGGCTCGCATAGGTCGTGAGATAGGCCAGGTGCGCCGGCCGGGTCGCCAGCCGCAGATCCAGGCTGGCTGGACGGTCGGTGCAGACAAGGGCGAACAGCATGATGGAACCTCCGTGCTGCCCCGCACAGTAAGGTTTCCCGGGACGCCTTCAACTCCCCGTAAACGGTGCTATCTTCCTCCCGTGGACGCAATCGCATACCCCGCGCGCCCGGCGCGCAACCTGCACCGCTTCGCCAATCCCGGCCGCTTCCTGCGCTTGGCCGAGCGGGTGCAGCCTTGGCTGACCTGGCCGGCGCTGCTGCTGGTGCTGGGCGGATTGGGCTGGGGCCTGTTCGCGGCGCCGGCCGATTGGCAGCAGGGCGACGCGGTGCGGATGATGTACGTGCACGTGCCGTCGGCGTGGCTGGCGTCTGCAGGGTATGTCAGCCTGGCGCTGGCGTCGTTCGCGTCGCTGGTCTGGCGGCATCCGCTGGCGGACCTGGCGGCGGTGGAGATCGGGCCGGTGGGCGCCGGGTTCACGGCGCTCTGCTTGGCGACCGGCAGCCTGTGGGGCAAGCCGATGTGGGGCGCCTGGTGGGTGTGGGATGCGCGGCTGACTTCGGTTCTGGTGCTGTTCTTCCTGTATCTTGGCCACATTGCGCTGGTCCGCGCCTTCGACGATCCGACGCGGGGGTATCGCGCCGGGGCGATCCTGGCCCTGGTGGGTGCGGTGAACCTGCCGGTCATCAAGTTCAGCGTGGAGTGGTGGAACACCCTGCACCAGCCTGCCAGCATCACCCTGACGGGTGCGCCGACCATGTCGCGCGACATGCTGTGGCCGCTGCTGGTGTGCGCCATCGGCTTCACCTTGGCGTTCGGCGCCATCGTCATGGCGCGCACCCGCGCCGCGGTGATGGAGCGGCGCATACGCGGGCTGCTGCTGGCCCAGGCGGAGCGGGCATAGCATGACGCACCTACCCTTCATCGCCGCGACCTATGCGCTTGGCCTGGCCGTGCCGGCTGTGTTCGCCGTGGGCGCCTGGCGGCGGATCGCCCAGGCGCAGCGGCGGCTAGCCGCCATTGACCCGCGTGCGGGCGCCGAACGGGGAGGTGCGGCATGACGCGCAAGAAGCGCCGGCTGTGGATCGTGCTGGCCTGCGGACTGGGCGTCGGCTCTGCCGCGGCGCTGGGGCTGACGGCGTTCAGCGACAACATCGTGTTCTTCGTAGCGCCGTCCGACCTTGCGGCGCATGTGGCGGCGCCGGGCCGGACCTTGCGGCTGGGCGGGCTGGTGGAGGCTGGCAGCATCAGCCGGGACCAGGACCGTGGGCAGCCCACGGCGCGCTTCCGCATCACGGATGGGCGGGCGGCGGTGGACGTGTCCTATGTCGGCATCCTGCCGGACCTGTTCCGGGAGGGGCAGGGCGCAGTGACGCTGGGCGTACTGCAACCGGATGGCAGCTTCCGTGCGCAGGAGGTGCTGGCGAAGCACGACGAGACCTATATGCCCAAGGATGTGGCGGAGGCGTTGAAGCGCACGGGCCAGTGGCGCCCGGAGCAGGGACCGCCGCCACCGGCCGCGACCTGGAACACGCTGGGCGTGACAGCGGCAAAGGCGGGAGGATGAGGCGGGCTGGGCTGGCTGCCGCGGCGGCTGGATCAGGCGGTGCGGCACTGCTCCCTCTCCCTCCGGGAGAGGGTTGGGGTGAGGGGGTCTTGGCTGCGGAGCGGGGCACCGATGGTGCTGGCGGCACGCAAGCCCTGCATCGGCCAGGATCGCGCCTCAAGGCCCCCTCACCCCGGCCCTCTCCCGGAGGGAGAGGGAGCAGGAGCAACAAGATGATACGGGCCACCATGCCCCAAGGACTGCAACCATGATCCCTGAACTCGGCCACTTCGCCCTTGCCCTCGCCTGCGCCCTGGCGCTCGCGCAGACGGTGCTGCCGCTGTGGGGCGCGCACCGCAACGATGCGCGGCTGACGGCGGCGGCGCCGGCACTTGCGGTCGGGCAGATGCTGGCGCTGGCCACGTCGTTCGCCTGCCTGGTGCTGGCCAGCGTGGACGATGACTTCTCCGTGCTGAACGTCGCGGAGAACAGCCACACCCTGAAGCCGCTACTGTACAAGATCACCGGCGCATGGGGCAACCACGAGGGGTCCATCCTGCTGTGGACGCTGATCCTCGCCCTGTGCGGCGGCGCCGTTGCGCTGTTCGGGCGCGGCCTGCCGTCGGCGCTGCGGGCGCGGGTGATCGGCGTGCTGGGCGGAAGCTCCGCCGGGTTCATGCTGTTCGCGCTGCTGGCCAGCAACCCCTTCACCCGCATCGCCCCGGCGCCGCTGGACGGGCGTGACATGAACCCGCTGCTGCAGGACCCCGGCCTCGCCTTCCATCCGCCGATCCTCTACGCGGGCTATGTCGGCTTCGCCGTGCCCTTCGCCTTTGCCGTGGCGGCGCTGCTGGAGGGCCGGGTGGACGCGGCCTGGGGACGCTGGGTGCGGCCCTGGACATTGGCAAGCTGGTGTCTGCTGACCGGCGGCATCGCGCTGGGGTCCTGGTGGGCCTATTACGAACTGGGCTGGGGCGGCTACTGGTTCTGGGACCCGGTCGAGAACGCCTCGCTGTTGCCGTGGCTCACCGGAACGGCGCTGCTGCACTCCGCCATCGTGGTCGAGAAGCGGGAGGCGCTCAAGGTTTGGACCGTGCTGCTGGCCATCGGCACATTCTCGCTGTCCCTGTCCGGCACCTTCCTGGTGCGGTCGGGCATCCTGAACTCGGTGCATTCCTTTGCGAACGACCCGACGCGCGGCGTGTTCATCCTGGGTTTGCTCGGTTTGGTAATCGGCGGCTCGCTGCTGCTGTTCGCGTTCCGGGCGCCGGCCCTGGCGCCGGGCGGGCTGTTCGCGCCGCTGTCGCGCGAAGGGGCGCTGGTGTTCAACAACATCATGCTGTGCAGCATGGCGGCGGTCATCATCACTGGGACCATGTGGCCGCTGGTCGCGGACCTGGTGTTCGGCCACAAGATCTCGGTCGGCGCCCCGTTCTTCAACGCGACGGTGCTGCCGCTGTCGCTGCCGCTTTTCGCCGCCATGACCATAGCGCCGACGATGGCCTGGAAGCGGGCGCAGCTTGGTCCGGCGCTGCTGCGGCTGTGGTGGGTGGCGCTGCTGGCGCTGGTCGTCGGCCTCGTCACCTCGCTGGGCGCGGCCGGCGGCCTCGCGGCATCGGCGTTCGGCCTCGCGGCCTGGCTGGTGTTCGGCGCGCTTGCAGAACTGATCGAGCGGGTGCGCCTGTTCCGCATCCCGTTCGCAGACAGTGTGGCCCGGCTGCGCGGCCTGCGCCTGCAGACCTTCGGCACCGCGCTGGGCCATGCCGGCATGGGCATCACCGTGGCGGGGATCGCCGGCATGTCGCTGTCCACGCAGAGTGTCGTGCTGCTGCGTCCCGGTGAGACCGCAGCCTCCGCCGGCTATGTCTGGAAGCTGGATGGCGTGACCGACCGGCCCGGCCCCAACTACGCCGAGCGCGTCGCCACCCTGACCATCACCCGCAACGGCGACTTCGTGGCCACGGTCCATCCGTCCCGCCGCACCTTCCCCGTGCAGCGCATGACGACGACCGAGGCCGCCATCGAGACCAACGGCCTCGCCGACATCTACACCGTGCTGGGGGAGGAGCGGGACGGCGCCGCCGTGCTGCGCCTGCACTACAACCCCTTGGCGCCCTGGATTTGGCTGGGCGCGCTGGTGATGGCGGCGGGCGGCGGGCTGTCCTTGCTGGACCGGCGCACCCGGGTCGGCGCTCCGGCGCGGGCCAAGGCGCGTCCGCCGGGCGCTGCGGTGGCTTAGACATGGTGAACCGACGCCTCCTGCTGCTGGCGCCGTTCGGGGTGGCGGTGGCCGCCGGTGCCGGCATGTACGGCGTGCTGGGCCGGATGAAGACCGGCACGTTCGACCCGCATGACGTGCCGAGCCAGTTGCTCGGCCGTCCCGTGCCATCGTTCGACCTGCCGGCGCAGGCACCGGGGCAGGGATTCGGCAGCGCCGACTTGCAGGCGCTGGGCCGTCCGGTTCTGCTCAACTTCTTCGCAAGCTGGTGCGTGCCCTGCGTGGTGGAGCATCCCGAGCTGATGAAGCTGCAGGCGTCCGGGCTGCCGCTCTGGGGCATTGCCTACAAGGATACGGTGCCGGCGGCGTCCGGCTTCCTGGCGGTGCATGGCAACCCTTTTGCCCGGATCGCGCGGGACTCGGGGGGCGTGGCGATAGACTTTGGGGTGTATGGCGTGCCGGAAAGCTACTTGCTGGACAAGGCGGGCATCGTGCGCTGGCGCGTTGCCGGGCCGCTGACGCCTGCGGTGGTTGAAGAAGGACTGCGGCCTGCGCTGGCGAGGCTGGCGTGACGGCGCTGCTCCTTCCCCCTCTCCCTCCGGGAGAGGGCCGGGGTGAGGGAGGCGGCAAGCGCCATGCTTGGCCGACACTGCGCCACTCCATCCGCAAGGCCGTGTCCATGGCGCTTAGCGGCCTCCCTCACCCCGGCCCTCTCCTGGAGGGAGAGGGGGCAGCATGCAGGTTCCGCGTCCTGGCCGTCCTCATGCTCCTCGCTACCCCCGCATACGCCGTCAGCGACCCTGCCGAGATGCTGCCCAACCCCGCGCAGGAGGCCCGCGCCGAGCAGGTCGGCCGCCAGCTCCGCTGCCTCGTCTGCCAGAACGAGAGCATCGAGGACAGCAACGCCGACCTCGCCCGCGACCTGCGCAGCAAGGTGCGCGGCCGGATCGCCGCAGGCGACAGCGACGACGCCGCGACCGCCTGGGTCGTGGCCCGCTACGGCGACTTCGTGCGCCTGCGCCCGCCCGTCACGGCGGTGACGGCCATCCTGTGGGCGTCCCCGGTGCTGGCGGTGCTGGCCGGGCTGGGCTTCGCGCTGCTGTCACGCCGCCGCGCCCCGCCGCCACCTGCCCCGCTGACGGACGCGGAGCGGCTGCGCCTGGACACTCTCACCGGGACATGATCTGGCTGGCGATCCTGTTGCTCGCGGCGGCGGCGATGGCGCCGCTCGCGCTGGTGCTGCGCCGCCGGGCGCAGGCGCGCGGCGGCCGTGACCCGGCGCTGGCGCTGCACCGCGCCCAGTTGGCCGACCTGGACCGCGACCTCGCCGAGGGCCGCATCCTGCCCGCCGAGCACGCGACGGCGCGGCTGGAGGTGCAGCGCCGCCTGCTGCACGCCGGGGAAGCCGCGGAGCCGCCGGTCCAGCAGGGGTCGCGCGTGCCGTTGCTCGCCACGCTGGCCGCCGTGCCGGCCTTGGCGCTTGGCCTCTATATGATCGCCGGCGTGCCTGGCCTGTCGTCCCCCGGCCCGGCCGCCGCCGCCCAGCGCCGCGCGGCGGAGGAGGCGATCCTGATCGGCCAACTGCGCGAGAGCCTGGGCGCCATGGACCCCAGCACGGACCGCGCCCGCCAGGGCTACGTCCTGCTGGGCAACGTGGAGGAGTCCCGCGGCAACGACGCCGCCGCCGCCGAAGCCTGGCGCACCGCGCTGCAAAACCGCTTCGACGCCACCCTGGCCGCCCGTGCGGCAGAGGCTTCGGTGCGGGCCGAGGGCGGAGTCAGCGTGGGCAGCGCCGCCCTGTTCCGCCGCGCCCTGGACGCCGCGCCGCCGGACGCGCCGTGGCGCACGGCGGTCGAGCAGCGCCTGGCTGAACAAAGCCTAACCGTGCCGCGCATACCCGGCGGCTAGAAAATGCGCTATTGCTCTCCAAACAACCCTTCCACCGGGGAGCCTTCAGCATGATCCCTCCCGCCGCCGCCAGCCTCACCCCTTTGACCTATGCCGAGTTCTGGCACCGCTACCTGCGCGCCCATAGCCGCCGTTCCACACGCGCCGTCCACTACATCGGCACCGCGCTGGCCGTGTCGGCGTTGCTGGCCGGTCTGCTGCTGGACTGGCGATGGCTGATCGTGGCGCCGCTGCTCGGCTACGGGTTCGCATGGGGCGCGCACCTGCTGCTGGAGGGCAACCGTCCCGAGACCTTCGGCCATCCCGCCTGGTCGCTGGCCAGCGATGCCCGGATGGCGCTGCTGGCGCTCCTGGGCCGGCTGCCGGCCCACCTTGCCCGGGCCGGGGTGGCGCCGGCCGGGGCTGCCGGCCAGGGGCGTCCGTCATGACCCGGCGTGGCGCCCTGGCGCTTGCGGTCGTGCTGGCCGCCGCGCCGGTCGGCTGCACCCAGCCGCGGACGGAGTTCATGGCCCGCGTCGCCGAGGACTGTACGGCCGGGGACCGCGCGGCCTGCAACCTGCTACATGCACCGCCGGGCGACGCGGCCTTCAGCGGGCTGGGCAGCACCCGCTCCCGCAGCCTGGTGCAGGAGGACTTGGAGGCGATGATACGCGGCATGGCGCAAGCCCGTGCGACATCCCGCCCCCGGCTGCAAGATGGGGCGCGCTAACCCGGTGCGCCGGGTGTTGCGGCAGGGAGCCGCCATCCCGCCGGAAGGACTGCCAAGACGCCTGCCCGGCATAGGGCCAGGCAGGCGCCCCAGCGACGGTCAGTAACGGCGATAGGAGCGGCGGCCGTAGGAGCGCCGGCCATAGCGGCGGTGGCGGCGGTAGTATTGCACCGTCTGGACGGACGCACCCTCGTTCAGGACGGCATCGGCCGAAGCGTCCACGGCGGGAAGCAGCCCCTCGACCGACGGCACCAGGCCGTGGGCAGACGGTGCCGCCTCTGCCGGGGTGGCGGCGGATAGCCCGGTCAGTCCGGCCAGCACGGAGAAAGCAAGCAATGTTTTGCGCATGACGCCACCTTTGGATGTAAGCGGCACCATTAGAGCATATGGAGTGCGGCGGGCGCATGTCCGGTTCGTGCCAATCGTGCCATCGCGGCATCCCGGGCCGGCATCTCGCTGCGCCTATGGCGTGGCGGACACGCTGCCCGCCTCCGCGCCTGTGCCCGCACCTGCGCCCAGATAGGTCGCCACCACGCGCGCGTCCCCGGCCAGCGCCGCGCTCGGCCCCTGTAACGCGACCTGGCCGGTCTCCAGCACATAGCCGTGGTCCGCGACCTGCAACGCGGCGCGGGCGTTCTGCTCCACCAGCAGGATCGCGCAGCCGCGGCTGCGCAGGCCGGCGATGATGCGGAAGACCTCGCGCACGATCAGCGGCGCCAGGCCCAGGCTCGGCTCGTCCAGCAGCAGCAGGTCGGGCTTCGCCATCAGCGCCCGGCCCATCGCCAGCATCTGCCGCTCCCCGCCGCTCAGCGTGCCGGCGTGCTGCCGGCGCCGCTCCCGCAGGCGGGGGAACAGGGCGTAAACGTCGTCCATCGCCGCCCGCGCCGCCGCGGCGCCCTCATGGCGCAGGCGGAAGCCGCCCAGGCGCAGGTTGTCCTCCACTGTCATGGTGCCGAACAGCTCCCGCTTCTCCGGCACCAGGCACATGCCGGCGCGCACGCGGTCCTCAATCCCCAGCCGCCCCACGTCCTGCCCGGCGAAGCGCACGGCGCCGCGTCCGGGATGCACCCCCATGATGGCGTTCAGCAGCGTGGTCTTGCCCGCGCCGTTCGGCCCGATCACCGTCACGATCTGCCCGGCGCCCACACGCAGGCTGACGCCATGCACGGCGCCGATGCCGCCGTAGGACACGCTGAGGTCCTGCACTTCCAGGATGCTCATGCCAGTGCGCCGATTGGACCAGGATTGGGCACATGCGAGGCCGTAGGGCGGAAAAGCGGGGCGCCTTCCGCCAAAGGCGGGCGCTGCGGTGCGGCGAGGGGCGCCCCGCCTTTCCGCCCCGCATGGAGGCGAGGCGACAAGGGATCACCACTGAAAGCGGTGCGCGCCGTCACGCGACCGATCCCAGGTAAGCCTCGATCACCCGCGGATCCGCCCGCACCGCGGCCGGCTTGCCCTCGGCCAGCTTGGCGCCGAACTCCATCACCACCAGGCGGTCGGCCAGGTTCATCACGAAGTCCATGTCGTGCTCGACCAGCAGGATCGTCACCCCGTCGTCCCGCAGGCGGCGCAGCAGGGCGGCCAGCTCCTGCTTCTCGGCATGGCGCAGTCCCGCGGCAGGCTCGTCCAGCAGCAGCAGCACCGGGTCCAGGCACAGGGCGCGGGCGATCTCCACGATGCGCTGCTGGCCCAGCGCCAGGCTGTCGGCACGCTGGTCCGCATGGGCGGCGAGGCCGACGCGGGCGATCTGGCGCCGGGCCTCGGCGAACAGCCCGGCCTCCTCCGCCCGGTCCAGGCGCAGCAGGGCGCGCATGGCCCCGGCGTGCCCGCGCAGGTGCGCGCCGAGCGCCACGTTCTCCAGCACGGACATGCCGGGCACCAGCTTTACGTGCTGGAAGCTGCGGGCGATGCCCAGGGCGGCGACCTGCGGCGGCGTGCTGGCGGACACGTCCTGGCCCATGAAGCGCACCTGCCCGGCGGTTGGCCGGGCCACGCCGGTCAGCAGGTTGAACGTCGTGCTCTTGCCCGCGCCGTTGGGACCGATCAGGCCGACGATCTCCCCGGCGTCCAGGTGCAGCCCGATGTCGTTGACCGCGGCCAGGCCGCCGAACACCTTGCGGAGGCCCACCGCCGCCAGCACGGGCGCACCGCGGGCGGGCAAGGTGCGGGTGGGCAGGGGCGGGGCGTCGGCGGGCGCCCGTGCGCCGTTGCGTGCCCCGTCGTGCATCCGGGCGCGCATATAGGCGTGCATCCGGGCGTGCATCCGGGCGCGCATCCGGGGCCGCACGGCGCCGAACGGGCGGCGCACATGCGGCCACAGCCCCTCCGGCGCGGTTTGCAGCACCAGCACCAGCAGGGCGCCGAACACGACGCCCTCGTAGTTGCCCTGCTGCCCCAGCAGCCGCGGCAGCACGTCCTGGAGCAGGTCCTTTACGACCGTCACCAGCCCGGCGCCCAGCAGCGCCCCCCACACCGACCCGACGCCGCCCAGCACCGCCATCAGCAGGTAGTCTATGCCCGCCGACAGCCCGAACGGCGTCGGGTTCACGCTGCGCTGCATGTGGGCGTACAGCCACCCCGCCAGCCCCGCGAGCATCGCCGCATAGGTGAAGGCCAGCATCCGCGTGCGCGGCAGATTTACCCCGAAGCTGGCCGCCGCCGCCGCACCGCCGCGCAGCGCCCGGATCGCGCGGCCCGCCCGGCTGTCCAGCAGGTTGCGCGTCAGCAGCAGCACCCCGGCGACCGCCACCCACACCACGGCGAAGTAGGCCCGGCTGCCGGTCAGCGCGACGCCGCCCAGCCGCAGCGGCGGAATGCCGGAGATGCCGTCGTTGCGCCCGAACAGGTCCAGGTTGCCGAACACGTAGTACAGGCTGACCGACCACGCAATGGTGCCCAGCGCCAGGTAGTGCCCGGACAGCCGCAGCGTCACCGCGCCGATCAGCAGCGCCGCCGCCCCGCTGGCCAGGACCGCCACCGGCAGGGTCAGCCACGGCGACCATCCGGCCTCCGTCGTCAGCAGCGCCGTGGCGTAGGCGCCGAAGCCCATGAAGGTAGCCTGGCCGAACGAGGTCATGCCGCCATAGCCCGTCAGCACCACCAGGCCGATAGCGACGATGCTGGCGAGGCCGGCGTAGTTGGCGAGGGTGATCCAGAAGCTCGGCACGCCGGGGAGGAGGGGCACGCAGAGCCAGAGGGCCAGCAGCAGGGCGGGCGGCAAGCGCGTCATGGTGCGCGCCCGATGCGGAAGAGAGGGGGCTGCCTGCTCCCTCTCCCTCCGGGAGAGGGTTGGGGTGAGGGAAGCGGTAAGCGCCGCCCTTGGCCGTCACGGCACCGGTTCCGCAAGGCCCGGGGCCGGTCCTTGCGGTTTCCCTCACCCCGGCCCTCTCCCTCCGGGCTACGGCGGTCACACATGTCTGGAACGACCTGAGTGTTTGCGCGTGGGGTGGGTTTGGTGGGTGAGGGTGATCTTGGCGGGTTTGGCGACCT
>JAABUW010006525.1_pt1 | contig 14539 bp, 11 predicted proteins | sample 5560081 | NCBI WGS metagenome assembly JAABUW01 (sample SAMN10711882, study PRJNA513363) | rock metagenome | isolation source: Antarctica rocks | place: Antarctica: Victoria Land, Knobhead sud
TAGTATACGGTGTTTGTTCGCCCGGCGGGCGGACGATTGCACACGAGAATATTCCTGGGGCAGATCGGACACTGGGGTAGTGCGCGGCGAGAGAATGCTGTGCACCGGGAGGAAGGGCGGAGGAACAACGCCATGGTGAGCGAGCGACCGGGATCGAATGCGAACCCGCAAAATGAGAACGAGGAGACGCATGTGGAGGGGAACGCAGCAACGGTACTCCTCGATGGGAAGTATCGCGTCGAGCGCGTGATCGGGGAGGGCGCGTTCGGGCGCGTCTATCTCGCGACGGACACCCGCCTGCGTCGCTCCGTCGCGGTTAAGGAGTTGCTGGCGACGCGCAACGCCACCGACCCCGACGTCTTCCAGCGGTATCTGGACCGGTTCGGGCGCGAGGCGCGGGCGGGCGGCGCGATCACCCACCCGAACGTCGTCACCGTCTACGAGATGGGCATCGACGCGGACCAGAACACCTACCTCGTGATGGAGTATGTGGACGGCACGAACCTGCGCGACCTGCTCGCGCAGGTCGGCGAACTGCCCATCGAGCGCACCGTCGCCATCGGCCTCGATGTCGCGCGCGGCCTTGAGGTCGTGCACGAGGCGGACATTGTCCACCGGGACTTGAAGCCGGCGAACATCATGATCTCGCGGCGCGGCAACGCGAAGGTTGGCGACTTCGGCATCGCGCAGGTCGGCACTGAGAGCCAGCGCACGCAGGTCGCGACGGGGCACCCCGGCACGCCGCTCTACATGAGTCCGGAGCAGGCGAGCGGCTTCGGGTACATCGATGGCCGCAGCGACTTGTACAGTCTCGGCCTCGTGCTGTACGAGATGATTGTCGGGGAGCCGTTCGCCCGCCGACGGACACCGCTGGCGCAGGTACGGCCCAACACACCCTCCGCCCTCGTCGCCATCGTTGATCGCCTGATGCAGAAGGACCCGGATCAGCGGTTCCAGAGCGCCACGGACCTCATCACGGAGTTGTCCCGCCTCTCGTCCGCGCCGCAGGCCGCATCCGGGACGGGATCGTACGTGCTCCCACCGCCACCGCCCGGCACGTATTCGCCCGGCCCACCCTCGCAGCAGATAGGCGGATACGCGAACCCGATTGGCGGCGTGCCGAGCGCGTACGGGGGCGCATCCTCCCAGCCGCCGGGCGCGCCGGGGCCATACCCGTACGCCGCCACCGGCTCACAGGCCCCCGGCATCCCGCCCAACACGTACAATCCCGGCTCACCACAACAACCGCCGGGGCCGCCGTACGGCACGCAGCCTCTCTCCTACGCGCAGCCGCCACCGACGCAACCGAGCAAGCGCGGCGGGTTGCCGCTTCCGGCGATCCTCGGAATGCTGGCGGCGGTCATCCTCGTCGTCGGCGGTATCGGCATTGCGGCGACGCGCGGCGGGGGCGGGAAGTCGGCAACCGCGACGGTGCCCGTTGGGACACAAATCGCCAATACTGCGGCCACCTCAACGACCGCCATTGGCGGCATCTCGACCCCAATCAGTCCAACTCTCATCGCGCCGACACTGAGTGTGCCGACCTTCACGCTCTCGACACCGACCGGGAGCGCCCCGACAACGACTGCACGGGCGACCGGCGCCGCAGCCACCGCGACCGGCAGGACGAGTACACCGGTCGGCACCGCCGCGCGCCCCACGGGCACCGCTGTGGCCGGGACATCGCTCGTCGGCCTTGGCACGTCGAAACCCAGTGGTGGCACACCGTTCCCGACCGCATCTAACCAGGTGAAACTCGCCGCCGGCAAGCCCTTCCCGACGACGGTGGGGCCGAACATCTACGTGGACGATGCGAACCGCTACACCCTCCACTACCCGAAGGAGTGGGAGCAGGCGCCGGGCGACGCCGATACCGACGTGCAGTTCAACTTTCAGGGGTCAACCATCTCCGGTGTGACGACTTCTGACCTCAAGGGCGAGAAGAAGCCCACGCCGCAGCAACTGGCGGATCAGATCTCCACGACCTTCAGCAAGCAGCTGACGAACTTCAAGTTGACGGAGACGACGCAAGTGAAGGTGGCGGGACAGGACGGCGTGCGGCTTCTCTACACCTTCACCGACAAGAACAACACCGTCACGCTCGGCGGATACCTCGTGACGTTCTCGACGGACCAGACAATCGTCCTCTTCAGTTGCTATGCGGCGAACGACAAGTTCACCGCGAACATCCCGACGTTCGACAGCGTCGCGGGGTCGTTCACCGGCGGCCTCTCGCTCGACAAGACCTATACCGATTCACAGAGCCGCTTCTCGTTCGACTACCCGAAGGATTGGGCGGAACGGAAATCGAGTCAACCGTTGGTCGTGGCGCTTGTTGGGCCGCCGAGTGGGACGCCGAGTTTCAATGTCGTCATCGAGGACAGCAAGTCGCTGACGCTCCAGCAGTACTACGATGCGAACTTCAAGACGATCGCCGATCCGTCGCGCGGTTTGAAGTCGTACAAGAAAATCAGCGAGAGCGACACGACCATCGACGCGCAGCCCGCCAAGTTGCAGATTTACACCGCCGACCTCGCCGGGGACGGCACAATCTACGAACTGCATCAGTGGTTCCTCGTCGCTAATGGCAAGGGATACGTCCTCACATACGCCGTGTTGGCGGATAAGGCGAAGGATTACGCCGGCTACGGGCCGATCATCGCCAACTCCTTCGTGCTCATATAAGAAGGGCTGAGGACTGAGGACTGAGATGAGCAGGGCGATTCACAAACCGCCCTGCTCATCTCGCACGTTGACGACTGCTACCTCCCTTGTGGCACAATGCGCACGGACGCAATTGCCCGGTCTGAAGATGAAGAACCTGCCACCGAGGGAATAATGGACGACACGCTCTGGTTTAAGGATGCGATCTTTTACGAAGTGCCCGTGCGCTCGTTCTACGACAGCACGAATGACGGCAGCGGCGATTTCCGGGGGCTAACGGAGAAACTGCCGTACATCCGCGATCTCGGCGTGGACTGCATCTGGCTGCTCCCCTTCTACCCTTCCCCACTGCGGGATGATGGCTACGATATCGCGGACTTCTACGACATCCACCCCGATTACGGCACGCTGGACGATTTCCGCGCCTTTCTCGACCGCGCGCACGCGCTCGGCCTGCGCGTGATCGCGGACATCGTGCTCAATCACACCTCGGACCAGCACCCGTGGTTCCAGGAGGCGCGCCGCGCGCCCGACTCGCCGTTCCGGGACTACTACGTCTGGAGCGACGACCCGAACCTGTACAAGGACGCGCGCGTTATCTTCACCGACACCGAGATTTCCAACTGGACATTCGACCCCGTCGCCGGGCAGTATTACTGGCACCGCTTTTTCGGCCACCAGCCGGACCTCAATTACGAGAATCCCGCCGTGCAGCAGGCGATGCTCGATATGCTCGCGTACTGGCTCGACCTCGGCCTCGACGGGTGCCGCTGCGATGCGGTGCCGTACCTCTACGAGCGCGACGGGACAAACTGCGAGAACCTGCCCGAGACACATACCTACCTGAAGAAGATCCGCCGCTTCGTGGACGAGCACTATCCGGGCCGCATCCTGCTCGCGGAGGCGAACCAGTGGCCCGCCGATGTCTGCGCGTACTTCGGCAATGGCGACGAATTTCACATGGCGTTCCACTTCCCGATCATGCCGCGCATCTTCATGGCGATCCGGCGCGAGGAGCGGATGCCGATCGTCGAAATCCTCGAACAAACGCCGGAGATCCCCGAACTCTGCCAGTGGGGCATGTTCCTGCGGAACCACGACGAACTGACGCTGGAGATGGTGACGGACGCCGAGCGGGACTACATGTACTACGAGTACGCGAAGGACCCGCGGATGAAGATCAACATCGGCATCCGCCGCCGCCTCGCGCCCCTCGCGGAGAATGGCCGCCGCCAGATCGAACTGCTGAACAGCATCCTCCTCTCGATGCCCGGTAGCCCGATTCTCTACTACGGCGACGAGATCGGCATGGGCGACAACTACTACCTCGGCGACCGCAACGGCGTGCGCACGCCGATGCAGTGGTCCAGCGACCGCAACGCCGGCTTCTCGCGCGCGGACCCGGCGCGGCTCTACAGCCCCGTCGTGATGGACCCGGTCTACGGCTACCAGTCGATCAACGTCGAGGCGCAGGAGCGCACGCCGACCTCGCTCCTCCACTGGGTCAAGCGGCTGATTCGCGTGCGGAAGAAGTACCCGGCCTTCGGGCGCGGCTCGCTGCGCTTCATCGGCGGCGGCAACGCGAAGGTGCTGGCGTACACCCGGCAGTACGAGGGGCAGACGCTGCTCATCGTGCTCAATCTGTCGCGCTTCGTCCAATGCTCGGAAATCGACCTCAGCCCGTTCGCGGGGATGCAGCCGGTGGAGTTGATCGGCGAGACCCGCTTCCCGGCGATCACCGCGCAGCCGTACTTCTTCACTCTCGGCCCGCACGCCTTCTATTGGTTCCGATTGGAAGAGACGGCGGTAACTGTTCAGGGTTGAGGGGAAACGAGGAGGGCGCGGCAGGCGAGACGGCGCACATGGATGGATAAATTGTTCACATCCGGTTATAGTAGATGATGATAGTGACCGGAATCGTGGGGGATATGGAGATGGTATCGCCGCGTTACCCCTCGATCGCATGGTCCTCATTCAACGGGCAAGGAGCGCCAGATGCCGACTTCGGTTCCCGTCATCCTCAATAAGGATCCACCCCTTCGTTTACAGAATTGATTTTCCGGAACCAATTAATATGCTAAACACTTTATTCCCACATGACAGATGCCGGTTCCGAATCGCGGATAAGGAGTGCGTGTGAGCGTCGCACCGTCACAGACTGCGGCGCTCGCGCGGCGGCTGGTCATGATCGAGGCGCGCGGCCTCGACCGCCCGGAAGAGTTGGCGGAAGCGGGCGAGCGGGCCTGGGAGCGGCTGCGGCGTCGGCTGACTGTCTTGATCGGTCCCGAGGGGTTCGACGCCCTCTTCGCCCGCGCCCTCGCGCTGTCGCGGTCAGACTACCCGATGCTCGCGGGCATCCAGTATGAAGCAGCGAACGGATATGGCCTGACGGGCCTGCGGGAGATCGCCTACGAACGCGCGCCGACCGACGTGCTCGATGCCACTGTGATCGTCACGGCCAACTTTCTCGCGGTCCTCGCCCGGTTGATCGGCGTAGACCTCGTCGTGCGTCTGATGCGTGAGGCGTGGCCGGAACTGCCGCCCGAAGACGTACATCTTAGTTGGGAGACGAGCGAATGAGCGAGCGCCGGAAAGCACCCTTACCATTGCTGGCCACGGGCGTCCCCGGCCTCGATGACATCCTCGGGGGCGGGCTGCCCGAGTATTCCTTCAACCTGATCGCCGGGACCCCCGGGTCGGGCAAGACCACCCTGGCGCATCAGATCATCTTCGCGAACGCCACCCCGAAACACCCTGCCCTTTATCTCACCGTGCTCGGCGAACCGCCGATCAAGATGCTCCGCTACCAGCAGCAGATGGAGTACTTCGACCCCGACAAGGTGGGGAAGAGCATTCATTTCGTTGATCTCAGCGAGATGGCGCTGCGCGGCGATCTGACGGCGGTGCTCGCGCTCATTGTCGAGCGGATCGAGGAACTCAATCCTGCGATTGTGGTGGTGGATTCGTTTCAGACGATCCTGCGTAAGGCGGGATCGGAGACGACCGAGCTGGACATGCAGGGTTTTGTGCAGCGGCTCGCCGTCCGCCTGACCAGTTGGGAGGCGACGACCTTCCTGCTTGGCGAGTACCCCTTTGCCCTCGATGACAACCCGGTCTACACCGTGGCCGACGGCATCCTCTGGCTCACCCAGAATGTGGACCGCAACTCCGTCGTTCGCAAGATTCAGGTGGTGAAGAGCCGGGGCCAGGCGCCGATGCCGGGGCTGCATACCTTCCGCATCACCGAGAACGGACTCGAACTCTTCCCGCGCCTCCAGATGCCGACCGGAGCGACGAGCCGGTCGCTGCCGCGCACGCGGATCTCCAGTGGCGTGGAGAGTCTGGATGAACTGATGGGCGGGGGCATCCTCGCGGGCGACTCGGTGCTCGTGAGCGGCCCGTCAGGCACGGGCAAGTCGGTGCTCGCCGCGCAGTTCATCGCCACGGGGGTGCGCGCCGGCGAGCCGGGGGTGATCGCCGTCTTCGAGGAGCATCCGACGGAGTACGTCCTTCGCGCGAAGGGCCTCGGCTTCGACCTGGAGGAAATGATTGCGCGAGGTGATCTGCAGATCATCTACTTGCGCCCGCTCGATCTCTCCCCGGATGAAACCTTGCAGGCGATACGGGCTGCGGTGCATCAGATCGGCGCGAAACGGGTGGTAATTGATTCCCTTTCCGGCTTCGAGTTGGCGCTCGCCCCCACATTCCGCACGGACTTCCGTGAGTCGTTGTACCGGCTGGTGACCTCGCTCACCGATACAGGCGTCACCGTGCTGATGACGATGGAGATCGTGCAGTCCTACACCGATCTGCAATTCAGCCCCTACGTGATCTCCTTCCTGGCCGACGACATCATCCTGCTGCGCTATGTGGAGATCGAGGGGCTGCTCAGGAAAAGCCTCGTGGTGGTCAAGATGCGCCAGAGCGATCACAGCAAGGAGATGCGGGCCTACGAAATTACCGGGCGCGGGCTTGTGGTCCGCGAGTCGTTGCGGGAGTATCGCGGCATCAACACCGGCATGGCCGAACTGCGCGCGGGTGCCGCGATACCCGTCTATCCGGGCCTCATCACGCAGGAAGAGGCCGTGTTGCACGCGCTCTTCGCACTCGGAGAGGCCACGCCCGAGGCGGTGGCACGGCGAACCGGGATAGACGAGAGCGCAGTAACACACGCCCTCGCGCGCCTTATCGCCCTCGGCTACGCGGTCGGGCGGGGTGAGCATGACCAGATCGTGTACCGGCCGATTGCACGGGCACAATAGGTCGTCGGTAGTTGGCAGCGGGGGAAGAGGCTGAGCAGTGGAGAGCGTCAACGACAATGAGCCGGTCGCGGTTGACCAGCGCGATGTCAATGCGCGACTCGTCCTCTCGGCGCTACGGGAGCAGGAACTAGCGACCCGGCTCAGTCAGCAACTCGCCTTCACTCGCGCGATCACCGACAGTCTCGGTGAGGGTGTCTATGCCCTCGACACCGAGGGGCGGATCACCTTCGTCAATCCAGCTGCCGAGCAGATGCTCGGTTGGACGCAGGCGGAACTGCTCAGCAAGAGCGAGCAAACAGTGATCGCCTTTCGGCGTGCCGATGATGCGGGCGCGGGCGCTCCCTCCGGCGGTCATGACCTCGTCTGCATCCGCAAGGACGGGACGGCCTTTCCGGTGGCCCGCACCGCCGCGCCGATCGTGATTGACGGCGTACAGACGGGGACGGTGGTCGCCTTCCGGGACATGACGGAGGTGCGCGCGCTGGAGCGGGCACGGGAAGAATATGTCGCGCTCATCTCCCACGACCTGCGCAATCCGCTCACGGTGATTCAGGGGCGGGTCCAACTCCTGCTGCGCCATCTGCAACGCCAGGAACTGGGTCGCGCGTCGGACAGCGCCCAGACAATCCTGACCAGTAGCAAGCGGATGGATAGCATGCTCACCGATCTGCTCGAACAGATGCGTTTGGAATCAGGGCACATGGACTTGCATACCGAGCCGACAGACCTGACATGGCTGCTCGCGCGCATCGTCGCCCAGTTCGCTGCAGACGAGGAGAATGGGCGGATTCACCTCGATAACGCCCCCCCTTTGATGGCTCCGCTCGATCCACGAAGGATCGAGCGCGTGGTGCTCAACCTGCTCTCCAATGCACGCAAATACTCTTCAGCAGGTAGCCCCATTGTGATCCACGTTGATCGTGACGGCGACGAGGCGGTGGTCTCCGTCACCGACCAGGGCATGGGCATCGCCGAGGCGGATCTGCCACACCTGTTCGAAAAGTACTATCGTACCGAACAGGTCACCGTCATCAAAGGTACGGGCCTGGGGCTGTACAGCAGTCGGCTGATCGTCGCGGCGCACGGCGGCCGCATCTGGGCCGAAAGCGTGGTCGGCAAGGGCAGCATATTCCGCTTCTCACTCCCGCTGAATGGATAGGCGCATCAAGCCTGTGCGGCTACCCTCAGCCCTCAATCCTCCCTCGGAGGGCGGCTTCAAGGCGCATCTGCTGCGCGATGAGGGTGAGATCGCCCCGCGAGCGTTCGAGCACGCCGCGCACGAGGTCGACTGAGTACTGAGTACTGAGTACTGAGTACTGAGTACTGATTCTCTTTCGCGATAGCAGTGGCGTGATGCCCTGCGTAGGGTCGATGCTCGAATCGCCCTCCCCGACCGGTCTGCGCCTCTGCCGGAGCATCCTGCTATCGCAAGGGGGCGATTCAAGCATCGCCCCTACGCAGCGAAACCAATCCAGACATCACGACATCTCTCTCACGAAAGAGTATGAGTGATGCCGAGAGTCATGGCAGGATGGTAGCCGCTCGCTTTGAGTGCAAAGGAGGCAATATGAGCGAAGACCAAGCCCACTCAGTACTCAGTACTCGATACTGCGTCATACTATCCACGGACGCCCCACGTGTACGCGAGGGCGCGGTAGCGGAGGCCGAGGTCGTTCGCGGAGGGCGCGAAGTCCGTCACACGGTCGCGCACGACGACGGCATTCTTCGAGAAGTCGATGGGCAGGATCGGCAGATCGGTCATAACGCGCTGCTGAATTTTCGTGTAGAGGTCCTTGCGCTCCGGTTGTTGCTCCGGCCTGGAGATCGAGCGCGCCTTACTCAACATACCGTCCACGTCGGTGTTCAGATACCGGCCCGCATTCAGGCCGGTCTTGGCGGCGTCGATGGAGAAGAGGGGCGACAAGTCGGGGTCCACCTCACCAGCGAAACTGCCGAGGAAGGCGTCGAAGTCGTGCGTGCGGGTGACGCGCTCGACGAACGTGGACCACTTCTCGGCGACGACGGTCACATTGACGCCGACCTTCGCCCAGGCATCGCGCATCAGCCCCGCGTACGCCTCGCGCACCGGGTCGCTGGAGTTGGTGGAAAGCGTGAAGGAGAAGGTTCGCCGATCCTTGACGCGCACGCCGTCTGTCGAGAGTTTCCAGCCCGCCGCGTCGAGCAGCCTCTTCGATTCCTCGACATCCTGCCGGTACTTCGGCTCCACCGCCGCCGAGGCCCACGAGAGGGGTGGCTCCACGCCATCCGCGACGGTGCCGCCGCCGCCCCGCGCGCTCTTCAGCATCGCGTCCCGGTCGAGGGCGAGCATGAGCGCCTTGCGGACGTTCGGGTCGCCGAAGAACGTACTGCCGGTCTTCGCCGCGTCCAGTTGCAGACCGACGTAGGTCATGTCATACGTGTCGTACGTCTGCACCTTGACGCCGGGGGTGTCGGTCAGCCCCCGCTGCACGGTCGGTGAGACGAGGCCGAAGTCCGCTTTGCCCGTCGCGAGAGCGTCGCGCACGGCATCATCGGTGGGGAGCACGATGTACGTGTAGCGGTTGGCGGCGACCTTCCCAAGATGGTACGTCGGGTTCGCCTCCGCCTCCATGCGCTCGGAGCGCAGCCAGCGCGTCATGCGAAACGGCCCGGTGCCGACGATATTGCTCGTCGTGCCAAAATCGCTCGTGGCGAGGTCGGCGGGCTGCGTATTCACGAGGCTGTGCTGCGGCACGATGCCGAAGGTGGCGACATCCGTGAGAAAACTCGCGGTCGGCAGGCGCAACTTGAACTGCACGGTGCGGTCATTGACCGTCCGCACGCTCTCGATCACCGAGTAGGCGGTGTTGTATCGGGGCGAGTTCACGTCGCGGTTCAGATAGAGACCGTACGAGTAGACGACATCGTCCGCGAGGAAGTCCTGACTGTCGCTCCACTTGACGCCCTTGCGGAGGGTGAAGGTGTAGGTCAGGCCATCGTCGGCGCGCGTCCATGCCTCCGCGAGGTCGGGCGTCGGCGCGCCATCCTTCGGGCTGATCGTGACGAGGCTGCTGAAGAAGAGTCGCGACAGCGCGAGCGAGGTCGGGTCCGCGATGAGGATCGGGTTGAGCGTGCGCGCATCGACGCTCCCCACCTCCGTCAGCCCCACCGTCGGCTCATTCGGGTTGTTCGGTGCGGTCGATGGGCCGGGCGCGCTGTTCGCGGGCGGTTTCGCGCCCGGTGTCTGCGTCACCGCGACCGCACCCGGCGCAACCCGCGCAGCCCCCGTCGGCGCAATCGCGTTGGGTGCGACCGTCCCGCCCCCGCACGCCGCGAGCATCACGACGCCGAGAAGAACGGCAACCAGACAACCAAAGATACAGGAGAAACGCTTAGAAGCAGTCACCACACTCAGTCCTCAATCCTCAGTCCTCAGTCCTCAGTCCTCAGTCCTTCGTCCCCAGTCCTACGTTTTGATTCGCTCGACGAACTCCGCCGCGACGAATCCCTGATTGTTCCCATGGGAAACCTTCACCCAGGTTCGCCCTTCGGCCTCCTGCGGATCGACAAGGACATTCAACTGCGCGCCCGCCGCGAGCGATTCAACCGGTTTGCCTTTGGTGGAAGGGGCGTCGCGCAGCACGAGACCGTCCGCGCTGTCCTTCACTTTCGCCTTCACGCCCGCCATCAACTGGCTGCTCGTGGCATTCGTGATTGTCGGCGCGTTCGTCGGGAACGCCACGGCGGTGGAAGGCCCCAGCGTCGGGGGCGGCGTGAGGCTCCGGGTGACGCTCGTTGGCGTTGGCGCGGCGGCCGTGATGATGACCCTCACCCCACCCTCGCCGGAGTCCTTGCCGCAGCCCGAGAGCGCAAGGGGCAATGCCACCAGTGGGACAATGCCCCACCGCGCCCACTGCGCCACCGTGTGCCGCAGACGTGCTGATCCTCCCACGCATTCCCCTCTCTTACCCATTCAACCAATCAGTGCACGAACAGCCACGCGGTTCGCGGAGCAAAAGTCCGCGCCCTATGTGTACGGACATACGAGCGACGCCACCTATCAGGGCGGAGTATCGCAGAAATCGCACATTATGTCTATTTGCGCGTCTCCGCGAGGAACCGCTTCATGCCATCAGCGAGGAACCCGGCGAACCCACACGCGATGTACTGGAAGCCCATCTCAATTGCCTCGCGCGCCTGCGCGACATCGCGGACGACGGTACCGAGCACCTTGTCGCTCCCCTTGCTCTTCTCGACGACGCGCTGCATCTGTTCCTGCACGGAGGGGTGCGCGAAGTTGCCCGGCACGCCGAGCGCGTGGCTCATGTCGCCGCGCCCGACAAAGAGGATGTCGAGGCCCTCGACCGCGCAGATCGCCTCGAGGTTGTCCACAGCGCGCGGATTCTCGATGTGCGCGATGGTGAGCACGTCGTTGTTGAGGCGCTGCATCACGTCGTACTGCCCCATGCCGCTCAGGCCGTAATCCGCCGCGCGCGGCGACGCGCTCCCGCGCCAGCCGCGCGGCTGGTACCGGCATGCCTGCACGAAATCCTCCGCCTCCTCCTTCGTGTTGATCTGCGGCACGTGGATGCCTTGCACGCCGAGATCGAGATAGCGGAGGATCAACTGCGGGTCACGCACGGGGGAGCGGGCGATGGCGGTCATGCCGCGTGCCTCGGCGGCGAGCACCATTGGGTAGACGCCCTCGTAGTCGATGTAGCCATGCTCACAGTCGATGATGCCGAAATCCATGCCGCTCAGTGCGGTCACTTCCATCATCATCGGCGCTGGGAGCGGGATGAACGGCCCGATCACCGCTTCACCCCGGCGCAGCTTTGCCTTTACCGCGTTCTCGCGCATCTGCTTTCCCCTTCCTACCTTCGGCGTCGTGGTGCAACCCGCAGCAATCATACTTGCAGCAATGAGCAATGAGCAATGAGTGGTGGTCAGTCGGCGGCCGGCAGTGGACGGGGTGAGGATGCGCGATATGGCCCGCGAACTCCGAACCGCGAACTCCGAACCTCAAGCCGACACCAACAGAATATCCGCAGTGTCTGTGTATTGACATGGTGAACGTTCCGTGTTATACAGAGTATGCAGGGCCCCGATGGCTAAAGCGATACACCGATTTGAAGAAGCAGCAATGCGGAAGCAAAATGGTGAACGCGGAAGTTGTTGGGGCTTTGTACATCCGGCGCATACTCCCCGACAGCGTCACTTTCCGAGATGCAACGGAAAATTCTCGCTCGCAGTGCCGTCCTTTGCATTGTGTGCCCGTGTCGATCGCCGACCGCCGAAAGGGAAAAAGATCATGGATTCGACGCGCGCAGCCGCCCCCCTCGCCCGTCCCATGTCCGTCACGGTGGCCGTCGTCCTCAGTGTGGTCAACGTCATTGGGAACTTCGTCGGCTTCGCTTTGCCCACGGGTGGGGAGGCAGTGCCAACGTTTGTCATCGTCAGTAGCATCGTCCTGGGGATGGCGGGGATCCCTGTGGTGGTCGGCCTCTGGCTGCTGCGCCGGTGGGGGTTCATCCTCACCCTCGTCGTGACGGCGCCGAATCTGCTCTCCGCACTACCCGGGATACCTGCCGGGCCGACTACGGCGATCAAGGTCTTCTCGGTGGTGGCCGCGCTGATCAGCGTCGACATCATCGTGCTGGTGACGCGGCCGGAAGCTCGTCGCGCCTACCGCTGAACGTGTCGCTGTAGGCTCTGCGATATTATCCTCGCGCCTCGACGCGCGTCAGGAAATCATCGACGGTGCGGAGGAACGCCTCGGGTTCTTCGAGGTGGCACATGTGCGCGCTCCGCTCGAAGATGACCGATTCCGAGCCGGGGATACCGTGATGCACGGTGGCGTTGATCGCCGGAGTCGCTTCGTCGTACCGGCCGGAGAGGACGAGCGTCGGCACGCGGATCTCGCCGAGTCGGGCGGTGATGTCCCACGTCTTGAGCGTGCCCGTGACGTGGAACTCGCTCGGCCCGTTCATCGTGTGGTAGACTTCTGGGTTCTCGCTCAACCGGTCGAATGACCGCATGACGCACTCCGGCCATTCGTCCAACCGGCAGACGTGCCGCTGGTAGAAGACCATCATCGCGTTCTCGTACGCGGGGTCGTCCGTCGTGCCGTCCGCCTCGTGCTTCACGAGTGTCCGCTCGATGTCGGGCGGTAGTTCGGCGCGCAGCCGGTTCGCCTCCCCCACCCACTGGATCATGCTCGCGGGGGAACTCTCGACGGTCAGGCTCGCCAGCCCGGCGGGCTGCGTCAGCGCGTACTCCATGCTGAGCATCCCACCCCACGACTGCCCGATGACATGGACACGATCCAGCCCGAGGGCGCGGCGGATCGCGCCGACCTCCTCCACGTACAAGTCAACCGTCCAGAGCGACGGGTCGTGCGGCTGATCGGACTTGCCGCAGCCGAGTTGGTCGTAGAAGATGACGCGCCGCCCCGTCGCCGCGAGCGCCTCCATCGGCTCCAGGTAGTCATGCGGCACGCCCGGCCCACCGTGCAGCGTCAGCACCGGCAATTTCCCCGGCTCCTCACGATCACCCACGACGCGGTACCACGTCTCGTGGCCGTGAAACGGGATGCGTCCCTCAGTGACCGGGAATGGTGCGTGCATGTAAAAACCCCTCTCCTTCACGCGGTGCGGATACTGGCGCCCATCGTATCATGCCCGATTGCCGGAGACGCAACGAGGGAGCGGCCGTTGGGCCGCTCCCTCGTGTGTTGCTCAGAAATCGGCGTTACAACGATCAGTGCGCCATGCTGACGTGGCAACTCGCCATGCCACGCTTCTCCAGGTACTGCTGGTGGTAATCCTCCGCCATGTAGAAGGTCTCGGCGGGCGTGACCTGGGTGACGATCGGGCGGCGGAAGCGGCGCGACGCCTGCAATCGCTCCAGCGATGCCCGCGCCGCCGCTTCCTGCTCCGCATTGTGGTAGAAGATTTCGGAGCGGTACTGATCGCCGACGTCCGGCCCCTGCCGGTTGAGTTGCGTCGGGTCGTGGTTCTCCCAGAAGACGTTCAGCAGGTCGTCGTAGGAGACCTTCGTCGGGTCGTACGTCACCTCGACGGCCTCGGCGTGCCCGGTCGTGTGGGAGCAGACCTGCCGGTACGTCGGGTTCTCCATCTTGCCGCCGATGTAGCCAACGGCGGTCGCCGTCACGCCCGGCAGCTCGCGGTACAGCGCCTCAACACCCCAGAAGCAGCCCGCCGCGAATGTCGCCTTTTCCATGAAACATCACTCCTTGATATGAGACCGGAACTTTGCCTGATGCGCGCGATGCGCCTGCACCTATCATCGCGGTACGAGATTGCATTTCTCTTACCATCACGTATCGCGCCCCTTAAGTATACCCCCGAAGCGACGAACCGGGCTGCTCCATCACGACGGAAGAACCGCATCGTCTTCGACCGCGAATGCTTCCGGCAGCGGATATCCCATCCGCTCAAGGTAGTACGTGACGGTGAGAGAGCCGGTGCGCTTGTTCCCGTCATTGGTAACTGTTCAGGGTTGAGGGGAAACGAGGAGGGCGCGGCAGGCGGTCAGCGGGTTGATCCCCCGCAGTCGCCACGTTCCGAAGAGCGTGGCGAGCGTCATCTTGGTCTCGCTCCCCGCCGCCGAAC
>JAABUW010006526.1_pt1 | contig 14537 bp, 22 predicted proteins | sample 5560081 | NCBI WGS metagenome assembly JAABUW01 (sample SAMN10711882, study PRJNA513363) | rock metagenome | isolation source: Antarctica rocks | place: Antarctica: Victoria Land, Knobhead sud
GTTTGTCTTGCATGCTGGCTGTGCCGCTGCCTTTTGCACCTAACCAAAACTGCTTTGCTACCGTGTCAATTTATACCATATCTCATGGAACAACAAGACATGGAATTGAATACCACTTGCATGTGCGCCCAAAAGGCAACATCCCTCCTAGAAAGACTGCTGACTACATGTTGCTGACAAGGTCCAAACTCAAGAAGCACACTGAATCACCGCGCCAGAAAAGTCATGCAACAGGCAGACTCACCTGTGCAAGGAAAGGGCCCAAGGCACGAGCTCCAGGTGCAATGAATGGCGAGAAGAAAGGGATCGCATCTGTGGCCGGCTTGTTGTTGAAGGACATCAAGATGTTGCCTGCTCTGTTTGTGCTGGCATACCGAGCGCTGATCAGCAGATGCTGCAGGGAACCCATGCTGTGGCCCAGGCCAAAGACAGGCAGGTTCCTGATCTCGGATGCTATCATGGGACTGTGAATGCAGCGATCCCATTTGTAATGGATCTCATCAGCAATACGCAGATGGTTGAATCCTGTAGAGAAGGGTGTTGCAATTACCTGCAAAGCAACACAAAGTGCGCTGCAGAATGTGAGCTAGGGCATGTGTGACTGCAAGGTTGCTTATGGAGAGTGATTTGCCACCAACAGCAACAAAAGGAAGCAATCACTACAGAACACCTGCAATGAGTCAGATACATTGTATGCGCACAACTGAGGCGCAGCATTGGTTTCAGGCAGAGAATCACAAAAGGTGTGCTCACCATGACCCCACGTGCTGCCAGTGATTCCAGCAACAGTCTGTAGGTCAGCTGTGGAGCAGCGCCAACAAAAGCGCCTCCTAAGAAGTGTACAACAGCAGTTGCAGCACCCTGTAGGGGACGCAGGATCCAGTTGCCTTCAACCTCTGTCCAGTCTCCCCTCAGACCTGGCTGTACATTGTTAAAATTTGAGGCAATCATCCTTTCGATGTTTCCAAAGCCACTTTGGTTGTTTTGAGGAGTCTGCGGGCTTGAGGAGGTGTCCACAGGACTGTGTGGTGTGCTGCCTCTTCGGGGTACTGGAGAGGGCCCTTGTGGCCTGTTCTGATTCTGCTGACATTGACAACGGAATGCTTGTCTGCTTGCAGGTGTCCTTGAACCTGAAGTGTGCAGCGTCCAAGATCAGCTTATTCTGCTGCTGTGACTAAGCACATTGCAGCCTGCAAATGCTGACCTGTGTATGCACTGGCTTTCAGAGCTCTACGCGCAACAACATGATTCCTGGGTGCGTGTGTGGCTGAGCTGTGTTGGCCTCTGACAACTGGGCAGCTCATCTGTCGGAGCAGACGTACACCAACAAAGATACTTTTCCCGAACGATGCTCTGATGACTGTCCAAAGTACACGAATGAATTGAGCGTCTCAGGCCTCGTGCAAGTGATTGCTGGAGGCGTTGACTTGCTGTCCTCCAACAATGATTCTGGAGTCCTCAGCATGCGCAGTCAAGTCAGCAATTGACCTTCCTGTAGCTTTGACTGTGCGTTTCGACCGCCTCAGCTGTATTCATCACGACAGTCCAGACATCCTGCCGTAGTGGTTTTCCAAATTGGCCTGGAGTTATCGCCGAGATTGGGTACGCAGACACTCTATAAAGCTTGATCAGATCACCAGCGCATGTCCCAGGTAAACGTGCTGACTCGCTGGCGCTTCGGTGCTCTGGCCTAAGCACGTGGTTGTATCGAAGCTTGAGACTTGCCTGCAGTCAATAACACAAGGCGGTGCAGCCGAGCAAGAGGTCAGACAGGAAGATCAGCAACGCATCAACACCTTCAACAAGCTCAGTTCCAGACTACACGAGCTGCAGGCCGGAGTCAAGGCCAAAAAGGTGCTCGAAAGTCATGTTAGCGTTGCCGGCTGCAACCACAACTTTTGATTGAGGCTGACCAGACCACAGGGGCCTGCACCAAATTGTGCATACTTGCAGTCTGAGTTGGAGGACTTGGAGGACGCTGGCAATGAGCTAATGCTGTTGGATGATGACCAGGTTGAGCTTTTGATGTCACCAGTCAGCTAGAAGCATGAGTGTAATCTGCTGAGAATTTGCGTGGGACACAGGTTCGTTTTGTAGTGGGTGAAAGCTTCTACCATGCTGGAACAGAGGAGACTGAAGAACAGCTGCAAGAGGGTAAGAAACACGGTCTTCAACAGGCAGGCATTGCACTAAGCTGGCAGGCGTTGCATCTCATGCTTTTGAATCGTATCTCGCAATTGAAAATAGTCATTGCTGACTTTTCGTACTAACTTTGACACAGTGCTCCTGTCTTTGGTGTACAGTGACAAGCGGAGTGGAGCAGGAGATATCAAACATGAATAAAGAGCTGCTAGAGATACAGGAGTCTATGGCATCACTGAAAAAGGTGTGGGATTTTGTAGCTTGCTGCCCAAAAAGTCAGTGGAGTTGTCTTTTTCAGCAAATATGCTTGCAGGAGCTGTATGGCAGATTTGGCAACACAATCAACTTGGAGGAGTAGGGCTGGTAAACATGGCTGCCTACAGAACATCCCCAGGAGTCTGCAATCAATGACACATTGTGTGAAGGCCTTGACGTTTGCCATGACTAAGTGCCCTGCTGCATATTGGGGCTGGCATATTCAGGCGCCCCTTGATGTTGTTTCACCGTTTTGGCAATAAGCAGCAATGCAAGCCTGTCTCAACACAATATGCCTGACTACCTCAAGACATATGCAGCAGTGATGAGGCTGAATGTGCATGCTATGCTGCAGCATACAGCTGTACATCGGATTTGAATCAAGGAGTGAGAATGGCAAGCTTTGTTCAGTTGCTAGCATTCCATGATACTCACAGCAGCTTTACAGGACTGCTGCAACTTTGAATTGAACAGTATTCATACAACGGTTGCACTTCAGGTCTGGGCAATGAGCCATGTGTGCCAACTAAGCTCAGTAGTATCTTGCTCGTAATGTAATGTTTGGATTTCAGGTGCAGCTTGCCTTTGAACGTCAGTACGGCAATCCATGTTTAGCGCATCTGCATCTTGCAAACACACTTCTGATTGTTGAATATTGGTACAGACAAATAATCATGCTTTAGCCTTTTGCAGCCACTTCACAATGCCTTACGAGGAACCACAAGAAGTTGCCTTCATTTTGTACGCGTAGGCCTAGCCATCTAGCCAGGACTCCAATTGCTTCATGCACTGAGGGAGATTGTGACGGCCGAAGCCAATTCGGAATGAGTTACTAAAATCGTCTGATGGCTCATGATCAAATTGTGAACCAGGCAGGAGCAGCACCCCTGCCTCCCTGACACAGCGCTCACAGAAGCTATCAGCAGACTCACCTACAATTCCATAGAAACCCATTTGTAAGCCTTCAATATCGTATAACACAAGACTCTGGGGAAAAGCCAATCCAGTACTGTGATACCAAGCAGTTCAATCTTGTGCCAACTGTAGTCAATACTCAGGAGAATTGAGGCAACAATGTCACAGATTATGAGACTCATGTGCTGCTTTGCTGCTGGTCAGCCTGCCAGCTGAGGACTTGAACGATGAGTTCAAATTACGGTAGTTAACGCTGGGAAGGTTGATTGCAATATCAGCTCTTATGCAACAGCTCAAGCATGCATTACAAGCATGGTTGACAGTGGCAATGAATAAGTTGGGTGGTCTAGCAAAATGGCCTCACCTGAAGTGAGACCAACCAAGGCAACACTGCTGCCTGCAGGTTCATGCCATTCAAATTGACTGGTATGCTCCCTAAAGAAGTCCCTCAGAAGTGCCAAGTTGCCTTCAATGCAAGCCATGTTTCTCTGCAAGATTGCTTCCTGTTGCTGTAATCCCATCAGAGCTAACACCTGCACATTTGAACAGGTACAAATGTGAAAGCCAATGTACCGGTGATGCTACAACTGCTTCATGGCATAACGTCATTGCCCACTGTGAGATCCAGACAGTTGTAAGCATGCGTGGCTCAGGGACAGACAGCAGGTGCTCCTTGCACAAGCACACCTCGCTGGGAGCACTGCAGCAGATTGTGGTGTAGTCCCTGAGCTGCATAATGCGCTGTAGTAGAGCTGTGTCCTGCATGGCCACCCAGCCAATGCGCAAGCCTGGCATGCTGAGAGCCTTTGACACGCCACACAAGCTGATGCCTTTCTCATAGCTGTCTGCGGCTGCGGGCAGCTTGGCTTCCCTGTCGTGCTCTAGTCCTCTGTACATCTCATCACTGAACAAGTGTACACCATGCGTTTGACAGCAGGCACATAGCCGCTGCCATTCTGACTTTTGCAAAAGGGCTCCTGTGGGATTGTGAGGGAAGTTGACAATGACTGCCTGCACAGAAGGTATGCCTACTTCAGTCGGTTAGTCAGTCAGTCACTTGACTTGCGACAACTAGATATACCATGTGCGGGCTTGCAAGTGATGCAGACCTTGGCAACATGCAAGCTAAGGTTGTTGACCTTTGTGTCTGATTGAATAAGGGCTTCTAGTTGTTGCACATTGAATTCCCAGCTCCTCTGCTGATTCAGCTCAGGTTGCCAGAAAGAGAGCTTGCATCCAATGCTGCGTGCAACCTCATGAAGTGTTTGGTATCCAGGATATGTGACAACCACATGATCGCCTGGCTGTAGCAAAGCTTTGAGGGTCAAGTAGATGCCTTCCGCAGGAGCAAGCACAACAACGTTTTTGGCTGGTATGCTGGTGTATGTGGAGCTGATTTCTTCCCGCAATGCAGGCAGCCCGGTCGATTCTGTATATCCAAGAGACAGTTGCTCCCATCTGCAACTAATTTGGCATGAGTACATCTCGTGGTCAACTTTAAACTTCAGGTCGTCACACCGGTGCATCGACACGGAGACCGAACATCAAAAGAGCAACGAGCTGAAGAGCGTACCGGCTCCTGCATGCGTCATCCGTTTGTTGCAGAACGTCCCATAACGACAAGGGCTCGCAGTCGCTGCAGCACAGAAGGTACGGGGCAGTAAACTCGTGTTTGGCGAAATACCGCTGCAGCGCATAACGTAGCAAGCTGAAACCACGCCATCACTGTCTATCGAAATTACGCAGCCTGTGATTCAGCTTCGCTTGCCTCAAGCTTCAATGGGCGCAGCTCCTTCACAGAATATAGGTCGCCCGACCTGTCTGTGATCACAGCAGCTGAAGATACACCAGATGTGCGTGCGACTCGCGGAGCGGATAAGGGGCCGGGCAGTTTATGTAAAGATTTGCAGCATCGCAGACCATCCATGGTCCTGGCACCAACATGCAGAATGTGGCAAGCCACATCATGCACAGGCAGAGTCTCGCAGTTTTGCAGGTTTGACCTGGGGCTATTTCAAGAAGGCCCTCCAGAGCGCCCTCTGCTTGTCTGAAGACGAAGGAGATGCATCTGTCCACCTGGCAGGAGAAGTGGGCAGATGCTACCTAGGGGCAAGGCATGGCTGATAGCGCTTGCACATCAAGCTACGGACTGTAGCCCGTGGAAGCATCAGCATGGATTGATCCATCCAGCACGTCATGGCTTCCCCAACTTGCGAGTATCTTATCTACTATGAGTCTCTGGCGTATTTGATCCCGAGACTCCTCGTATGGCTAGCTCTGTTCGGTCTGGCTACGGCCGACGGCGTCCTGCACAGACACATCAAGAAGCGAGGGTGGCAACTTCACAGAGGAATCCTGTTGGTGATCGGAGCTTATGTCGTCCAAGATGTTTTGCTTTTGACCTACTCTATTGGAGCTAGGAGTAACTTGGGCACAATTGATGATGTTTGCAAAGCCTTCATCTTCTTCGCAGATTTGGCTGACAGTCTGTTCATTGTAAGGCTCTCACGAGTTCTATGCTGTGACTTATGCTTTCATGCATATAGCTGACTGCAAATGAGCAGCGTACACAGAAGTTCCATGTTTGATCTGCAAGTCCGCTGTTGCAGGTCCTTCTTATGGCTGTTGCTGCTGGATACTGGTAAGAGCTTGTTTTCAAGTCAAATTGCACTCCTGCAGCGGTTCACGATGCATAGGCATATCATGAGCAGCCTCCATGAGGCAGCAACACGTAGTTACTATAGCTGACTGAGCAATCTGGTGCTGCAGTATCACCAGAGATAACTTGGGGCCATACAAGGTCAAGGTGTTGGTCATTCCAACGGTTTATCTTGTCACCACCATGGTAAGCCTGGATCTAAGACGTACTGCCATTGCTTGACCTGAGACTTGCATCATTGCTTGACGCTGTCCTGCAATGTCTATCACCAAAGTTTGATGAGCAAAGCAATTTGCCTGCAGGTCTCTGACTACATCTCAAACAGCTCATATGTTTATGACGAAAACGCAAATCTCGTTGAAAGCATCAACCTGGTAAGATTCTACCTGTGCCTCTTTGCTTTTTTTGTGGTTGGTAGCTTCAAGACAGACAATGTCCGCAGTCAAGTAACATTGTGCATGCTGTATTCATGACACCAATTCGAGATCACTTGCAGCAGCCATCGTGTCAATGTGGGCGTACTTGTCTTACTCATGTGCCATCTGTATGCATTTGCCATTAAAGGCGTCAATGCATTCCCTTTTGCACCAAGGGAACCATACAAAAGGCAAGATCATTCAGCGGCCAGTCTGCGTATTCAGCATGATTCGGCTTCAAGATCACTCTCAGCTTGCTGCCTCATGTCTGCGTGCATGTTTTCAGCGCTCATGGCCTCAGTGACGATTCATGTCTGCTCACTTGCTTGGCAGTCATCATGATCATGTGCACTCACCAGTGTCAATGCGTTTGGCTGCAGCTAGTGAGCCTCATAGCCCTCTTGTTGGCGTGGGTCTACATCTTTGACACAGTCCAGAGGGAGCGAGAGATGCTAGAGGGCCCCAAAGAGGGCATCATCGGTGCTGGGGGGCTACAAGACCCATCACAGGTTGCCCACACAACCACTGTCTTCCCACCTGATAGGGTAGACAGCAGCAAGGCTAAGGATGAGGAGACTGGGGAGATGTCAGGACAGGCTGTCAACATTCCCCCTCAGATGCTTGTGGATTCTGCTGATGGTCGCAGCATTGGTGACATGTATGCACCAATGCAAGGTAACATGCAGCATCTTGGAAGCAGTCTTGTGCTGAACATAACTCCCGCCATTTGCGGCTGTGTTTGGCTCTGCTGAACGTCAAGATTTTGCACACAGTGCTGTAGCAACAAAGCAAGAAAGCACAAAACAGCACAAAGCAAGGACTTAAGGTACTTGCTTTGTTGTTTCTTGCTTGAATGCTACAGCAGTGTTTGCAGAAGCACACCTCAAGTCCTTGCACAGCATTTGCACAAGCCGTGGGGGCAGCATTGCTGCAGCCAGCTGTTGTGATTCATCACATTTGACATATGTGATGCCAAGTCAGCTCATGGCTTGTGATCTACAGCTTTTTGGTTCAGATACTCAAATGTAGCGCTGCTCTTGATGTGTCCTGACACCTGTGCTCTCAAGCCAGGATGTCTGATGAGTCACAACTGGCTCCACACCGCAGACTGTAAGGTCTGAAATGAAATGTGTCCCATTGTGAGTTGCAGACCAAGACACTGACAAGCCCAAGACCATTGAGGACCAGATGCAGCTGAGAAGTAAGGTGCGCCTGATGAAGCAGTTCCAGTGGGGAGTGGCTGCTTATGTTGCAGCCAAGGCAGCAGTCATTCTGCTGCCAGCCCTTGTGTGGGTGGAGCCCGGTGATGCAGCCATCGAGACCATCTACATCCTGCAGAACTGTGTGCGCTGGCTCTTCCTAGCAGCGATGTGCTGGATCTTCAGGTATGGCCTGGCTCAATGCTACAGCTTGTTGACAATCTGCTCGATTGTGGTTGTTGCCTGTCATAACAGCATGAAGCGTCCCAGGTTTCACTTCGTTTCCGCTGTGTGTCATGCTCTGCACTGCTATGTGATTGTCACATACCCATGATAGTGCACACTCTTTAGGTCAGACATCAGTCAATTGTTCAGTCAGAGGCTTCAAGTCAAATGATGCTTTGCAAAGCATGTTGAGCATGGTGTGTCATCCTTGATGCCAATGCTTCTCATTATTTATGCAGGCCACAGGAGGACAACCCATACCTGCTATTGGACGAGGGAGCTGACAACCCATCTACAGAAATGCACACAGAGCTGGGCCTGGTGCACTCTGACAGTCAAGCTGATTTAGAAGCTGGGCGGGGCAATGAGAGCCCTGTCAGCATTGACAGGAACTTCTCCATTGGAGATTTGGACGATGAGGATGATGTCAGTGCAAAGCCAGCCGCAACCCCACCCAGTCCCCGAAGACAAAACAAAAGTTTGATGCCCAACAGACAGAGTTCTGGGCAGGTTGAGAATGGTGACACATCGTCACAGTCTTCAAGTCCAAAGCATGCTCGGCCAGTGCCTCCACCTAAGCCCTCAGGGAAGAAGGATTGATGACCACATGCTTTTTGTCTATGTCTTAGAGGTACTGTTGTTGCTTTATACAGCGTCTGCACTGACTCAAAGTTTAGTATGAAAGTTGAACTTGGACCGAGTCATCACTTGCAATGCCTGCCTGCTACTTGACCAGTTCATGTCGAGCAAGGCTGTCTATATTGTTTTTCAGTTCTGCTAGTATCATTTGTGCAGCAGCCACTGTTTGGCTGGTCAATTTGCACGTTCTGTGATGTTACCAAAAGTGCAGATGAACAACTTAGACCAGCCCACAGAGATACATACCTCTTTTGTTGCATCTTCACGCATTGTTGCAAGTTATCATAATAGTATTGTGACTGAAAGGCTTGCTGTGGAAGACCTTGGGTTTTCCACACGAAGCACCAATGAGGAAGTAGAGGCATAAGCAAACACCCAGTACAGGCTAACAACAGGGGCGCAAGGCGACATGCAGTGATGATCGGCTAGCTGTCTGCCCTGCAGATCTCGTCATGGGAATTCATCTCATGCCAAACAAATCACTCGCAGCTTCGATTGTCGAGTCAGCGACCACCAGCGTTGGCAGACGATGTCAACTGACCATTAATGAGTTACAATCATTGCATATATGAGACATATAGACAGCTACATTGTGAGGTACCAATGGGCATATGAGCATATGCACTACGTATAAATGACCCTCACAGGCCAGGTAAGAGCAAAAATTGAGCTGGCTGGCAAATGACAGTTGGAGCATAGAGCGCAGTGTCATGAGGCTGGTAGTGCCCAGTATGAAAGCCAAATTGGGGCTCAGCATCAGTCAGTCTTGAACATGGACATGGGATGCGTCACAGCAGCATAGCAGAGGCATTATTCCATCTCATCTGACCCTTGCATACTGGCATGACTGCTCTCATCATCTTCTTCCCTGGCTGACGCTTCTTCATCTGAAGCTGCCAGGGCTGCTGTTGAATCCCAGCGCCAGATTGTGCCATCCTCACAGCAAGCTAATATAGTGGATGCATCATATGACACTGCTGTCTGTCGCACCTGCAACACAATGAGATAGTGACACTCATGCAGTCGTGCGTTGCATGGCATGCCACTGCTCACGATAAACAAGTAATTGCTACTTTATCAGGACTTGTCACCCAGTTCTGCTAGTTGTTCAAGCATGGTGTCACTGCCATGCACCTTAGTAACAGAATAGTGACTTTGAAGCTTGCACAGGGTTCAGCAGGACTCACAGCCTGAGCCTTTGGTGCGATCTTGACACTCCTAGCAGCATGCATCAGCGTTTACTGGCGCTTCACGAGCTGTCCCTTTTTTGAACAGAACAACATGTACAACATGTCTAGCTGCATCTTTTATGAGAGCTGTTGTGCTGACTAGCGTCTCCAACAGCCCCAAAGGCAGAGAGCACCTTACACCACATGACTGCTCATGCATGACTCACCGTGACGTTACCACTGGAAGACTTGGCGGGGGCCTTGCTGATGGGCAGTTCCCTGTCCAGCACAGCTTGGGGCTCGTCTGTGAGGGTGTGCATGTCCCAAAGGTACACCTGGCCTGTGACATTGCCGCATGCCATGAGGCTGCACTTCAGGTCCAGGGACATGCGGATGAACCACACCTTTGCCTTCTCCAGACTATATTCCTGTGTCAATCTCCAAATTCTCAGGTTGTTGTGTTCTGTGCCGTGTCTGTGGCAGTTTCATAACAGGTCGAGGAATTTGCCCTGGAGCAGTGCGCCGGTCAGAAGCTGCAAATCAGCATTGACAGAGCAGTTTCCCTTTGCTAGCAAGCAGTGCCATCCTGTACCAAAGGGGAGTAAGAGAGATCATGAGTTTATTCTGGGCCTGCTGGCTATGCTGGGCGAAACAGCCAATTGCTGACAAAGCATACGCTTAAGTGCACCATGACATGCATCTGGGCACAGTCATAGCCAGCATGGCACCTGGTGGCACTTCACATAGCCCTTGCTACTGGCCTCTGCGCTTGTACAATCCGGCTCCCACAGGAAAATCTTGTTCTGCACGCTTTTGGACAGCACAATGTCACCAAACCAGCGCACGCAGTCCACATACGCCCAGTGCACCTGCCAGGCACACCAACTCCAGTCATGGAATGTGCCCATTGGTCCCTCAGGTCATGAAGCATGCACAGGATCAAGTCAGGTATGAGATTATCTTGAACTCTTGCCATTAGACAAGGGAAACGCAGGATAACGGTGGTTTTGGAGATGATTGTCATGTACTGTTAGGGCTGTTGCCGGCACTGCTTGTCCACAAGTGTCTGCCTGGCTGTCTGTCTGCCTGCCTGCCTCTCTATCTGTCTGCCTATCTATGTGCCGCAGGTTTGTCAAACCACACATTGCAGAACATATTCTTTTGCATATGAGGCATCAACAGCAAGCACTCTGGGCCTGCTGGATTGAGCAGCCAACACACACCTTGTGAGTGCTGAAGTCTGGGCACGACAAGGTAGTTGTGTGGAAGGCACGCTTGGCTGTCTGGGCATCGTATTGGAAGGAGGCTTCAATCTGACTGGACAAGCCTGAACAGCAGACTCAATATGATCCCCTTGTGTGTTAAGCACACACACACTTGCCAATAAGACATTGGGTTCAACAGACGTGGTCGCATTGCATGTATTGACAAGCAGACCCGGCATGTACCACAAGAAGGAACTAAGCTTACAACCGGAGCAAAGTTCTTCAGAGGCTTGCTGTATACAGCTGGCTACAGATTGCCTCCTGGCTACAACAGTGCAAGGCAATGGAGCAGATAGTGCTGCTCAGCAATGACTTCCCAACTTCAATGTCCAGCTCATGAGGCATCTGTGACATAGTGCATGTGTGCACAAACAGTTGCAGGGCAGGCTGCGGACAGTCAGCCCACCTTGCAGATTCCACATCTTGACGGTGTGGTCCATGCCAGCTGACAACAGCTTGTTGCCATCACTGGCGTGGAAGTCCTGCAAGCCACCCAAACCTTGCTTGCATAACTGTAGCTGCTATCTCAGAGACAGGCATGGCCACATTACAGGCAGAGCATGGAAAGACACTGCAGGTGCCACCAGGCGTTACACCACTGCTGATGATGGGGCCTTTGCAATGCAGCCGAAAGCACTTTGTGCCGGGGCATTTGATGGCCTGTGATGCAGATGATGATCAAGTAGGGTCTTACCACACTTAGGACTTCGTTGGTGTGGGCGCCATCACCAACCATGGTGCACACACAGACTTGAGTCTCTAGGTTCCAAAGACGCAGCGAGTGGTCCTGCATGGGACATGCATCCTGACTTTCATCAGGTGAAAACCCAGGGTGTGAACACTTGTCCACGCACACTAGCAATGGAGACAGACGCAAGACACAGGCACAAGGTCCAAGATTCTTGCAAGCAAATGACCAAAGTTTGCAAACAGCCAGTTTGCCATACTGCCATCGATAGCAACTGGTCATGAACAGACAGGCTCAGGTGATGTTGAACCGAGCTGGGCCCGGTACAGTACGCAGAGAAGTAGTTGCTTTAGGGCAGACAGGTTGGGACCGGTAGTCCAATGAGCCTCACAGCTTACCCTGCTGGCAGTGACAAAAAGAGATGGCCTAGTGGGATGCACCGTGATGTCATTGATTGCGTCTCCGTGGCCCTGTGCTGTCTGCACAGCAATCAGTCATCACCACAATGACAAACAATGTGTGACTCATGCTCAAAGGCCTCCAGAGACCAGAACTAGATAGACTCCAAGGAACACCAACAAGAGTCGCTCTGCTGGACAGCTGGCATGCCAATAACCAGCGCATGCGCATGCTGCCATCCCATCATGCTCACATAAGCAAATGCCAGCCAGTAGCAAAGGCCAAGTTGAGTCAAAGGGTGTCAAAGCTGTATGCCTATGTGAGCTCAGAGTTTGCAAGGGGTGGCCGCATGCATTGCTGTGTGCTTTGCAGGATGTCATGCAGAGACTTGTCTCTCACCCATACAACCTTCCTGAGATTGCAATCTACAACTCTGATGGAGCCAGTGAAGCCTGCCAGCAGCAGCAGGGGTGCTCCTGTAGTGGTGTTGGTGCTCCATTTACATACAAAGAACTCTTCCTCTGGCTGCAGCAGAAACATACTGCATCATTGACATGACTGTCATCAAAATCGTTATAATGGCAAGGCGCACAAGCTTGTTACGTAGCAACCAAGACAGCCATGTGCAATGTTTGTCTTGGTTTGTTCTTGTTTTGTGTCTGTTCTATGCTGTTAACGACAGAGGTTTGCCTGCTCAAGCAGTAAGGCTGTGTGTGTTTGGCACATGCTGTCCACGCTACACTGGTATCATGCATGACTTTGATCAGCAGGGTCCAGGAGGACAAACTCACATTTGGGTCACAGTATGCCTGTAACACCTTGATGATGCCATTTGGTCTACACTCATACACTGTGCCCTGCGACAAGTTGAAGGTGTTAAGTGGAAATGCTGCAAGCAGCAGGAATCACCAGAGAGCTTTTGCTGCATCCAATGGATAGTGCGTGATGAATATTATAAACTGATGTATGTTCAATGTAAAGTATACACTTTGAGCGCAGAGCACAGCAAATAGCAGCAGCAGCTGAAAATTGACACGGACCCTGACACCTCCACAAGACGCGAAGACATCCTTGTGTTCCAGGTCCACAAAGTTGAAGCTGATGCACCATGTGGGATCAGCCTTCTTGCCTGTCTTGTTCTGCTCTCTTATGCTGCAGACACAACATAGCAAGTCCAGTAGGAGCAGAATGAGGTGCTGAGTGATTGCGAGTCCCTACTGAACGGGGTGACTGAGCAAGTATGCACAAAATACTTGTAAGTCTGCCGGAAGCTCCAGCGGTCATTGGCTGCCGCGGCCGTGCTTGCTACAGCTGGCATGTGACTAGGGATCAATATGCATTCCCTGTTCAGTCGAAAACGGATCCCGCCAGCATCCACAAGGTAGCAATGCTGGCTTTCAAAGCAATCCGTGTTCTGATGTTACGAGCTGTGCCTCGTAGGGTCACCGAGCGCTATTGGGCCGGCACGGTGTACTTCGGGCCTCTAGGCCTGTGTTTCCGGTTTGGCGTTACAAACTCCTGGAACGAGAAGATGGCCAAAGCCGTCAGTGGGATAATGATAACTGCACCCAAGATCCAGATGCGCGGCGCGAATGTAAGACCTATGACTATCACAGCGAAGAGGACTGTGAAGAGGTTCGCATTCATATGAGAGTCTAGCGTGTTCGGGCGAACAACAAAGTTCCTCCGGCGCAACACTATCAGTCCTAATCTTTGCCTGAGCGAAACAAGCACCGGAGGTGCAGTGTCGATTTGCCCGTGTCGAAGCTCAAGCAGGTATATCAACCAGGTAGTGAAACGCCAGCATCGCTAAAGTTGCAATTCAGAGTCTGCAGGTATGACAGCATAGTCAACGCAGTCGCAAGAGGAGCAATGCCCTGCCCATGAAGGGTAGGCGCAAACAGTGGTATGTGCGCTTTTGCTATGCCGTTGAGCAGCTGACTGAATCAGATTGTGTGGAGAGACTACGATCTTGACCGGACAAGCAAAGTTGATCACTTGTTATGAGGTCCAAGGAAGTGCCACGCAAATTGTCCTGTGTCACATCTGATCTCAAGCTGGAATGTAGCATTGTTCACAGCCGTATTCAGGATGTTGCTTTGCAAGCATGCGGTTTTACACAGGTCACTCCAACAGCAAAGGAGCTCAACCTGCAGGTAGTACTGACAGTCATATGGCACACAAGTCAGTCGCTCATTACTTCGAGCGATTTACATTACTTCGAGCGATTTACAGAAGTGTCTTTTCGATATTGCTGCAGGTGCTCCTCAGAGGCACTGCCGCGGAGATGGTGGTAGATATTGCCTGCTTGGACACCACTGGTACAGTCATTGCTCACCTTCCTGCGGTACGTCCCAGGCCTGGAAGACACCTCGCTGATTGCAATGTGACCATAACAGCCAAAGTTGCATATCGGCCAGGCAGCTCTGAATCCCCACTTTGCACCTTTGTATCTGCAGATAACAAGGACTATCACACATGACAACAAGCACAGCCAAGCAGCGTCCTTCACAAAGGCGCGTACACATGCTTGTGTTCTGGCCAGACAGCTGCAGGACAGCCAAAG
>JAABUW010006527.1_pt1 | contig 14536 bp, 21 predicted proteins | sample 5560081 | NCBI WGS metagenome assembly JAABUW01 (sample SAMN10711882, study PRJNA513363) | rock metagenome | isolation source: Antarctica rocks | place: Antarctica: Victoria Land, Knobhead sud
TCTTGCCAGCGCAGCTACGGCGTGTCCATTGGATCCCACTGTATGTGAGATACCATTAGATCCCACTGTATGTGAGGTAAGTGAGAGCCAAACCCAGGAAACATCATCACCTTGACAGAGGCTGAGGCCAGTTCGCTCTCTCCAAACAACACCACAAAGGGAATCCCATTGTCATCAGCGTAGCCCAGGGCGTCCTTGATGGTGGGGGCGGCCTTGTACCCAAACTCTGCCTTCACTCCTTGCGCCCACAGGGCAGCGCACATCTCCATGCGCTTTGCCTGCATGCCCTTGCCTATGGATGTCACCAGCACCTACAAACACCAGGCCACTATCACTGCTGTACGTGTGTGCCATTGCCTCAAGCCACACTGTCAGTGCGTGTGTTGTTGAAATTGCAACATATGCCTGCAAAGCAGCTGTGAAGGATGGTACCTGCTATGTGATGTAAGTGTTACACATGTTGTGAGCAGGCAGCAGGTCTTGTGTGTGAGCGATGCTGTCTGATGTAACACAACAGGGTCAGACTGTAGACATAGACTCCAGCATGGTTCACAGAAGCTGCATGGTCACAGACAAAGAGTGCACAAGTGCAGCGCATACAAGCACAGCATTGATTACACTTTGCATGTTGGCTTCCAACACCTACCCAGGGGCACAGAGCACAGTAAAAGCAATGTCTGGCATTGCAAGAAAGCACAACGCATGCAACACCAATTTTGAAATTTGGTTGATTTGTCATGCAGATTTGCATGATTGAAATGCTGCTCCCTGCATTGCCAGAGCTGCCAAGCAAAGAGTATGCGGCCATGCCACAACTGTGTCAGCAGCATGTGCGCTTGCAGTCACCGTATCACCTGAGGCTGCTGCATACATTTGGCTTATGCTGCAAGAAACCTATGATAGTAGCCATTGTGAAGATTTGTCACGACGTGAGCATGCTACCAATTACCATGCACAAGCCGGCATGCAGCATGAGCTGTGCATAGGTCGATTACCTCGGTGTCTGTTTCTCGGATTTTGCCACAGACAGCGCCACTCTCATCTTTGCAGCCTGCCATGACTTTGTCCTCCAGCAGGTTGAAGACTCGCTCAATGCCAATGCTAACACCCACTGCTGGCACATCCTTACTGCTGAACATGCCCACCAGCTTGTCATACCTGCACTGTATGTAGCACACTTGCCCTGAACTCTTTTGTGCAGAGCATCTTTTCCAACCACTACTGCATTCTCATGCACTGTGCATGCAGAATGTCTGCAAAGCTTGTGAGCATATGCACCATGCCAAGCAGCTCAAACCCGACCTCAGCAGCGCTCATTCCACTTCAAGTGAAACTGTTGAAGAGTGGGACAAAGCTTTCAGCAGTGCACGGCTATTTGGATCTGACCCAAATGAAGCTGGGAGCGTCAGACACGCTCATTAGAGAATATCCAAATACATGACAGGACATCGTCCTGTCTGGGTCTCTCAAGATCTGCCTCGCATAACAAGCAGCACCCAATACAGCATTCATGCTGCATGACGACATCCAAAAAGCTGCGCTGTGGCCATGGTGTTGTCTGCAGACCAAGTGAGCAGGGAGGGCGTGAGGGATGGTGAGAGCCCACCTGCCTCCTGCAGCTACAGAGCCCACTTGGGGTTGGCCACCATTCCAGGACTTGAGCATGACAGCCTCATAGATGACCCCGGTGTAGTAGTCCAGCCCACGCGCCAGGCTCATGTTGAACTGAATGTGGTGCAGGCCTTGCATGTGGCCCAGCAGGTTGAACAGAGTGGTCAGCTCTGCCAGGGCTTCTTTGGCTGCTGCCTCTTGTGCTAGAGGGTCTGCCAGCAGCTTCTCCAAGATCTGCAGAGATTAGCAAGTAGGTCAGCCCACCTAACACCTTGCTGACACACACAAGATTACAAATCCAGGTACTCGCTGTCATGAGCAAACAGCAACTTGACTGTAACTTCTGCTCAATTTTCTGGCCCCGAGCTCTTTCTGGATTCTGCTTATTGACTTGTTTTCTTGAAGCTACTACATTATCGTCTCTGCAGATACACCAGTTGTGACAGAAGCTGTGCAAAACTGCAAATGTCAGCCCAGTGACATGAAGCTGCAGACATACACCAGTTGTGATAGAAGCTATGCAAATCAACAAGCAGTACAGTGATAAAAGGGTACAGGCAGTGCGGTAAGAAGTGAGGGGCGACCTGCTGAGGCTGGCCCTGGAACTTGGGCTCCACATCATCCCTCACGTACCGCCCAATGGCATCAGCAGCCTTGGGGTCCAACCCCTTCCCATCCACCATCTCCCGCCGTACTTCTTCCCAGGGCTCCTTGTCTAGCTTGTCTATGGCGCTGCACACCACCATCTGTGTTGAAGCACAGGTGGCACAATAGCTACTGTGCACGCAGCTGCTTTGATGCACAGCCAATGGGTGATGACCTCTGATGCAACATGCTGCTGTTGTGCCCAGACACAAGACGTCAAACTTGCAAAAGGCTTCGTGTGCAGCTTGTTTTGAGCATTGCCACAACGGCAGCACTTGTGGCAACACTTGTTGAGAGGCATTGATTCCCCATACTGTTCAGAGCACCATTTGGCATCACTATGTCACGGTTTGTCCATGCTTTCATATGTGGACAGTAGGTCAGCCAGACACAACGTTCATGCTAGGTGATGTGCACAGCATTCACCAGCCATTGGGAGCATGCAGATTGTAGGTGGCAGAACCTGCAGATGGCTCTGAACTTGGAGGGAGGGACCCCACACAAGTCCATCATGGCATCAAGCAACCGCCTGTGATTCAACTTCACCACAAACTCTCCAATGTCAAGCTCTGATAGGATCTCCACTAGCACCTGCACTAGTCTTGTGCATGTCAGCAATGTGCCATGTTCAATATACATTTCTATATGTCAACTAGCACCTGCAAGAGTGACATGCACGTCAGCAATGATTTGCCATGATTTGACTATGCTGCTAAATGTCCACTGCATGTTTTGTATGCACTGGCAGCTTTGGTGCTGAAATGTCTCATTAACTGAAACGCTGCATGCTTCAGTGTTGGAATGGAAACTGCACATTGCTGACTTTGCATCTTTGCAATTGTGCATCTTTGCATCCTTGCATCAGGGCAGCCTGATCTTACATCCAAGCAAGGCTGGAGCAGTTCACACAACAGTCACAGCATGGTTGGAGATTGCAACACACTACATCAACAACAGTTGAACTTTGCAACAGTGAGGGAGCAATGTACACACCTTGAGGATTTCAGAGTCAGGGACCATTGAAGGGTAAGAACCGGCTATGTCAAGGTCACACTGGTAGAACTCTCTGAAGCGGCCTTTAGTCATCTGGGGCTGGTCCCGCCTGTACACCTTGGCTATGTGATACCGCTTCATGTTGGTGATGGCGTGCTGAGCCACATACCGCGCAAATGGTACCGTCAAGTCATACCTACATAGGCAAGCAACTGCCACAGTTACAAGCCTTGCATGATGTTACTGGGTTCTGAGGCAAACGATGTTGTGGTATATCTTTGCAGTGCTGGAAGCTCATGATGATGCATCGGCGGCATGCATGAGACACAAAGTGCACAACTTGCAGCATTTGGTGTAAGCCTATGAAGGCTGGATTTGGACAGCATGCAGCAGCTGCAAAAGCCCACCGCAGAGACAAGATCTCTCCTCCTTGATCTGCCAGATCATAAATGAGCTTGGTATCCTCCCCGTACTTCCCCATCAGCGTCTCCCTCAGTTCAAAGACCGGCGTGTCTATGCAGACAGCTCCATGGCGCTTAAAGACAGATGTGATGGTGTTGAAGGCCACCTCCCTTATGGCCATCTGCTCTGGTCCCAAGTCCCTGGTGCCCTTAGCAGCCTTGGGCTTCCGGTTGGCTTGATTGGACTCTATCAAGCTGCGAATGTCTGCCAGCACAGGGCCTACCTTGTTGCTGAGAGGATCCAGCGCCTGCTCTACAGCCTGCACCAATGTATCAAGAGACTCTCAACTCAACAGTCACTGAGTTAGCTACACGGAGCAATGGCATGACTGAAGTTCAACAGGTTGGGTTTGCCTACCATCACAGCTTTGCCTGCATACGGCAAGACCAAAACGCATCAGTGCACAAAGCATCAGCTAAAGTTGACTGCGCAGTGCTTGAGAGCGCCTTCAAGGACACTTGGTAACCCACATGACAGGCTTGCCCTAGGGCTGCTTTTCAAGTATGCGACCTGATCATATGCTGTACAGTACTGCAGAAGGGCTGATCTTGCCAGGGCTGCTGCCCACATCTGGCCTAAGGGCCTAAGGGCATTTGCCTGCACAGGTCTAAACAAGCAGCCCTGACACCAAGTATAGGTCCATGTCACGAGTACAACTACAGCATGCAAAGTAGATTATGCGAAGGCAAATGCCCTGACACAAGTGAGTGCTCTACCTTGAGTGCCTGCTGCAAGTTCATGACAGTGCGCCTGTCCAAGCTTCCAGGAGCTTCACCCAGAGTCTCAGGTACACTCCCCTGTCCTGCTTCCTGCTCTCCGCTGCCTTGCAGCTGCTGAGCCAGCTGCAGCACATGATTCACCCCCTCATTAGAGCTTCCGTTGGAGCTGCTGCCGTTAGTCATAGCCCCACTGGAGTCCCATTGGGAAGCTGTGCTGTCTATGAGGCTCTTAATGAGGACTGTGCCTTTCCCCAAGCCAAAAGATGGGCCCTCTTTGCCTTTCTTGCTTGCCTTTGGCTTGGCTCCATTGGCTGCCTCCTGCTTTGCTGCCTTTGGTGCCTTTGCAGAAGCCTACAATGTCAGGGGCCATGCTTGAACCACAAGACGACAGGTCTTTGGAGAACACACAATGCAAGTTCACAGGGCCACTGAGCTGACACTGATGTTGCAACCATGCCACCAACAAGGCAAACTCGAACGCGAAGGTTGACACAGTTGCCATGCTGTACAAAAAATCAGGTGATGCATGCAGCTGCGCCTGCAACACATATCAACGCATGCTGCGTGCTGCTTCATGCTTGTTGGGTGGCACCAAATGTGTGCTGTGTGTCCGGCGCATGCCTGGCTGGCAGAGTGTTGCCCAGCAGAGCCATGCTTGCAGAAGTTGGGACTAATCAAAGATGGTGTATGGGCACACCTGGGTGCTGGCTTCAGCCAGACTGAGAGTCAAAGAAGCCAGCAGGGCTTCTGCTGCCAGTGCCCTGCAAGCAGCAGCAAGAGCAGCTGCAGCTGCCCTAGCAGCTGTTAGGGAAGGCTCCTGCTCTGCTTCTGCTGCCTCTGACAGCGTGCGCTTCAGGTCTGCCCGTGCCTTTTGCACCAGGAGGACTGGAGAGTCATCCATTTTGGCCTGGTGAGCTGCTGCAGCATTGGCAAAGACCTGCAGGTGCAACTCGACTCAAGCTGCCAGGCATATGGAACTGATGCCAATGACGTTAACACGCAAAGCATCATGAGTGAGGGGCTTCAACTCATGATGAAAATGTCCAGATTGAACATTCCAGGCAGCTGCAGCAGTGTGCCCAAAACCTGCATGATTGAAAGGCAGCTGTTGCATTGACGCAGTGAGCATGTGTGCCGCATCAAGGAAAACACAGCCCAAGCATGCTGACCTTGGCGCGAGGCAGGGTTGGGTTTGCGGCCATGCGCTTCACACTGAGCTCTGCAACAGCTAGCAGCTTTGATGCCACTCCAAGCAACATCCAGGTCAGATTGCCCTGGCTGGACTGTGCCTGTGTGGGCAGTCAGAACAATGAATGTGGTGCAACAGATGCAGGCAGCTTTGACTGGTCAAGTCAAATGATTCGGTTGCAGCATATGCAGCAGAACATCAGACCCAAAAGACTGTGGCTGCAATGCAGTGTATCTGACATACATCTACTTAACCTTTTTCTGTGTCAAGCCTTTCATGGAATCAATTGAAATCCACAGAGGTCTTGACACAAGCTTTGCCTCGTGCAGCAGCACTGCCAGAAACAAGGTCGTGCATATGGACATCAGAGCAAATTGCGGCCTGAGGCAAAGATTTGAGTGGACAACAGCATCTTGTGGTAAGCTACCTGAGCTGCTTGAGCAGGCAATGTCAGCAGGCCCTTCAAAGTGGTGGTTGCAGATGCCAATGCCTCATCTGCTGCTCCATGGCACTGCAGCAGCACAGTGTGCATTCATGCATGTGCCAGAAGATAGGCAGTAGCAACTGCCTTGGTCTGTGGTAACACAAACACATGGCTGAGTACAATTGCCAGCGTTGGAATGCAGCCAGTGCATTGACTAACTGTCACCAACGACTGCTTGCTGTTTGACTAAATTTGTTCAGACAAAACACCTCTAGCTGATCGGATATCTTGAGGTGGTTACGATGCAAGAGCATCAAGCTGTCTCCATAAGTATCTACTCAAAGCAATAATACAATGGTCGACAGCAAGCGTGGAAGCCCTGCCTGAGGGACACTGGCAAAAGCTTCCAGTGGTGCAGCCTTTCTGGGGTTGACCCGAGGGGAGTCCTTGAGCAAGGCTGACAAGGATCCGACAACATCATTTGCTGCCTTGCCAGCATACTCATCTTCCAGCGCTGCTTTGACCTGCAAAAGTCAAAGCTACTGTCGCAAGTCAATTCACCAGTTCCCCTTGCCTGGGTGTGCTTGTGCCTTCCAGTGAGGCACAACTATTGCTCTGCAGCTGACCTGTATCTGTAGAGCTTCTGCACTCAAGGCTGCCACTGCTGTTCCACACAGGAGCAGTTGCCTTGCGGTCTGTACAGTCACAGCAGCAGCTCCAAGTGTAACCCATTGACCTGACTGAAGCATGGCTCGTTCTTGCTGACTGATGCCAGGAGCTGACAATTGTTGGCGCTGCAGAGCTTCTGACAGTGGACTGCTTTTGCCATCACAAAGGGCTAGTCCAGCACCTGCTGCTGCATCTGCTATCTGCTGCAAAGGTGCTGCATCTGTGTTTGCAGACGTCAACAGAAGCTGCGTGCCTGAGTTCAGGAGGTCAACAAAGTATTGGAGAACTGCCAGGCGGAGCTTGGTGCTCCCGTTGGCCAAACTGATCAGTCGACACAATATGCTGGCGCGGCTCTCGATGTTTGTCAATGGCGACTCGACTTCGGCTGCTGCCGAAATGTCATTGGGCTCCAATTTGAAGTCTTTTGGTGAGGGTGACTCTTTCTTGATACGGTCTGCCGTCGCCACATCGAGAGCAATGGCTTGTCCTTGCGCCACCTGCAGGACGGCTTGGAGATCGGCAGCGCCAGATGCCCCCCCGATCACAACGGAAGTTGTCATAATGTTCAGCAGTGCTGATTCAGCACCAATTGCGAGACACAATTCCATCGCTTGCTGCTACACCTGACTTCTTGACCTATTAGGGCATGCTGAGGCATGCTGTCACTTTAGTGACGTGACTGTGACTGTAGCTCCACTATAGTGCCTGTTGAGCACTACGACTTGATAGTAGTGCTGACAGGGTGACATGTGTCGCATGATTATCAGCGGCGATGCCTACGCAAGCTTATACTGATTGTATGGGTCATAAGCCAACTGTGGATAGCGTCTGTCTTAGCCGTGAGTGTGTCAGTTTGTAACAAAGGTCTGCACTTCATCAGCATCATCCAAGTTGCAACATATGCAGATGCACACGCACCTTTTGCTTGTGGGTGTCTGCCACATCTGACTGACATGCTGGCTGAATATCGTTCACTGGAAACGGTGCTGAAGCGCTCTCTAGAGGCATCAAAGTGGGACTTTGAATTTTGACTTCGAAGTGTAAATCACAGCATGTACATGCCATGCCTGTTACACCAACAGTATCATAAAAAGTCATGGTTGCCACTGGGCATGAATATGTATATATGTACACCTTACAGATGTGATCACAAACTCTTAGGTGTCTCCTCACCACCTGCATGTGCTATCTCAGAATATTCTGATTATCATTAATGCTTCCGTAAGCCTGCTGCTCACGATTGAGGTTTTGTTCTGCAAGCTCAGGATTTCCAGGACTTCAAGGATGTAAACGTAACACCTGTGGATAATGATGACCCATGACTACCCTTGCAGGCCTGCTGATTGCATGCAACTGCTTCTTTTGCACAAAGACAATCAGATTCTGTGTTGGCCAGTCTACCGGTAGTCTGATCTCTGAAATTTGTATAGCTAGGTCAGAGTGTTGTGTGTGGCGTCTTGAACATTACTGCAGAGCTTATGTTGCCAACCATTGTCTGTCGACCCCCCTGACAAGCCCAAAAAACAGGAAACATTAAAGAATGAGTAATTGATTCATTGCAGCCAGCTGAGCCGTGAGCCGAATTTGGACACTGCAAATGCATGTACAGCACGAATTGTTCACAGTCTTCACAGGGGCAAAACTCTGATGTACACACAAGCATAGCTACATGCATTCTCAAGCTGTCTGCATGCCATCTTTGGGCGCAAATTCACGAGCTTTCTGCTGCCATTGGAGCAGCTTCAGCGAGTTCAGGGCCACAAGCAGTGTAGACCCTTCATGAAAGGAAACTGCAACCCAGAGAGGTAAGAAACCAAGCACGACCGGCAGTGCCAAAACCAGAATAGAGCCAATTGCCAGGATCAGGTTTTGTCTCAAGACATGTTGAGTTCTGTGAGCCAGTGACAGTAGCAGAGGTATTGAGGCGACGCCTTCTTTGCTGAGAACAATGATGTCAGCAGCTGCAGCGGCAGCTGCAGTGGGGCTGTCTGAAATTGCAATGCCAACATCAGCAGCTGCCAGTGCAGGAGCATCATTGATGCCATCACCCACCATCAGCACACCACCTACTGTTGAATCACCACTGCTGTCTTTTTGCCGTGCCTCATCAACAGCCTGCAACCATTTCATATTGCGCTCTGTAGCAAAGTCAAGGATGCCCAGTGTAGCTTAGGCTCTGCACAAAGGAAGCTGAAATCCAGACCAATGAAGGCATGGTATTTAGCTTGCAGATCTGTGTCATGCCTCAACTGCAACACAGTACTCACAACACAGGTGCAGTGAATTGCTGTCAGTGATGTGATTTGAATTGGTGCAGTGCATAACGCCATTGGTGGCTGTGTTTCATCTGTCCTGTGAGCATCTGTCCTGTGAGCATCTGTACCAGAGCATATGCACACCTTCACACCACAAGCATGACCATGCTTGAATTGAACCCTCTGCAAACCCAACATTCAGCAAAGGGATACAGCAATGTTTTAGTAGGGATACTTCTTCTGATTGAAAGTCTTTTGATATTTGGACTTGAGAATTTCTGGCTTCAGATGTTGAAAAAAAGAAGAAGAAAAGCGCATTGTCTTGGGAGCAGCAGTGACGCTCACCTGCAGCTTCTGCTCAGGTGACAGGCCTGCCCTGACATCATCAATCTTCAGCTGCTTGGCCACACGCTGAGCGCTAGCCTCATTGTCCCCCGTCAGCATCATCACCCTCACTCGCTTCTCCTTACGCCCCCTGCCCAGCCACGACCCCTCCCTCAGGTCTCCCAGTGCTGCAGCACTGCGCTGATGCACTGTGTCCTCAAATGCAAACACCCAAATCTGGCTCTCGGCATCAGCGTCTTCACTGGCTCCCGCCTGCTGTGAGTTGCTCGGCTCTACAGGCTGACTACTTTCAGAACTGAGAGTGGGAGTGGGTCTAGATGATACTGATGGTGAGCTGTCTGGACTGAATCCTTGCTGGCCGCTGCTGCTGCTACTAATGCTGCTGTTGCTGCTGCTGCTAGTAGTGCTGCTGCTACTGCTGGTGTGGCGGTCCGAAGCTGTCTCTACTAAGACTGAGATGACCTTGTCAGCACCTTGTTGCCGACAGGCATGGCTCAGAGCTTGCTGCTGGCAGGCAGACAGGCCTTCAGAGGCAAAGGCCTCCGAGCCAAAACGTAGGCGGCGTTTCCTGCCAGACTTGTGCACTGTGCCTTCTACTCCTGCACCTGCAATGCAAGCACACTGCTTTCACGTGCAAGCTTGAGTTTGAGTCTGAGTTTGCTGGTGCAAATCCAGGAGCACATGGTTCAGGTCAAGTTCTGACCCTGTGACTATCATCAGCAGCAATCAGCCAAGCTGACTGACTGAATGGCCACTGGTGCCAGCTCATGTACATTGGCTTTGGTCTTACATGCCCCTGTACCGTCCTAGTGATCTGGCCAGCACAAAGGCAAACACCAGCTGACCAGTTTCACCAAGCCTAACACCTGCCACTCCTACTGAGTCCAGGTTAATCCATCAGCCTTGCAATCAAGCGTTAGGCAATAGCATGGCCATGCAAGCGCAGAGGTATCTCATGCACGGCTGGTCTTGGTACCAAGCTGCAGCTGCTAGGTGGCTTCATTGGCAGCTGACACGGGCGCACTTAGTGTGCAAAAGTGATGTTGGTGTGCAGAATGGATGTTTTCACTGGAAATCAAACGTCCTTTGCTCAGTGCTTGTCATGCAAAGATTGTTATGTCTTGCTCTGATAAATGGCAGAAATCATTCAGAGGTGTACCTGGCTGCTGATGGAAGTCATGGACCTCAATTTGAGGCAAGGCAGAGGCAGCTGAGTTGGCACACAGCACAAGGGCTTGGGACACAGGGTGTGTGCTCCTGACTGACAGGGCTGCTGCCTCTGCTAAGGCTGTCAGCTCCTCTGGCTGCCCTTCCTGTGTCAGCTGCTGCGCCCACTCTGTGTTGCCTGCGCTGCACAAATCAAGCTGAGAATGACGTCCGTTTCTGACACTTCAGTAACTTCACAGATATACAAAGTTTGTGGTCTTGCAGCCATATGTATTGTGGCTTGCCGTCAAACCGTACTGCTCTGTTTGCGAGGCCCAGGCATGTAGCATGGGGCAGGGAATATTGATGGCAGCTGTTACAGCAGTCATCTGGCAAGTGAGCTCACCAATCAGACACGGTGTCTCCACAAATGAGCCTCATCAGCTGGTACTGTGTTGTTTTGACCTCTTCATTCTCACTGTCAGGTACAAGGTACTATGCCATACCTAGGGAATTGTGAGACGGCAAGGGCTCAGAAGTGGTCTGATGCACAGGACGCATTGAGGAGCAGGCGAGGGCGCCTGTGGTCAAGGTGCCAGTCTTGTCAAAAGCGATGGTCCTGCACCTGACCAGTGCATCCAACACATTGCCACCTTGTATCAGTATTCCCCTGCAGCAACACGATCACGACTGAGCTTTGACTGGGTGCATGGAATGTTTATAGATACATAGTTGCATAGACAAATACATACATACACTGCATGCCAATGCATTCGAAATTGAGCATCAGACTGATATGGATCACAATGGAGTCAGCAAAGTCTTAGCATTAGAGACTGGTCTGAAGAATCAAGTCTCCAATCCAATAAGCAGTACGGTTTGTTTGTTGCTGGAAATGAAGCAGAAACCCAGCAATTGCAAATCTTCTGCACATGCACAGGGCAGCATCACAATGTTGCATACATCCAATGCATTGGCATGATATTGAAGGTGACCTGGAAGTGACAGCTCCAATGGCTGAGACATATGCTAAAGGAACCAGGACCAGGGCACATGGAGATGCTGTTGTCAGAAAGCCCATGGCTCTGTAGAAGGCCCCACGCTGGGTGGGTGACCCCAACATGGGCACCCCCAGCATTGGTAGCACCACCAAGATGACAAGTGTAGCTGCTATGATGGCTTTGGAGTAAACCTCACCAAAGGAGTCTATCCACCTTTTCATCTTTGGTCTGCTTGCCTGCACATAAAGGCACCACATCATCTTCTGCAGGAAGTCAGTTGGGACATGCGGCACATGGCATGTGTTGCTGGCAGCAAGCGCACATGCTGCTGCAGCTTTGTAGTACTCTTCAGGTGGGATTTGGTTGGCAGCCCACGCAGCAAACTGCATGGCTTGAACAAAACGAATTGGTGATATAAATCGGGCACAGAGTCTACTCTGTAACAGCTAAAGCTTACCTGCATTTTCCAAGGTGACTCAAGCAACACACACAAACACAGGGACCAGAAGCCAATCACGACGATGTTCAAAGAGCCGCTGCACACACACATATGTACTGAGTGTCTAACAGCTTGCCTGCGCTTGTTGGGTAAGGCGAGCAATGCGAGCAGGAGTTGAATCTTGGAAGCCTCGCAGTGATTTGACCACCAATAGGCCATCAAGGTTGAGGCTTCCTGCTGGCACCTCCATGCCCTCTGAAAGGCGCACTGGCAGAGCCTCCCCACTGATGTGAGACCAGCTGACCTGGGCTGTGCCATGTACCACCTGCCCATCCAAAGGAACCTGCCATGGCAGTGCATAAATGCGTCATGACACATACATTTGTAACAAGTCAGTATGCAAGCGTGTGGCACAGTACCTGCCAGGGGAGAGAAGATATAACGCAAAATGCAGGACCTCAGCAGGACAGCAAAGCATGTGGTGGTAGCAGATGCACTACATGAGCCGTCAAATCTCATGAGAAGCATGCAGTCGAAGATCACAAATGTGAGGCAAACAGCCTTAATGCGAGGTGCCACACAAACACCCATACCTTGGTGCTGCCAAGAGGGAACATTAATGCGCTGCTTAAGCGTGCAAGCACTTACTCACACTTTTGGTAGCTTCTGTCAAGCAAGCCGGGAGTGCAGGCTCACCTGTTCCCCAGGCCGTATGAGCATGTTGCTGCCAGCAGCAACGTCTCTAGCCTTTGCAGTTTGCAAGCGAGACATGTCTGGAGAACCCTCTGGATTGAGCTCTACGAGAACAGCATTCTCAGGAGTGGCATCAAAGAGGGCTTGTAAGTTGCCTTGTGCCTGGTCTGTCAACTTGTGCTCTAGCACATGTGATCCCTCAAATAGAACCATCAGCAGGGCACCCTGCATGACACTCTGCTGTCCCATCACGGACTTGGGAAACAGCTAGGTCACAGCTATGGTGAGTTGACTCACCTCCAAGGCTCCACCAATAGCAAGTGTGCCAAACACAGCTAGAGTCATCAGAACGTGAGTATCAATATGCCCAGCAGTTAGGTCGAAACACAGGTCAACCAGCTCTGGAATGCCGGCTAGCACATAGATGATGGCTGTAGATATTGAACTGATTTGTAGGCACAGGTTGGCCTGTGCAACCTGAGCTCCTCCCACCCAAGCTGTCAGCAGAGCAATAACCATGAGGCAGGCTATTGTTACGGCGTTCCATGCTTTGCCGCGAAGCTGCGAGGCTAGCTGCAACAGGCCAAATCTGCTGAAAACCCAGGACAGAACCTTGTGCACTGCGCTGTCAGTGATAGGTGCTTCATGGTCGTGATCGTCGTCGTGTGGACTGAAGGATGCATTGTCGAAGGCTAGTAGGCGCTCCTGTTGACTGGTTCCGATTGGTGGAACCGAAGATGCGTGACTTGGGTGCTGGTGGGTCAAGGAAGCTCGACAGATCTGCAGGCTTATGCCACGAGTTTTACGGGTGCCACGAGTGAGGGTTGGTGTGGAAGCTTGATAAACGCCATTCTGCAGCAGTCGCGGCTGATTGCAAAAATTGACTGTTGCATGTGAGAGCGGCATTCCGGCTGCGACGCGGCGTGGGTGAGCCACTAGGTCCTGTACCCACATCTGCATGTGGCAGGTATATATCAGGTGACGACCTTTATGGTGAGAAGACTGCGAGCGATGCAGTCGTCCTATCATGGCTCCGGGCTCCAGTGACTCAGATGTCGTCAGGACTAGGTCGCACGAAGCATAACAGCAGAGGTCGATATTTGGCTGACCACAGGAATAAAATCGTCTGTCATCCGTTCTTCATCAGTGAGTAACTGACAATGAGTAACTGACAGTGACTAATAGTTCGAGAAGGTAAATTCGACAAGCCAAATTTTAATCAGTTGCTTATGCCATTTTGCTCAGGTTCCTCACTAACAGCGCTGTCATCCGTCGCGTATTCATGTCCTGTCCTGTAAATACTTGCCTAATTGGGATGCATCAAAAAGCGTACGGCGGCTATCTGAGGGAAAAATCGACTGCCGCCTGTCGATATCGGCATTACCATCATTGCCAATAACACGCTGTCAGCTGGAAGCTCCAGAACCATACGCAGGTGTTTCTTGCTCTTGCAAGCGCTCCCAGTCCAATAGCTTCAATGCATGCTCATGAATGCCTTTGCTGCCTGCTGCTACCACCTCACCTGTTGCCCATCAACACCCTCTCACATTGATAACTTGAGAGAATCGAAACAGGAATAGGACTTATTCAAAACAAAATGCCATCATTTGTGAGATCTTATGCTACATGAGTCAACACTGGCTTGGTGAGCGCAACTAGCTGTGACTGTGAATGGTGTTGAGGCCAGAGTACTTGGCTCTATGTCTTGGTAGTGCCACACAGCAAGCAACAATGTGCAGACTGCGCTTGATGCCAGAGTATAGATCAGTCACCTGGTAAGCTGCCCATCAGGTGTCCATCTGGAGCACACCTCCAAATCAGAGAGTTGCCCTGTGGGACAGAACGGCGGTCTCGATTTCCTCCAACAAACATGTTTTCTTGGCCATGAGGCATGCATGCACGCGCGCCCACCCATGCTGTTCCCCCAACTAACCCCCCCCCCCCC
>JAABUW010006530.1_pt1 | contig 14533 bp, 11 predicted proteins | sample 5560081 | NCBI WGS metagenome assembly JAABUW01 (sample SAMN10711882, study PRJNA513363) | rock metagenome | isolation source: Antarctica rocks | place: Antarctica: Victoria Land, Knobhead sud
TAGCTGAACATCGCAGCAGTCTGACAATCGGCACCACGCATTCGTCCACGTCCCTCGGTTCAACTCAGGCCAGCTATTGAATCAAGTCAGGACCGGGATGGAAAGCCAAATTTCCGCAGCCTGTTAAAGGTGGCATTGTGTGCCTGCATGGCAGTGAGGGTGGCTGGGCCGGTTGGAACAACCTCTACTGCGCCCTGTTCGCGGCAAACGGCTTCGTCGGGCGTGGTTCAAAGCCGGGTTACACGTGGAGCGAGGTTGACGCTGCCCGGGCGAATGGCACCTTGGTTCTTTCAGGTGCGGTGCGAGTATGGATCGAGGTGTTGGCGCCGCAGCAGGGCTGTCCGGGAGTGACCGTAAGGACCTGGCCATTCAGGCGTTGGCGTGATCGGAGACGGTCAGCGATTTTGCCGCCCGTCACGGGGTCAGCCGCAAGTTCGTCTACCAGCAGACGCACAAGGCTCGCGCCGCACTGGACGACGCCTTCTCGTCGGCCACGCCGGACGACGGGGTGCTGTTCGAGGTGGCGGTCACCAAGGCTTGGCTGCGCCAGGCGATCGTCGGGCTGACGCTGATCTGCCGCAGCCCGTATCGCGGCGTCGTCGAGTTCCTGCGCGACCTGCTGGGCCTGCCGGTCAGCCTGGGCTGCGTCCACGACGTGCTCGAGGCGGCCACGCGGCAGGCGAGCGCGATCAACCACGACCAGGACCTGTCGCGCATTCGTGTGGGCCTGCACGACGAGATCTTCCAGGGCGCCACGCCCGTGCTGGCCGGTGTCGATGCCCAATCGACGTATTGCTATCTCCTGGCGGCGGAGCGCCACCGCGACGCCGACACCTGGGGCATGCATCTGCTCGACGGCACCACGCAGGGGCTCGGTCCTGACTATACGATCGCCGATGCGGGGCAAGGCTTGCGGGCCGGGCAGAAGGCCGCCTGGGGCGACACGCCGTGCCACGGCGACGTGTTCCACATCCAGCGCCGGTGCGAAGGTCTCGCCACCACGCTAGCGCGCCTCGCCAAGGGCGCCACCTCGCGGCGCCAGACGCTGCAGGCCACAGGATCGGCCGCGCCGGCCAGCGGGGTCCAGACGACGAGCTCGCCATCCCGCTGGCGCTTGCCCGGCAGGCCGAGACCCAGGCGCATGGGCTGGCCCGCGACATCCGAACGCTCACCCAGTGGCGGCGCCATGACGTTCTGGCCCTGGCCGGCCCGGCCCTGGCCACCCGGCGAGAGCTGTTCGACTTCATCGTCGAGGAGCTGGCGCGCCGCGAGCCCGGGGATGCCCGACGCATCCGCCCGGTGCGCGTTGCGCTGCAGAACCAGCGCGACACCTTGCTCGCTTTCGCCGGCGTGCTCGACGACAAGCTGGCCGACATCGCGCAAGCCCATGCCATCGCCGAGCCCCTCGTGCGTGACGCGTGCGTGCTGCACCGCTTGCCCAGCACCTTTGACCCGGGGAGGCGAGCCGCCTCCCGCAACGGACATCCTTCCAACCGAAATCCGGCCCTTACAGGCCGGCGGTTTTCGCACGCCTCGTATAACCCAAAAAGGGCAGATTCTGAACCACGCCTGCCGGCGCAAGCTCGCGGCCCTGTGCCGCTGGACAAAGCGCAAGCCGCTGCGTGACCTGGCCGGCATCGGCCGTCTTCAGCGACACGCAAGCGAGCTGCTGGGCTACCTCGAGCGCAACCAGGCGGCGCTGGTGCACTACGCTGCCCGGCGTCGGCGTGGTGAGCCGATCTCGGCCGCGTTCGTGGAAAGCGCGGTCAACGAGATCGTGGTCAAGCGCATGCACAAGAAGCAGCAGATGCGCTGGAACAGGGCCACCGTGCAGCCCTTCCTCGACGTGCGGACGGCGGTGCTGAACGACACGCTCGAGGACGCGTTCCGCCATCGCTGTCCGGGCTTCCGGCCCGCGAATGAGAACCAAGGGATGCCAGTAGCAGTCTGATCATCGCTTCCCCACGATTTATGAATGCTCTCGGCGGCATTGGTCACGGTGTCTGTGAGGAGCAGGATTTGCACCTGCGCCTACGAGAAACTGCCACCGTGGACGCGGCCAGGCTGCAAGCGCGCACAGGGCATGTACGGCGAGCGCGTCAGGCCGTGTCCACCGCCTCCGCGAAGCCCCGAAGGCGCGCGGCGACGACGTTGCCCACCGCGTCAACGGCCGCGCGGCGGGGGAAGGAAGCGCGCCAGGCGATGCGCACCGTCCGGCCCGCCCGCGCCGCGAGCGGCCGGAGCACGATCCCCGCGTCCTGCGCCGCCCCGGCCGCGAGCCCGGGGATCAGCGTCGTGCCATATCCGGCGGCGACCATGTTGAGCAGCGTCGGCAGGCTCGCGGCGCGCATCGCGCCGCCCCGCAACCCCGTTGGCGCCCCGCCCTGCCCGCAGGCCGCGAGCGCCTGGCCTCTTAAGCAGTGCCCGTCGGACAGCAGCAGGATGTCGCGCGCCAAATCCGCTTCCGCCACCGTTGCTCGCCCGGCGAGCGGGTGGTCGGGCGGCAGCGCGGCGAGGAACGGCTCGTCGAACAGCTTGCGGCTGGCGAGGTCCGGCGAGTCCGTCTCGGTGGCCAGGAGGACGGCGTCCAGCTCGTGCGCGCGCAGCCGCTCGAGCAGCGCGTCCGTCTGGTCCTCCCAAGGTTCGATCTCGAGCACGGGCAGCGCGTCGCGCAGCGGCCCGAAGACGAGCGGCAGCAGGTAGGGCGCGAGCGTCGGGATGATGCCGAGCCGGAAACGCCCGGACAGCGGGTCGCGCAGATCGCGCGCCGTGGCGAGGATCGCCTCCACCCCGGCCACGGCGGTGCGGGCGTGGCCGAGCAGCCGCTCGCAGGCGTCCGTCGGCGCGACTGTTTTGCCACCGCGCTCGAACAGCGCGATGCCGAGCTGCTCCTCGAGCTTGCGAATCTGCACGGAGAGCGTTGGCTGGCTGACGCCGCAGGCCTGCGCGGCACGGCCGAAATGCGCGTGCTCGGCCACTGCCAGCAGATAGCGGAGGTCGCGAATGTTCATCAGGCGGAACCGGCTGTTGTCATAGACGCAGACTATCGCACCTTTCGAGTTGATCGGCTTCCTTTTATGGAAGTGATGCCGCTACACTCAAGGAGAGCCGTAAGCGCGACCTCGCGCGCGGACCGCGTCGATCGACGCAGCCAGAAGTGGGAGAGAAAGATGGACGGAGACAGCGTCGGCCAGTGCCCTATGAAGGGCGTGGCTCCCAACAATTCGACGGCTTGGCCCAGGTCCAACCAGGATTGGTGGCCGAACCAGCTCAACCTCAAGATCCTACACCAGCACTCGACCAAGTCCGACCCGATGAGAGAGGGCTTCGATTACGCCAAGGAGTTCAAGACGCTTGACCTGGCGGCGGTGAAGCAGGACCTGTTCGCGCTGATGACCACGTCGCAGGACTGGTGGCCGGCCGATTACGGGCATTACGGGCCGCTGTTCATCCGCATGGCGTGGCACAGCGCGGGCACCTACCGCATCGGCGATGGCCGCGGCGGTGCGGGTTCCGGGACACAGCGCTTCGCGCCGCTGAACTCTTGGCCCGACAACGCGAACCTCGATAAGGCGCGGCTGCTGCTGTGGCCGATCAAGCAGAAGTATGGCCGCAAGATCTCCTGGGCCGACCTGATGGTGCTCGCCGGCAACTGCGCGCTGGAGTCCATGGGGTTGAAGACGTTCGGCTTCGCCGGCGGCCGCCAGGACGTGTGGGAGCCGGAGGAGGACATCAACTGGGGTCCTGAGGATACCTGGCTCGGCGACGGGCGCTATAGCGGCGACCGGGAGCTCGCCGACCATCTCGGCGCCGTCCAGATGGGACTGATCTACGTCAATCCGGAGGGGCCGAACGGCAAACCCGATCCAGCCGCCTCGGCCCGCGACATCCGCGAAACGTTCGCGCGCATGGCGATGAATGACGAGGAAACGGTGGCGCTGGTTGCTGGCGGCCACACATTCGGCAAGTGCCACGGCGCGGCCAGCGCCGGCGAGCATGTCGGGCCGGAGCCGGAGGCCGCCCCCATCGAGCAGATGGGCCTGGGCTGGAAGAACAATTTCGGCACCGGCAAGGGCGCCGACACGATTTCCAGCGGCATCGAGGGCGCCTGGACCGCCGAACCCACCAAGTGGGACAACGGCTACTTCGACAACCTCTTCAACTACGAATGGGACCTGCAGAAAGGCCCCGGCGGCGCCTGGCAGTGGCTCCCCAAGAACGGGGCAGCCGCCGACCAGGTGCCCGACGCGCACGACCTGTCCAAGCGCCACGCGCCCATGATGTGCACGACGGACATTGCGATGATCGCCGACCCGGCCTACCTCGCGATCTCCAAGCGCTTCCACGAGAACCTGGACGAGTTCTCCGACGCTTTCGCCCGCGCATGGTTCAAGCTGACGCATCGCGACATGGGGCCGCTCGCCCGCTACCTCGGCCCGGAAGTGCCGTCGGAGGTGCTGCTGTGGCAGGACCCCGTTCCCGCCGTGGACCACCCGCTCATTGACGGGCAGGACGTGGCGGCGCTCAAGGCACGGGTGCTGGGGTCGGGGCTGTCCGTTTCGCAACTGGTCTCGACCGCCTGGAAGTCGGCGTCCACGTTCCGCGGCACCGATAAGCGGGGCGGTGCCAACGGCGCGCGCATCCGCCTCGCGCCGCAGAAGGACTGGGCGGCGAACGAGCCGGCCGAGCTGGCGAGGGTGCTGCAGACGCTGGAGGGTGTCCGGGCCGAGTTCAACGCGGCGCAGTCCGGCGGTAAGAAGGTCTCGCTCGCCGACCTGATCGTGCTCGGGGGCTGCGCGGCCGTCGAGAAGGCCGCCAAGGATGCCGGGCACGCCGTGGAGGTCCCGTTCACGCCTGGCCGCACTGATGCGTCTCAGGAGCAGACCGACGCGCACTCCTTCGCCGTGCTGGAACCGACGGCGGACGGGTTCCGCAACTATCTCGGCGACGGGCGCGGGCGGCGTGCGGAGGTGCACCTGATGGACCGAGCGCATCTTCTGACGCTGAGTGCGCCTGAGATGACGGTTCTATTCGGCGGCCTGCGCGTGCTGGACGCCAACCACGGAGGCTCCGAGCTCGGTGTCTTCACCAAGCGCCCGGGGACGCTGATCAACGACTTCTTCGTCAACCTGCTCGATATGACCACGACGTGGAAGGCGGTGTCCGAGTCCGAGGACCGGTTCGAGGGGCGCGACCGCCGGACGGGCGAACTGAAGTGGACCGGCAGCCGGGTCGACCTGGTCTTCGGGTCGAACTCGCTGCTGCGGGCCGTCGCGGAAGTGTTCGGGTGCACCGACTCCGAGGAGGCGTTCGTGCACGACTTCGTGGTCGTGTGGACCAAGGTGATGAACCTGGACCGGTTCGACCTGGCCTGATCCGGGCGGGTCTCCGTTTGGGGACTTCGACGGCGTGGGGCGGCGTTTCAGGAGTGAGACGCCGCCGTTGCTTTGCGCCCCAGCCTCCTCGCGTTCTCCCGGGGCGGGGGTTGGTCGAAAGCAGAACGGCAGCTTTCCGCACCCGCCAGAACACAGCCGACGTTAAGCCTCGGTGCGTCGGGACGGCGTAAATCGGCGGAGCGTGATCTGAGGCGATTACCGCCGCTGGCGATGCGCGCGGCTACCGACGCGAAGGGCAAGCGACACAGCCGGTCGTGTTTTGCCCCACTGAGATCGTGGTTCGTTCTATCCTCGACTCACTCATGTAACCTCACGGAAACTCATCCATGCTGATCGCCAGCGGTCGAACGCTGTTAACCTTACTGTTCCTAGGGTTTGTCGGAACGACGACTGCCTGACCGCCCTGACCGATCGCACGGCGCTGACCACATCACTTCAGAAGATCGCCGACGATTATCTCGCGGCGAATGTTCCCGATCGATAGCACCACGAAGTCGATGAGGTCGACAGTGATCCTGCAGCTACACGCCAACCCTCACGTCATGGCTCAACCAGATCGAGATCTGGTTTTCGATCCTCAACGGAAAGTCGCTGGACGGTGCATCTTTCCGCAGCGTCGACGAACTCAAAGCTCACATCGACAGCTACAACGAGGACGCCCGCCCGTTCCACTGGACCAAAAGCAAAGTCCACCAAAGACGGCTCAAACCCTGCTTCGCCGTTCAATGATTCTGGGTCCTAGCTCGACCCGCCATTGCTCTCGAACTCACGCGCTTGGTGCCAGTGCTCATCGGCTCGGTTGTCCGGGTAGCCTTCGTGCTGCCATAGAAAATAGGCGCGTTCGCGCATGCGCTGTTCGATCCGGTCCCATTTCTGAAGCCTCATTTCCAAAACGTCACTGTACGGCGTGAGCTGTCCGCCCCGGCTCACATGCTGCCTAGCGTGCAGCCCTGCAGTCTCAGTCTCGGGCACAAGCTGCATGACAACGGCAAGCCTCAGTGCCTCCCGTTCGGGATCTACAGCGTTTGGAGTGCCATCCTGGTCCTCCAGGACGATTGGGAAAACGTGCAGGACCGTGTCCCTGGCGTTCAACACATCAACCAAACAATCCTTCATGCCGCATCCCTTATAGCTGCTCTCTCATGCGGAAACCTACACGAGGTGACACCTACAAACTCGGTGGGAATTGTTGCCAAAGCTAAAAATCTGTTGGCGAGTGCGCGATGGCGCTGCAGAGCAGTCTTAGGTCCAGTTGCTTTGTACCCGGGCCGTCCTGGCTCACACCAAAAAACGAGGCCGTTCCGTGTCGAGCTACATAGCCCCCGAGTTTATATGCAATCGCTACCGCTTTGCCGCTGGATCATACGGACAAGACAACGGTATCCTGCCAACGTCAGGATCTGGAGCATGTGATGGTAAGCCAAATACGGCAGCGACTACCCTAGCCGGCGAGATTGCTACGACACCGCCCGATGAAATGCTCGTATGGGAACACCGGCAGGGGCGCACATCAGGGTTATCGCATACGATTATCCAGGGCAAGACGGGTGCTCGACGATCTCACGCTGACGGTTGAGGATGCCGGGCCGTGTCGCGAGACGTGCCTCCATGCGGTCCAGCACGGCCTCGCCGGCCCAGCATGTCACGGTCCGATGCGTGTTGCCCGCGCATTGCGGCCGGATGGCGCAATCCCGGCAAGCCGCACGATTGCTGTAATGCCGTCGATCCACGCCGTTCGTCATCGACGTGCTGGCCGACCTGTTCATCGCGCGCGGCACGCCTGGCTACATCCGCTCGGACAACGGACCGGAGTTCGTGGCCACGGCCGCGAAAGGCTGGATCAACGGCGTTGGTGCTAATACAGCCTTTATCGAGCCGGGCACCCTCCGCTGGCATTCCACTCGCTATGCGAGCGGAACCTTTACCAGCTCCGCCCGTGGGAGAACGGCTACGTGGGAAGCTTCAACGGCAAGCTACTGAACGCCGAGGTGTTCAATACCCTCCTGGAGGCGCAGGTGCTGATTGAGCAATGGCGTGTGCACTACAACACCATACGCCCACACTCGTCATTGGGCTACCGGCCGCCTGCGCCGGAAGTAATTGTGTTGAGAGTGGCCATGCTGCCCGGTAATCCAGGTCCAACCGGCTCAAATCAGCCGCCTGTTGCCATGCTGCACTAACATTTTGCATGGACCACTCAATGGGGGCTGGATAGCCTTTCGTGCCACGTCGCCCGCTAACCTTCCGCCATTTCTCATCAGCCAGCGCCGCCTCTGCAGAGACCGGCGTCCATGATGCGGCGTCGTGAAGCTTCGGTGCTGGCTGGGTCCATTGTTTGATCCCGATTATGTTGTCTCGACGTCTTTTATCGCGATATGGATCGCAGGGCGCGGGCGCTAGAGTGTCCATCAGAATGATCATCGCGATAATATTCTGAGTGCATGAGATGCTGCCATCAGACAAACCAGAGGACCGCTGTCGTGCGTGTGCCGCTGAGCAGCCAGATCTGCTTCGCCCTTTACGCCACCAGCATGGCCATCACGCGCACTTACAAGCCGATGCTGGACGCGATGGGCATCACCTATCCGCAGTACCTGGTGCTGAGCGTGTTGGGCGAGGAAGACGGCGCGACTGTAGGTGGTATCGCCGACAGGCTGGCGTTGGAGTCGAGTACGGTGACCCCGCCGGTGCAGCGGCTCGAGCAAGCGGGCCTCGTCAAGCGCCAGCGCAGCACGGTCGATGAACGGCAGGTCCAGGTATGGCTGACTGCCGCTGGTCGCGCGCGCCTGATCGACGCTGATTGCCTCGGGGAGACCCTGATCGAGAAGTCAGGAATGACACCCGAGGCCGTTGAGGACTTGAGCAAGCAGACCCAGGCGCTCCGAAATGCGCTCGCGAGTCATCGTTGAACCGACGCAGGCCCCACCCAAGAACGTCTTTCTGGCCCGTGGAATCGGGATTTGCTCCTGAACCATGCGACTCACGGCCAGTGACGGCAATCACTTGCTGTTGGTTCACGCGCGATATGAAGCAGGGGTCGCATGAACCTGGGGCCGATGTCGCATGATCGAAACGCCAGTCTCATCAACCAGGAAATCCTAAATCTCTGATCGGCTTTTGTTTCGAAGCTCATCAGTCGGGAACTGCGACAGCCACCTTGCACAGCTTCGCGGCTAGCAGGCCTATTTGGAGGAAAGCCGGTTTCGGATAAGAGGGAAATTGGAAGGCGCGGCACCGCCACGCCTCCCTTGCCGAGTTACTTGTCCGACCGTTTCTGGTTCACGCCGGTCTCAGCGAGTTCCAGCATGAACGTGTCGTAGGGCGTGAAGTGCACGCGGTTGCTGACCGCGAACAGCGTCGCAGGCGAGTAGAGGAACAGAACGTTCGCCTGGTCATGAACGTAGGCCTCGATCTCGCGCACGATCTTCTCCTGCGCCTTCTCGTCGGTGGTCTTGGTCAGCTCAGTATACATCGCGTCGAACTTCGGATCCTCCGGCATCGTCCGGAACGCCCCGTCCTTGCCGAAGAATTCGCGATGCATCACCCCGACCGGGTAGGCCGACGTCCAGTCGAACGCGAAGGTGAGCTTGATGTCCCACCCATCTTCCGGCTTCGCACCATAGTCCGGCGTGACCTTCAGCCCGACCATGGCGAGGTTCTTGGCGATCCCTTCCACAATCGGCTTCATGCCCTCATCGGCTGCAATGACGATGGTTCCGCCTGATATCTTCGCGCCTTCGATCACCGCTTTCGCCTTGCCCTGGTCATAGGCATAAGGCTTCAGCTCCGGGTTGGCGCCGAAGCGGCCCGGTTGGATGAAGGCTGGGATCACCTGGCCGTAGCCGCCGCCCGCGTCGGCCAGAAGCGCCGTGCGGTCGATCGCCATGTTCATCGCGCGACGAAGCGCAATGTTGGTCCAAGGCGAGTTCGCTTTGTTCTCGTTGAAGATGCCGACGATGTCGGTCTTGGAACCGTGCACCATCAGCTTGGCATGGTCGCCACCCTTGAAGGCGTGCGCTTCGACCGGCGAAAGCTGGGTCACGATATCGACCTTGCCGTCGCCCGACTCCACGGAATGAATCGCATCCCGCTTGGAGATGATGTTGTCGAACACGATGCGGGACGTCGGCTTGCGCGCCGGGTTCCAGTAGTCCGGATTAGGCTCCAGCACGACTTCAGGCGAACGCTTGTCGAGTTGTGACACCCCAGAGGTAAGAACGAATGGACCAGTCCCCCACGGACCAGCGGCATCGATCACTCACCAATGGCCCGTCGCGGACCCTGTCTTCTCATCCACGAAGCCGAGCTTGGCCCAGAACGCGTCCGACGGCTCGTGCATGCCGCGTAGCTTCATCAGTGCGGCCGAATCGCCCCCGGGGAACGTCATGCGGACCATGTGGGCGTTCACGACCTCAAGCTTGGCATCGGGCGAGAAGTTGAGGAAGGCGCCGGGCGGGTGCGGGTTCTTCGTGTCCTGCACCTTGTCGAACGCGGTCTTCATGTTCGCCGCCGTGTAGGGCGTGCCGTCCTGGTACTTGACCCCTTCGCGGAGCGTGAGCTCAAGCGTGGTCGGGCTCGTCCACTTCCAGCCAGTGGCAAGCGTGGGCTGGCCGATGCCGTGCTCGTCCACGCGGAGCGGCTCTTCCATCGTATTCCAGGTGATTGACAGCCAGTTCACCGGGGACGGGTCCACGACCGTCACCGTGTTCTCCGGACCATAGGCGGCCATGCCGGAGCCGGGCAGGGCCATTAGCGCCAAGACGGCGACGGATGCATACCGCACCCCTCGCCGCTTTCGCGGTCCTGGCTTGGGCCAATCGGGTATCATGTGGTTTCCTCCCTTGTCGTCGTTGTCGCCGTGGCTCTGCCACGCATCGGGTGGTCAGCCGACCAGCGGCCTGATCACCGATTCCAGTTTGCCGTCGGGCGTGTCGCCCTTGACCGTCTCGACGATCTGCCCGGCCTTGTCGATCACGACGGTGAACGGTATCGCGCCCAAGTCATTGCCAAGATCCCGCCCAAGCTGCACTGCCTCCCGCCCGCCATACACGACTGGGTAGTCGATGGCGTATTTCTGCGCGAAACCACGGGTCTTGTCGGCATTGTCGAGCGCGATGCCGATGACGATCAAGTCGCGGCCCTTGAACGTGTCGTAAAGCTTCACAAGCTTCGGCGTTTCGATGTGGCAAGGGACGCACCAGGTCGCGAAGAAATAGATGACGGTCGTCTTGCCCCGCCATTGCGCGAGCGGTTGCATCGTGTCCGTGAGATCCTTGAAACTCGAGAGCCAAATGGCGTCCGACGGCTTCGCACCTTCAGCCCGGGCTGGCCGGAACCCCGCGAGCCAAGCCGCCGCGGCGGTTGAGGCTCCGATCACATGACGTCGGTTGATCCGGTAATCGTCCATCTTCGTTTTCGTTTCTTCCCATGGCGCTTTGCACGCCTCATACCATACTCATAGCAATTGATCTTGCGCGCAACCGGGAAGCTTGCGACATGAAGTTACGCTTGAGTTGGAGGCGATTGCTCGCCGGAATGCCAAAGGCGTGTCCGAACCCAGGGTGCTTCGATGAAAACCGTTCTGCTCGTCTTCTGCATGCTAGGCCTCGCGGCACCGGCCTACGCGCTGGAGAGCCCGGCCGTCAGCAGCGCACGCGCCACCGTGACCCTGGTCACCGACACCGATCAAGCAGCACCGGGCATGCCGTTCCATGCCGCCCTTCGGCTGCGCCTGGCGCCGGGCTGGCACACCTATTGGCAGAACCCTGGCGATGCGGGGGTGGCGCCCGAGCTGGCGTTCACGGCCGAGCCTGGGCTTACGACCGGGCCGATCCTGTGGCCTGCGCCGGAGAAGGCCGCGGAAGGGCCGCTCACGACCTTTGCCTATACTGGCGACGTCATGCTGCCGCTCACGGCCACGTCCGCCTCGGGCGCCGCCACACTGCGGGCGCATGCGACGTGGCTCGTGTGCGAGAAGGTCTGCGTGCCAGAGGAGGGCGACTTCGCACTCGACCTGCCGGCGGGCGCGCCTAGCCCGTCCGAGCAGGCACCGCTGTTCGCCGCTGCCGCCGCCCGCACGCCCATTGTCTCCCCCTATGCCGCGCAGATCGCGCCCGATGGCACATTGAGCCTTGCAGCCGACCGGGCGCTGACCGCGTCGGTGCGCAGCGCGGAGTTCTTCCCGCTCGGCCAGACGATTGATCCCGGCGCGCCGCAGACGCTGTCGATGCAGGACGGTACTCTCCGGATCACGTTGAAGCCCGTCTCGCCGCTCGATCCCAATGCCGGGCTGACTGGGCTTTTGGTGCTGCATGACGCGGGCGGGACGGCGAGTTATCTTCAAGTCGCGGCGACGCCCGACGTGACCCTGGTGGCGTCCGAGCCGGACAGCGGCGCCCCGCAGACCATTCCGCAGATGCTGCTGCTGGCGCTGGCGGGCGGGTTGATCCTGAACCTCATGCCGTGCGTGTTCCCGATCCTGGCGATGAAGGCCATGGCGATCGCGCGAATGTCCGGTCATGACAGCGCGTCCGTGCGCGCGCATGCGCTATCCTATACGGCGGGCGTAGTGCTGGCATTCATGACGCTGGGCGGCGCGCTGTTGCTGCTGCGGCTCGCGGGTCAGGCGGCCGGGTGGGGGTTCCAGTTCCAGTCGCCCATCTTCGTCGTGCTGACGGCGTGGCTGCTGTTTGGCGTGGGGCTCAATCTCTCGGGAGTGTTCGCGGTGGGCGGCAGGATGTCCGGGGCGGGCCAGTCGCTTGCCGGGCGCGGCGGCCACGTGGGCAGCTTCTTCACCGGCCTGCTTGCGGTCGTGGTGGCGACACCCTGCACCGCGCCGTTCATGGGGGCGGCGATCGCAGGCGCCATGGTGGCGCCGCCGGCAGTAATGCTGCTCGTGTTCGCGGCCATGGGCGTGGGCCTCGCTGCACCCTACGCGCTGCTCGCCATCGCTCCCGGCATGGCACAGATACTGCCGCGTCCGGGGGCGTGGATGGACTTGTTCAAGGAGCTGCTCGCTTTTCCGATGTATGCAGCCGTGGTGTGGCTCGTGTGGGTCCTGAGCCAGGAGGCCGGGTCGGACGGGGTACTGGCGGCGGTGGGCGGGCTGGCGCTGCTGGGCTTCGCCGCCTGGGCACTGGGCCGGGCGCAGCGGAGCGCCGGATTCGGACGAAGGCTCGGCCAGGGGGCGGCGCTTGCGGGCGTGGCGGCCGCCGCTCTTCTGCTGCCGACTCTCTCGGCCGCGCCGGCCGGCGCGGCCCATGCCGCGAGTGAAGGAACGGAGCCGTTCACTGCCGTGCGCCTGGCGCAATTGCGCGCCGAGGGCCGGCCGGTGTTTGTGAACATGACCGCCGCTTGGTGCGTGTCCTGCCTCGTGAACGAGCGGGTGGCGCTCGGCACCGCGGCGGTGCGGGCCGCGTTCCAGTCGCACGACATCGTCTATCTAAAGGGTGACTGGACGCAGCAGGACGCGGCCATCTCGGTCTTCCTGCGCGAGCATGGGCGTGATGGCGTGCCGCTCTACGTGCTTTACCTTCCTGGCCGGGCACCGCGGGTGTTGCCGCAGGTGTTGACGCCAGGCCTCGTGCTCGCCCAACTGGACGACGCCCGCACCTAGCATTACAGTTGCGCACTTCGTTTCATATGTGAGCGCTGCGCGGCGGCCTGGTGCGCGCGTTGCCAGAGTGACCAGGCAATGACGTGGGCCGGCCGGATGCGTGTTTGCGCAAGGCGGATGGCGACGCGGCGAATTTCCTGCAGCGACCAGCGGATAAGGTTTGGCGCGCATAAGTCGGGCGGGGCGCAGTTTGCGAGGGAGCCGGCGCGCGCGAATCGCTCCGCGACTCCGCTGGGTTCGCGTGGTGGCGAATGGTTGCCAGCATGACAAACGCCAGCATACCAGGCTGACATGGCGGTGCCAGCCGTGCCAGGACCGGCTTTCGTGGTGGTCGAGGCCGAACTCGGTCTTGGCGGTCTCGAAGCTGTCCTCGATGGTCCAGCGCTGCCCTTCGACCGCCACAAGGGTGCCGATGCCCGTGCTGGCTCTGTCAGCTTCGCTGACATCGCTCCGGGCGATCGCTTCGCAATGGCACCAGGTGGCGAAGAACGCGCACGCGCCGTCGGCGATGCTGCGCCGGACCAGCAGGCCGCGCGTCCACAGGCCATGGCTGCCGGGATAGCCTTGAGCCTGGGCGTCGAGGTCGGCCAACTCCACATACGCCCGGTCGTAGACGCGCGGCCCCTTGGTGCCCGTGCCTGCCGAAAGCCGCTGCCAATCGGAGGGCGCCAGCGCGGCCGCGACGTCTTCGGCTGTGCCGACGGCGTGGTTTAAAGCCAGGTCACACGGAAAGCTGGGTTGGCGCTGCCGGGGCGGATGATGGCACCCTGACGTTTTCAAGTGCGGTGCGAGTATGGATCGAGCTGTTGGCGCCGCAGCAGGGCTGCCCGGGAGTGACCGTAAGGACCTAGCCATTCAGGCGCTGGCGTGATCGGAGACGGTCAGCGATTTTGCCGCCCGTCACGGGGTCAGCCGCAAGTTCGTCTATGGGCAGACGCACAAGGCTCGCGCCGCACTGGACGACGCCTTCTCGTCGGCCACGCCGGACGACGAGGTGCTGTTCGAGGTGGCGGTGACCAAGGCTTGGCTGCGCCAGGTGATCGTCGGGCTGACGTTGATCTGCCGCAGCCCGTATCGCGGCGTCGTCGAGTTCCTGCGCGACCTGCTGGGCCTGCCGGTCAGCCTGGGCTGCGTCCACGACGTGCTCGAGGCGGCCACGCGGCAGGCGAGCGCGATCAACCACGACCAGGACCTGTCGCGCATTCGCGTGGGCCTGCACGACGAGATCTTCCAGGGCGCAGAACCCGTGCTGGCCGGTGTCGATGCCCAGTCGACGTATTGCTATCTCCTGGCGGCGGAGCGCCACCGTGACGCCGGCACCTGGGGCATGCATCTGCTCGACGCCGCCCAGCAGGAACTGCAGCCCGACGACACGATCGCCGATGCGGGGCAAGGCTTGCGCGCCGGGCAGAAGGCCGCCTGGGGCGACACGCCGTGCCACGGCGACGTGTTCCACATCCAGCGCCGGTGCGAAGGTCTCGCCACCACGCTAGCGCGCCTCGCCAAGGGCGCCACCTCGCGG
>JAABUW010006531.1_pt1 | contig 14530 bp, 20 predicted proteins | sample 5560081 | NCBI WGS metagenome assembly JAABUW01 (sample SAMN10711882, study PRJNA513363) | rock metagenome | isolation source: Antarctica rocks | place: Antarctica: Victoria Land, Knobhead sud
CACGCTCAATTCAAACTTGCAAGCTCTCAAAAGTCACCTGCAGCTGCTGTGAAAACAAGTCATCAGAGACCACGCTTCAGCGCTTTCTGCTACAATTGCACCTGCTCAATGAAGTAAAGCAAGCAGGAACCAAACAGCTGCTCTGACCTACTTATGACAAGGGATTTTGATGCAATGATCGCGAATATAGCAGCAACATCAATCAATGCAATCTCAACTTCTGGAAAACCTTCAACCTGAACCTAAAGGCCAGCAATGTAAATACCACAAATATCATTAGTGCTAGTCCCAGATTCCAGACCCTGTTCGCCATGGCCAGGCCATGACAAGCATTTGCCATGCTGCCAGGGTTGTGATTGATTTGCCACAGGGTATTGTTTGGCCCTGTCCATGGGAAGAAGACATGTGCAACTTTGCCATATTGCAATGGCTTTGGCCATGTGTACGCCAACAGACTTTGATCCCATACCCTGGTCCCATTTTTATTGCAGAAGGAGTGCCAAGATGTGGGCACAGGCTCAACAACATGAGTACCCCTCAAATCCAACATTACCAGGGACCGGAGAGATCCCCAAGAGCTAGGCAAGGATCCTCCAATCATGGTTCTGGCTAGACGCACTGATTTCAGCCGTGCAAGACCAGACCAAGCTTTGGGCAGACTCCCTGAGATGCCAGTATCACTAAGGGACAACACCTGAAGGTGCTTCATAGCAGCCCAACTTGGCGGGAGAGGTCCATCCACAGAAGTACGCCAAAGGTCAAGGGTCTCTAGCTTGACCATCCTGGACCAAGACGGCGGCAAAATCCCAGAAATGCCGCTTTTGAGGTCACTTTCATAATTTAGGGACAGGTCTAGCAGCTTCAGCTGCTCCATGGCTTCCCATTCTGGCGGGAGACTCCCACTCAGCTTGGGGTTGTCCCCAAGCAGGAGCTGAGTCATGTTGATCATTCCCGCCCAACTTGCAGGCAGCGTTCCCTCCAAATCCAGGCCGTTCAACGTCAGCTCCCGCAGACCCTCAAACTGATCCCAGGCAGCAGGTAGGGTGGGGCTACTAAGCACTGCATTGCTGATATGCAATGCCCTTAGCGTCTGATTCAGCTTCATAAATGCAGTCCCGCTGGGCAAGCTGTCAATGATGAGATCATCATGGGGGTATAACCCTACAGGCCATTTGGTGGCAGAACCTGGCAACTCTGCCTCATGCCACGAGGGTTTCCCTGCTGAGCCATCTGCTGAGTCAGCGAGCAGCAACTGACGCTTGACTGATGCAATACTGGCTTGCTGTGATTGATTGGCAGAGTGTTGTGTGATGATGTGTTGTAGCTCTGGATACAGTGACTTGAGATCCTCTTTGAATATCAGGTCAATTTCGGAGACTCGGCCAGTCTTCTGGTCGCAAGCAACCTGCAAAAACACACCTTTAACACCATTTCATGATGAAACATGTCTAAAATCTTGCAGGGTTTCGGGCACACACCAGGATGTCTTGATCATCAGTGACACATGCGAACGATCATGTTTACAGATGACTGACCGCATGACAAGGTTGTACCTAATCATGATTCAAACTGTATACAAAGAAGTATGGTTCAGACATGAATTGTGCCGCATGAGCAAGAGTATGGAGCAAAGGGGTCATTGCTGATTGAGCTGAGCAACTGGCGGATAGATTTTGTACCTTGGCAAAGTTGCACGGATTGCCATTGTCCACCCATGTGTCAAAGACTGAGTTAGCTCTGTGATGGATGAGTTGCTTCAGTTCTAACAGGGCCGCCAGATCAACTGCCCTGCCCTCTTTGAGCTTCTGTGCTTGCTCTACTGGATTGACATAGGCTGTTATCAACTTGGACTTGCTTTTCTTTTTGCTGCTGCTTCCAAACAGCCATCCTGCATGGTGATTTCTCCCTTTTAGACATGATGCACTTATTGCTTGTTGGCACATCAGCTGCTGCATGACTCAGAACCATCCAGACACAGTGACACTCTTGTTGATGCCTGCACAGTCCAATTGTGCAGCTGCATGCATAAGACACAGCTGTGCACTTGGGGCACACCAGGCTTGACATAAGCTGCAGTGCTGTCATATGAAGGTTTGGGCAAACATGCACCATCATGCAGCTCATTGCATAGCATGCCCTACACTGCTCTTGACTTGCAAGTGCAGCGTCTGCCAGCTAACACACCTGCTTTCTGCCGTGAAGACAGCAACTGTCTATGCTGTATGTGTAAAGTGCCATCAAGAGAGCTACTACCCTGCACATGCAGCAGACATAAATGAGAAATTCATGCAGAACGTAATGCTTAGAGCAGCGATGGCAAGTGCCTCTCGAGATCCTCAGGGTATGCAAATCTGCACCTCATCTGCTCGGATAAACGCCGGACTTGCCAACAGAAGCAGTGCTATCGCTGCGGTCCAGATTGAAATGACGCACGTCATAGACACATCCACGGTTTGACAGCAGTAAGCGTGCTCTCAGGTGCACCCCGCTGCGACTGCTTTATAAGTTACGCAGTTGAGCAGTCTGTCACTGCAGCCGCACGTTTTCCCCGGGGCGCATACGCTTTGCAGTTCCAAGCACACCGCTTCGCAATCGGTCGTACTATATGTGCTTTGGAGGCGCAGCTCTTGCGGTGACAGCGAACTGCTCAGGTGAAGCAGCTGCACTGACGGTACGTTCGCGAAGATGCGCGGGGTCTGATGACTACTCTCAGGCTGAGCGCAGCGAGCTCGGCTACTGTAATCTCGCGTGAACGTCTTGTATGCGGATGCACAACGCTGTTGATCGGGCACGAATGCTGAGTTGCAAAGCTTAACAAGCACCGCTGCCACATCTTGCAAAGAGGAAGAGGAGCAGTCAGCGCCACACAAAATGCGTTGCATGCTGTCCACTGTGCCTTTGACCCTTTAGCCCAGCCATGTTTCCTACCTCAAACACGCCAATTGAGACTTGTGATGCTACTTCTCACGACGTGTACTTTGCAATGCACCCTTGGGTAGTCTGCTGCTTTCACAATGAATCTGCAAAATCGTTGCAGTTGTGCACAGCTGTACAGGTGCATCATCTCAAGCACAGCTGTCAGGTGCATCATCTCAAGCACAGCTGTCAGGTGCATCATCTCAAGCAAGATGACATGCCTTGTGCATACAGACATGGTCAGACTGCATGACGCGTGTAAAAGCAGTTAGGGTTTTGTTGCAAGCGACTGTGCTTGCTGACCCGCTCAGACCTCTCACTACTACTTCTCGCTGTGTCATCAGCAGCTTTTGTGACACGAGTCTCCATGATCATGGGCCCATTTGGTGATATGAAGCAATCAGCACGCCTGCTGGCAGTCACAATGCATGTAAAACCTTGCTCGCATTCACAATCAATTCAGGGTGGTGGTACCTTCTTCAACAATGCTGAAAGTTGCGTTTGCTTGCCCTTTCCAGCGGCGGAAAGCTTACTACGTTTGCTGTTAGTCTTAGTCGCAGGTGCAGGCCGCTTGGCAGCAGTTCTTGACGACAAAGCATTTCTTTCAAGCCACAAATCATGCATGATCTGTTTTTGCTCAGCAAGATCTACATCGCTCAAAGAATTGCCTGGTGCAGCGTGTGCATCACCGCTGCATTGCTCATCTGAACAGTTTGGAACATGCAAGAAATTCTGGCCATCCTTGATGCTGCTGGACGCTTGCGCTGCTACATCTGATCTTTCCCCACATTCAGAAAGACCTGCAGTGTCTGTGGAGGGCTGGCAGCTGGTATCCTCCTTCAACCTACTGGCAGCTGGGCTGGGGGCAGCAGTCACATTAGTCGCACCTGCATGATGCCTTCCCAACAGCAGTTCCTCATCTTGATTGCTGACTGCATTCGCTACGTCAGATACAGCACTGTCATCACGAGTGTCCTCTTGTGGAAATGCTGCGCTTGGGGAAGCAGCATTGACAGCTGTTGCAGCTGTTGTGGCACTGCTGGTAGTGCTCGCCTTTGCTGCTTTGAACATGGATGCAACAGCAGCTTGCCTTGACTTGAGACCACTTGTGCTCTTTGACACTATGAGCGGGGCAGGCTGGCTAGACAAGCTAACCTCACCCTTGGCGGTGTTGGTGCCTGCAGTAACACCACCTGTAGTATGTGCATGGTCTTTTGTCTGTATGTCTTATGCACTTTTGGCCTGCCCTTGGGACACCCAATGGAACCTTTCACACATTTGCAGACTTTCAGAGACCCTGATTTGTTCTCCCACATGTGTTGTGAACCCTGAACATCAAAAACCTCGACCCTCAACGACTAGCAAGACTGACCGACAACTGCTAATTATGACGCCCTCAGTTTCCTGATGGCAGGCATGGCCCTCATGACAGCTGATTTCCTTGATGCTATGGGCACTCACAGACAGCAGGTTTATGGCTCTTGACAATTGCCACCTTGTAATCTGCCTGGTCAGCCAAATCTCCATCTTGCACACAAGAAGCTGTCATGCTAGCAGCGTGACACACTGCGTCTGTATGGCAAAGCCGGCCCCTAAACACCTGAATTTGCAAGCCTTGCAATGATGGCAATGAGGACAATTTTGCATCAAGTGGGCTTGCCTGATCCAGCACCAAAGAACTTAGTGATAGACCCTTGGCCCTCGCTCAGGGGCCCATCCTCAAAGTCCGAGGCAGCAACTGCGAGGCGAGTGCAGGGCAGGGCATCAGGGCACTTCTGAAACAGCCTCATGACTGTCTCACAGATGACAGGGGCTGTGGGGCCTGCCTTCAGGAATCTCGGCATGGGGCATGATTTGCTACGGTCCCCACTGCCCCAGCCCCCTCCACCACCACCCCTGCAGGCCATCAATTTGGCATCCCAGGCATTGCAGTCGACCCTTGTGTCTTGCTTCACTGCTGTGCAGCGAACTATGTATTCATCAAAAGAGACCACAGGCTCTGCAATTGTGTACCCAAACAAAGGCACGCATCACAGCTGACAGGAAGGTCTTCAATGTTGAATACTACTCATTCAAGGTGGCTGCACACCAACACGCTGGATCGGCAGTATCATCTGATGGGATCACAAACCCACCTGTGCATTGTAATTTAATCAGTAGCAACATCAAGCAGTGCTGAAAAAGCAGTGCTTAGCACATAGCAAACCATTGCACGTGGAGTGCTCAACTGCGTGTGGGTTGTGAGTGGCCGACCTGTAGTGCAAGTGGAGGCGTGTCATCAATCAGGCCCCAGTGTGTTCTCCCATATGTGTTGTGAACCCTAATCACCAAAACCCTGGACCCATAATGACAAACAAAACTGCACGAGGGTGGTGAGTGACTGACCTGTAGTGCAAGTGGAGGCTCTTGGGGCGGCGGTTGAAGAGCTTGTTGTCGGCAGCCATGCGCTCTGCCAGCTCTTCAGCCAGGATGGTGACCCAGCGCTCCAGTGCAGCCATGTCAGAGCTGGGCTCAAAGGACTTGGCTGCCAGCATTGACTTCGGCCTCTCCTTCACCTGCACTCACCATAACAATAATAACAGTATTAGTTGTAGTGATATTAATAGTAACAATAATAGAATAGTAACTATAATGACAAATTTGCTTTCCAGCACTGTCTTTGCCGTTATTGTGTATATGGCTCAGAGGCAATTGTGCCCAAGGCTGAGCCATCTGGTTTGTAACAGCCTTGTTACATGTGGGGTATGCATGCAGGTGTCAACAAAAGGGTGCTAGTTGCAGCAAAACACCTGCCTGCATGATGTGTGCTCTGTGAGGTGCATTGCAGATGCTTCAACGCTAAAACAAGAACAAGGATGCAAGTGTTAAAGCAGAGGCAGTACCCACACACACAACCTCTGAGCCATGTTACAGCACTTGCATCTACTCATTACCGTTTTGCTTGTACCTAGCACTCTTGCTGGCTCTATTTGGCCCACTACAATTGCAGAATGCAACAGGGCAAGTATGGGGGCAGAACACCCCTGTGTTGCAGTAGCCGATAGGTTGTGTGGACACTTGCAGTAGGTTAACATAGCTGCCACAAAGGATGTCACAGCACATTCTGCTGCTTTCTTTACTCAAGCTTCCGCCCTGCCTCACACAGAAAAGGCATGCAGGTTTCCTCAGCAACATGCTGATGTGACAAGACCCAAAACATCTCCACAATGCGTTTTTACTGCCCCCGGACAACTCTCTATTCAGAATTTCAGTGTAGTGATGAAGTTTCTGAAACAAACTAGATGTTTTGGGATTGGAAAGACCTGGTGCTGACCTGTACTGGCTCATCACTGTTGCCCTGGACTGTATACAAGATCCAGGGGGCGCGATCCCCAAAGTGTTGGTGCAGGGTGGCAGGGGGAAGGGCCAGCACCTCCCCAGCTGTGCTGCATCCCAGGGTCTGCAGCTCTGCCCCCAGCTTGCCGCCAAAGTTGCGAATCTTCTTCAGGGGCATGTCCTTCATCAAGTCTGGCAAGGCCCTGCAGTGCTGATGGCCATGCTGAGCTTCATGTTTGCATCAGACGTTAGTGCCCATTGCTGCTAAGCTGATGTCAGCAGGTGTGCATGCTATGAAAGGAAATGACAGCTGGTTGCTGGAATGACTGCAGAGCAATTCCAAACAGTGCGAGCTTGCCTGATGCTGTGTACATTGGAATTACTGCCTTGGGCTCATGCAAACGTGACACCTGCTCATGAATCATGAATGACAGTTGTGAAGCAGTTGACACAAGCAGTGTTGACGCCGGACACACAAGGACATTAATGACTGTGAGAACAAATGGGTCATTGGCAGATGTGCGGCACATATGCATTTCTGAGAGGCCTGAACCGTCACATGACTGAGCAGCGTGTGGACACAGTCATGTGATTGTTCTGAGAGGCCTGACCAGTCACATGTCTTGTGTCTACATGCTGCACAGTCATGTGAGAGTGCCTTTCAGACCCACGAGGTCTTATTGCATCTGAGCGCCAATCGTGCCAATACCTGGGAGGGATGACAGTCTGCTGGTTTGGCTTGTGCATTGCAGAAGCTATCTTGGCCATGAGCTTGTTGCACGCAATTCCAGCTGAGCATGTGTACCCTGCAGACACACAGCAGCTCTTAACGAGTATGAAATTGCTCATGGGGTTTGTCAGCAAATAACCTCCGGGCTGCTGTTCCCGTTATGACCGCTGAAAAGCATCAATGTTTCTTTTCGTTTCTTTCAGCAAATGCAGTTGTGTGGCTTGGCTCCGTGAGCTTCAGACACACTGCATGCACAATGAGATTTTGGCCATGCTGTAAGACGCTGTGCAACAGCTTACCTAGCTTGTCCTTGACAGCAGCCCTGAGTTGACATGCCAGCTGGCCTCCGACAGCCAAGCGCCTCTCAAACTCACTGCCCAGGTCAAGCGCGCCACCAATCACATGGTTGCCACAGCCAGGGCTTTCCAGGGCTGGCAGCTGAGCACTGCTTGCAGGCAATGAGCCTTCACCATCAGATGTCTACAAGGAATGTGAGGAGTGACATGCCCAACCAAAAATGTCATCAGAATAAGCTAGTAGAGAAGAAGGCCAATTTTGCTCCTGCAGTGAGGCTTGTCTGGAGTATGTCCTCCGTGCCTCGATCAAGTAACCATTACTGTTGCATTGCAATGGCTGTAGCAGGACGACAAGCTGATATGCTGCGTTCCGTAGCCAGGAGAGCACAAGAAGCAACCAATGCCAGCCATTCATCAGCTTGGGCTGTGATGCTTCTTCAGTATCAGTGTGCATGTGCTGTGACAGGTAGCTGCACGCCCTGAGATTTAGTTTTGTACTGAGTACACTGTAATGAATACACTGTACTGAGTACACTACACTCACATTGGCCTCATGCGCTGCTGGGCGCAAATGAGCAAGCTACACAATTCTTGCAGTGGCTGGGTGCCCTCTCTGTCATCACCGGTTGAATCTCAGATGAGCAGGTGTAAGCAGAGTCAGCAGACTTGCCCGCAGGTGTGCATCAACAATGCTGGTGACGTCCAGATAGGCTTCATCAATGGATGCCTTCTCCACAATAGCATCCGGTGCAACCTCATGGAAGACTGCAATGATCTCAGCAGAGGCAACTCTGTAGCGCTCCAGGCAGGCCTTCTGGGTTTTACGGTCTTCCCATGTTACTGCACTGTCACTCCCAGCGCCGGCATCACCACCTGCATGGCATTTGCCACCATGATGCACATGTCATTCATTGGCAGCCCGGTAAAATACTTGGCTTCTCAACCTTAGGCGATTGGTAAACCAGAGTGTCTGCAGCATCTAAAGAGGCCTCTGAGAAGCATAGTATGTACAACAAGTAGCCACTGGACAGGTTCTGCAGTGCAGCAAAGTGCTGTTTGCAGCTGGCACAGAGCAGTCTTCTGGCTCACCAATGGTCTCTACATGCACGCATTGGAGCTCCGGGCATTTTGCCTTAGCCTCAGCGCGTCTCATATGCCGCGTGATTCCTGCTGCTCTAGCTGGGTAGTTGACTGCAGCAGCATCCCATCTAACGGGTGTCCAGAGTATTCTTGCTGCTACTTTTGAGTGCAGACAAAAGCAAATTGTTATTTGCAGCACACAAGCAACCAAGGCTCACAGCAGCATTTTCGGTGTGAAGTTTCGTAATCTGCAAGTAAATGCTGAACTCGTTACTGATGTTGCAACTGGCAATCAGGATCTGGAGGGGAAGGGCACCTGCTATGAGACCCTCCCACTGCTGTACTGCACAGGGAACATGAGCTGGAATGCCGACCCTCTTCATCTCAACCTGACCTGCAGGCATGGAGAAGCTAAAAACGGGCAACGACAGGGTTTCCACGCATGATGCTGTGCTGCTGGGGTGAGCGACTTACAGTAAAAAGCGTCGAGATCAACGTGTAAGATGACTCGGGTACGGTTCCGTGCTGTGCTCGCCATTGCAGCCTGGTCGTTCTCGTCTTGCTACATCATCAAGTCAGCTGCCGTTCATCGTTCATGCCGGAATTAACTGCTTTTTGGACTTGGCTGGAGCTGATGTGACCATCCGAAGCTTGCCCTGGGAAGAGCCCCTCGAGGGGTCCCTTTGAATTCGAAATGCTTCCGGTACAATTGGCAGGCAGTACTAGTGGGCTTCAAATCAGGCTCAGACCCATTCAACTGTAAGCCAGCTCTCAGCTTTCAGCATGATGCATGACAATGCACTTCATGAATCATACTTACCAGTCCTGACGCACATTTAGACTACTGGTGCCCACTTACCTAAATCCTTCGCTTCGCTGAGCTTTGAAGAAATTTCGTGTAGTCAACGTTGTTCTTGGATTCATCCCTAAATAGCTGCACTTTATTTGCTTGCCCGTTACGGTAGCAGACTCTGCATTCACATGATCAAGCTTACCAAGCTAACAGCATTTAATTGAGCTGACTTGCAAGCATGCGCTGAAAGGACTGTTCCCAGGACTTTAGCAGTCAGAGCGATAGATGTGGTGCCAGCGTCGCAAAAAGAGAATCAAGTTGGTAAAACAAGCAGTCTTGAGCGTTGCAGGACTGCCTCACAACACAGCAGGGCGTATATACGTTCAAAATGGCTGCTTGCAATGCAGCCTCTGTACCGCTAGCCTCCTGACCAGCTTGCAATGTTGGTGTGCACATGTACACGTAGTGCACGTTCACCATGGTTGACAAGCGTGTACAGTTACATGTTGCAATGCCTACACAACGTTTTGTTGGCAATGCCACACGCAGCGCTTGGCACTGATGCAGACTGAACATTGAAGGATTCATGGCTGCATGTATGGTGCATGCACAGCTGGCAGAGACATCATACCGCGTTGTATATACATATATGCAGTTAAATGCACCGAAAGCAGAGCAGACAGTTTCATAAAAGTACAACCATGGGGTACAGGACACGTAGCCTTTTGTTATCATCAAGAGATATTTGCTGATGTACGAAGGCAGGCATTTGTGTCACAGGCAGCAAGCTGAAAGTCCCTTGTACCATGTGAGTTTCTGTGTGGCTGACAAGACTGCAAATGCAACATCAACAGCAACACATATAGCTTGTAGTGCTACAACTGTTTCTGTGGCACAGCTGAGGCAGCATCGGTCTTCTTTTCTCCATTGGCAAGGCTGACAGTCAACTCCATTTGCTGCCGCAGTGTGTCCCTCAATTGATTGAACTCACTGCGTAGCTGACCGACTTCTGTCTTCAGACTTGTGTTGAGTGAACCCATCTCTTCCTGGTAGTCGCGGACTTGGTCATTCAGCTTTGTGCGCCAGTCAGAAAGGCCCTAAATGGAAGGCAAACCAGGTCATGATGTGGGATTTGCCATTGAATGTTTACTCGTTCGGCATCATGTCAAGCTGGGAGTGTATGTGCACTTGGCATGAAGCATTTTGACCTATGGATGACCTGAACTCATGCTGTACCTGTCTCAATGTCTGAACCCGCAGCAGCAACTCTCCCTTGTCTTGCATGAGATCCTGCAGTGAGTTCGTTGCTTTGCTTGCAAAGCGCTTATTTTTGTGTATAACCATTGGACAAACTGACGCTGACGACTGATATTTCGGCACAAGCTTGCTCAATTTACCTGTAAACGCTCTGCTTCTTGCTGAAAAGCATCTGGAGCGGACCCACCCTGCAGGTGACATGTGGAACTTGATTGAATGCTGTGAGCCTTGGAGCCTGCTGTTTCAGCTGGACAAAGGTTACATGAGCAGTGACTCAAGGCAGGGCGGCTATTCAATCACTCACCGGCGCAGCTTTTTGTGCTGGTATCATGCTTTACTTCCTTGCAATGAACTCAGCCTGGTGACACCAGTCCTCAGTTGCCGAGGCGTTGCCTATCCCGGTCGTTTCGGCCTCAGACCCTGATGGCCGGGAATGGGTGGTTTGTGCTCAAAAATCTCTCACGTGGCGATGAACTGCAGGTGCAGCGGTAGGTCAGAGGCTGTCTGCTTTGATAAGTGCGCTGCAGCATATATGATATTTGATCTGCTGCAGGTCAAACAGTCGAGGCAGGATACTCAATGGTCTGCATGGATGTGCGTGTGTCTGTCTGTCTGCCATGACTGAGAGCAACCACTGCGACATTGTCTAGCATCTCACGCGCAGGATAGGCACAGATATCCACTCGCTTATACCACAGCAGTGAAGCCGTTGCGGTAGATCCTGTACGCATATTTGGCTGCTGCTATCAACATTTGTATTGCATGCAGCCATAGCATAACAAAGCAGATTCGTTGACTTGAGCACGACATTAAACCTTGCGGTCATGGCCTTGCTCCGGCAGATGACACGACTTGTACCAAGCTCGCTGAGATGGAGTGTCAACCCGACTGCCGCACTGTCCAGCAGGGGCATAAAAGACCATACAGGCATTGCTGGCCTGGATGTCGATCCAAACGCTCGGGAAAACCTCAAGATGTATCTGGAACAAGTACTGGAAGCTATCAAGATCATTCCACAAGACACGGAGTATCGACGAAACGTCGAAACTACCATCAACCACAAGTTCAGCATTGTGAACTCAGACATTACAGATGAGGAAGCAGAGGACCAACTGGACGCCCAGCTGGAGCAATACATCAACTTCACCAAAGATGAGCTTAGTCTGATACCAAAAATGGCAGGTAAATACAGTTCAATCCTGTGCAAGCTTCTGGCTGGGCTGCCCATTTTACATATTCACACCTTTGATAAATGCCTGCTGCAGAATGGCAACCATGGGATGTCCCGTCTGGCCACAAGGTAGAGGTCGTTGAGGAGCAAGAGGTTGAGCAGAAGCAGCAGAATGCAACACAAGTGCCAAAGAAATAGAGGAACGCTGTTACCAAAATGTACCTGTTCAGTGTTACCTAGGCCGGCAGATGGAAAGTATGACTGAACAGCATTCACATACTGTTTTGGTTGCTGAGGGAGCAGGTAGTTTAGAAGCAGCAATGCTGTCATTGATTGATGATGTCCTTTGCACACGACTAAACAACAATGTAGTTTAGTCTCTGGACTTTTTAGAGTTGCCTGTGGCATTGCCAGTTTCAGCATCACTCAGCAACACGCAAATGTCAGGGATGGCAGAAACAACCCACCGCTTGTGGCACATCTCATGTGTTGCAAGCAGATCTCCCTGCCTAAGATTGCGCTGATTCGTGGCATCCTTTACAGCATGCGTTTATAGGCATGATCTCTGTTTTCTGGTGGCAACAGGACGTATGGCTTTTTGTAAGACTTTGAGTTACACAGTTCTCAAGTTCCTCAAACTTGATTTCACTATGTCAGCATGTGGGTCTGGCGACAATGCTGTGCATTAGACACAACTGTACATGCCAACGAACTTCAGTAACTGATTTTTACACTCAAACAGGTTGGCCAAATTGATGTTTGTCTTACACACAGATATGCCAGCAAACACATGTGACACTACTCAATCAGACATTCCCTACAAACCATGTGCACAGGTCGCTGCAGCAGAACAGAGTGTCATGCAGCATCTCCTGGCAGACAAATCAAATCTTAGCTTGCAGTGTTGCTCGAGTCTTTTAGGAGCTCTTAGAGCCAGACTTGATGACATCCACAAACTCAGGCTTGAGGGAAGCTCCTCCCACCAAGAACCCATCAACATCAGGCTGTGTTGCCAGCTCATCTGAGTTCTTGGCGCTCACTGACCCGCCGTAGATGATGCGAGTCTTTTGCGACACCTCAGAAGAGACATTCTTGCTCAACCAGTCTCGAAGCTGCTTGTGAACCTCTTGTGCCTATGCAGAAGCACGGCATGTCATTGGAATTGCAACATATGCCATGCAGGTGATGTTGCACCAAGTGGCAATGGCATTTGACAATGATGCATTGCAAAACATTGACATACACTTGCCATGTAACAAGGATTGGCGTTTTGGCATAACGTGCTCAACATGCATGACATGCGCTGAACCAGCATGCAACACGTGACAGACCGTCAATTCATCAGCTGTATGTTATGTACCATTCCACAGTAACGTTGACAGTGCTGTTGCATAAAACTGCCTGCAGTCACAATCAGGCCTCAAGGCAGAGATGCATTGTCAGAGGCATCAATCACAAGCAGCTGCTGACACAAGCAATTCGGTAAGTCAGTCAGAACTTGGGCAGCCCGGTATAACACATGGCTTCTCATCACATTGACGCCAAAAGGTATGGTCTTTTCTTTTTCTTTTGTTTTGTGAGTTAGTAACAGTCACCTGTTCCTTGGTTGCCACCTTGCCAGTGCCAATGGCCCATACAGGCTCATAGGCCACAACAATTTTGGACCAGTCCTTCACCTTGCTTGCGACCGGCTGCACCTGCTTGGAGATGACTTCAAAGGTCTGATTAGATTCCCTCTGCTCCAGAGTCTCGCCCACACACAGGATCACGCTCAGGCCCTTGCTCAGTGCACACTGGGTCTTCTCTGCCACAGTCTGCAGAGGGCATGAGCTGCTTGACTTGAGTTTCACCGCTCTTTGTACCACAAACTTAGTGTTGCTATGCTCCAGGACAGGTTTTCTCAGTTAGTGTGAAGTTGAACAACACAGCAAAGTCCCTTTGATGTTGACGCAATGGATGCACTGCACTACTGTGCCAAGCATATTGTGCTTGAGTCACTGGGCAGCCCAGTATAATACTGGGCTTCGCAATAAATTGACGCCGAAAGGCGTAGTCTTTTCTTTTCTTTTCTTTTCTATTGTGCTTGAGTAATCAGACTCACCTCCTCGCTTTCATTGAGCAGTGCCCTCCTTTCTGAGTGGCCCAGGATGACCCAAGGAACCTTGATGTCTTCAAGCATATCAGCACTGCAACACAGCACAGCAGTCAGATGTAGAGTGCTGCATAGTCTTGATTTTGTCACGGGTTCATACTTTGTTTATCTGTTTTTTTAATAGTTTCCTGCTGTTCCCTGCCTGCTTGTGACTGTAGTTAGCATGTGATTGTGGCTAGCATGTGACTGCGGCTTGCATGTGACTGTGGCTTGCATGTGACTGTGGCTTGCATGTGACTGTGGCTTGCATGTGACTGTGGCTTGCATGTGACTGTGGGAGCTAGGCTGAGACTCACAGGCATAAGGCATGCATATCAGGACCTAGCACAGTATCCAAGCACTGATGCTTCAGTAGGACCGTGAGGCCGCACTGGGCTGCCAATGAAGGCTACAATTCCAAGCTGCTCACTGCTGAATACCACAAGTAGGGAATATTGTACTGAGCTGCACAGCAGGCGCATTGGGTTTATGAGATTGTCAAGGGAAAATCTGCAAGGGTTTACCTGACCTCTCCTGTGTAGGCACCATTGCCTTTGATCCAACAGTTCTGGGCTGACACGGCAATCTCCCGACGAAGGTTGGACTGCACCAGTGGGATATGAATGAAAGCAGGAGCCACCACAACCTCTGCAGCACAAAATGGCCATACACAATTCTGTCAAGTGTGGAACATGCTAGAGGGATGAGGCTTGCTCTTAGGCCCTTACCAACACTGCTGGGTAGGTCAGCCTTGTTCAGCTTGTCAACCAGCTCATGGGCGGAGTTCGTGGTTCCGTTCTGCACATTAAGCAAACATAACGCAAAGTCACGCTTGAAGACA
>JAABUW010006535.1_pt1 | contig 14517 bp, 13 predicted proteins | sample 5560081 | NCBI WGS metagenome assembly JAABUW01 (sample SAMN10711882, study PRJNA513363) | rock metagenome | isolation source: Antarctica rocks | place: Antarctica: Victoria Land, Knobhead sud
CAAGGCGCCTTCGATATTGCTGACGCGCTCAACGCACAGTGCGAAAAGCTCATCTACCGTCACCCGCACATCTACGGCGACGTGCGCGCCGACGACGAGGCCGCCGTGAAGCGCAACTGGGAACAGCTCAAGCTCAAGGAAAAGGGTAATACGGGCGGCGTGCTCGGCGGCGTGCCCACTTCCCTACCCGCCCTGGTCAAGGCCATGCGCGTTCAGGAGAAAGCGCGGGGCGCGGGCTTCGATTGGGAAGACCCGGCCCAGGTGTGGCTCAAGGTGCAGGAAGAGCTGGCCGAGTTTGGGGCCGAATATGGCCACGGCCAGCCGCCCGCCGACGAGGCTCAGGCGGCCCGCGCCACCCAGGAGTTTGGTGACCTATTATTTTCGCTAGTCAATTTTGCCCGCTTCGCCGGTATCAATCCGGAAGAAGCCTTGGAGCGAACTAATCGAAAATTTATCCGCCGCTTTCAGTATCTGGAAGCGGCCGCTCTCCAGGCCGGCCAGGCTCTCCCCGACCTCACGCTGGCCCAGATGGATAGGTACTGGAATGAGGCTAAACAAAGCGAAATTGCGCATACCTAATCCCTTGATTATCGGCAACTGATTGTAAAAGTCCTATCCCCTACCCCCCTCCTTAGTCCAAAGCTAAGCCAACCCTCGCCCCCCTGCTTACGTTTGCCCTTCATCCGCGATTCAGGTGGGTTTTTAACCCCGAAAAGTAGCCTGCGGTCACTGTGATGAGTGGGAGCTCACTCAAAAAAAATTCTATTAAGTCTGGATTTTACTGGCTTCGGCGTAGATTCGGCCCCGAAACCTCTGCTTGCGGGGGTGGCGCCCAGTAACACACACTAGCTCGCCGCTTCTCATTACTTTCTTTTTTACCCTTCAACCAACCCCCCACCTCCTACACTTACTGGACTCATGGAACAGAAAAATGCTGTAAACCCGGGCGCTCGGCCCGCTGCGCCGGCCGCTCCTAAGGCCGCACCCGCCAAGAGCAGCGGTGGCGCCTCGCTGTTTTCGGTCATCGTTATCATCCTTGCCTTCATTGCTAGTATCGTAATCTTCGTATTCGTGCTCGGCGATGGCAGTCACTACGTAGGTGGCAATCCCGAGAACAACGCGAAACCCGGCGACTATCTGGGCATTGTGCACAAGGGTGGGGTTATCGTACCGGTACTGATAACCATGCTGCTCTGCGTTATCACCTTCTCCATTGAGCGCGCGCTGACCATCGCCAGAGCCAAAGGCAGCAAGAGCATCGAAGAATTTGTACGCGGCGTACGCCAGAAGTTGAATTCCAATGACATCAACGGTGCCATCGCCATCTGCGACCAGCAGAAAGGCTCGGTAGCTAACGTAGTTCGCGCCGGCCTGAAGAAGTATCAGGAAATGGGCCGCGAAACCACGATGAACACCGACCAGCGCGTACTGGCCATCCAGAAGGAAATCGAGGAGAGCACCGCCCTGGAGCTGCCCATGCTCGAAAAGAACCTGGTTATCATCTCCACGCTGGCTTCTATTGCCACGCTGGTAGGTCTGCTCGGTACGGTATTCGGTATGATTAAAGCGTTCTCGGCACTGGCCCAGGCCGGTAACCCCGACGCGACGGCCCTGGCATCGGGTATCTCGGAAGCGCTTATCAACACGGCACTTGGTATCGGCACGTCGGCCCTGGCCATCGTAGCCTACAACTTCTTCACCAGCAAGATTGACGAGCTGACCTACAGCATCGACGAGGCTGGCTTCAGCATCATCCAAACCTTTGCTGCTCAGCACAGCAACAAAGGCCAGGAGTCGTAAGCTACTGGCACGAAAAAAGGGGCGGAGGCGTTTTGCCGTCCCCACCCCTTTTTTTTCCCGAAATCGTGTGCAATTAGGGTGCAGCCGGCATCGGTACCAGTGAGTGGCTCTTGTCAGATATTAAAACCTGCAACCCGCTGATGGTACTACCTTCTCCCTCTAGTACATGGCTCCGCCCAGTCATTTTAACCTCTTCCGGCAATGCCTAAAGTAAAACCGCACCGCACCTCGCCGTCGCTCGACATGACGCCGATGGTTGACCTAGCGTTTCTGCTGGTAACATTCTTTATGTTGACCACGCAGTTCCGCCCCGATGAAGCGGTGGTAGTTGACCCGCCGTCTTCAACATCCGACCTACATGCTCCCGATAGTGACATTCTCACGCTAACAGTTGATGACAAAAAGCGCGTCTTCTTCGGCTACGATAAAGCGCCTATCAAGGAAGCTGCTCTTAAGGCAGTGGCCGCCAAATATGGCGTCACCTTCACCCCAACTCAGATAAAGCAGTTTTCGCTGATGCCGAACTTTGGGGTCCCGATTGGGCAGCTCGGCAGCTACCTCGACAAGGACACGGAGCAGCGTAAAGCGTTAAACCCGACGCTACCCGGTGTCCCTTATGATTCGCTCAACAACCAGATGATTGACTGGGTGATGGAAGCCCGCAAGGCCAATGCCGCGCTGTTTCATAAGCCTACCTACCTGGTAATCAAAGGCGATGGCAATGCTGATGTGAAAACCGTGCAAACGGTTATCAAAGACCTCCAGGAGAAGGATATTAACCGCTTCAACCTGCAGACCAGTCTGGAGATGAAGCCTACTTTCATCCAATAACCGTCTGAAATCATGGCCGAAATACAACAAAAAGGCGGAGACTCCGGCAAGGGAGGCAAGAAACGGGCAAAGAAAATGTCGACCAAAATCGACATGACGCCAATGGTTGACCTTGCCTTCCTGCTCCTGACCTTCTTCATGCTCACAACTACCTTCGCCAAGCCCAACGTGATGCAGCTCACGATGCCGGTGAAGGACAAGACCCTCAAGGACGACGAGCAAACCAAAATCAAGGCGTCGCAGGCTGTTACTATCATCCTGGCGCCTGATAACAAGGTTTTCTACTACTTCGGGTTGAACGAGCCCAATGATAAGAGCGTGGCTGTACCTGAGATTAAGGTAACTGACTTCTCAGCCAATGGTATCCGCCAGGTACTATTGGCCCGCCAGAAGCAGCAGCCCGAGCCGATTATTCTGATTGAGCCCTATTCCTACGAGGGAAAAGATGCCAAGTACAAGAATATGGTAGACATTCTGGATGAGATGAACATCACCAATCAAAAGAAGTACGCGTTGATTGACATCTCGAAGAAAGACATTGACCTCATTAAAAAACAGAAACTGCTATGATGGACAATGCGCAGCTGGCTAATGCCAGCTTGAACGACATCGTATTTGAGGGGCGTAACAAGGAGTACGGTGCTTTCCAGCTCCGCCGTGTTTATGGGCGCAACGTCTCGCGGGCGCTCATCATTGGTACGGCGTTACTAGCACTTCTGGTATTCATTCCAGCCATCGCGAAGTACCTGGAAGACCGCAAGCCCAAGGAAGTGCTTAATCTGAAGGAGAACGTGCTCATGGATGCGCCTCCTTTGGATAATGCCGCTCCGCCACCCCCGCCGCCGCCGCCGCCCCAGGCGCCGCCACCCCCGCCGCCCAAGCTGACGACCGTGAAGTTTACCCCTCCGGTTGTGAAGAAGGACGAAGAGGTAAAGAAGGAAGAAGTTCCGGACCAGGATGAGCTGAAGGACAAGCAGGTAGCTACCGTGACCGTAAAAGGTAACACGGACGCCCCCGACCTCAGCGCCCTGAGCGGCGAAGGCAACAAGGTGGTAGATGAGGTTGTCGAAACCAAAGTTTATACCTACGTGGAACAGATGCCCGCCCTACCCGGTGGTGGCGGCATGGGTGCCATCGTAGCGGCCATCCAGAAAAACTTCCGCTACCCCGCGGTTGACCTGCGCAACCAGGTAGAAGGCCGGGTTTTCGCCAGCTTTACGGTAGATGAAAACGGCGACGTTTCGGACGTGAAGATTGTGAAAGGCCTGACTGGTACGGTTGACGCTGAAACTATCCGCTCCATCAAAGCGCTGCCGAAGTTTATCCCAGGTAAGCAGAATGGCCGGGCGGTAAAAGTATCGTTTACGGTACCGGTAACGCTGAAAATCCAGTAGCCTGAAATTGCTGCAACAAAAAGGCCCTGACTGCGATGCGGTCAGGGCCTTTTTGCGTTCGCGATAAAATTTATTGCTACATAAATGCGTATCGGCGATGTGGAAAAAAGAGCGGGGTAGCATCAGTCTGGTAGCTGGTTGCCACCAGTGTTATCTCTCACTTTTTCTTTTTGCCGACTATGCCACTTCTGCCCGCATTTTTGCTCGACAGCCTCGATGAGGTTGTATTTGAAGGCCGTAACCAGGCCTACGGCGCCTACCAGCTGCGCCACGACTACCAGCGCAACCTGGCTTCGGCTGGGGGAATCACGCTGCTGCTGTTTGTCTTTTTGCTGCTAAGCTGGGCGACCTGGCGGCAATTAGTACCTATTACCACGCCTATCGTTTCACTCACCCACACGGTAGAGCCAATACTTCCACCAGCATCCGTTGTAATAGAGCACCCACAGGTGGCCGAGCCGGAGCCGTCCCACGCCCGGTCTGTTGCCACGCATCCCGCGCCGACTACTTCCAATGAAGTAATTAAAGACGACATACCCCAACCCCTCCCTACCCCCCTGCCGCTGACCCAAGTCATAGATGGGCCGATAGGGCCGGCCACGCCGAATGCGAGCAGTGCGCTTACATCTGCCAATGAAGTTGGCGGCCGAGCAGGGGGTAGCGAAACGGGCACGGTTGCCCCTGCCACGTCCAGTGAGCTCTTTATAGCCGTTGAGAAAATGCCGGAGTTCGCGGGTGGGCAGGAGGCGCTGCTACGCTACCTGCGCAGCCACCTGCGCTACCCTGGCGCGGCGTTGGCCGAAGGAATTGGGGGACGCGTGTTTTTGAGCTTTGTGGTGCAGGCCGATGGCTCTATCTCCGATGTGACGGTGCTCAAGGGCTTGGGCTACGGCCTCGACGAGGAAGCGCAACGCGTAGTACGCCAGATGCCTAACTGGACGCCGGGCTACCAGAGCAAGCACGCCGTAGCAGTGCGCTTTACGCTGCCCATTACGTTTCAATATCAGTAAAGTAAGGGCGGATAGTAGGAAACTGAGATTTTGTGCCCTTTTTTGCAGGCTAATTGCTAGCCCGCTCTGCTCATCGAACAAATCAGGTATTTGTGCGGGTTAGGGTACAGTATCACGCCTGCTATCCTATGCCTATCCCCACCACCGAAGAGCGCCTTGGTTCCCCCCAACGCATAGTGCGCTACTTTACCCTGATTATGTCGTTGGTTTATGCCGCGTTGGGCATTTGGCTGTGGGTCACCGCCAGGCACCAGTCGGCCGCTGGCGCCTTGTTGCCCCTGGGTCCTAAAACCCGCATGGTACTCGGCACCGTATTTATCCTCTACGGCATCATTCGCTTCGTGCGGACCATCCGCAGTCAATTTCGCAAACCCACGCGCAATGAGTTCAGCTAATCTGTTTTCGTGGCCGGGCCGCACGGTGCTGGCGGCGCTGCTCGTGGCCTCGTGCCTGCTCCCGAGCTGCCACCCCGACCGGGGCGCCGGCACCAGTGAGGATTTTACCGACACGCCCACGAGCGGCCACGTGAGCATCAGCGTGGATGAAACGTTTGCGCCGGTACTAGAATCGCAGGTAGATACGTTTCAGAAGCTGTACGTCGATGCGCACCTGAAAGTGAGCTACCAGCCGGAAGACAACGTTTTTCTGGACCTGCTCAACGATAAGGTAAAGGCCATCGTCGTTTCCCGAAACCTGAATGCCGATGAAAAAAAGGAGCTGGATAAGCAGACTATGCTGCCGCGCACTATAAAAGTGGGTATCGACGGCCTGGCCATTATCCTGCATCCGTCTAATCCCGATTCGTTACTAACCCTTACGCAGCTGCGCGGCATTTTTGGCGGCCAGACCACGCGGTGGGGCCAGGTGAGTGGTCAGAAGAAGCTCGGTGCCATTAACGTGGTATTCGACGCGAACCGCAGTAGTACCAGCCGCTTCGTGCGCGATACGCTGCTGCACGGCGGCGCGCTCAGCCCCAAGGCCTTCGCGGCGCGGTCCAATCCCAAGCTGCTCGACTACGTGGCTACCCACCCCGATGCCATCGGTATCATCGGGGTAAACTGGATTTCGGATTTTGATGACCCCAACGTGCGCGGCTTTCTGAAGCGGGTACGGGTAGCCAGCATCACGGCGCGGCCCAACCCGAAGAAGGACGATTACATTCAGCCCTACCAGGTGTACCTGGCCCCCAAGTCGCCGGAGCTGCTGCGGGCGCACCCCGAGTTGCAGAATTACCCGCTGCGCCGCGATATCTACATCATCAGCCGGGAGGCGCGGGCTGGCCTGGCTTCTGGGTTTATGTCGTTTGTGGCCGGCCAAAAGGGCCAGCTTATTTTTCAAAAGTCTGGCCTGATGCCCGCCAACATGCAAGCGCGCATCGTCACGACCAACAAACGCTAGTGAACTACCTTTCCCCTGGCTGCGTAGTATGGCCACGCATCTTTCACCAAAAATTTACCCTTTTTTTCCTTACCCTATGTCTTTCAAGCCCTGGAAACCGCTGCTGCTGACCGCCCTCACCGTAGGAGCCGGCGCTACGGCCGCCACCGCACAGAGCGTAGCTTCTGCTCAGAAAGCTATCGAGCTAGGCCGCTACAAAGAGGCCCGTGCCGCTCTGCGCGGCAACAGCAGCCCCGAAGCTAGTTTCGAGCTAGGCCGCATCTACCAGATGCGCGATTTGCCCGATTCGGCGTCTTATTACTTCAACCGCGCCGCCGGCTCTACCCCCTTCGGGATGGTGGCCGAAGGCCGGGCCCTGCTAGCCAAAGGCCGCGCCGGCGAGGCCGATGCCAAGTTTGACGCCGCTGCCAAAGCCACCAAGAACAAAGACGCTAAGGTGCTGACCATGATTGCGCAGGCCTACGGCGAGTCGGATGTGAAGGACATTACCCGCGCCCTGACCTATGAGAAGACCGCCGAGGCCCTCAGCAAAGGCAAGGATACTCCCGAGCTGATGATTGCCCGCGGTGACATCTACCTGCACTCCGACCAGGGTGGTGGCGAGGCCATGAGCAGCTTCGACCGTGCTACGGCCGCTAACCCCAACAGTGCCGAAGGCTTTTACAAGAAGGGCGCTTTGAACGTGCGCAGCCGCAATGGGGCCGCCGCTAAAGAGAACCTGGAAAAGGCCATCGCGCTCGACCCAAACTACGCCCCGGCTTATAAGGAGCTAGCGGAGATGTACTACTCGGCCGGCCAGTATCCGAAGGCGCTGGAGACTTTCCAGACATACCAGTCCAAAGCGGAGAAGTCGTCCGATACCGATGCGGAATATGCATCGTTCCTGTACCTGACTAAAAAGTACCCCGAGTCGCTGGCGGAAATCAATAAGGTATTGGCCGTGGAGCCCAATAACCTGACTATGAACCGCCTCAAGGCTTATACCCTGTACGAAACCAACGATTATGCGGGCGCTGCCACGGCAATGGACCAGTATATGAAGCTGGCTCCGGTCGAGAAAATCATCCCGGAAGACTATTCCTACCAGGCTAAGATTCTGCTCAAGTCGGGTCGGAGCCAGGAAGCGGTTTCGGTACTGCAGAAGGCGATTTCGTTGACTACCGACCCAGACAAGAAGGCCGATTTGCAGAACGACCTCGCGGCGGCTTACATGGCGCAGAAAAAATACCCGGAAGCTATTGGCATCTACAAGGCCAAGCTTAAGACCCCACAGGGTGACCTTACCGACCAGTTCCGCCTTGCTACCGCCTTCAGCAATAGCAAGCAGTACACGCAGGCAGACAGCGTGTATGGCATCATTACTACGGCTAAGCCTACCTACGCGCCCGCCTGGCAGGCCCGTGCCCAAGCCAACTTCTATCAGGACCCGGATTCCAAGCAGGGCCTGGCCAAGCCTTACTATGAGAAATACATCGAGGTAGCCGGCACCGACCCCGACAAGTACAAGAGTGGCCTGGTTGAGGCGAACAACTATCTTGGCTATTATAACTTGCAGAAAGGCGACAAGCCAACTGCCACCACCTACTACGAGAAAGTACTGGCCATTGACCCAGCCAATAAGGACGCCACCAACGCGATGAAAATTATCAAGGCTCCTGCCCGCACGACTACTACGGCCCATAAAACGACTACTACCCGCAAGAAGTAGGAGTTGGTTGGTTAAGAGAAAAGAAGCCCCGCGCAGCTTGCGCGGGGCTTCTTTGTGTTTAAGGGGGGTAGGGCCGGTGGCTACTGCGCGGCAGCCCAGGCTTCCCACCGGGCCAGCGCGGCCGCGAAGTCAGCGGGCAGCTCGGCTTCAAAATAAAGCCGCTCGCCGGTGGTGGGGTGCACGAAACCCAGCGCGCGCGCGTGCAGCGCCTGCCGGGGCAATGTGGCAAAGCAGCCTTCCACGAAGGTCTTGTAGGCGCCCGTAGCCTGCCCAAATCGAATTTTATCGCCGCCATAGGTAGCGTCGCTGAACAGCGGGTGCCCGATATGCTGCATGTGCGCCCGAATCTGGTGGGTGCGGCCGGTTTCGAGGCGACACTCCAGCAGCGTGACGGGGCCGTAGCGCTGGCGCACCTGGTAGTGCGTCACGGCGGCTTTACCCTGCTCACCCCCAGGGTACACGGCCTGCACCTTGCGGTCGCGCAGGCTGCGCCCCACGTGGCCGCGCACCGTACCCGCGTCTTCCTCAAACCTGCCCCACACCAGCGCCAGGTAGCTGCGCTCGATGGTGTGGTGAAAAAACTGCTGCGACAGGTGCGTCATGGCCCATTCGGTCTTGCCAATCACCAGCAGCCCCGAGGTATCCTTGTCGATGCGGTGCACGAGGCCGGGCCGAATCCCGCCGTTGCGGCCCGTGGGCAGGTTAGCCAGGTGGTAGGCGAGGCCATTCACCAGCGTGCCCTCCCAGTGGCCATAGGCCGGATGCACGACCAGGCCGGCGGGCTTATTCACGAGGAGCAACTCGTCGTCCTCGTAGCGAATGTCGAGGTCCATTGGCTCGGGCACCACCTTACCCGTGCGCGGCGGCTCGGGCAGCGTGATGGTAATGATATCGGCCGGCCGCACCCGGTAGTTGGGCTTGGTAGTATGGCCATTCACCTGCACCGCTTCGGCCCGAATGGCATCCTGAATCTTGGTGCGCGAGGCGTTGGCCAGCCGATTAAGCAAGAATTTATCGAGGCGCAACAGCTCCTGGCCGCGGTCGGCTACGATGCGGTGGTGCTCATATAGCTCGTCTTCCTCGCCGGCTTCGTCGGGCTCCAGGTCGGGGTCGGGGGGTAGGGACATCGGGCAGCAGAGGGGGGGGGTAGGGAACACGAAAAAAGCCGGAGCCACTGGCTCCGGCTTTCTAGCCGCTGGTGGGCAACTACTACCTGGATTTAGTCTTGGTCCTGCCTGGGGCGGCAGGGATGCCGGTCGAAGGAGCCTTAGGTGCCTGGGTTGAAGGAGTAGGCGCGTTAGCGGTCGGCGTAATGCCCATTTTCTTCAGGATAATGTCCGATACGTCGCCATCTTTAGGGCCGTGCAGCAGCACTGGGTTGCTACCCGAGTCCGAGTTTAGCACGTACGTGTAACCGTTCTCCACTGCTACGGCGTCAATGGTCTTCTGAATCTTGTCGAGTACCGGGCGCAACAGCGACTGCTGCTTCTGCTGCATCGACTGCTGGGCAGTAGACGAAAACTCCTGCAAGCCTTGCTGCATGGTTTGCAATTCTTTTTCCGTATCGGTCTTCACTACGGGAGTCATCGCGGCGCCCCCTTTCTGGTAGGCGTCTAACTTAGTCTGGAAAGCCGTTTGCTTGCTTTTAAGCTGGGCTTCCAGCTGACTGCCATATGCTTTCAGGTCCGACTCAATCTGCTTGCTCTCGGGCATCTGGCTCAGCACGTACTCTACGCTGGTGTAGCCAATTTTAAGGGGGGCCTGGGCCTGGGCGCTCGGAGCGAAGAACGAACCGGCGATAAGCAGCGCGGCGGCGAAAGTCAGGTGAAGGTTTTTCACGCGTTTTACGAAGAAAATCAAGGTTCTAAAAAAATCTGTTTGCAAAGTTAGCTATTTTAGGGCTTTCTGCCCGCGTTGGCCTTAGTGGCTTTAGTGGTCGGGGTTTTAGTAGTTTCGGCGGGGTCGGGCGTGCCCGAATCCGACTCAAAGTTGGGGTCGGTGCTGGCCGTGGGAGTTTTGGGCGGCTTCACGGTTTTCACGGGGCCTTTGGGAGCGGGCTGGTTGCGGGTTGGGCTACCCAGGCCCAACTCCTCCAGCACGAACTCGGTATAGTCGTGCGTGGGATTAGCGTAGATGATAGTCAGGTCGCCAGCGCGGTCAATCAGCATATCCAACTTACGCGCTTTCGCCACTTTCTCCACCGCGTCAAAAATCTTGTCCTGCGCCGGCTTATTCAACTCCACGCGCTTTTTGAAAAGCTGCCCTTCGTAGCCAAACTGCTTGGTTTCGTAGGCTTTTATCTCCTGCTCCTTCTTCAGAATTTCATCCTGGCGCTTCTTTTTCATGGCTTCCGTCAGCACCACTTCCTCGTTTTGGTAGGTGTGGTACATCTGGTCCAGGTCTTTCTTCTGCGCCTCGATTTCCTTCTGCCAGGTATCGGTCAGCTTGGCCAGTTCTACCTGCGCCTGGGCATATTCGGGCATCTTGCTCATAATGAACTCGGTGTCGATGTAGCCAAACTTCTGGCCCCAGGCCGGGACAAAAGCGCCCAGCAACAGCAACGCCAGCAGGTAACGAGCAACGTGGGTCATGCGGAAAAAAGGAGGGGGTAGGGCCGGCCAGATGGCGATATCGTTAAGAGCGTAACGAACAAGCCGACCCGTTTAGTTTACGAGGTTTGGCACTAAGCCCCAGTCTTTTCACAAACCGCGGTCGCTCCCCTAAACGTTCAGCCTGCTCCCAAACCTAGCGAATTTGCTGGCCGATGATGAAGTGGAAGTGATTGAAATCCTGCGCCGTAGTAGTGCCAGGAGGCGGTGTTACCGTATCAAACGCCCGGCCATAGTCGAAGCCTAGCAGACCAAAGGCCGACATGAAGATGCGAGCGCCAAAACCCGCCGAGCGGTACAGCTTATAAGGATTGTATTGGCTGGAAGTATCAAAGGCATTGCCGGCTTCGGCAAAACCCAGAATGTACACCGTCGCGGCGGGGTTAAGGCTGACGGGGTAGCGCAGCTCCGCTACGTACTTGTTGTAGGCTACCCCCCCGTTTTTATTCGTCTGGGCAGTCGGGATGGCATAAGTGCCGTTGGGGTCGTCGTAGCCGCGCAGGCCAATGTAGTCGGTACCTACCAGGAAGGAGCCGCCACCGCCGTAGCCCAGGCCCGCGCCACCCATCTTGAAGCGCTCAAAAGGCCCCGGCATGCGGTCCTTGCCGTACGTACCAATGAAGCCAAAATGAGCGCGGGTGTTCAGCACCAGCTTGCCCACGATGGGTGTAAACCATGAGGCGTCGAACATCCACTTGTGAAATTCTATCCACTCGTTGGAATCCGGATGCGCGCCTTTAAAGGCTGAATAAGGCGGCGTCAGGTTCACGCTCAGGCTAATGGACGAGCCACGGCGCGTGTAGGTCGGGTTGTCAATACTGTTTCGCGAGAGCGTGGTATTGAAAGTGAAGTTATTGGCCGTACCGGTGCTGAAGCCCGGAAACACAGAATAGTTTTGCAGGTTGTATTGACTGTACGAGAGCGAGTTGCTGAGTGAGAAGTAGTCGTCGGGCACCCGCAGTTGGCGGCCCAGGCCCACCGTAATGCTGTTTGTCTTGAGCGACTGGCTGGTGCTGGCGTCAAACCGGCTGCCGTAACGTACGATGCTCCGGTTCAGGCTGAACGAGAACGAGTTGGGCTTGCGGCCACCCAGCCAGGGCTCCGTAAAGCTGAACGAGTACGCCTGATACTGGAAGCCGTTGGCCTGCACGTTCAGGGCTACGCGCTGGCCATCGCCGGCCGGCACGGGCGTCCAGTTGTGGAAATCCTTGGCCTTGCGCAGCGAGAAGTTGTTGAATACCAGGCCTACCGTGCCGATAAAGCCCGCGTAGCCGCCCCAGCCACCCGACAGCGTAATCTGGTCCGAGGGCTTCTCCACCACCGTGTAGTTGATATCTACCGTACCGTCGGCCTGGTTAGGCACCGGGTTAATACCGATTTTTTCGGGGTCGAAATAACCCAGCGTGGCAATCTCGCGCTGCGAGCGAATGAGTAGCTCGCGGTTGAATTTATCGCCCGGCAGCGTGCGCAGCGTGCGGCGCAGCACGTGGTCCGACGTCTTCGTATTGCCAGCAATATTGATGTCCTTCACCCGCGCCTGCACGCCTTCATTGATGCGCATCTCGATATCGATAGAATCGCCTTCGACCTTCTTCTCTACGGGGTCAATTGAGAAAAACAGGTAGCCGTCGTTCATGTAGAGCGAGGTAATATCCTGGCCGGTCGGGTTATAGCTCAGGCGCTTATCCAGCACCTCCTTGCTATACGTGCTACCTCGCTTGATGCCCAGCACCGACGCCAGCGTCTTGTTGTCGTAGAGGTAGTTACCGTTCCAGGTGATGTTACGGAAGTAATACTTCGGCCCCTCATCCACCTTCAGCTTCACAATCAGGCCCTTCTCATCGCGCTCAATAGTGTCCGACACGATGGTAGCGTCGCGGTAGCCCTGGTCGTTATAGAAGTCAACCAGCTTTTTCTTATCATCTTCAAATTCTGAGCGCTGGAATTTGCCCGGCGTCAGGAACTTGTAGGGCTTACGCGCCTTGGTTTTCTTGAACTGGCTGGCCAGCTTGCCATCTTTAAACGCCTTATTGCCTTCAAACTCAATGTCGTGAATCCGCACCTTGTTGCCTTTGTCCACGTCAATCTTCAGCGCGACGCTGTTGGACAGCGCGGAGTCGGCCACTTGGCGAATTACGACTTTGGTATCCAGAAAGCCCTTGTTGGTGTAGAACTTACGTACCTGCGTCCGGGTGTTAGACAAGAGCGCGTCAGTTACCACTTTGCCCCGGATAAGCTTGATTTTCTTGTCAATCTCATCGGCCTGGCCCTTGCTGATTCCCTCAAACGTGAACTTGGAGAGGCGGGGCCGCTCGCGCACGTTGAAATCCAGGAAAATCTTGTCGCCTTCAATCCGAGCGATGCCTACTGAGATATCGGCCAGGATGCCCTGTGCCCATATTTTACGGATGGCTTTGCCCACATCTTCCCCCGGCACCGTAATCGCGTCGCCAATCCGCAAACCCGACAGGCCAATCAGCGTATTAGGGTCCAGGTAGCGGGCGCCGCTTACCGTAATGCCACCGAGCTGGTACTTGCGCGGCTCGTCAGCACCCGCCGCGGGGGTAGGCGTTCCCTCCTGGGCATGAACCGACTGCGCGGCCACCAGCCCGGCCAGCAACAGGAAACTCAACAGGCCACTACGCAAGTAGGTACGCATTATCAACATAAAAAACATCAGGATATCGTCAGCTGCTCGCTGGTTTTGCCGAATCGACGCTCGCGGCTCTGGTAGGCCTTGAGAGCGTCGTGGAAGTGGCTGCGCCGGAAATCGGGCCACAGCACCGGGGTGATATAAAGTTCCGTGTAAGCCAGCTGCCACAGCAGAAAGTTGCTAATGCGCTGCTCACCACTGGTGCGAATAAGTAGTTCAGGGTCTGGCATGTCGGCGGTAGCCAGGTAGCCAGCAACCGTAGCTTCCGTCACGGCGGCGGGCTGCACGTGCCCGGCTGCCACATCGGCGGCCAGTCGCCGGGCGGCCTGGGTCAGGTCCCAGCGACCGCTGTAGCTCAGGGCCAGTACCAAGGTCATGCGGGTGCCACCTTTGGTCAGCTCCATCGCTTCGGCCAGCTCGCGCTGGCAACTGGCAGGCAGGCTGGTCAAGTCGCCAATTGCCCGCAGGCGCACGCTGTTTTTAAGTAACGTATTGGTTTCGTTGCGAATAGTGTGCACCAGCAGCTGCATCAGCGCAGTTACTTCGAAGGCAGGGCGATTCCAGTTCTCCGTAGAAAAGGCGTACAGCGTCAAAAATTTTACTCCTAGCTCGGCAGCTTCCTCCACCGTGTCGCGCACCGCCGTTATGGCGCTTTGGTGCCCAAACACGCGAAGGCCTCCCCGCTGTTTGGCCCAGCGCCCGTTACCATCCATGATAACGGCGACATGGACAGGAATATTAGAGAGGTCGATTTCGGACCGTTCGGCCATCGTTGCGGTTTGCGTATAAGAGTGCGCAAGTTACGCAAAGGGTTGCAGTCCTACCCCGGCACTTCAGCGCGAAGCACTGCCAGCAGCCTGACCCAAACACCAGAATAGCCTACTATCCAATATTTTACCCGAAAATTACCAGTGCAAATCGGCTATTTCAACAGCCTTTTATTGTGGTCGTAAGTTGGCGGGCAAAGGATTTTATAGAAGGTGTAAGACAGGCTGACGCCGGTATAGTAGTACCAATCCTGGTCGTGGCTATTTACCAGCAGCGGGTTTTGGTCCCCGGTATGGTCAAGCTGGTCAGTGAAGGTCTTACGCGCGCCCATCTCCACGCCCAGGTT
>JAABUW010006538.1_pt1 | contig 14506 bp, 10 predicted proteins | sample 5560081 | NCBI WGS metagenome assembly JAABUW01 (sample SAMN10711882, study PRJNA513363) | rock metagenome | isolation source: Antarctica rocks | place: Antarctica: Victoria Land, Knobhead sud
GGTTGACTGTCCAAAAACCCCTCTCCTGAGAGGACCTCAGCGCCCCGGCACAACACACCACCGCCCCAATCACGTCTTCTACTAACAATCGCATCCCGGCCAAAAGCTATTTCAACAAGCTCCTAGTCTCTCAAGGCATCGACCTCGATGCCGTCGACCAGTTCCAGGTGGTGACCAGCACGCCGCCAGCCGAGTACTCGGGCGCAGGCGCACTGAATTTCACGGTGAAGTCGGGCGGCAACAAGTATCACGGCCAGGTCTCTGACTTTGTGCGCAATACCATCTTCGATGCGTGGAGCTTTACGGCCAAGGCGAACACCGTACTCAATGCGCAGGGTCAGAAGGTGCTCGCGCCTAAGCCTGTGGAGCATCAGAACGAGCTTTCGATCACCTTCGGGGGCAAAATCCCACATACCGCGAACAAGCTGTTCTTCTTCGTCGCCTATGACAAGTTTCACTCCCGCAGGGGTATCAACCCGACCCCAGTCACAATTGCAACAACGTTGATGAACACCGGCGACTTCACGGAACTAAACGGAGGTGTGGGTTCTGGCGGTCTGACCGGGGTTCCGGGCGATCCGTCCGCCGGCGGGAAGAATAAGCCGCTGCTTTATAACCCCACGAGCAACACCTGCGTGGGCAATGTCTGCACGCGGACGCCGTTTCAGGGGCTGAAGAACGGGATTCCAACGTACAACGTCATCCCGGCAAGCTACCTTTCCCCTATCGCCCTCAAGATGGCCTCGTTTATGCCTCCGCCGACCAATCCGTCCGTGCTTACGAACAACTATCTAGGTGGTTATCCGAGTGGGTTCGATAACAACGTGAAGAACTACAGGGTGGACTTCGACCTGAGCGCGAAGCAGAGGATCTCGACGATTGGGGCCATGGGAGCCGTTCACTACCTGAATAACTACTCGACCGGCAACTCCGGCGGGGTGCCCTACGGTCTTCTTCCGCTGCCGTATGTTGCTGGAACGATCGCGAACATCTTTCCCAAGTTCTTCGACGTGGAACATACCTACACAGTAAGCGACAGCGTCGTGAATCAGCTGAAATACAGCTTTACGCGGTTCGCGCAGCCTCAGACCGCTGCCACGGACGGCATGCCCCAGTACTCACCGGGCGCGCTTGGGATCACGAACGTCCCCTCTGGGCAGGCAAGCACCGAGTTCCCAGGCGCTTCGTTCGGCACCACAGGTGCGGTGAGCACAACACTGACGGGATGGACGCAACAGGGACCTGCCGCCTCGACCCAGCAGGTAACTCCGAGTACATACACCGTCCTCGACAATCTGCAGATGGTGAAGGGGAAGCACGCGATTACAGTGGGCTTTACCTACGAGTGGCAGGAGATTAACACCGCGGCTCCTGTAGGCAAGACGGGGCTCCTGGAGTTACCGTTCAACTCGAACTCCACCGCCCAATACACGATTAGGTCGAACAGCCTGAGTGCGTCGTCGGGGAACTCTTACGCCAGCTTCCTGCTAGGCGCAGTAGGAGGAACTCCCTCGCTGGGTCTACAACCGGTGGACGAAGTAGGCGGGCGATACCATGTCGCGGCGCCATACGTCGAAGACAACTGGAAGGTAAATGACAAGCTCACCATGAGCCTTGGCCTACGTTGGGACTACTTCCCGCCCTTCCATGAGGTGAAGGACCGGTGGAGCTTCCTGAATCCCAACTTGACGAATGCCGCCACACGCACGCCGGGTGAGTTGCAGTTTGCAGGGCACGTCGGAGGAACAGGCGTGAGCTGCGGGTGCAGAACCCCGGTGCAGACTTACTGGAAAAATCTTGGGCCGCGTGTGGGCGTGGTATTTGCTCCGGACAGCAAGACCGTCTTTCGTTTCGGGATTGCGCGGGTCTTCTCCCAGGCGGGCGGTGTGGGCGGACGAGGTGGCAACGCCGGGGGGACCGGTCAGACTGGCTTCAACACCACTGCGAATGCCAATCCAGAGTCGACCAGCGGCGCATCGGCAGGGCCGTCCTTCTATCTCAACAACGGTGCAGCGTTTACAAGCATGGGGATAGCAAACACCGATCTGCTCGGAAAAGCATTCGCCTTTCCGGCCAACCCGACTCAAAATGCAGCGGCCCAGATCCTGCAGACCGGAAATTATCTCGACAGCTCCGGACGTCTAGTCACGGCAGGCAGCGTCTCCTTCGCGGACTTCTATCTTTCGGGTCGCGCACCGGAGTTCACCTTCTGGAACGTTGGCATCGAGCGGAGTCTTACGAAGGACATGACCGTGTCGGCCAACTATGTGGGCGATCAATCGCACTTCCTGAGCACAGGAGGCAATGCTCGCGGGTTCTGGGCCAATCAACTCAACCCGGTGTATCTGGCGACCCTTGGGCCGGTGACGGATACAACCGGAACCAAGCCCATTCTGATCGCGGCGGCTACGTCAGCGAACGTTGCAAAAGCGCAACAGGCCATGCCGGGAGTCAAGATCCCGGCGTTCTATCAAGCGGCGGCGGACGCGAATCCTACAAATTCGACTTTGACCGTCGCCAAAGGCTTGGTTGCCTTCCCCCAGTACAATGGCGTAACGGATCTATGGGGCTCGAACACGGCGAGCCTGAGCTATCACTCGTTCCAAATCATGCTCTTGCAGCGCCTAAGTCACGGCTTGACGTTCAATATCAATTACACCTACTCGAAGAACATCGGCGACGATGGGACCTTCCGCAGCGGATTCGATATCCCTGCCGTGGCAATTTCGGGTGGCGGCCAGAACTGGCACCAGGACCGGATCGAACGGTCATGGACCACGATCTCAGCGCCGCAGGTTCTCCATGCGTTCGGCGTCTACGAGCTTCCGTTCGGTAAAAACCACATGGGCGGCGACTCCATGCTGGTGAGGACTTTCGCAGGGGGATGGCAGATCTCGGGTATATATACCTATGGGTCGGGGACCCCGGTCGCTGTCACTTCCAATCACTGCTCGGCCACAACCTTCCCGCTGCAGGGCCAGTGCATGCCTGATGTGGTGGTGGGCGCTACCAACGCACGCATCAACGGAAGCTATGGGACCGGACCGAACGGCACGACAACGTGCAATCTGGGTCTAGTGGCCGGCTGCACTCCCATCAAGTACATCGACTCGAGCAAATTCGCCGTTCCCGCATCCTTCACTACTGCTGGCACGCAGCAGTACCTCATCGGAAACGCGCCTCGCACTCTGCCATTGAACCTCAGAAATCCAGGCAACCAGAACCTCGATGCGTCGTTGCATCGCAGCTTTGCTCTTCCGAAGAATATCGGCACACTGATGTTTGAGGTAGATTGCTTGAACGTTTGGAACAAAGTGACGTTCTCGGGTGTTCAGTCTACCTTTGGAGCGCCCAACTTCGGAACAATCAGTGGGATTGCAAACAGCCCGCGAGACTTTCAACTCGCGGGTCACTTCAACTTCTAACCCCAGCTCGTGCCTGCGTCCATTGTCTCCGACCAGGCGTAGTTAGCAACAAAGCTCACCGTGCGAGGTACGCTTCTCGGCGCGCAGCTGCAAGGCGTTGTGGTTCGAGTAGCCGTCGAAGAGGTGGCCCTGTTTGGACTGGTACTGCGTGTACGGCTGCGCCGCGTAGTTGATGCCGGTTGCGAGAAGACGGTTCTGGGGAATCTGGTTGACGTTACGTGCAAAGTTCTGGTGCGTGCCCTTCGTCAAAACATAGCTTACGTCCAACAGGATCTGCCGGGAATCTGATGCTGCACGGACAGGAGCGCCTACTACTAATACTGAACAGGACGCTTTTGCGCGTAGTAGTCGGCATTGTCATAGTCAATGTGTCGCGACTCCGCAGCGTGATCAGGGATTCGAAGGTTCTTAGTTCGCGATCACTGACGAGAACCCTACTTTTGATGCAACAGAGCCGCCGGGCTGCGTAGCGGAAGTTGTTTGTTTCTAACCGAGCCAGCTGGGGTTGTGGGCGGTCCCGTCAAACTTGGGGGTTGTCTTGAAGGCCTCGAACTCGCCATTCTGGGCGGCGGTAGCGGTTCGGGCGAGAAGGGCCTGTTGCTGGGCGAAAGAAAGGGGCTGGAAGGTGTTGGCAGCCTGGAGGGTGGAGGTGAGGACTTCGGATTTTTCCATACCGACGATGACGACGGAGACTGGCTGCGAAGTGAGAAGTGGATGGCCTGTTTGGGGTCGACAGTGCCGGATCTAAGAATCGGCCCTCCGCCGAAGGTTTTCATGGCTAGCACGCCCATGCCCTGGTCGTTGCAGACGGGGACGACCTCTTTCAGGAACGAACGAAAGTGAGGGTCCATCAGGTTGATGGGCATCTGGGCCGTGTCGAAGTGGCAGTTGTTCTTCTTGGCGACTTCGAGCATGCGAAGGTGGACAGCTGGGTCTTTGTGGCCGGTGAAGCCGATGTAGCGTATTTTGCCGGCTTCGCGGGCATCGCGAGCAGCTTCCAAAGCGCCGCCTTTGGCGAAGATGCGGTCGGGGTCTTCCATGCGGATGATCTCGTGAAACTGGACGAGGTCAATGACGGGAGTGTGAAAGCGGGACAGGGACTCTTCAAGCTGGTGATTGTAGGTTTGTTTGTTGCGGCCATCCATCTTGGTCATGAGGAAAACTTTGTCGCGGTAGCCGTCGGCGAGGGCGGCGCCCATGCGGACTTCGGCGAGACCGCCGGTGTAGTCCCAACAGTTATCGAGAAAGGTAATGCCGCTATCAATGGCGGAGCGGATGAGGGCGACAGCTTCGTCCTGGGAGTTCGAGGCCGCATGGGCACCGCCGAGGCCGATAGCGGAGACGCGCTCGCCGGTTGTCCCGAGCTGGCGATAGGGCATGCCGGGCTGCTCGGAGCGGTGCCGGTTGTTGACGGCGGGCTTTGCGGATGGGGACTCGGCGGAGGCGGAGGCAATCGCGGCGGTGAGCGGCGAGGTGCTGACACCTTTGAGGAAGTCTCGGCGGTCCATGGAGTGTCTCCGGTCGGGATATTAGGTTGGATGCAAGGATGTGCGGTGGAGAGGAGCACCTGGAAGCCAGCCGGGTGGTCAGGGCGGAGTGGCTGTCACTTGCCGTTGGGATTGGGGAATGTGGCAGACGCTAAGCTCAACCGGCATCTCCCAAGAGCGGTGCAAAGAGTGGGACAGTTTCCTCGTTCCACGCTTTCCCTGGACCTAGCATTTCCATGCTCCTGCTCGATATCAAGCTGCGGCAGGGCGTGAGCATGGAACGTTCGAGACAGCTCTTCGCAACCCTCAAAACCGGCTCGTTCGATGCACGTGTAAGGGTCGACTGCGCCGATCCAGCACACCTTGTGCTCCTATCGAGGAGCTCCGTCAAAACTCAGTGTTCAACACACAGCACGGTCATTTGCCGATCTCTTCACCTGTAAGGCAGCGATTGAGTGAAGGAGCCATCCTAGAGATGAGCATGGCCAATCGGTACCAAGAAAACGCGCTACACATACTTTGCGGACTGAATCATCGTCCAGCAGAATTCACGAGCGGCTATTCGTCTTCGTCGTCTCCAATGGGCATGCCGGGCGGCGTTTCGATTGGTTTTGCGGGGACGAACTTTGCTGGGTCGCGGTCGAAGTCGTTGATGCGGTCGACCATGGCGGTGCGGTGTATGGACTCTGCGCTGTCGGCCGGTGGCGGCGTGGTGGTCCATTCGTGGACGAGGTCGGCGATGTGGTAGCGGGCGATAGCGCGAGCTTGGCTGGAGGCTGCGGGGTTGACGGCCAGTGAGAGCATGGCTTCGAGGCCGCGGAATTCGACAGCGCGTTCAACTTCAGAGCTGATGCTATGACCGCTCTGTGGACGCTCTGCTGTGGTCTTCGAGACTTTCTCCATCATTACGCGGAGCGATGGGCCCTTGGTGCCGTCGGCGGTGTCGCGCATGTGGTACTGGAGCAGGCGCGAGTCGCGGGCAGGGTCGAAGAGGACCTGCAGGGTAAGGTCTGCGGCGGCTTCAGCGGTGGCGATGGGGTCGAAGGTTAGGCCAGTCTCCGACGGAAAGGACTCCTGCGTGCGGCGATAGCCGGGAGGCATGGGCGGAATTAGCTTGAGGATGCTTTCTGGGAGCGTGAGGCTTTCGGGCGAGATGGTCTTGAGGACAGCGTCGAGTGCGGCGTCCTGCTGCGCTAGGGGGACGATGGCTGGGGCGGTCTGGCCGTCGCCGCGCACGTTGTAACGGTAGTCGAGTCCCCCAATGAGCTTGATGGCGGCTTCAGTCTGGTAGCGGTGAAAGAGGTAGAGCGGAACGAGGGTTTCGGCTATCTGCGCCATGGGAGTACCGGGCTGGATTGAAGCCTCGCCGAAGCGCTTGAGGGCGGCGGCGCGGATGTCGAGAACGCGGTTGAGCTCGGCTGTCGGGTCGATTCCGTTATCCCAGAGGTGGGCGTGCGGGTGCGCGCCGGAGAAGGGGCGGGCATCTTCGTCGGTGATGAAAATGAGGCCGGTCTTCTCGGAGTCGCTCAGGATTTTGTCGAGCGCGATAGGATCTTCAGCAGGCGCGCCGGATTTGTCGAACTCTCGGTAGCCGTAGTCGATGGCGACCTTGTCCCATTGGCCGATGTTAACGGCATAGGCGTGCGAGAGATCAGGGATGCCGTGGGCGCCGAGTGTGACGTAAGGGTGCGGGTAGTCCATGACCGAGACGGACTCTCCCGGAGAATGCGGAAAGCTGGAGGCTGCGAAGTTGTGCGCCAGGCCGAGGGTGTGTCCCGTTTCGTGCGCGGCCAGCTGGCGGATGCGCATGAGTACCATGGCGAGCATGGGGTTGGTGGCTCCCGGCCTAAGTGATGGTGGGGCCATCGGTAAGGACGGGGCATTCGGACTGCTGTACGGCGTGAGGAGGGCTTCGGCGATGAGGTAATCCTGGCGGCCGCGCAGGCTGCCGAGCGTAACGTTGCCCTTGATGATCTCGCCCGTGCGAGGGTCCGAGACGGCGGAACCGTAGCTCCAGCCCCGCGTGTAGCGATGCACCCACTGAATCATATTGAAGCGGAGGTCCATGGGGTCGGCACCCGCCGGGAGCGCGTTGACTTTGAAGGTGTCGGGGGCCCAGCCCGCGGCCTGGAACGCCTGGTCCCACCAGCGTGCACCTTCAATGAGAGCGGTGCGGATGGGCTCGGGTGCGCCGCGGTCTACGTAGTAGTGGATGGGCGTCACGGCGACGCAGGCGCGGGTGCATCTGGGGTCGAGTTTGAGGAGGCGGTGGCGGATAATGAACTGCTGGTCGAGCGGCTCGCCGAGCGGTGTGTCGTAGTCGCGGTAGCTCTCCGGGAAGTAGCCGGCGCGGGGCGAGAAGCGGCGCGGCGTGAAGCCGGGGCCGGGCAGCGCGATGAAGCTCTGGTGCTCGTTGACGGTCATGGCGCGGGGGTCTGGTGAGACGTCGCGGACGTAACGGCCGCCAGCACCGCCCCCACCGTAGGTGGGGATGCCGCCGTTTGCGGAGGGCGTGGCGCCGACTTCGCTCGCGAACGTGAGTTCGGCTTCGAGCTCGGTGTTTTTGGGGAAGGCTTTGCTGCCCTCGAGCGCTATGGCGGAGCGCGCCGGGTCCAGGCGATAGACTCCGCCGCCAGCGCGAGCGATGGCTTCGGAGACGCGGTGGGCGTCGCGGGTGACGAAGTCAGTGGCGTCGACGAGGACTGTCGCGCCGTCGAGCGACTCGGCCTCGATTTTGAAGCCGGACATCACGGAGCGCGGGAAGGAGGTGGTGACGACGCGTTGAGCGTCGGGATCAGGAGAGCTGGAGCGAAAGGCGGTGTTGAGTTGGACGAGAAGGAGCTTAGGGCCGGTGCGCTCGAAGTGGACGATGCTACTGCGGCCACGCTGGCCACGGTCGAGGCCGAGATCGTTGGAGCCGGTGCCCCGCGGGAGCGAAGTGAGGTAGAGCAAATCTTCCGACCGGGTGTGTGGGGTGTCAGCACTCCCGAGGCTGAGGGAAACTTCGAGGTAGAGCTTGCCGGTTTTGGCGTCCCAGTCGATGGGCAGCAAGCCGGGGGTGTGCTGCATCTTCGCCGTGCGCTGGGCGAGGGTTTGTTCGGGCTTTACATCAGGATTTGTGGCTGGTTCTGCTCGGTTACCCGTTTGGGCGCTGGCGGAAAGCGAGCAGGCGACTGCGAGGACGAGCAGGATTGAACGAGACATGGACTTTTGTAGCACGGAGCGGTTAGAACTCACGCGCCAGTCCTGCACTGTGGAAGAGCACCGGCGTAGGGGTGCCCTTCTTTGGGTTTAGCCTCAAGCAGCGAATCTGCTAAATGATTTTTGAATCGGCTCAACGGCAGCACCTCACTTATCGGGGACCGTCATGGGCCGGAAGCACGAGATAGGTAACGGGAAACGCGCTTGTGGTGGTTTGAGAGTCGCACACCGCGCAATGAGGCAGTTCGATCTCGATCATTTCGCTACACTGGGGCTTCCTCAAGTCGACGGAACAAATCCGGCTTGACCAGCTGCGGGCCACGAGGACGCAGATCGGATTCATCGACGGTGAACCGCACCTCGCCCTGGTTCCCGTGGCATCGGTCCTTAGGTCAGGGATGAGCGGCCGGCCAGCGACGAGCGTGATGCCGTTCTTTTCCACTCTCCCAGCGGGAGCGATCTGTTTGAAATCCTGAAAGGTCAGATTGAGAATCACAGGTTCTCCTAAGCGCCGGGGTAGCCGCGCAGCACTTCCGTGAGGATGGTTCGAGCCAGGCTGATGCTCTGTCCGATTGAAGAGATGAGCCGCGGTGTGGGCAGGGCGATGTCTTCCCGGGCCAGGCGTACGGCTACTATGATGGCGGCCGCAATGACCAGAGTGGACGTGACCTAGTATTGATGCGCGCCTGCTCTTCCCTTGCCTCCGCTCGCGACATGTGGCTCAGATAAGCAGCAGTATAGGAGAATAAAAGGCGAACAGCAACACCGGGTTGTGGTGCCGCGATTTTGCGCCTCATCTGGCCAGAGCCGGCACCAAGTTGCCAGGCCTGTCCCACATCTCGCTTAAGTGAGCTTCGATTGCTTCGCGAGTGCCGCGTCCGCTTCGCACCGTAGATCGTTATCCTGCCGCCATGTTGGTGAATAGTTGGCCGATCCCGTCCGGAGAAGAGCGCCGTCGACCGCGTATCTCTTGAGGTGCATCAGGTCTCTGGACGCTTTCACCCTGACCTGGACCCCGGCCGGAAAGAGGATCTCGGTCGTCGAGAGCCCGTGCTAACGTCCCTGCTCGTATGGGGCGCTGTCGCGGTAGACGCGTACCCGAACACCGCTCCGGGCCAGCCGGCCCAACTCTTCGGCCAGTTCCCTGTCGGTGAAGCTTTACATGGCCACGTCGACCCAGACCTGGGCCGTGTGCAGCATCAACATCTCGCTTCGTCCGAGATTCGACGCAGGCGAATACAGCAGAACTGGGCTCGTGTCAGCTACATGCGGAGAGAAAGGCGTCTGAGCGGTTCCTGACTTCGGGTGCCCAGCCAGTGCAAGTAGCCAGAAGCCCAACACACATGTGCGTGCGTAAGCGCCGCAGCTCCGAGTCCCTCTAATGTGCGCCGCTCTGTCGCATGCGGATGATGAACTCCAAAGCCTCCTGTGTAGTCATGCCGTGCTGGTCTGCAATCTGTATGTGGTCGTTGAAGAACGGAATCTCGCTGTCAGCTGGGCACGCGAGTGCCTCCAGCTTCTTCCTCCGAACCATGAACTCAGCAACCGTCTCGTCCCGACGCACCTAAGCAGCATAAGCCCTGATTGAGCGATCTCAAATGACCCACCAGAGGGAGGACGGCTCCTTCCTGCTGCGGCCGGCTGCCCCGTCCTTCGACGGCCACCTCCGCGGGCCTTTCCTACCCGCGACGCCCACCCTAAGAACAGAAGCAAACACATCTCCTGTGCTTCCGCGCCCGACAAGGTCACCAGGCCTCCTGAGGGATGAGGGTACCGGAACATCGTTTACATTTTGGACCGGAGACATGGCTTACAAGCCCCTTGCGGTGAAAGTGGCTCTGGTTTGAGTGTTTGCGGCTGGCCTGGCCGGTCTTAAGAAGAATACCCGTAGCCGTCAAAGCGGTGGGAATGTGGGAATCCCGAAGGGATTTCCAAGGGCTGTGGGAAGGGTGCGAAGCCGGCTCCATGGCCTTCCATGCTTCCACAGCCCGGCATTTCCACGGCTTGTTGTTCGCGCGCGAGCTAGGCACGCAGCACTGGACGGAAGCGCATCTCGAAGCTGTTGAACTCGCCGAGTTCCGTGTTGTGAAAGGTGACGCGATATAGGTCCTCCTCCATCTGTTCGAAGCCGAGGTCTTCGTTGCGGAACACTTCGCTGATAAATACTCGGCCCTTGTGCCAACTTATATCGCCGCTGCAGTTCACACGCCGCGTCTCGAAGGATTTGGGATACAGGAAGGGTACGACACGGCTCGGCAGCATCCGGGTGCTTGGGACGTAGATGCTGCCCGGGGTCTCGTTCGCAAGAGCCTCGTGCGGACGCTCATGGTTGAAGGTCGCCCGGAAGCTGTCGAACTTCTTCTGCTGCGCTGTGAGCGTCCGCGCTGGCGGGTTGGTTGTATCTTCTTTCAACGTGCGGTGCATCCGTTCATGGCGGCCGTTCTGCTGGGGCTTGCCCGGCTGAATGCGTTCATGCACGATGTCGAGCTTGATCCAGGCGAGCGATAGCCTAGAAAGGCCCAGCAGCCCGGTTCCGGCGAATGGCGTTCCGTTGTCGGTGCGGATACGTTCCGGCACGCCGAACTCGCGCATCGCCGCCTCGCATACGGCGCTCACCTGGGCCAGGTCCATGCGTGTCACCGCCTGACAGCGGATCAGGAACCGGCTGTGGGCATCGGTGATCGTGAACGGGTCGCAGCGAAGCCCGTCGCCCGTCATAAAGTACCCCTTGAAGTCCATGCACCACAGCTGGTTCAGCGCCGTCAGCATCGAGAACGGCTGGGAATAGGGAGTCGTGCGCCGCTTCTTGCGCTTCGGGTTGGTCAGGCCGGCGCGTCTCAATATCTGGCCCACCGTGCTCGCCGCGGGCCAAGGCACGTTCGTGTTCATCCGCTCCAGGCGCGCCTTCAGCTTCCTCGCTCCCCAGGACGGGAATCGCTTCCGCAGAGCGAGGATCTCGTTCTCGACCTTAGCCGTTGTGGCATGGGAGCAACCGTGCGGCTTGTGCGTCAGATCCAGCAGGCCTTCCAACCCAACTTCGTCGTAGCGCTTGATCCACTTGTAAGCCGTCGGACGAGAGATACCGTACTCGTGACATAGATCGGTGACGGACATCTCTTCCTTCTGATAACTCGATAAGAACTGCAGACGCTGATCCACGGTGCGTGTCTCTTTCCAAAGGCATAAGCGCATCATCGTGCGTAAAGGCCAAAGTGACGAAACCACCCGATCTCCGACAAGGTGTAAACCATGTCTCCGGTCTGATCTGTAAACCAAGTGCTCAGTACGCTCCGGGACTCCGTCCCTGGCGCGGCAAGAGGCACCCCAATTTTCCGTGCCTGCGGCTTGTGCAGACCTCCGCTTCGCTCCGCCCTTTCCGTTCCGCTTGTCGCTCCTCTTCAAGGGTGGGGAACCCCTCCTCTTGCACTTGCCGCCCCTGCTGGCGTGGGCCAGGGCCAAGGCGTGTTTCTGAGCAAACACAGCACAGCCATTCCAAAGCGAGGACCACACCATGAACAGCACCGCCGCCACCAACGTCTCCACCCTTCCCACCGCAACCAAGGCCGAGAGCGCCAAAGAAGTCATAGCCGAGAACATCAAGCTCCTGATCGCACAGCTTGAGGCCGGACACTCCGAAGGCCTCACCGCCTACCTCACAGCGATGGGCCGATTCCTTAACTACAGCTTCGGCAACATCCTCGAGATCGCACGACAAGAGCCGGACGCCACCCGCGTTGCTGGCCTCTACGCGTGGAACCAGCTTGGCCGCAAGGTGATGAAGGGACAGAAGGGTATCCGCATCCTCGCTCCGGTGACTGGCATTCGAAAGAAAAAGACACCGACGCCGAAAAAAACATCACGAAACAGAACCAGCCCGTTCTGGTCAGCTTCCGCGAAGCATATGTCCCGATGTCTCGCAGACCGAAGGCGCAGAGCTTCCCGAGCTTTCCGAACGTGTAAGCGGCAGCGTGGGAGAGAACCGGGAGCGGCTGGTCGACTTCATCGCCTCGCAGGGCATTGAGCTTGAGTTCAAGGAGTCCATTGCGCCAGCTTTGGGCATCAGCTACGGAGGACGCATCGCCGTACTTCCCGGTCAGGGTGCAGCCGAAGAGTTCAGCACCCTTGTTCACGAACTTGCGCACGAGATGCTGCACAAGGCCGAGCGCAGAACCGCAACCACCAAAACGGTACGTGAGACCGAGGCCGAGGCAATCGCCTTTGTGGTGGGAACCAGCATCGGGCTTGAGACCGGACACGCCTCAGCCGACTACATCCAGCTCTACCACGGCAACGCCGCTCTTCTCACCGAGAGCCTGGAAGTCATCCAGAAGACCTCAGCCCTAATCCTCTCCGGGATCGAGACGGAGCAGATCGCATCTGACCCGACCGAAGTGATCACCCAAGCCACCGATGCAGCCGTCGCGGAGGTGGCGTAATGCAGACGATCCTCGACATCCTCAAGAGAGCCGGAGGCTGGCAGCCCGGCCTCTCGCTCAAGATCGAGAACCAGCCCTATATGTCCCTTGTCATCGAGGCAACGGACGAGTCAGGCCCGTGCGGCCTTCCCGCCCTCTCCATCGCGCACTATGGCGAACAGAACGGCGACCTGATGCGCGATCCGGAGATGTGCTTCGAGCTTGGCTTCGCCGGTGGCGCTCACCTGAGCCCGTATTACTGGCGCAACGATTACGTCGGCATTGAGCAGTGGAGCCGCCTCATCACCAACAGCGACTACGCCTTCCACCGTGCGCTCTTCCAGGAACACGTCTCCTTCGCCAAAGTGTGGGACCGCAACTTGCGGTTTCAGGGCTTTGCTGAAGCCTTCGAGCAACAACGACAACCCGCATAGACCCTTTCCCGCCAACCGGAGCGGATGCAGGGGAACGCGTTCGCTCCACAACCCTCAGCCCAACCACGCCCCAAAGGAGAACCACCGTGCAGAACAGCAGCGAATTTCAGTACATCGCCATCGACACCATTCATGAATCAGCCACCAACCCCCGCCGCACCTTTGACGAGTGCAAGTTGGGCGAACTTGCCGAAAGCATCCGCACCAACGGCCTCATCCAGCGCATCACCGTGCGGCCTAACTATGACGGCTTTGAGATCGTAGCCGGAGCGAGACGCTTCCGCGCCGCGCAGCTTGCGGAACTCTTCTCCCTTCCCGCGCGGATCGTTGATATCACCGACGCCCAGGCGCTTGAGTGGCAGCTGGTCGAGAACTCGCAGCGTATCGACGTCCAGCCCTACGAGGAAGCGCAGGGCTTCCAACGCTTGCTCGAAATGCCCGGTTATGACGTGGCCACGTTGGTCGAGAAATGTGGCAAGAGTGCAGCCCACGTCGACGCCCGTCTCTTTCTGCTGCAGTTGATTCCGGCAGTCGCGGAGGCGTTCAGCAAGGAACTCATCACCGCCTCTCATGCAAACCTGTTAGCTCGACTTCCGCAGGAGTCTCAGGCCGATGCTTACGAGCAGTGCTGGCGCAAGGACTGGCAGGAGAAGGAGGCGCACCTGCTACCCGCGAAGAACCTGTCCGCATGGATACAGGCGAACCTCTACCTCTCGCTTGCCGATGCTCCATTCGACCGCGAAGACCCAACCCTCAACCCCGCTGCCGGAGCCTGTGTCACCTGCCCCCGTCGCAGTGGATACAACACCTCACTCTTTGCAGACGTCCAGGGCGATCAGTGCCTTGATGGACCGTGCTTCCAAACCAAGGTCACAGTCCACATCGAGCGTGAAGTCGCAGCCCGCCCCGAGCTGGTCCAGATCGAGAACGGATGGAGGAGTGCACGAGAGCAGAGGCCCGGAACCGTTCAGCGGGGCCACTTTCGCGAGATCGAGGCAATAGCCGAGAACCCGGACGCCGAGCCCGTCACAGTCTGCGCCGCTACTAAACCCGCCATCATCGTCTACGGCAAGCGCGTAGGTACCACCCTCACCGTATGCACCGACAACAACTGTCCGGTCCACGACCCACGCGCAGCCGCGCGACAGGCCCAACAGCCCGCCCCTACCATGGCACCCGCACCGGAACAGGAGACCGACGACGAGGCCCAAAAGAGGAAGCAACAACAGGAGCAGCAACAGAGCGAGTACAGAGAGATGCAGGAAAGGAGAGCGGAGGAGCGAAGGCAGGAAGAGGAACAGCGAGAGCAGGAGCACGACGCCGAGCTAGCCCGCAGGGAGGAACTGAGGCAGACCCGCAAGGCTACCTTCGAGCACATCCTTGCGAACGCTCCCGACAGCTTCAGTGCGGCCCAATTCGGATGCTGCTTCGCGCCCTCGTCAACCTTGAGCCATACACCTTCGCGGACGACGTGGCCGAGGAGATTGCGGGGGGGAGATGAGAACGAAGCGTACGGCGGAAGAAACTCTGCTCGCCGCTATCAA
>JAABUW010006541.1_pt1 | contig 14503 bp, 18 predicted proteins | sample 5560081 | NCBI WGS metagenome assembly JAABUW01 (sample SAMN10711882, study PRJNA513363) | rock metagenome | isolation source: Antarctica rocks | place: Antarctica: Victoria Land, Knobhead sud
CGGCGTGTACAGCTGAATCAGATAGCATAGTGCTTATATAGAGTAGGAATAACAGTCAATAGAGGTGATGGTTGATGTAGAAAGGTTGAGGAAAGGGAGGATTCGGCGGAAATTGCAAGATGTTCTATCGAAACGGGCTAGCCTATATCTAGAAAGAGTTAGCGCGAAACCCGATCTGGCTAGACTGCTGTCATGTCATTTGTCAGGTCAGATCCATGTCACGACTTGACGTCATATGACTTGTCATACGATCGAAATGACGGTCATTACCGATCCCTAGCAGTCGCGACGCAGTGAGAGGACTGGAAGATTACACACCCTCATAAAGACCAAGTGATATCTTGGAGTTGCTTCGAGGCTCTGCAAAACAAAAAAGGACATCGGGCGTGTAACGTTCTCAGAATCGATTATATGTCATGCAATTTCTACTGAAAGCATGAGGTTTAATACTTCCCATGTATATATACTTAGCCGTTGAGGAACGCCCACGGTTCCTTGTGGAGGAATATGCAAGCCACAGGAACATTGCCGACTGTTTCTTTAAAGTGTTTACAGACGCTATGAAGGATCTCGTAGTGGAACTACTACATACAAGGTCCGCATTGACCTAGTCTGTGCTCCTTTGGTTCGAAGTCGTAGAATACAAGCATAGGTCAAGCTGGGGTTAATGTTCTATGCAATTCAATGTCATAGAGTGCAGGAACCGGAGGCTCCTCCTTTGGCAAGGTATAAAGATTTGGCTGAGCATTTTGCATTTTCCATAATCGATACATAGTCGAATGCGAGTACTCCGTATATCGTGCACCGATTGGCTGATGTCTCGGACAGTCAGCTAAAAGAGTAAGAGCTGGACAGGATTTCTGTTCGTTCTGCAAGGTAGAAGACGAAAGAAGATAAAGTTTGGCAGTTGGCGGCTGCAGACGTTTGAACCGGACTAGTGCCAATACATGACGCTCGATGCTGCAGGTGGATTGCCCACATAAGGTATCCATCCCAGAAGTGCCTAATCGTAGGAGAGTGGACCCACATATTAGGAGTGTTCAGCTATGGACACTAGAAGAAGCCTCTATATAAAAAAGAAATGGAGCTGTCGAAGGAACAAGTGGTATAGTGCGACGTAACGACGACGACTAGCATCCTTCAATGATCCGATTCAAAGAAATCAACAACCGCTTTGCTCCCTCGCACGCCCAGCCCGTACGGGGGATAGCAGATATACACAGCATCCTCCTCGGCACCCAGCTTCTGTCGGAAGTCGCCCTTCTGCGTCAATTTGAATTGCTTTGTAATTGACTGGTACGTATGTTGTAGCATCCTGACCCGAATACCGCCAAGATTGTGTGCAGCGTGGAGCTCAGATGTCGCCCCGGTCCCAAATGTCAATTGCTTAGTGTCTAAAGCTTTGGCCGCGTTGATAGCGTGGAGGGTGATCGCCTCAATGGTGCCAGAAGTGGCACCGGGGAACTCGAGTGCCCATTTGACTTGGTACCCGTACTGCGGCGCAAGCTGCGCAAGTACCACAAGTGCATGTATTTGCCCTTGTTTATCGTGCGCATAGAAGTACCGGCGGTGTGGCATACCACGCCATGGCGTTATCTCAGAAAGGTGGACTTACTTTCCCGTTCGATTGGCCTGCCAATCCTTGATTCGGGCATTACACTTGTCCTGTATTTCTTGCGGAACTGCTTCACCTTCAGGTAAATCGACAATCTTGATGCCTTCACGTTCGGCATGTCGAACTTTGCGCCCCACGTCGTGATTAGTTTCGACAATGTTTTTATCCGGGTTGACGCGCTCTTCAGCAGCGCAGGTCTCCATCTTATATCCAACGAGGGCCCATATAGGTTTTAAGTGCGTCTCTTTCTTTAGCCATTTCAAGAATGCTGGTACAACCCTTACGTATTGGTCATATTTTGTAGCGATCATCTGTCCACGATGTGTTTGTGGCATCACCGTAATTGGCGATTAGATTTTCCAGTGGCTGTAATTGGTCTTTTGATTCAGCCGGCCTACCGTGGCCCCAAGGAGGACTAACGGTGCTGTCTGCTGGATGCCTAAGCTCGGGACCTGGTGGCTTGGCTGGAAGGCTTTTAGGATCACGAGGAAACAAAGACGCCAGGCGAATATTGCCAAGTGTGAGTATGAGCATGACGAGTCTTTCAAGTCCAATACCGGCACCTCCGTGTGGTGGAGCGCCTAGGCGGAATCCTTCCATGTACTCGTCCATACTTTCAGGATCAAATTTTTGCGCCAGCATCTTTCCTTCAAGTACCTTCGAGTCATGGATTCGCTGACCACCCGTCAAAATCTCTTGCCCACGCCAAAAGATATCAAACGAGTTCGTCACTTTGTCGTCATGGGGATCGGGCATGGTGTAGAATGGTCTTGCTGATGTCGGGAACTTGTCAAGTATATAATAGTCGGTCTTGTACTTTTCCTTTACCAACTACTCGCCCAGCCGAATTTCATCCCTCGTGTGCAAGTCTTCTTGCTCCGATGGCGGGTTCCCATCATCATCGGTCCATCCAGAATTTCGTAAAATCCGAACTCCCTCTGCAAATGGTATCCTCGGCGTCTCCTTCAACCATACAAGATCATCATGTGGGAAGTGTCGCTTGGTGACTTTCAGCTCACGACTGAATCGATCGTAGATGCCCTAGAGTATGTGTTTGAGCGTCGCATCGACTAGATGTAAAGCTTCGTCGTGGTGCTCTTCAATTGCCATCTCTAAATCTAATCCGGTGTACTCTGTGAGATGTCGGTGAGTGTTGCTGTTCTCTGCCCGAAAGACGGGACCGATCTCGTAAACTCTTTCGAAGTCGGCGGCGACACACATCTGCTTCGCAAGTTGAGGGCTCTGAGCGAGAAAGGCTGGCCGCCCGAAGTAGTCAAGCTGAAAAACGCTTGCGCCAGACTCGGTAGCGCCTGCTTGTATTTTGGGAGTATGGATCTCCAAAAAGCCCTTAGAATCCAGGTATGACCGGAAGAGATTGCAAACGCCAGAGTTGATACGGAAGACTGCTTGTGAGGTGGTGGTCCGTAAATCGATAATGCGATTCGATAGTCGTACTCTGTCGGGTAATCTCTCGTTGTGACCCTCCTCTTTATCCTTCTTCTCTTTCGCGACTTCCGCTTCGTAAGGTGTAAAGGGAACAGATTCCTCTTTCCTGACGATCACATGTAGTTCCTGAATCGATATTTCTAGGTCGTGGACGGAGCAGCGTGTGATGGGGACTTCTGGATGCTGAAGATAGCCCTTGACGAGGACGATAGATTCCGTTGGAATACTCTCCACCCATTGAACCATGTGTGTAGAGATCTCCCCCTCTTCCATGTGTAGAACTCCTTGGATAGTAGCCAATTGCTGGCGAAGGACAAGGAATGCCAGTTTGGCACTCATCTTGCGCGCAGCGTGAACGCGAGCTCTTAGGGTGACTTCTTCCCCAACCTGCTGGGTATGACGTGAATCAATCTGCCAACGGTCGCCCTCGGTAGGCTTATCCTCCCTTGACTGCATGAGAGGCAAGTTTCCATATCGCCTGTGAATTTCTTCGGACTCTTCGCGAGCTGCGCGCTCATCCTCTTCTCTTTTCTGTCGTAGTGTCTCCTGCCTGCGCTCCTCGTTTGCGTTGATTCGAGCTTCATGGCTCCTCCTCCTCGCTGACTTATTGTTTTGCTTCCTGCCTTGCCGTTGACCGTCATGGTTTGCGTCGTTACCGTTGGCTTGAAGAGAAGGGAGATATTCGGAGGAGGATGACGCGTCCTTGCTAGTCTTACCGCCTCCTTTCAAGTTCGCCGCCAATTGTTGCCCTTTCCTTTGGCGAGTTGGCGAATCATCTTCGTTCGTGGACCTCCATCCGCATAACAGCTTTTTCAACTTCGACATGGGCGCAGTGGATATAAGATATGCCGGGTAGGACGGTGGGGGATGTTTTGTCGCGAGCAAATTTGCACCCTGCACTCGCCATCAAGTCCTGTCTGATCAGACGGAAATGGCAGGAAGCATCCATCTTACCAAGAAAGCAGGAGAGGCTCACGTCAGAGTGACGTGCCGTGTCCCAACGGCCAATTGAAGTGGTGCAGTATAGTAGTACGGAGTACTTAGTGTCAAGCAGGTACTGTAACAAGCAAACCACTCGTGCAACTGTATCAGGAACAGATCGCGATCTCGCATACCGGAGTGACATGGTACTCGGTTCGCGGTACTAGTGCACCATGGGTGATTGTTGATGTTTTGAGTGGATGACTGAGAAATTGATAGTCTTCCTGGCATCAGCTTCCGTCCAACTCAGGAGCACATTCAGTCCTTGATGCGAAAATAGCAATAGCAAATGACGAATACGGTAAAGCCTTAGGTCTACGTTCGGCCCTTTTATCAGAGACAAAGGGTGCTAAACTACTACAAAGCAACAGACTTCTCATACCGTCTTGTTCATCTCTAATCATCCCTTTGCTCCGCCGCACGTCGTTACTTTCAATCAAAGATGGCCAAGAGGAGGTGGTTCCTATATCTCCAGGCCATGTGGTGGCGGATGCTAGCCAAATTTAGGCGCATATCTTCATTCTCTGCCCAGCCCAAAACCCCCTGGGTCGTCCTTCACTCGAAGCTTCCCTACATCCATCACCAGAGAGAGTATCGGATCATTACTGAACCTACACTTCTACGTTCCGATGGATTTCGATGAGCAACGCAAGCGTGGAAAGAGATATCCAGTAGTGGTTAATCTACACGGTGGGGGATTCACTCTCAGCACCCCAACTGATGACGCGCGCTGGGCCCGTATGGTTTTGCATGAGCTCGATGCCATTTTTCCAATAGTAGCGCTGAGCAACTGGATAGAGCGGCTCGTGCAGTCCAACTGTTACATGGGTTTTACTAATTGCTTCATCCATCGGAGATGCAGCAATGACTCCAAATAGCAATGCATTTCCAAGGGAACCCCTTGCAAAAGATGAACACGAAAGGCCAAGGCTTTATGTCTACGAAAAGACGATCTCTAATCATTTTTGAAGACCGCTGCCCGTTGAGTGATCTGGTTGCCTGATCAAGCGTTGCAATAAACGCCGGGCTTGGGTGTTTCGAAGGCTCGAGGCACGCTACATAAATATTTTAACCAAGCCTGAAGCCAGCGCTTAACGTGCCGATCGGCCAAGAAAGCTGCAAGTACCATACTCTACGAGAAATCTATGCTAGGTGCTGCCTAGAGTTGAATCATCCTCTCATGCGTTTGACTGCGCGGCTTCTCACTATGGCTAACGGTCTCAAGGTTGGACAACAATTGCAGGGGAAGTTGAGCATCTACACGATTCTTGAACAGATGCATTCATGCATCTGGATCGCAACGTAGGACCCAGACTTGATGCACTGAAGTTCATGATCCTCACTATGAAATAGAAATGCGATGACGCAAAAGGTCATTATCAAGCAAGCCCCTGACTATCGATTGAACAACGAACTCCGAGTTCTTCAGGCCCTCAATGGAAATCCATGCATTCGCCCACTTTTTGATACAGTCGAAGAACCCCCTTCTCTAGTCTTAAGGCATTTGGATGACAATCTGCTTGATGCATCGAATGCAACGCGGCTCGAGAAAGCCGACATCAAACTCGTCGCTCGTAATGTGCTTATAGCGCTAGACGCACTTCACGAACGGGGTTATGTTCACACAGGTCAGTTTCATGACTATATTATTGGTAGGCATTGGTCCTGACAGAATCATAGACATCAAACCCAATAATATTCTCGTCAATTATGGTCATAATTCTGCTCGCTTCAGTGAAGTACAGTTGGGAGATTGTGGGGACACATGTATGATCGACCCCAACGCGGACCTACTCCAAGGTCACGTCATCGGCGCGGCCATCTTTCGAAGCCCCGAGGCGATGCTCAATCTTCGCTGGAAAGCTTCAACAGATATCTGGTCCTTTGGGGCGACGGTAAGTCGGATATATTCCACAGCTCTACGTCCTTAGTAATAATCGTGATATAGTTGATCAGTCTTGTTTGGGGCTACAATTGGCATATCTTTAGGCCGGAAAACGCTGATGTCGACAGCGAAGAATATCCGCTTCTGGTTTTCATCAAACAAGTGAGCATCTTCGGGCCGGTGCCCTTGAGTTTTCAGGATATTGCCGATGACGAGAGGCTGGAAATTCTGGCAAAGACGATTCACTTCATCAACGACAACAATCTGAAAAAGCCCTTTTATCTCTCTGCAGACAAGGAGCTATCAAAGGAAGACAGAACTTTTATTTGCAAGATCATGAAACTGGATCCACGAGACCGACCAACCGCGAAGGAGCTACTACAGGACGAATGGTTTCGAGAAGACTAGGTCGTGCCTAGGGTCCTTTGGCAGTCTTATTGGCACCCCAATAGCTGTCCTACAGAATCAACTTGCCTCCATTGTTTCGAGCTTCATAAGCCCCTTCATGACGGCAAGATTATACATAAAAGAGCTGGTGATCAAGCATCTTACCAGGGAAAGAAAATTTGATCGCTGCTTCCCATCAGCATTTCTCCATTCAACGCCACAAGATAGTCAAGTACTAATGTGGCTGCCTAATATATGAAGGCAGCCACTCCTTGAACACCGCCCCCCTTTGCGCGGACACCACCTCCTGCACTAAACCTAATCGGGTAATCCCTTCACCTCTGAGAGAGATACACGGATTTGCGTCTGTATACCACCAAATTCAATGTAGTTTTTCCACCTGCTTTCCCGGGCGCATTAAAACCTGAAACATATCTTTTGAATGCTTAGAATTCACCTCAAATTGCACGTCTAAATCTACATTTGAAAACTGCTCATGTAGGACTCCGGAACACCGCTAATGTGACCGCCTACAGTTGCCCCCCTAGCACCTCCTCGTTCACCTCGCTGACGACCTTCTCGTCTATCGCGTTGGCTCTGTGTAGGCGGTGGTGGTTGACTGTCGGGTATCTGCGTTTGGGCGTACTCGAAGTCAGACGGCTCTCGCCGTGTAGACTTCTCAAAGGCTCGTCGACGTCGCTGCGAAGCTCCTGCTCAGACTTTGTTCAGAGCTTCTGACGATCGTCCTTTGAGCTTCATCACCGCCGGCTCTTGTATGCGTAGAATGTCGGACGCTGACGAAGTTTCTTCGATATTCATAGCCTCATTATCATCGTCTTCGTATGTATGATCATCCTCCTGCCTCTTCTGCCCCTGCCCGATGACTTGTTTAGGCGGCTTCACGAACCTTCAATGAGAATGTACGTCTTTCAGCTTCAAAAAGCGTTCGCTCGCTTAATCGTACAGGCATTCCTGAATGCGATGAGCACATGAAAGACTCATAGTCGTGATAAAGATGTTAGTACAGACTATAATCGCTGTGAATTGCTCGGCGATGCGAAGATATTAATCTATCATCATGTCAAGAGTCACGGAACTCACGAAGACGGTCAAATCACGAAGAAAGGGTCGATTTCGAAGCTTCTTTGATAGACGCGCTTTTGCCTCTTCAATCTTACCGTTATAATTGTGATATTGATCGATAAAAAGCTTATCTAGCTTGCCCGTCACCGTGTGAAGGTCGCGGGTAGCAAAATGAAGCTTTTCCTTCACTACTTTGTGCCCGCCTTCGCTGCGTGAGGTGATGATATTGTCAAAGTGTAGAATCTTATTGGTGTAGCATTTAGCCCACTTTTGACGCTGCGGCCAGATGTGCTCTTCAATGTAAAGACTAATCTCGACATTTGTCGCCAATAGCAATAACGGTCGTACTGCTGTGCTTGTAGGAGGTCTGTCCTATATTCGATCTTTCACCATTAGGTTGTGGTAGAGTCTTGCAAGGAAGAAAGTTAAATCCAACAATTCATACAGACCCAAACTAATAGATCACATAGGTACGTTACTCTTACGGAGGTGATGCCCCAAAATGCTTAAGCAGCCCGAGGGGAAATCCCAGTCTTCTCAGCGTGAACAAGGGCAGATTATGGTTCCATTGCGAGAGGGAACGGACACAGGAAATAGAGAGGATATGAAAGGCGAGTCGGTATTCCCATGGGCTCCTTTACTGCCGCCACAAGGCATACAATTCAGCAATTGACGAGGTGGTCCGTAGCCGGGTCAACGACAGATCGGTCTTTGAAGTATCAAGGGCGGCAGGCATTTAGTGGAAAGAATGATTTCTACCAAGCTGTAATATCTTCAACTTCAGCTTCGCCAAAAGTGCGGGTCTTCGTAAGGTCGCCTATATTGTCTCCATCTGTTCCGTTCGCGTCGTTCGTACTTACCCCTGCCCTGTCCATAATATCGGGAATTACCTCTCTGAAAAACTCTAAGATATGGGAATTGACCTGCTCAAACTGTAGTAAGAATGCATCGTGGCCCTCGGAACTGTCAATCTTCCGTAGCCTTGAATCGGGGATAGCTGCAGCTATTTCTTGCTGTTCTACAAAGGTGAACAGTCCGTCACTCTCAATGCCAATTACCAGTGTTGGCTGCTTAATCTGAGATAATGCCTTGGCTATCGCGTTTGGTTCACCCACAGGCACGCGATATCTCGAGACATCATGAGTGTCGAGTTTCCTGGTGATAGCTATGTAGCAGTTGCTGTCGAAACGCTTGACGAACTTTTCCCCCTGGTACCGCAGGTATGATTGGGCAGAGAAGTATGTCGTTGTACGTTTTCGTTCAATGGGAGGGGTCGGTGGAGGAGGAGCCGAAAATGTAGTAGCGCCATGGAATTGGGGGTCGCTGTACTGGGGCACTAGACCATCTGTCATGGAAATGTCCGTGTCTGATGTCCGAGGGGGCGTTGCCACTCCATTGATGCTCGAAGCTCTAGGTGCACCGGCGTTTCTGTGGCCCTCGTTATGCACCGCCCAGTGCTCGTTGGACGGGGTCGATGGACGATGGTTATCATTGATAACTTGTTTGTGCGAAGGATCTGGGATATTCCGTCCAAACCGCGACTCAAAAGAGTCCCGACTTCGATACGTCAACAACGCAGACATACGAGCAGCACCGAGCCCTGCCGCAGGTGGGTCGTCGAAGGAATAATACCCGTCCTCATACTTAGGATCACAGTATATACTTTGCCGTTGGGCTTCCCCCCAGCTTATTCCCCAGGCGCTGTGCCGGCTCGATGTCGCTATTGGCACGATTGCCCGCACGTAATCGCTGCCAAAGTAGGCATATTCGAGAACCAACATCCCCCCCATAGATCCTCCGACAGCCGCAACGATCTGGCGTACCCCTAAATCATCCAGTACAAGCTTGTGGATGCTGGACTAGTCAGCGTAGTAGTATGGTAGGGGGGTGATTCAACTGACTTGACATCATCTCGAATTGTTGTTAGAGGAAATTCGGGGCCGTATCTCTCCCGTCTTGGGTCTCCATCTACACTGGTGACGGAGCTCGCACTGCCATATGGGCTTCCGAGGCTGTTCAGGCAGATGACAAAAAACCTTGTCACATCAAAAGCGCGACCAGCTCCACCCATGAGCGGTCCCCACCAGTCACTCGCATCAGCGCTGCCTGACAGAGCATGGCATATGACCAATGCGTTGTCTCCATCTGGGGACAGTTTCCCCCGAGTGGTATATGCGACAGGAACGTTGAGAAGCACAACGCCTGATTCGAGTGTGAAGGCGGGTACAACAGCAATTTGCTGGTCTGAGATGAGTGAAGCGAAGGGGTTCTCACGCTGTGAGGAGATTCTCTCTACGGGATTTAGCATGTGAACACCATGGGTATGTACAGGATGACTGACGGAGTTTCTGAGTTGGTGCTACGCCATTGGGCGCACCTTGATCCGTTGTCATCTCCAAGATCCAAGATTAAAGTCTCTGTGCTAGGAAAGTTCTTCAATGCGATACGTCTGTGGAGAATGAAGAGAATCAGAACGCCGCTGAATTAGGGAAAATTGAATGATACACGAAGATTGAAAATAACCGGTTGCTGTATTTTAATATGACGCAATCGGTCTACAATACGTTAAGGTCTTTCTGAATGTGCAACAACGGACCTTAAGGTAAGTAGTATCCGTGCCCCCCACTTTCGCTCAGTTCTAAGCAGTATAGAAGATGCGCGGTTTAGCTCAACGTTGATTGCGCCCTACTATTCAGTTGTAACTAGCTATGTGTCGTCCCTGATTGCTACCGGGGCTGATATCTTAGTACTTTGCTGTTTGTTGCGCTCAATCAGAGATGCAGCACTTCGCTAACAGAACATGCCTTGTTTGTTTGCTTGTTTGTGCAACTCCCATCTGCCACTGAGAACCTTCTGGTTGGCAACACGATGAGTCTTCTTTGGGCTGGCATATCTTGCCGATATGAGTAGGGCAAATAAATCCGGAGATGGAGATCCTGGGTTTCAGCGACAATGACTGCTTCCAAGCATTTGAAGGCGTCTTCGCCATAACGTTCTCTGAGCTCGCAAGTATAGCGCTGCATGTAAGGAACCGAAGGCGAATACTTCTATTCCTAGTACATGCTAATGTTCATCGCGTTTGCTTTTACGCTTTCAATATGTCTAAATACCGTCTTCTGATAAAAACCATAGTCTTGCACATCGCATAGGTTAAACCTCCTTAGTGAATTAGAATTACCTCCTCAAGCAAGAATCGCGTATAGTACCACTATCTGAGACTAGAACCGTGTGTTCCGAATCATGTCACTAAGCAGCACTCTTTCTAGACGCAGGCTTGCTATTGTCCCAGGGCAGGAGGCTCACCTAATCCTCGAAAGGTGATACTCCTCCTACCTTCCGCGTTTGAACGAACCTCCTTTCTGAATGGGCCTGACTCAAAGCTTTGCTCACAGAAAGTCGACGGATCCACAATTCAACAGCCGCTGGAAGATCGCGCCGTCAAACGAAGAGCGCCAAGAAAGGTCCAGTACACGGGACGGTCCAGGTGATGGCGAAATATCAAGGGACAGAACCACTCACAAGAGAAAACATGATACCTACACCCAGGATGATCAGCGAAGATACTCGGAGATATCGGAGAACATTCCGCATATGAGTAAAGACGACTCTGATATAGACGTTAAACGGATAGGCAAGGAAGCCTTTGGTTTTAGATGCACTAAGATCGTTTTTAAGAAGGTACTGTTCAGGTAGCTAGGTTGACGTTCAGACATGAGCTAACAGACACCGTTTTAGCCGAACCTAAGCCTGGGTCCTGATATCCCTCGATTATCCGATACGTTCCAGCCCGTCTCATCTTTGTGCGCTATATCACCCAGAGATTGTTCGACGACTGGTCGACCTCCGTTTTGGGTCCCTTGAGCTTTGTCATCAGCGTTACGTGAGATATCTCAGAACTTGATGGGTTAGAACTTGGATGTTTCAAAGGCGCTAGGAAAGCCCGAAAAATCTCGATTTTCCTAACATTAGAACCATGTTCCCTATGGTAGACCTGCATTCACAGACCTCAGTAGTCTCTCTATGTTTCAACACGGACAAAACAATACACGCAAGTCGTGCTCGAAGTTTTGTCCTACTACGACTTTCTGTCTTTCACCTGGTTTTTATGGCATCAGGTAACATTGCTGGGAACGAAGTGTATTGAAACAAGGATGGAAAACATAGAGAAGGTTCGAGATACATTTGGACTACTCCATTACATTAGTGATCAGCAATGTTCAGCAGAAGCAATTTATGACCAATGATTTATTCAAGATTGTAAGAATAGTCGAGATGAATGGTCAAAGTTGTAGTAGTCTTAATGATAGCCAGAAAACCCTGATACTACACTCACCAACCATGTTCTCCCATACGCACCTACAGAAACTGAGTCTTAACTAAAGGTCTCGCGTTCGTCGGTAGCCCATACATGATACAAGACAATCAACCCGGCGAAACATGAATCAAGGTGATATATATCAAATATCAGAGTAAAATGGGAAACGCATGTCAAGATTCCGGTACACTATCCCTCCGGCGTCGAGTTGGGACTTGCTCCCTATCTCAAGATCCGTCAGAAGGCTTGCCACCACCCCAATTGCAGGTAAAGCTGCAATCCATTTGACAGTACTACACGGATATATTAGCATATAGAAATGTTCGTTCGGAGAAGTAAACGTACTGCCGGGTTGTTGGTGCTATCCCAGACTCCTACGTTACATCTCGATATACCATTGTTTTGGCTGCTAGGCCATACCTGAGCACCAAGAGCAAAGGCAACATAGTCATGTTGCGATTCGGGCCTGATGACCATGAGATCCTCAAGTTTACTACCCACAAGTAAAGGTCTGCCATCCGATGCTGTTGCTTTATCTTGATAGCCAACCTGAGCTCTGTTGTTGGCTTTCAGCCGGATCTCAACCGAATAGGGATCGGAGGCCGTTACGTCAACCCACTAGGTTAGGTGAAAGCTGCAAGTGCCTTGCGCATAGAGAGCGAATGGGGCAGGCGGGGGTGTAAGGGGGCACTTGATTGTTGTGTCCCGGGGTCATAATCCTCGTACGGCTCTCCAATATACGAACAGATCGGAGCGGAATTTTCACAGCCACCACAATCTGATGGCTTAGAGCAATCGTTTGGGGATCCGGGCGCAAGGTCTATCTGGTCGGAGGATACTGTGTTGTAGTATTGGATGCCACGATTATCATTTGCGTCTTTGTCGTCTGAAGTATCGCGTTTTAGTGTTCTTGACTTGTCCAAAAGTCGATTTACATGAGAGTGATATCCTTTACGCTGTGACAATGCGTGGCGAGGAAGTGCACCCTAGTATGAAAGTATAGAGCGTATATGAAAAGGAAGGGAAAGCAGTAGTTCACATACCATTGTAGCCGACTCTTGAATTTACTGACGAAGCATCAGAACCCAAATTCAGCGTAGCTCACTCCTGACAGCGCTGAATACCGTAGACCTTGACTTCGATGTCCTTGGTGCTTTTAAGTTCCTTCTCATCGACATCTCTAACTATCATCTAATTAGCGCAAGGAAATCAATTGAACGATTAGCAGAGTACTTACTTTCATATTTATGGCCGAAAAGTCCGACATGCTATCCCATAGAGGGATCAAAAATAAATCTAACAGCCAGATGCAAGTCAAACTCACCATGAACTCGTGCACCAATGTGTGTTCGTAAGCTATCAGATTATGTAGCTGCTTCGACTGAGTACCTTCAGTGATGGTTTTCAAGTACCTGCCTTAAAAGAATTGTGAACACAAAGTTACAGCCTAGCCTGTGCCTGTGAGGTCCGGCTTTTCGGTCTATGCGGCCCTATCCCACATCAGTCAAGGATTCATATGTTTTGGAGACAACGTACAAGTTCGGTTCATTATCGCATTTGTGCTCATTTGGCCCAATGCCATCGCAATGATACGCAAGTCTCCACTTTTCGGCTGGTCTCTTCTGTTCGTCTTTATGTCCCTTGTATGGAAAACTTGAAGCTTGTCTCATATTATGCCAGATCGAATCGAATCGGTCCTTGTATGTGCTCGTCCAATCGTCTTTGGTGGCTTTTGCCAGGTTTGACGAAGAACAAGTCCCAAGCAGCAATATTTGCAGAACCTTGACCGTTGGGATTGTCGGCCGGAGGCAACAATACATTTTCCATGTATTCCTGTGCCACCCGAGTGGTTTCTTCCAAGATGGTAAATCTATCCGAGGAACATTCATCATAGGCCTTGTCCCAATAGATACCCGGAACTCTTTTGTCAAGACATCTAACTCGTCTTGGCGAGCGTCACGCCTAAGTTTTGCTGTTGGAGCCAGGGCAACAGAATCGACGGGGCTGCTCCATGTTGGCAAAATATAAGCTGCACCAAGAAGGAAGGCATAAGTATGAACCATTTTGATGTGACAACAACTTCGGAAATCAAGTGCTGGCGTATACTTAGGTGATATATTACGCAGTACAGTTTAAATGGAAGACGAAGTTCTCTATTGCCAGCAAGAATCTGATACAATAGAAAAAGAATGTCATTTCAGCTTCATATAGGACTCGAGAGTCTGCTTCGCCAATCCCCAAAGCTATTCGGATCCCCTAGCACGGGGCTGTACCAGGTGGTTGAGCTCGATGAAAGTTGGTTTCATGCTTCTAGGCAAGCGGCGTTAAATATCGATGGCTTCGTTGGTCAGTCAAGAAGGGTTTCACGAGCATTGCCCAAAACACCAACAGGCCCATCTTATGATGAGGCCCCAATCTAATACAACGTACAGGAGCTGAAAATGGACTAGACAGAACACTGAGCCGAAAAGTTTGTTAATCGAACAAACCAAAGAAGTGTTATGTGATCTAAGCGTCTATACAATTCATAAAGCAGTGCTCTCTCTTGTTGAAACACACACGGAAGGAATCCAAGGATTGCATCAAGGCAGGGTTAAGGCTCAAAATAGGCATGACAAATATGTACATAGAAGGTTGCAGACTTGCCGTATGCTCCTGGCGATGATTGACAGTTGCCGGGCATGATCTTTCTTGACTTCCTTGACAGAGAGTAAATTACAACGGTATCTGTTTCTTACCCAACCGGATATACTAAAGCGAACATGCACACGCCCTTGGGGGCCGTTAAGCG
>JAABUW010006549.1_pt1 | contig 14484 bp, 13 predicted proteins | sample 5560081 | NCBI WGS metagenome assembly JAABUW01 (sample SAMN10711882, study PRJNA513363) | rock metagenome | isolation source: Antarctica rocks | place: Antarctica: Victoria Land, Knobhead sud
GCCGTATTCAGGTATCGTGTTTGCAGCAGGTTTTCGATAGCAGTGGTTACATGACATGACATATTCATTGATAGGCGCCTATGTACCCATTCGTCATAGTCCAAGGTCGACGACGCACACCCCTACAAGCATTGAGAGTAAAACTGGCCGAAATTGTTGCATGTGCTGCCAGAGCAGCAGGCCAGTCCATTCCAGCCCGACCCACCGCACTGGCCAAACTTGGTGTTGCAAGCACCCTGGGCTGTAGTGGTCGTGGTGGTCCCTACGGTAGTAGTCGGTGTGGTGGTCGTTGTTGGCCTATCGGTTGTTGTCCCACCGGTCGTTGTGACTGGTGGCTTAGTTGTCGTGGTGCCGCCGCCAGAACTGCTTTTTAAGAGATTGAGGATTGCAGTGTAAGCTGACTTGGGCTGGTAGCTGCCGTCGAACAGAAGTGGGTTGCTGCTTGCGCGCCAGCTAGCAAGGCCTCATCAGCTCAGTTCTTCAACCGCACTCGCAACGTTTCAAGCTTACCTGTTGGCATCACTGACGCCCCAGCTGGTGATACCGACGCAGTTGGCGAGATCTAAGCACGCCTGCGTGACGGTGGTGTAGTCTTGATTGCCGGCGTTGACTATGTCGAGCTCGGTGATGGCGACCTCGGATACGACGGCGGCCAACGCCTTCAACGCAGCCGGGACCGACGAGCCCTGGCCGGCCATCAGATGCGCCTGTGCACCAATGCCATCGATAGGCACGCCGGCGGCAATCCATTGCTTGACCTTGTTGATCATGCCTTGTGTCTTGGCGTAGTTGACACCGTACTCGACGGTCTGCGAAGATGTATGGGCATATTAGCCAATGTCTCAAAAAAGCGCCACGTGGGGTTTCAGCGAAGGGTACTATGTCCATCGAACTTACGTTGTAGTCGTTGATATAGAGCTTGGCAGCGGGATCGGCCTTGCGGGCGGCTTCGAAGGCAATGCGGACGAAGTCCTCGCCGAGGACGTTGTAGAAGGGTGACGAGCCCAAAGTGCCGTCTTCGTTGAAGATTTTCGTTCACGACATCCTTAACATATGCATCGTCAGCTCACATAGGCTGGAATGATCGATCAAGGATCGGTAGATACTGACCCATGCGTAGATCTTTCCTTTCCATCGGCCCATGAGACTAGAAATGTGGTTCTGAAGCACGGATGTCATGGTGCTCTTGTCGTTGATCTGTGAGACCCAGTTCGGCAATTGCGAGTGCCAACAAAGGGTGTGTCCACGGACGAGTTTGCCGTTCTGCTGAGCGAAGTTGACAACTGCGTCTCCGCCGCTGAAGCTGAATTGACCACGATTTGGCTCAGTGGCATCCCTAATAAGAAGAGGTTTGAGTCAGTATTGATCTTGAGCAAAATGTCAACTGTTGCTCACCCCTTCATCGCATTTTCAGGCGTGATCTGCCCGAAGTCTGCCTTGACGATGTCGCCATTCTGCTGGATATTCAGCGTGTTTGAGTCGCCGCAGGAACCCCAATATGTCTTGCCGTCGGCCTTGAAGGCTGCATCAATGGAGGCTGGCGCGCGCTTCTCGACCGCAGATGCGAGAGCAGCAGACGCTGCGAGCAGCTGAAGGATAAAAGATGTAGCAGGCATCGTGAAAGATGTGCAGCAAGGACGTCTCTGTCGGATGGTCCGGGAATGGATTGTGGAAGATGTGCGAGAGATACTCAAGACATCTTTATATGCGATCCAGCGACGTCCTTTTACCCATGGGGATACGACAGTGACACAAGACTATACTGCTAAACACCATGCTTCATGTTTGGATCAGATGTCCTCCTAGTCCACCACTAGGGTTGCTGCGCCGCGGAAGTAATGGACTTAGGTTTTCTCGAAGTTGGTGGACCCTGGTCCCTTTGACCGCGTGACACTGGTAGTTGCAAGATGCAATCTAGGAGAAGTGTCTTTGTGTTAAGCGGCATCGCCAAGCTGTATATATTGTGCCCAAAATGTTAGCCTTGCGTCTACGCGGTGCTGAAATTTGACCTTGTGAGTATGGAAGCGTGGTAAGCTTCTCGTCTTGGCTGTGACCGGCGACGTTCAGGCTATTCATGCTGAACAGGCTGTGTTTCAGATTAAAAATTCCCTGCGCAAACACTGACTCTAAGACAAGAGTCTGGTATGGCGTGGAATAGCGCTCGTAGCCATTGTGCTATGCAGTAGATCCTCGGATCCTCGGGCCAGATCTCTTTTCGTAGCTCAGCGCCCGATCAATACAATACCAAGAATCACAAAGTGTTGTACGAATGGACCTCCGCGCTGCTGTTCTGGAATATAATAATTCCCGTCTTCTCTGCCCGTGACAGTTTATACTGCATCTCGAACCCGCAGATAGCGTGGGCGAGCACAACGCCTGCGAAAGGATGCGCTGCCATCGACGCTCGTAACAACTACTCTGGCTGCGGATAGCGCGGCGCCGTCGTTGCCTAAGCGGACGCTTGTGCTGCTGCGCGTGTTTGATGGCGAGCATCCATCTCATGCTTGATAAGAAGGCGATGTGGTGACAGTGTTGTAGAGGCGAGATCATTAGGTCGTTGCCTCCGTAGCGTGAGGCCTGACGGAATGCTGAAGGAAGCTAGAACTTAGACGAACTGGAAGCAGGAAGCGAAAGATGCCGTAGCACTCTTTGGCTAATAGGTAAAACATATCTTTTAGCGAGCCCGGCGTGCCCGGCTCCTTTGTGGTATTGGTTGTAGGACATGGTGTCGAGAAGGAAGGAGCGATGTAGCTTGATTATTAGACCTCACCTTAACGTTGTGCTTTTGACATAATCCAACAAATCCATCCTTACCTTGCAAATTCTCCGGGCCGACTCGAAGTCGACATGATGGATTCCAAGTTGCCACGCGACCTTGATGGCCGATTCCGGACTGTATCATTCGTGCCATTGGGACATTACTGCAGCCTGATGAATTCCGGATGTTTGGCCATACATAAGCATCATGGTCCAAATATACAATTCTCACGCTCGGCCGTTTGATGCCTCGGTGGACTTGATGGATCCAGTGTCGTGCATGAAAGAGGCGCCGGCATGAACATGGAGCGGGAGGATTCAAGGACGCACATCCCACGCCAGAAGATGAAAAAAGCATGTACACGTGCGCAACACAGAGAGGTAAGTCTGGTGCCTCATGAAAGGGCCGTCGCGATCGAAGGTAGAGAGGGGATGTCGTTCGAGGATGTGCTTCCATCATCTCTCCTTTCGCAACCACATCCCACTTGCTTGGGACCTTCGGGAAGCAATGGATGGGTCGACCCGGCGGCCGCAGAACTCCACTTCAACCCTAACCCTCAACTCAATTCATCCTCTGGCAGCTTTTGAGCCAATCATCGCTACAATCGTTTCAGCTTGTGTCGGTGTAGGTCTTTAGCCGACGTCGAGATCAGCGGCGAGACCGTGTCGATTCGCAGGACTTTGCGCGCGCCTGCATGGTTGCGTGTGGTGGGACCTGAGCGGTATCACAAGACGCCGCGAAATGGCCACCTCTTACTACCACGCTTGCTTATTACTCCCTTGACCGTCTGCGACCTCCCCTTCCAGAACTCCAACCTGAGCGCGACGAGGACGTTGCTGGACAGAATCGCCTGGTGAATTACTATATGCGATAACGGGGTGTGAGCGACCATGCGGCCGAGCGGCGCATCGATTCTGGCATGCCTCCTCTGGATAACTGGTATTGAGGCCTACTTCGGTATCGACTACCATGCAAAGGCTTCCTATTTCAACTTCCAGGTGAACGGCAACTCTCTATACGTCTTCGGACTCAACGTCGCCGCCAATGGCGACATCTACTTCCACATGTCTGGACCAGTAATCCACACATGGCTTGGCATAGGTTTCGGATCTGAGATGAAAGATGCTCTCATGATCATCGCGTATCCCAGCGCGAACGGCCTCAATACGACCATCAGCACCCGGCTAGGATCCGGCCACACTGAACCGGTGTACACCCCCGACTTCGAGATCATCAATATCTACAACGATACATACGCCCCCAATGCGGACACCGTAACCGACAGAGGCACTGGGACCATCATTTCTCACGCAATGTGTCGCAACTGCACGACATGGCCTACCGGCTCGCTGGACTTGCACAGTACTGAGCAGCCCATGATCTTCGCGCTGGGGCCAAGCCAGCACTTTGGAAGCGATTCCGTGGAGGCGAGCATCCCGCGGCACTCTCTATACGGTCAATTTACGGTCGACATGACGAAAGCGACGAACTACACCGGCTGGTACGGGAGGGTGCCAGCGCCGAACATCCCGGACTTCATTTACCCTCCAAACGACACCTCGTTCGCCTCCTTTGGTACCTCTCCGTCTTTCAACGTAGTGACTATGAGCAATCCAATGCCAACCGCGCACGCGCTACTCATGTGCGCCGCATTTGTCCTCATCTTCCCGATGGGTGCGGTTGTTATGCAGTTTCTGAGAAAGACCCTATGGCACGGTGCCATACAGATCGTCGGCTTTGTGGCTGTTCTTGCTGGCTTTGGCGTTGGCATCAATGTGGCGAGACAGTACAACAAGGTACGTGAATTTGAGCCAAGTGATCTTTGACTACGAGGTGCTGACTCTACGCAGTCGAAGAACTTCAGCTCCGGACATCAAGTTCTCGGCCTGATCATCTTGGCTGGTCTGCTCATCCAGCTCGGACTCGGCCTGCTGCATCACGCAATATTCGTGCGCACCAAGCAACCAACAATCATCGGAAGGATACACTTCTTCCTTGGCCCTTCGATTATGCTGCTTGGTTTGATCAATATTGGGGTTGGTTTCAACTTCGCAGGTAAGACATCATTGACTTGTGGTTGCGTGAACGAACTGACACACGACAGGCAATTCTCGAATGAACATACCCTACGCCATCGTCGTAGTGGCGATCGCACTGATTATCGCAGGCAGTACTGGCTGCTTGGTCTACTGCCGGAGCAGACGGAAATACAAGCCCGAACCCCCGCACCCTCAATTCGGCCAGCAACCTGGGTATAGCGACTACGAAATGCCTCGCCAGCCCACCTTCGGCGAACAGCCGCCAGAGGCATATGAGCCGCCTACGCCCTACTCACCGATTGGGCATTTCACGATCGATTCGCCGTATACGCCACTTTCAGCTTACACGCCTGTCACGCCGAAGACATGGAAGAAAGAGGATATCACGAACTGGCCACATTGGCCTCACGCAAAAGACGACTATCAATAGACAGCACATAGAAACTAACGAAGTCTTCTGCGCAGTAAGCTTTGATTAAGCCTTTGCTCCGAAGGGTTGCTCAAAACCTTAATCGCGTCTCCGAGACACGATCTGCAGTTCAAAGGCCAACTTGGTAATTCGAATCATTGAATTGGGAGCGGAGGTCCAGGTACGTCACGATCGTTCCAGACTTCCAGTGCATCGCGTCGAGGTACAAATTGTCAGGTCTGTCCCTTTCGCGCTCACGTTCTTCATTTTTTCCCCATCAGTCTTATCAATTTACGTCTGTCAACGAGCAACGAGGGGTTCGCACCATGCATATCTCAGCACTTCCACTCACCTTGCTACTCAGCACAACCGCAGCCCAAGGATGGCCAGCTCATCATGCCGGATGTAGCGAGAATGTCGTCGCGTTGGCAAGCGGCATTCACTTGAACATCAACGGGCAATGGGCCGAGTATCACCCCCAAGAAGTGCAATACCAAGGGCTAGCTAACTGTCGTCAGATACAACGGCACCTTAAAGATCGTCGACATCGAGTCAGCATCACCAGTAAACCAGACCGACTTCCTCATCGCGAAAGGCGAGCTGCTCTCCGATATTCAAGCAGGCATGAACATTCGCCTTTTCAACCAACAGATGGCGCCACCAGGTAATGCAGCTATTCCAGGTCTTGCGAAGTACGCTGCTGCGCAGCAGACTGAGCAGGCGCTTGCGGAGGGTTTGACGGGTGTGCCGAGTGAGGACAAGAAGGCGCTGGAGAGTCTGGAAAGCGATATCATGGCTGGGATCAAGCTGAATGAGAAGAACCTGAAGAAGGTGAGCAAAGGCGAAAGGCATTCGTCGAAGATCGTCGAGCGCGTTTGTTGACAGTTATTCAGGCTTCCCAAGGTTGCGACTTCACGCTGTCTTTCCCACCCGCTGATGAGTCGGGATAGTCTTAAAAAGACATATTATCTTAGTAGCTTTGAGGCTTCGGCCTCCCACATAGAGACTCACATTCGACAATGCGGAAGCCTAGAACAGTGCCTTGAGTTCTTAACGACTATGTATCTGCACACGAAATCCCGATGTCAGATCGACCAAGGTACGGGCCAACAACAATTGTCGCGTAGCTGAACGGTGAGTCGAAGCTGACGGGAGAGGAACGCTCGCGTGGTGGTTCTCGAGGCTCCGCGCTGCAAGCAGCCTCGAAACAAGGCAACTTGTTCGCTTCGCCCCACTATCGACCCTTGCAAGGCTACCTTCACGAGCATCACATGCGCGCCTTGCCTTCGTACCACACTTCGCTTTCCGTCTCATCTACCTATTGTATCACCTTCCGCGAGGTGGTAAGCTCAGTTCACCCTGAACCATGTCGCGGGAGCGCTCCCCGTGGCATTCATGCGTTGTACCTGCTCCACTTGATCGAGATGTGGTTTGTTGGTCTAGAGCTTGCAATACTGGCGAGGAGGGGTGCTGCACTCCGCCTTACATTCAACTGTGACAGTATCACCTGCTCAAGGGTTCATCCCTCAAGGTCTGCAACAACATGAACGAACGTAAGTACAACTCGACCCATCCCCCATCCTTCTCTACTTCAAGCAACCACCAGCTGAACTTCCAACAGACCCTCTCATGACGATTGGCTACTCGAATCGTCTTGCAATGGTCTCATCCCTGTATGGACCCGGTACTATCTGTTGCTGGCTCTGTACGGTCGTCTCTGTCTTCGTCTCTTGGACCTTCAACCGGGAGACCAGGAGAAATGACAAGATCACAAATGACTTTCTGGCTTGCATCACCCTGCCGGCCGTAGCTGCGGCCCACCTGATACATCAGATCGCTACGTTTCCAGCGATGAGGTCCACGATCGTGTCAACAGACAACCACACGCTACTACCCCGGGTCGTAGCGATAGAGGCCGCCTTGAATATATGCGAAACTTATGAGCCACTGGCATGGGTTCTGGTGACTATTTCGATCTCCAGACTACAGATGAGAAGATGCTTCATCGGGGCTGCGACCGGCACGCTCGTCTTCGGTGCAGAGTGTGCACTATTCATCCTATCGCCTCGAATCCCTGTACACCACAGCAATTTCAGTCGACCGTGCATGGTGCACGAAGCGTCAGTGATGATTCCGACTATGATAGTCATTGACGGCTTCGACGTCATGGCGCTGGCGATCTGGCTTCGCACCTCCAACGCCACACTAGAGCGGGCACGGATGAAAGAGTCGAAAGGTCGGCGGCCAGGGGATCCTGAAACCGCGACTGCTATGACGGCTATGCCACCGAGTGGTTTTTGAGCGGGCGAGTCTACCGGGATAGAGATCCTCACCTGGTTTGCTATCTTCCACGTCCCTGTGTGGTTTCTCGTCAAGATCAGCTCCAAGCTTGGTGCCTTGGGAACAACAGTACTTAGATCTACACACAGCTTCGCTTGGAGGCTGCATTTCTTCATCCCGGAGTCGACGTGTCGGTTCAACAGACCTAGACCAGGCCGTTGCGTTGGCCGGTGGGGTCGCGACACTGTCATTTAGCTGTTGGGAAGTATTCAAAAGTATTGAAGAGGCAGAAGAATCAGGCAGCCCCTGCGACAAACCGCCGGGCTCCCATGCACTGGAAAACTGGCTGCCCAGCGCTACCAATGGTCTGGAATAGTCGGCGCCCACAGCTTATGTGCCCACACACCAGATTATTTGAAGGTCCATGGTATGACTCCCCCCAAAGTAACGTTTCATGTTGATACGATGTTATTATGTAGTGTGGTCGGCTGCTCTACCTGTTGGCTGACCTTATAGCAGGAAACTGAAACTTAGAACAACTAATCAACGATTCTATCCAACATGAAAGGACGCTTTCTAAGAGTAGTTGCCAGCTTCATGCAGGAGCAAGTGCACTATGACTTACTATGAAGGATGTATCGACGCGAATTGCACTTGAAACGATGGGCAACCTTCTCCTGGCGACAGCATCTTCGAGACCATTCTCAGTCGTGCACACCCACATAAAGCCTTCATATACGTCGAGATCAGCACATATGTTCGCTCGTAACAGTGTGCAAAGAGGAAACACACCAGACAACCAAACCATCAGGTCCTCGTCTCGAGGCAACGGGCTGAATAATCAGCTTCGTCAACCCTAAGCGGCATAGATGTTGTCGGGACCGACTTCACTTCAACTTGATGAGCAAGTACCTATGGCCGTGACTCTAATGAGGCTCGGCCGTTAGGTCACGATTGGTCGAAACACTACATTGAAGTCAGCAAGGCGTCCAGATACCGGATACGTACGTAGATACCCTTGCAACTTCGACGTCAAGCCTGTGCCGGCCAATCTACGCTAGTACTTCTATCAACGGCGTTCCCTTCGCCGTTGGCCGTACCTGATCGAGCAATATGACGAGTATGAGTGAACATAACTTGAGGAGTCACGAGAATCGGTAATGAACGGTCTGGACAACGAGCAGGGTTGACATAACGACAAGATGGGAGGATATATAAATGCGCTATTCCAAGTGTTCAAACACACATCAACAACCTTCACCACCCAACAGCTACCTACTACGACTCAAACAATCACAACATCCTCCCAAGCCCAACAATGCCGTCCCAAACCCCAATCAAAAACGTCGTCGTCCTAGGCGCAACGGGCAACATCGGCCTCCCCATCGTCAAAGCCCTCGTCAACCACCGAAACCACTACAGCGTCACGGCCGTCACCCGCAACGCAGCCAAATCGAAATCCCTCTTCCCACCCCAAGTCAAAGTCGCCGAATCCGACCTCTCCCCCTCCTCCCTCCGCACCCTCTTCCAAGACCAAGACGCCGTCGTCTCCTGCGTAACCAGCAACTCCATCGCCACCCAAAAGTCCATCATAGACGTCGCCCTCGAATCCGGAATCCGTCGTTTCATCCCGTCAGAATTCGGGATGGACTCCGGGAACCCTGCCGCTGCCGACTTGATCCCTCTCATCGCTACCAAAGTCCCGTTGACCGAATATCTGAAAGCGAACCAAGACCAAATGAGCTGGACCGCGATCATTACAGGAATGTTCTTCGACTGGGCTCTCCGCAATCCGTTCCCACTGGCATACGATATCCCGAATCGCAAGGCAGTGGTGTACGATAGTGGTGAGTATGAGCACGAATGCACGAACATCGATAAGATTGGCGAAGCTGTTGCTGCGCTGTTGTCGCCGGAGCATGAAGAGGAGACGGCGAATGAGTTTGTTTATGTGAATAGCTTTACTGCGACGCAGAATAAGGTGGTGGCGGCTATTGAGGAGGCGATGGGCGAGAAGATGGAGGTGACGAGAGACACTTCGTTGGGGTTGAGGGAGAGGATGCTGGGGGCGAGGGAGAAGGATCCTAATGATCCGATTACTGGGTTGGGGTTGATTGTTGCGAGTTTCTTTGGGGTGGGAGGGCTGAATGAGTATTCGAAGAATACTAAAAGCAGATTGTGGAATGTGCGGCTGGGGTTGCGGGAGGAGTTTTTGGAGGAGACGGTTCGGGAGGAAGTGGCGAAGTGGAAGAAAGGAGCTGGAGAGAACGACAGCATGAGCAGATCGAATCGTAAGCCAGGTCAGGCAGAATAGAGAAGTATATACATGCACAGTATTCACCCGTCATTGCTTGAGCAGATTTCCTTGCGCCGAATTACCTTGTCTTCCAGCATACTTTTACAGCTTGCTCTTCAGCTCCTTGCTCTCGTCCTTGCGGAATAGCGTCGGGCTGTCGGGGTACGGATCCACAGTGATCCGGTTCAGAGGATTGAGCTCGCTCGCGCGGTAGAACATATCCTCATATACCTTCCCGTCGTGCCTGCCCAAGCTGCTGTCTAGCTGCCAGTCCGGGAAGTCCCAGGCGTCGACCAGACGTACCGCATGCGGCCTGATATCTTCGAGCAGCTTCATGACAGCACTGCTCCTAGCAAGCTGAATCTGCCGAACGGTGACAGCGGACGAAGTGTAGAACTCCGAGGCCTCTGACTCGAGGGTGTGAAGTGCATAGAGACGGAAGAGCTTATGCATCAGACCCAGTGTCTCGGGGTCGAGCTCGGAGCTCGTCGAAGGCGCTTGGAGGGCCTCGTAGAAGTTCTTGACGATCATGTACTGGCTCATAGCTTTGCTGAGCTGGTAGAAGTCGACAAGCAAGCTATTCCATGACCGCTTCTGCTCGTCACGGTGCTTAAGAGCTTCGAAAGTGAGGTAGGCCGAGCGCCATGCGAAAGCCGCTACGAGGTCAGAGTCGTCGCCGAGGATATCGAAGGCAGCACCTTGGTCCTGACGCGAGAGGAAGTAGGCGAGGATCGCAGTTGTGTCGTTAGTAGGCTCATTGCCCTTCAGTACAGTGCGAGCGGCCTTCAGCAGATACCGAGCGACTTGCTGCGTGAGCATGTAGTTGTCGCCTTCCCACGTTGCGGTCGGCAGGTAGTCTGCATAGTACGATCCGATACCAGAGAAGGAGCTGTATCCATGGCCACCGCAAGCTCGCCGACATACCTCGAGACCCTCGGCGGCAGTGCTGGATGCCAATGACTTGAGACCACAGCTGATAGCGTGCAGATCGGATAGTAAGTCGGAGGAAGATTCGGTTTCTTCAGGACCAGCGCCACGGGATTGATTGGCGCTTTCCTTGTTCTGCCGGATCTTGCGATTGTTGGCGTCGTACAGCGCCATCATGCCCTTGCCCGTAAAGTGCATTGCGAACGTCGCGGCGAGCAGTGGTAAGAGCCTGATTTGCACCATGGTATAGTTCAAGACTTGGTTCTCGCCCTTCTCCCATTCAGGAGCGTCGCGGTCCTGGAATTGCCGTCGTACTGCACAGTATCTGGTCGCAATGGTGACACCTCTCGCGAGCACGCTACCTGCCTGCATGACGATCGTTGACCTCACCCAGGTGAGAGTACCATACACCAGTGAAGGCGACGAGGGTCGGACGTATTGGTTCGTCTTTGGATCAACCGAGCTGAAGCGAGACAGCATGCTGATGTGTGGTATCTTCACGTTGTTGAAGAGCAGGAAGCCATTGTCCATCGTGTTGTAGCCGAACTTTGGCCCGATGTCGCCGATGTGGACGCCCTCGAGTGGCTGGTGTGTCTTCATATCCCGGATGTGGACAATGAAAGGATGCGGTCCGTACTTCTTGCCGGCAATGATGAGCTGGGCCATAACAGCTGCGTGGTTTGCCATCCGCCCAAGACTGCCGATCCACCACTTCGACGAAGTAAGGTAAGGAGAATGCAGAGTGAAAGTCTTGTCATCTGGGTTCCACGTTGCCGTCGTCTCCAGTCCACGCACATTCGAGCCGTGGCCCAACTCCGTCTGAGCATAGCATCCAATATATTCGTAGTTCTCAGCTGGCTTGAGGAACTTCTGATGCTGTTCCGGCGAACCCTGATCTCTGATCGTAATCAAGAACATAGACTCGTGGAGACCGTATGGCAATGGCTCAGAGATGAGCATATTGGCGGTATAGCGTTCCTGATCACCCCAGTTCTCCTTAACATACAGCTGTCGCAGCCTCTTCGCACGTGCAAGAGCTGTTTCGAAGCGGTCGGTACGGCCTGCGAAATAGTTCTGGCTCTTATCGAACACCTTCTCCGATTGCAGCACCTTGAGGATGCGAGTCTGCCTCTGGCGGCCCTCTTTGGTGTGCAGGAAGTTGGCGAGCTGGTCAACGTTGACATTGCTGTTGTCCCGCTCCTGTTTGAGGAGTTCGGAGCCCTGTGGGCCGGAAGGCTTCAGTTCGCGGACCCATTGTGGTATTTGAGACATGATTGCGGATGGTAGGAGATGGCACGAGAGCAGAAAGTTGTTTCGAGGTGACATATATTCACATTGATGACGCGCAGAGCCGAGGCAGCCGAGGCTTCTCTTTGGGGCCGAGCTCGCTGACCAGACGACATCTTCCACGCTTCCTCCTCCCACAACCAACAACAATAATGATCTCAAGATGGCTGCGCTCAGAGGACGATCGAGGGACATAGCAGAACGGTTTCGGGATGAAGCTGCTTCGGGTGGGAACCATCGTCCTCTCGACAGCTACTCATCCGGGCAAACCAGACTTCTCGTGCATAACGAGTAAAAGCTCAACGCGATCGCGGGTGCTGTAGTAGCTCGGGAGAAGTGCTTCTCTTGGGAAACGTTCAATTGACTGCCGTCCAGCCTGTTGCTCTGATAAGTCTCCTCTTCAGACACAGCACGACTTTGGCACACATCAGCTTGACGATAAGGGTATCCGACCAAGCAAAACCGTCTCGAGACCTTCTCCATGCGGCCCATCTGACCTCCATTTCCTGTTGACCACCCTGCCAACGTACTCTGGCCCCAATAGCTGATATGGATCGTCACATCCCGAAGATCTGCGCAACGCCAAACGCATGTTCAGGCTCGGCCATCAAAACGCCGTCATCGAGCTCGCTATCGATCTCGACGACCTCGAAGAATTATAGGGTGGCCACAAGGACTGTAGTCGCACCACACCTGTTGGTCCCTGGGAGAGGCCGCAGAGGCGGCAAGATCGATGTCGATCAACCTTTCGGACACATCATCGAGTCGGCTCCGTCCTATTTGATCCGGCGTGTTCTCGAACAGGTGGCCTGGTCTGTACTATCTGTGTCTTCGACTGTAGTGGCATCGTCGCGCTTCTGGCGATGGAGCGAAAGCGTCATGAGTCCCAGTCCACCCTTGCGAATGCCGTTCACGTAGCAGGTGCGAGCGGCCAATTAGCTTCAACTGCATAAGCCGATTCCATCGTTTGGTGATGGTCAACAGCTCCGAGCTCCGAGCATCTCGTTTTGAGTCATATCTCGTCCCGCAGCGGTCCGAGCTTGCAACACATCCTCAAATGCAGCATTCACGCATCTCCAGACCCAGAGACGTTAACAAGGGAGGGGAGTCGCAAGCCGAGAGGTCGCACTCCAATTTGTCCAGCGGACTTTTGGTGAAGACCTTTGTATAACATCATTGACTGCTCGGAACAAACCAAGAGCCACTGAACCTTGGGAGCGGTGCCACCTCGACTTCACCGTGTCGAGCTGCCGGAGCGATGAAGTTTAGAATAACCCTTCTTCTGTCTTTGATCATTCGGCCGAAGAGGAAGACCTGAGGAATAGCATCGTCGATATCACTCGCGGCGTCTGCTGGACTGAAAGCATACATACCTATATAGACATAATCAATCATGATCTTCATGGTGGTCATCATTTGGCATGGCCTGAGCTCACATCGCACTCACACTTCACAGTCCGGTGACTGCTGGACCGATGAAAAACATATGTTCAGACGACGAACTAAAAGTGAATACCTCCCGTTCAAGGTTCGATGTTTTAGCTCCACCGGCTCGTGCCTTTCACTTCCGCTGCAGGGATAACGCCATCGTGCCTGCCACCTCCACAACAACAGGTCGGAGCTTCTCCTCTTGCGACTTCGGGAAGAGCCTCAATCAATAATCAAGTGCGGGATGGCGTATAACGGTGAGCCGCCTTCGTCATAGCAACCAAGTACCACCTGTGCTGGTACGACAGAAGTAGGAAGTAAACCATCTCTTCTGACTAACTTCGCAATTCTTTCTGCTCTCACCCCAGCTGAGAGCTATCCCCTTGCTTCCCTCCGTCATAGCCAATTCCAAGCATGGTCGAGCTCCGCAAGCGTCCAGCTCCTCCTCCAGCTGCACCACCCCCCAAGAAAAAGTCCACATCCAAGGCAAAAGCGAAGGAAGAGCCCGCAGCGCCAGCTAAGAAGATGGAGACCAGCAATGAGCCACCGAAAGTCGGCGACACTATCGACCTCGACGGTTTTGGCGGTGAAGTCGAGACGAACGACGAGACGAAAGTGACTCTTGCGAAACTTGTCGAGGATAGTAAAGCAGGCGTAGTCCTCTTCACCTACCCCAAGGCGAGCACGCCAGGCTGTAAGTATTGTCCACATACTGGCGACCCTTTGCAATTACTAATCCGAAGCAGGCACAACTCAAGTCTGCCTCTTCCGCGACGCCTACGAGCCGCTCACTGCCACGGGCCTCGCCATATATGGGCTCAGCAATGACAGCCCGAAAGCAAACACGACGTTCAAGACGAAGCAGAGCTTGCCGTATCCACTTCTCTGCGATCCAAAGCAGACACTCATCGGTGCCATTGGGCTGAAGAAAGAAGGCAACAAGACCACTCGCGGTGTCTTCGTTGTCGACAAGAACGGGAAAGTGCTCGCCGCTGAGCCAGGCGGCCCGGCACCAACTGTGGAAGCCGTCAAAGCTGTTGTAGCGAAGATGGGCGGTGAT
>JAABUW010006552.1_pt1 | contig 14476 bp, 9 predicted proteins | sample 5560081 | NCBI WGS metagenome assembly JAABUW01 (sample SAMN10711882, study PRJNA513363) | rock metagenome | isolation source: Antarctica rocks | place: Antarctica: Victoria Land, Knobhead sud
AAGGAAGTATTCATCTACCTTACGTTAGGACCGTCGTCCGTCAGAGAGTTTGGGCGAAGAGCAGCTCGGGTATCTCTTCGGCCAGGGTAAAGGTCGGATGACCCCACCGTGTAGTCGAATGAGGAAAAAGGTGAGGACTGCGTACAGATGGAATCGGAAAAAGGCCATTGACTTGGTGAGATGCGATGCTCACGTGAAAAGCAGACAATACTTTTCATACCAACATACAAGCTATTCAGCTCAAACAGATCCCGACCACATCTTGATGGCGGCATTTCAAACAACCACCATGCGTAAGTCGATACAAGTACAATACAAGACAGCCGTCACGGTTCCACGATGCAACCACCGATACCGAAAATTACCATGCCTCCCCTTTCCAGAATAATATAACCGAAATGTCGTTGTCGTAATCGTAGTCAGTACAGCAGCCGTGATTTCGTAAAATGCTCTTGATGGACCCGTCGTTACGTCCTCCTCGATCCAGGAGCTTCCGGCATACCGCTGTCGACCCATCGTTGAAGGTTGGTAAGCAGCTTGTTAGCCGACTTGGAATCGTTGTATTCACTTCTGATGGCAGCTTGAAGGACATGCCACTCGAAGTGCTCATTCCGTTTGCCCTTTGTTTTAGGGCGCAGGTGCGTCTTGAAGTGATCAGCAGCATTGTCCGGCCGCTGAATGTTTTTGTGGCACCCTTTGAGGGGGCAGAAATACTTTCTCTCGTCGGAGTGCATGCCCATGTGGCGCTTTAGGTGTTCGCTGCGCTCAAACCTCCGTGCACACTCCTTGCCGTCGGCGCTGACATGGTGACACTTATGTGGCTTTTTTGACGTTGCCCGCTCGACTTTGATCGAGCCATCGTCGTTGACATGAAAGCCGCGACCCTCGTATTGCACAAGGCAGCCGAAGTCCGAAGAGACATGGCTGTGCCATGCGACGCCTTTCGCGCCGTTTCGTAATTTCCTCGAAGGACGACGTTTGCTTCGACCAGACGAGCATGCACTGTTGGTCATCGTTGACCACCGCGAGGAATGACATTTCGACGGGGTAGCCATTCGTTCTGGCTTGATCATCATGTAGTCTTCGTCCTCCGAATGCGCGAAGTATGCTTCGGCTGGGCTCGGCGGATCGACCATGTCATACTCAAGATAACCCTGCGCAGACGAGCCGAAGCTGCTTGCAGACACTGCCGAGTGCGGTGGCGCATCCGGGTACTCTGACCAGTCGTGCTGTGGAAAGGCGTCTTGTGGTGACAGCTGGGACGGGACGACAACCTGCGGAGCATGCGTATAAAGGGGCGTGGCACCGTAGCCATGGAATGTTGAGTCGTATTGGTGATGAAGGGACGAAGGTGAGTGGCCGTGTGGTAACTGCACTGGATGGCTGTCCGGTACCAAGCTGTGAGAAGAAGGAAATAACGCAGAGCCGAGAAAAGTTGGCTGCGTTTCGTATCCGTTCAGCATCTGCTGAGGTGGCCTCCATCCCTCAGTGGCAGACATGTCAACACCAAGCTCAAAGCCGTACGAGTCGTCGTGATGATGTGGCGGTTGCGAGTAGCCTGCATCAATGGGCGACGGCTGTAAAGCGAACGGTGTTTGTAGGGTTGCACCCCTGAAGCTGTCCCCCCTGCGAGTACTGGAGCTTGCACTCCCTGGTTCCAGCCGGGCCTCGACGTTCTCGGTATATGCTGACATCAGAGGGTGCCCTTGAGAGTTGATGGCGTGGACCGGAGTGTTCGGGTGCGAGTACGCGAAAGACGACGAGCTCGCAGAGAACGGTGGATCCATCAACGTCAAGTACTGTAACGAGGGCCGACGGCTCTCGTCTGCGGATTGTGGAGGTGTAGGTAACCCTCCATATGAAAGTGTGGAAGACGGGTCCAGAGCAGATTTGGTGGTGTCGAAGCCGGGTATGATCATGCCACAGTTCAATCGGGTCGGTGTCCTGAGGTTAAGATTGGACATCGCATGTACTGCATAGTTGTGTCAGCGACAGTGTCCGTAGTAAGACTTCCGACAGAAGACGCCTCAAGAGAACATACAAAACAAATTGCCACCAATGAGAGATCCCTAGTCTATTCTTCCCGAAAACGAATACCAACGGTAAGAATCGAGATGATCATTGCAACGGGGAGGCATGTGCTTTTTCAATACAACCACTCGTGACGAATCATGGCGAATTGCTTGAACAGAATGGGTGGACTTACCGCTGTGGAACATCTCGATTGTCGAGACCTCGCTTTCACGAAGCATCGCCGGCAGTGTTTAAGTCAGGGTTCGGGTGGTGGTGTTGGGCAACGGAAGGTCACTGGACGCGGTCAGTAAGATTCGGATGCAAGCGTGTATGTCAGGTACAACTGCACCCGAGCAAGAATGGGGTGAACACCCACACAAGAACGAAAGAAGTGCGGCAACAGCAGGCGATTAATCTCCAACGTCGTCGAGCGGATTGTCAAGAGAAACAGCAAGGGGGCCGCCCGATTTATAGCCTTACGGTTCTCCAGGAAAATGATGAGTTGTTTGAAAGGCAGCCTCAAGTCGAAGTAGTACCCTCCTGTTGAAGTGGTGCAGAGAGCTCAAAGGTCTTGTGCGGCCAACGTGGATGGAAAATGATAGACAATTGCCCTTGCGGACCCTCTTTAGTACATCAGATTGTACCCGCTAGAACGGTTCTGCCTGTAGAGGTGGTGGGCGGTCCTGTTCATTGCAGCGTCAGCCTCCAAACGCCTCCTCAGAGGAATGCAACACACCCAGGAACCTACCACCAAAGGTGACGATCTTCCCAGCTATCGAAGATTGCTGCAACGAAATGCAAAGTACTTGTACGGAATGAAGACATCAGAAAACATCTTGAAAAGCATATAGCCCTTGTCCTGTCCCGAAGGCGGTCTGACGATGCTGTTGACGAGCATCAACAGACTGCGAGTCCGCACAGACTGTTTCAGGGCATGATCGAGCAGCAATTGGACCCTTCTCAACAAGCCATCGGATGCACTGTTAATCGTCGCGATATGCCAAGATGAAGCTCCGGATCTTCGGGGTACGGGACTGTGCAGCTTGTGCGACAAAGCCATAGGAACAGATTTCTAGTCGTGGGGCTGTGGGGTCGGTGACCTACAGCGCCTGGAATTGGGATCCATCTGTATAGAACGCCTTCGCCAGAAGCCTATAGAGCAGAGGACGTGCATCTGGGGATTGCTGCTGTGCTCTCCAGAGAACCAGGATCTAAGTCGTCCCTGCAGGCTCCCGTAGCCGATGCCATCTCGTGCAATGACCAGGTGTCAATGTTGTTACCCGCAACATCATCGCCACACATCGATCTGTGTAATGTTCTGAACCTCACCCGTTCGAAGTTCGGACCATGAGTGCCTCGAAAAGCCCAAGTTGCTCGTTTTGGTCCAGATGGTGTGTGCGCCTGCAGTGTGTTGCACAAAAACATCTGTGAACAGGGGTCAGCCCGGTTCCCTCCGTAAGGTCTTCAATTTCAACCGATGCAATCCCCACACAGCAATGCACACCACTTGCCGCATCTCAGGCACGGAGGCTCAATCTGATGGGCCGACTCACACCATTCTGGAGGGCCACTGTGCGAGTGTGCTTGCGGCAGTACAATGCGGTCACAGGCATCGCTGCACTTCGAGGCGGCTTGTTTCGTCGTTGGTCTTGTGATAAGGTCTGTTAAAGTATACGATCGCAGGCGTTGATACGACATCCCGGTGCCCGGCAGCGCTACTGCTGCGCGTTCCTGATCTTCATACCGTCCCGCCTCCCGTCTTGCGCCATCGTCTCTTCGACAATCCTTCGATCAACGCTCATCCTGGACGAACTTCGTAATGTGCCAGGGGGCGTGCGATCCACAGATGAGTTTGCCGCGCTGGATCCACTGCGATATGCAGCTGCGGTGCTCACGGACCCTGCCCATCCTCTCATTGGCGAAGAAGCGCAGTCTTGCGGCGATGGTTACACACGCAGTTGCTGAATGACGGCCCGCTCAGGAACAATCCCAGTGATCATCGTGCCCGCATCGCCAACGGAGCCTCGAATCTTCAAAAGTCTGCGATGTGCCTGGAAGGATGCCGATCTGAAGAGGCTGTGGTACATCAACGGTAGGCCGTGCTTCGGTGTGTGGAGAAGGTTTAACTGTGTCTGCATACCAGGCTTGCGCACTCGAGCATGTTAAAGCTCCTCTGTCCTGTTTTTGCGTTTGCCTAGAGCGTGCTGGCTTAGATGCAACAACCAAGCAGATGTTTGTCGATGCAGGCTGTGCGATGCAGCGGCTCGCCACTTTGCACGAAACGATCTTGTCTCTACGAGCTACAGCCCGAGGGTCTGGAGATCATGTTGGCATGTGACGTGCTGGAGGCAATCAATGATGCACAACAGGAAGCGACCACTTGTGCCAGACGGCTGGGCAACGAGTGAGAAGATGAGCTCGTAATGAAACAAGTTTTTGAATTCGTGATAGCTATGCCAATCTGACGGCCATGCCTTTCGGTCGTATGACCTTGACAGTACAAGCAATTGTGGTAGTCTTGAAGCAACGCTTTTACTGGTACAGAGGGTGGGAGCAAGAGTGCAATAGAGACCAGTTGCACCACGTAGCACCAGGTCAATCAATGTTGGCTGCGCCTATATCTGCGAAAAGCGCATTCCCCATCAGCTGTCGAATGGGAGAGGAGTAGTAAGGTCGTGCTCATTATGTCGTTGCTGAGGGCAGCTTCAGCCTCGTTGGTAGCCATGTGCGACTGATGGAAGCACATCGTTGACCGCGCGGAAACCACCATAGGAGGCTGCAAGAGGGACGGATTGCTCAACAGTGTTCTGACCCATTTGAGCAACCTGTCCGACGTCAGTGTGGTTGCTCTCGGCGTTGGACGCTGCGATGTTGCCGCCCACATGACTGTGTGCCACCATGGGTTTTAAAACTTGGACGACATCCTTGTTGGTAGGGACGGGTGAAGGCAAACCGGCATCCAGAATTCCATTCTGAACGATCTCGCCGTTGGCCGGAGCTGTGTGTGAAAGGAACGCCGGTTCCACCGTAGCACCGACTACGGCCATCTGATGAGACTTCAGGCTCTCCTCCCACCCCTGGCGAGCCAGCTCTCTAGCCTGACGCAGCCCTTCTTCGTCCTCCTTCTCCGTCGTCTGGCGCAACTCCTCCGCGTCCTCCTTCACACGCTCCGCCGCAGCTTCGTTCTCCCGTTCCTCTTTCTCCTCGAGCGCCTCCAGATCTTCCAGGGGGTTGCTGTCGTCATCGTCGTCGTCACCGCTAATATCGTGAGCCGGATCGCCGAGGTCGCTACCAGCATGAGTATAGCCGTTTGTCTGTGTAGAGGCGAAGCCGTTGGTTGGTGAGACGGCGGATGTACTGTATGCAGACTCCATAAGGTGATCGAGCTCACCAAGCTCCTCCCGTGAGACATCGCGCCAATGGCATCGTGCATGCTTCCTAGTACAGCCGGCGCAAGAGGTGAGATTCTTCACACAGTCCATTCGCAGGCGTCGGCACCGGTCGCATGGAGGCATCACACGCTGCCCACGAGGCAAGCCGTCCATGTGTGCCTGGCACAGTGGTCTAAACGGCTGACTGCTTTCCAGCGCTGGTGGCAGAGGTCGACTGAAGTTGTGCTTTGAAGGTGTGGATCCCGATGCGTGTCCATGGAGACCAGCACTTGATGATGGCCGCTGTAGTGCGGAACCGGCAGCGTACCCTGAAGCCGACTGGCCGTCTGTAGTGTAGTAGGTGAGGAAGTCGTTGGAGAAAGCGTTCGGTGGCACTGGCGACAATGAAGACGCATCTGAAGCAGGAGCTCTTGGTTCGTGCTCTGTGGCTTGCTGAGTCGAGTGTGGCACTGCCACCGAAAGATGTCGCGACCGGGAGCGCCCTTGATTCTGATTGTGAGGCAGACTTTCGAAGTGACGGAGAAGTTCGTTGCGCACAGAAGTAGAAGAGCCCAATGTCGGCTCGACGGTCTCAACAGGCGCAGTGCTACTAGTCGCATTGACGGGTGTGAACCCGGATCCTGTAGAAGATGGTGCAGTCGTAGTCTGCTGAACGGTCGCCTTAGCTGGCGTTCCGCTGCCGCCTTCAGCTCTTCTTTCGAGTATCGCTGCCCTTCTGCCCTTCAATCTATGACTGAGTTGCCTCGTTCGAGCAGCGACCATGTCTGCAGCGTTGGTGAGCTCCTTGAGCTTGGATTCGAGCACATCGCATGTCGCAACCTCCTTCTCTTCATCCTCCCAAATCGGTAACGGAGGTATCAGCTCTTGACATCGACCACTATTGATGAAGAGGAAGTCTTCTTCGCTAACCTGCACGCGAAGCTGCTTTTGCGGATAGTAGAATTGACACACCCTCTTTCCTTCGGAAAACGTGCTGAGCGTGAATTGAGCGGGGTGAGATCGAGCAAACTCGATGACCTCGAGCCATGTGATCTGGTGTGGACTCTCCTCGGGGTTGCTGGCTGCCCCCTTATGGTGCGAAGCTACAATCTTTGGAGGCGCGTCGAAGCAACGCTCGAAACGCTTGATGAGAATTGGTCCCAGTGGCCGTGCGCCCAGGTTGGAGGCCAGCGACTCATGTCGATCTAATATGTTGCTGTACTGAGACAAGAGGTGTAGTAGGTTCGGCAGTGACTCGTCTTTGCCGATCAGCGGGAGATCCTCCTGCGATTGTCGTGCGAGATAGTTGATGCTGAGCTGGTTCGCTGGTTTGGCAGCCTTAGCCGCCGGTTGTGATGCTGGTTGCGATGCTGACGGACTCCGCTTGCGTTTGGCGGAGGCCTCGTTGGCCGAAGCGTCGTTGTGCGCGTCCATGATGGTGCATGTATGTGGTGGTGCACATGCGAAAGGAGAAGAGGGAAACGGAGGAAGCGGGCAGAAAAGGCAAGGGCCTCTCGCACCACGGGGCACGCCGCCTCGCCGCCGGCACAGCTGTCCAGCCGTTCAATCGGATCCCGCGCTGCTGCGCCAGCGCCTCCCCACCCTCCAACCCTAGGCCGCCCTATCCGAGATACACCTCCTGCGCCAACATCCGCCCTGCTGACCCGATGGAGGCTGCCCCAATTGCTACACAATCCTACGCCACCGTTTCGTGTTCTCTTCCACCCCGAATGTGTATATGTGCATAGTTCCGACTTAAGGTAAACGGTGGTTCCGCTCCACCCCTCGGGAGTCTGCGAAAACTCCTGGATCGGTAGGGGTCCGTCTCGGCAATGAATTCTGGCACCGAGTGTGAAACAGGTTTGGGCCTAGCGCCGCTCAAACGAATATGCTGAAATCGACAGCGACGACCATCGAGTAACAAGTCCATATCCCAATGAGATAAAACGAATCGGCAATGTCAGAACGCGGTAACAGAGGAGACCGCGGCGGTCGGGGCGGTCGTGGCGATCGAGGCTCGCGCGGCCGTGGAGATCATGGAGGCCGAGGCGGCCATAGTTCAACGACCGAGAAGAAGAACATCCTAGACCTGACGAAGTACATGGACAAGTCCATTACGGTGAAGTTCAATGGCGGGCGCGAAGGTGAGCAGAAGCAGATCGCCATTGTAGACCAAAACTAACCGAAGCAGTGACGGGCATACTCAAAGGACACGACCAACTGATGAATCTTGTGTTGGACGATGTGAAGGAGATCACGAGAGGTGCATGACGCTCTACTGTTCGATATATACTGTGCTGTACTGATAATTTGCAGATGACGAAGGCAACATGAGCACACGCTCGCTCGGGCTGCTGGTGGCGAGAGGGACGCTGCTGGTGTTGATTTCGCCCGAGGACGGCAGCGAGGAGATTGAGAATCCCTTCGTACAGGCGGACGACGATGAGTGATGTATGAAGTGAGGTCAGATTAGACCTTCACCGACATTTGCTGAAGAGGAAGGACCGACCATACCTATCTCGACTTCATGTCTTTTGAAACCCTCCAACCCCCCGGAAAGCTTTAAGCAGTGAGGCATGTGGACGGTGGTCTGCTCAGCACTCCAGCACGTCGAAAACATCAGACTACGATTAAGAGAGCACGTAACATGAGAACGAAGTCAAATTAGAGAGTGAGCTGAGATGGAAATTGCTACGTAGGTATCAAGCTGCAAACAACAAAACACGTATTTCACGAATCGCACGCCACGCTCTGAAAAGCACCCAATACCGTTTCCCATCACCCCAGAGCACACCCACACTCACACCTAAGCATCGGGGTGGTCACGCACCACAACATGCGGTGCATCGGGATGCGAGCCCGCATGCACAAGCGTGCTATTAAAACAGAGCAGTATGATCAGTTCATGCCTCCGATAAACGACACATGGTGTGTCAAAGATGGGTTAAGACTTTGAACCTACATCATCCCATCGTGATGCAAAGCTGCAGCCGTAGGCTGCGACCCTCTTTCGTCCACATAACCCTGAGTGCCGGCGACAGCACCATCTGAACCCCTCACAAGCTCGGTGTCTGGGTGAGTCTTGCCATGATGCGATGGGTCCGGATCGTTGACATAGCCCTGGGTGCCGACAACGGTGCCGTGCGAGTCCCTCACAAGCTCCGTCTCCGGGTTAGATCCGCTGTGGCCAGGTTGGTCGAAGCTTCGGCGAGCAGCTTCACGCTCTTCCTGCTCATGCTTCGTCTTGTTCGGGTGCAGGATTTTCTGAAGCAATGTGGGCTTCTTCTCGCCTTGCTGCTCCACGCCTTTCTTGTGAAGATGGTGATGTCCCTTATCGTCCGTGGAAACCTTGTTGCTGGACGACTCAGCTGATGACCGCGAAGGATCTGTCTCACGGTCCTTGCCAGCTTCATAAGCACCGTAACCAGCAGCGCCCGTAGCGGCAGTGGCGCCTCCGGCATAAGTAGCGTTGCGACCGGTATGAGAATCCTCTGGGTTGGTGCTCGCTGGCTGGGCAGATCCTGACGTGCTGAGCGCAGATGGGTCCGTAGTTCCATAAGCTTGACCCGGCGTGGATTGAACGGCATCAGGATTACGAAGCGCTTTCTCCCGAATGCTATCGCCTCGGTTGGCCTCGGACGCACCGTAGCTTGCTCCGCCTGCTGCTGCACCAGTGCCACCTACGACTCCTGCTTCGCGACTATAGTTGGATTGTTCGGCCTGCTTAACGCGAGGATCCGCCATGTTAGCCATGTCGGATCTGTAAGGACCGGTCGTGATAGGCTCTTTCTCTTTCATTTTCTCCGGCTCAGGCTTGACACGAGGATCCATGACATTCGCCACGTTGCTCTCATGCGGTCCAATAGTCTTCGAGGCGGGTCCAGTGTCGGTCCGATCGTCTCTTGTACCTTCGTAGATCCCATAACCGGCAGCGCCGGCCGCTGCACCAGTGCCTCCCACAATTGCTGCGTCGCGGCCGTAGTGCGTATCTGCAGGCTGTTGGGCTCTGGTGGGGTCCGATCGGGCAACCTCGTCCTTGGTCAACGTTTGAGTTGTCGTCTTCTCGTGCTTAGGCTTCTCCTCGTGATGCTTGTCGTGCTTCGGCTTCTCCTCCTTATGCTTCTCAGTCTTTGTTTTTTCTTCTTTCGGCTTGTCGGACTGGAACTTCTCCTTGAGCTTATCCATTGTGGACGGTTGCTGTTGCTGCTGCTGTTGCAGGGCACCACGATCTTGCATGGCCTGGTCAACATCGTTGCGTCGAGTTGCCTCGTACACCCCATACCCAGCCGCGCCGGTCGCAGCTGTCGCACCTCCTGCATATGCGGCGTTACGTCCGGTATGAGACTCCTCTGGGTGAGTTCGTGGCTGTGTAGATCCTGTCGTCGTAGGCTGGGCAGACCCGGACGTCGTAGATGGAGTGAAAGTATCTCTCGATTGCTGATAGCTCGGGTCCTGTTTGTGGAAATCCAAGAGCCCACCAGTGCTTTGCTGCTCGCGGTTCGTGGATTCGGACAAGCCATAACCAGCGGCGCCAGTCCCAGCAGCAGCAGCACCTCCTGCGAGAGCTGCATTACGGCCGGTGTGAGACTCTTCCGGCTGAGTCCTTGGCTCGGAGTATGCAGACGCTGTAGGCTGGGTAGATCCAGACGTTGCAGGCTGAGTGATTGTACTACTCGACTGCTGGTAGTTCGGGTCATGTTTGTGGGAATTCAGGAGCCCGCTAGAGGTCTGCTCATCGCGGTTCGTGGCTTCGTACAGTCCATAGCCGGCGGCGCCAGTCCCAGCGGCAGCACCACCCGCGAGAGCTGCATTACGGCCTGTGTGAGACTCCTCTGGCTCGCGTCTTGCCGGCTGAGTAGATCCAAGTGTCGTGGGCTGAGTGGATGTTGTCGAAGTAGTAGTAGATTGCTGATGATCCGGGGAGTGTTTATGGCTGTTCAATGGGCCGCCGCTAAATCATAATGGTTAGTGTTCATCTGACGTTGTTGAACGTCGGCAGAACGGCTCACCTAGAACCAAGGTCTGAGATGGTGTTCCCCGTTGTGGGTGGAGCACTTCGATCCTGCGTTGCTTGTCCCGTCACGTTGTCGCCACGATTAGCATCGTAGAGACCATACCCAGCTGCTCCCACGCCCGTAGCACCTCCAGCGATGGCTGCGTTACGACCAAAATTAGACTGGTCTTGGGGCGCACTGCTTGCTGGCTGGCTGGATTGGAGGTTTGTGGGCCCGGTAGTGCTAGTGCTCTGCGACTGCTGGTAATTCGGGTCGTGTTTATGTGAGTTTAGTGGTCCCTTGCTGGATTGCTTGTTAGCACGTCATGAGACCCAGTATGGAGAAGTGGCTTACCTAGAACCCATGTCTGTGATGGTGTCGGTCGTGGCAGGAGCACTGCGATCTTGGATCGATCTGTTGTTCGCGTCATCACCTCGTGTGGCTTCGTACAGGCCGTAGCCAGCGGCTCCAGTCGCCGCAGTGGCACCACCCGCGATGGCAGTATTGCGGCCAAAGTTCGAGTCCTGTTGTTGCTCGGTTCGCGCAGGCTGCGTGGGCTCTACTCTTGTGAGGTCGGCCATGTTGGTAGATGTCGACTGTTGATTAGCAGGATCATGTTTGTGTGAGTTCAAGGGTCCTGTATGCTCATTGCCGGTCACGGCACCCGTACGCTCAGTCCTGCTAGGCTCTGCCACGGTAGACCGAGACGTGGTTGTCTGAGAAGGACCGCTGGCTTGCTGTGCTTGGTCTCTGACGCTGTCACCTCGCGTAGCTTCGTAGTCCCCGTATCCCGCACCTCCGGCGGCTGCAGTACCTCCGGCGATGGCTGTGTTGCGGCCAAGATGAGACTCATCCGTAGGGTCGGTTCGGCTGGACTGGGAAGGTCCCGAGTAGGTAGTGTGGGTCGCACTGGGACCAGTCGAGGTTGTTGCAGGCACACTACGATCTTGCACTACCTGATCTCTGGTATCATCTCCCCTCGTAGCATTGTAAATGCCATAACCAGCCGCTGCACTCCCGGCTCCGACACCACCAACAAAAGCGGCGTCTCTTCCAGTATGAGACTCGTCCTGGGCAGGAATCGGTGCCGGCTCGGAGAATGATGCACGAGGCACCGAGTTCGTCGTAGTCATGATTGGAGAGCTTTCGCCTCCAGGAGTGATGCTGGACTCCGTAGTAGCGGTTGGCTGGCTTCCAGACATCATGCCACCGTAGTCCAAGTAAGTGGGACCGGTAGCCGATGAGCCCCCAGCTGGTGGTTGCGGAAAGGCGCCTGGCATGTGAGGGTCATAGCCGCTCTCGGTGGGGAATTCGCCTGGCACATGAGGAAGTATCTGTCTAGTTGAGGCATCTGGGACAGCTCCTCCTGTCGCAGAGCCGCCCACGGGGTACGCGCGATCGGTGTAGGTCGCATTGGCGACTTCTGGGTCCCCAGGCTTGTTCTGTTGCACCGCAAGCTCGCTGGCGCCCACACCACCAGCGCCGATGATGGTTCCCGCTCCAGCAAGACTGTCATCTCGTATGTGATCTGAGCTGCTGGAAGCTGGTGCGTTACTGCTGTCGGTCGGCAGAACTGTCCGATCCGGCCCTTGAGGCTCTCCTGCTACGCCACTCGGGAGCGGATATGAGCGAGCAGTGTAGGTGGAATCAGAGACGTCATCCGCCCTGTTCTCTCTCTGGATGCCACCTGATGAAGCCAAACCTCCGGTAGTGGTTGCAGCGCCGATCCCTGCCAGTGTAGAGTCTCGCCATTCGCGTGAGTCTTGTGGTGCTTGTGTGGATGTTCTGCACATAGTCATTAGTATTTGAGTTACACTTCATATGTCCCATGGAAAGAAATGCACGTGCTAAATGCCCGCCTCCAATCGGTGTACTTGAAACCCAAAAATTTATTATCTTGAGCAATCTTCTACGTCACTCATACAGTAGCGACTGTTGTTTTGTCCATGGGTCCACACTCTCTATGTACGTCGCCGTAGGGTATTCGAGGTCTTCCATCTTGACAGATATGATTGGTATTGGACTTACTGCGCAGATGTTCTGGACGTGGAGGCTCCAGCGGAACTGATGTGGTCTGCGCCAATGAGCGTTGTGTCAGCTTCTGGAGCATATGGCCCTTCGGCACGGGACTCGATGCTGAGAACGCTCGCATTGTCGTCTGCTGGTGTTGACAGAGAATGGTTCATACCTGTAGAAGTCTGCTGCCCTGGAGTCTGCGTGGTAGTAGTCCCGTAGCTTTGCTCCGAGTATTTATCACCGTGCGGGCTGCTGTAGTCGTTAGCTCTCTGTGACCAGTGTCGAGTCGGATAATGGGACGAACAGAATTTGTCTCAGCTCACCGCCTTGGTCCTTCTTCTCTGCTTCATGATCGGTTTCTAAGGTATTGGATATCGGTAGAGCAGCACTGTTCGAGGGATTTGAACCTGGGAGAGCTGGCTGCGCAGCCGACCCGACGGCGGTAGTGGTATCGTGGCCTAGCTCCGAGTATTTCTCACCACTCGGGTTACTATGCGTGTTAGATCTGTCTGTATCGACGAACATGCTACTCTAACTTACAGTACTTGTCTCAGAACACCGCCCTGGTTGTTCTTCTCTACCTCGTGCTGAGTTTGCAAGGTGCCGGCTGGTGGTGGCTGTTGTACGTCGTTGCCGACTGATGCCGTTCTGCCGTATGACTGCTCGGAGTACTTCTCGCCTTGCGGGTTACTAGCATATGGTCAGATTCGGCTGCAGCACGGCTCGCTTCTCGCTTTCCCTACAGTATCTGCCTCCCAATGCCATGGCTCTTGTTCTGCGCGTCAGGGTCGGTCTGCAGCTGCGGTGCAGATGAATCATGAGAGCCTCCTGCTGATCCGTACTTGACTTCGTCCTCCTGGGCCGAGCCCGGCGAGCTTGCACGTGTCAGTTTAGATCCTCGCGAAGGATATGACAGCACTCACAAGATTTGCTTCAACTTGTCCATGGCTATCCGTGGTCTTGGTTAAATCGTGAAAGTTCGACTAAAGGACAACAATCGAAAGCAGCATGCAGTGGGCAAGGCAAGCTTGAGTAAGAAGCTATACTTGTGCTAGGTGAACACAAGGCTGATGAGAGGGGCAATGAAAAACATTCGTACGTCACCATTGACACTGCGTAGCTCGAACCGTGTCGTTAGCTCAAATGATGGTGGATCACGAGAGCATTTGGAAGTCTTGAGGCGGAGTAGCGCCGACCTGTGTCTAGACAGCATCAACGCCACCGACATCGTTGACATCTGCTTGCGGACCAAGTGCTCGGAATCGAAGCAGGGAAGTGAGCAGAAGCAAATCCGTCCAGAGGAGATCACATTGCCGTAGCGGCGATCATCTCTAGCTCAGCCACAAGACGGGGCGGGTAAAATCGTAACATGGGAGCCCTGCAGAACATCATCCGGACGAAATTCTCGATTCGTTCAACAACTCAAACTGAGCAGCAAGATCTTCCTGAGGGAACGCTTCTGCTTCGAAGTACGGAGAGTCATCAACCGTCTACTGGAACTAGAACATCACGACAACGGTATGGCTCTGCTAGGCTTCACGACATCTCCTACCTGGCTCTTTTAGCACATTGAGGAAGAGTAGCATGTTTGTGTATGCCGTGCATTACTGTTTCTGAGAGATGTTTCACAGCTCCCCTCTCGTACAACTGTACAACTAGCCAGATTGACGACTACCGGACACTCTGAGACTTCAACCTGGTTTCATCGGGCGAGCGAAGCAGCGATTGTCGTCCATCGTGACGCTCGAAACTGGTGTGCCACCAGGCTTCGTGATGCTGCTGTACCTTATGCTTACTCGATCCTTTTTATGCCACGAGAATCGAAAGAAGCTACGAATGTTGAAGTCCTCGGAGGTTCTGTGCCTTGCATTCCACAGCAGCCATCAAAAACACCACATCATTGGCGGCGATGAGGCGGACACCAAGTTGGAAGACACTTGGAAGTACTAATATGTGCATCCATCAACAACGATGCAATGCAACCTGCTCCAGTCGGCTGTATCATTATCCATCGCGACCACCTTGCCCAGACATTCTATGCACAGCTAATGCAGGCCGCTTCAACACTGTTCAATGTGGTCA
>JAABUW010006554.1_pt1 | contig 14475 bp, 19 predicted proteins | sample 5560081 | NCBI WGS metagenome assembly JAABUW01 (sample SAMN10711882, study PRJNA513363) | rock metagenome | isolation source: Antarctica rocks | place: Antarctica: Victoria Land, Knobhead sud
TGATCTTTCCTACATGGCATTTGGTTTGATTGCCAACCACAGTAAAGGAGTTGTGGACATCAAGTTTGAGAAGCTAGCATCATGTGAAGCGTCAGAGCATGGCGTGAACACGCAGACCTGTGACAAGCTGCAGAAGTATCATGCAGTGTATCAAGCAGCAGATGTCTGCAGGGCTGTCTTTGGCGCTTCAATATCCCTGCTGTTTGCTGGTTTTGTTCTGATATATCTTATCACAGGCATCTGGCAAAGGGTGTACCATCACAGACATGAAGCTGTGCAGGAGCATCTGTGCGACTGCTGAAGGCAATGCTGATCTTAATGCTGAGACATGCATCTGACTGCAGCGACGTGTATTCTATTTTATGCTCAGTAGTGTAGTTATGTTCCTGGCTGGGTAGCATTTCAAGAGCGTGATGTATATGCTCCCATGCACTAGGTTTCATATTCAAATATCTGTTGGTCGTTAGATTAGACATCATTTTCTGTCTACTGCACAAGTAGTTTAGGGCTGCCATGCTTGCCTCAACCCTTCCTGATTCCCACTGCTTGTGTCAGACTCTGCTCCAACACAAGCTGACAGAGTCTCTTTTAGACTTGAATGAAGAAGCAAAACTTCTTGGCTTTGACACACGTTTTTTTGTATGAGAGTGAAAGCCATGAGCGTGCAACCCCAAAGCATACTGAGTTGACATGCTGAAGTATTTTGTAGTGGCATAATCGTAATGCACCATATGAATGTATTGAGAACTAATCGATAATCATGCGATAAAATCGATTCGATGTACAGCAAGTCAAATCCTCCATTGTTATTGCTGTTAATGCTGGGATAGATTGTACCTCTCGGCAGTGCTGGGCAGCAGCAATACGTACCGTTGTACACACGGAAGAATGTGAATGTCATTATCAGTGTCAAAGTTTTGATCGACCAAAATTCGATTTGGACAAATTTGTTCAAACTGCTTAAATTACAGGCTTGTACTTAAGTACGTCAGCACTGTCCTAAGCATCAATACCAGGAAAGTGTCGCACTGCACAGTGTGCGCCAATTTCATCTACAATCTATTCTAAACTATTTGATCATGAGTTCAGTTCTGGTCATATCGTAAGATATTCTGTTAGGCATTGCTCAAACCCAAATGTGGCTGTCTAGCAAGTTGAAATCACTTGCTGACTACTGCTTGACATCTTTGGGGGGTCCAGATCTTGTCCTTTCCCCAGCCATGGTCATGATAGAGATGTCATCAGGCATGGCGTTTCCGGAGAAACTGAACACCTGCAAAATGCATGGCAACCGTCAACATCCTTTGGCGTGACTGTAAACCATGAACCACGTGTTGACATGACACCAAAGTCATGGAACCTATGTTGGCATGGAACTGCACACATTCACAATCTACTGCTTGTTGCAAAGGCACAACATACTCAGCAGCATGCAACGTGCAACATGCTCTTCTGTGCCAGTATCCCAGAGGCAGTGTGCAAATGGTTCAGCTGGCAATGGGTACAGTCAGGTACAGAGACAGGGGCCAGGGAAGAGGGTAGGGGGTTGTCAGGGGAGGAGCGTATGGTGGTTTGTGATGCTGGTGAAATCAGACTTGATTGAGGCTGACAAAGATGTGCAGACATTTCTCACATGGGCAACCCAAATGCATGGCAGCCTTGGCAATGTCTTTAGGCTCAGCTGCGAGTCAAACAACTAGCAATCACAATGGTGCATGTGCTTGGCCAACATGCATTGCATTGCTCTACAACGTCAAGCAAGAATGAGATTATTTCTGCAGCACAACATGCCTACTAGCATGGCAGCCTTGGCAACAGCACTGGGCTGAAATGGAACAAAACTATCTCATATTGAAGTACAGATCATGATGCATGTATGAATTGAGAATCAGACGTGTACCAGCATGGCTGCAGCCTTGGCAGCATCATTGGGCTGAAATGAAACAAAAACGAAATCATATCTATGTATATTACATCTATGCAAAATGAAATGCTTACCAGCATGGCTGCAGCCTTGGCAGCATCATTGGGCTGAAATGAAACCAAAAACGAATTCATATATATTACATTATATTACATCTATGCAAAAGGAAACGCTTACCAGCATGGCAGCTTTGGCAACATCATTGGGCTGGGATGGAACAAAACGAACTCATATATGTTGCATCACATCTATGCAAAAGGAAATGCTTACCAGCATGGCAGCCTTGGCAACGTCACTGGGCTGAAAAGAAACAACAACCAATTCACGTATATTATATTACATCTATGCAAAATGAAATGCTTACCAGCATGGCAGCCTTGGCGACGTCACTGGGCTGAGCCTCCTTCTCGGGTACGGGCTCCATGTCATCACGGTCTGTGGTCATGGTGGTGTACGTCGCAGGGGGGTATACCGTAACCACCTTGATGCCCTTGTCCTTGAAGAACTGCATTAGTCATGTCAGATTGTCAATAGCAGGGGGGTATACTGTAACCATCTTGATGCCCTTGTCCTTGAAGAACTGCATTAGTCATGTCAGATTGTCGATAGCAATCACAACCTGTTGGTAGCAGCCATAAACCGCAGTCAGAAGAAGACATGCAGCAAAATGAAACTTACAAGAGAGGAAGCACTAGACAAACACTGGACTGTTGTCAATGAGGAAAGAGGGGCATGGCTTAGTCAAGTGGTGCGTCTCAGAGTCTTGGAGATGAGTTATATGGTGACTGATACAGCAATGCCTTGTTGAAGTTGTGCTTTTGGCAAGTCTAAATGGTGAATGGGCTGATGCGGGGCAGACAAAGAACGCAGAAAAACATCTTGAAATATTGAAACATTAATGTTATGTCATAACAAGTGTCAATATTTCCAATCACAGGGCCATGCATACGACGGGACAAAGATCAGGATCACTGACAGAGAAACGGATTTTTGATTTGTGTTAAAAGGGCTTTTCGTTTTGACGAAGAAGCATGAAAAAAGCACAGCAGAAGCTCACCATCGTGCATCCTTTGCTCCATCCTCTGAAGCCCCACCTGCAGACCAGCACAATAATAGTATTGATGACATGTAGAAATAATAATGAATAATTATCATATAACGTTTTCCAGCTGACGATGAGCTAGGTATGTGCAGGACAAGTCTTGTCTCTCCAAAGCAGCCTGTCTTGTGCATCCCTGTAGGATCTACTAACTGGACAGACCAGCATGCCAACATGCTTCAGCACGTTGGTACTATCATTTGCACCAAACGAGCAACTTCAAAGCATTACACAAAGCAACTTGGGTGTATGCAGGATGCTTGGATGTCGACACAAAACATACAAGGGTAATATGGTCCAGGGCATTCAAGAAATATTCAGGGTGAAGGGGCAGGGGTAGAGGTAGGGGTCTGCTCACTTTGAAGCAGAGTAGACAGCATTGCCAGGCTTGGGGGAGAGACCAGCGCTGGAGTCAATGTTGATGACAACCCCCTCCCCCTTCTCAACCATGGCAGGGGTCAGGCGTCGCATCAACCTCATGGGTGCCATCATGTTCACCCTCAGAACCTTCTCCCACTCATCTGGATCACCTGCAGTGTCAGAAAACAGCTTGAAGACCATCTTGTGTCTTTGCATGATGTTCACCCTCAGAACCTTCTCCCGCTCATCTGGATCACCTGCAGAAAGAAAAGAAAAGTTTACGCTTGCCAGCGATCTCAATGGGAGCCTCATAAGGCGGCAGCCCGGAAGGATCACCTGCAGTGTCAGAACACAGCTCGAAGACCATCTTGTGTCTTTACATATTGGTGTTCGAGTTTCTGGATGGTCTGCCATGCCAAATCATGTCTTTGTGTTGTGGATGTTAAGCAAGATGCGTGGTATACAACAGGGCTGGGATGCTGCCTGCTGTGTGGTAGAGGGGTGGTCAGATAGCTGTGTTGGCCTTTTCAAGGCATGAAAGAAGCCTCTCACAATCATGTCAGAAGAAGCCTTTCATTGTAGTGTCGTGAGGAGATGATTACAATGATACAGGTGACAGCAGGTAAGTTGGGATGTAGCAGCATGTAGGCAGGTCTAATGCATGTAACAGCTGGAAGCTCACCATCAATTGGGCCCTGACCCATGTTGGGGTTCTTTGTTGCATCACCCTCATAGCTTATAGGTCCAAGGATGGCTGCATTGTTGACAAGTACATCTACAGTGCCATACTTCTTCAGTACCTGCTCTGCAAACTTATCGACTTGAGACATGTCGCTTAGGTCCACAGGCATGACATCAACTTTCTGGGACCCCTTCTTTTTGCAGATTTCTGCAACCTGCAGGTGCAAGATGAGCAAGGTGATTGGCCGGCAGCATATTTCTGCATGCCATGGTGATTCAGCAGTTCCAGATGCAGGGGATCCTGGGTGCCACTGACAGAAAGGAGAGCATGCACATTGACTGCAGGTGACACCAGCTCTTACCTCTTCCAGTGCCCCTTTTCGTTGCGCCAAAAGTATAAGGTTTGCACCTTCCTCAGCCATCGCCTCAGCAATGGCTTGACCTATGCCTCTAGATGCACCTGAGACAATGAATCAGTGAGCACATGGCAAGATCAACCGCCACAGTAGCAAGCATAGACAATGCTGTACTCGCACCAGTGATAATAGCCCATTTGCCAGTGAGAACACCACCCTGCAGCACAGCCCATCATATGAACCGACGACGAAGGCCTGCGCACCGCTGGATCCTGTAGTGCTGGGTTTACGAACAACTATCCCAACGTTTGCTCACTTGCTTCATCTCAGTTGCAGTGGACTTCGAAGCATCTTCCGTCGACTGAGTAGTCATGGCTCGGACTCGGCAACCGTGACTTGACGAGCGAGGCTGTGAGGTGTTCCGGCTGTGTAAGCTGGCTGATTGCAGCAATGGCAAGGCAAGTCTTGTGCGCAGCACTGAATGGCAGCGAGAATATGCAAGCGGACACTTCGGCAAATGGAGGCTGAGAGAGCTGGTCAGCATGTTTGAACAGTACTTCTGCCGCCGGTCAAGCAGGTGCTACAGTGATAATACAAGGTGAAAGTTGACTGTGCCAAGGGCAGGGACTGTGAAGGTCCCCAGCATATGCATGCATGTAAGGATGCAACCTGCCTTTGTGTCTATAGTGGGGAAGCGCTCAGCACCAAGCTCATAGCAGTACAGAACGCCCTGTAGTTGCTGCAATGCTGTGCATGCTAGTTCCCGCTGTGCAGTAACGGCAAAGTCTGACAATGTCTGATGAAGCAATGCTGGATCTGCTGCCCACCATTGGTCGTGTAGTGCTTATGTCATGCACAAAAAACACTCGGCATGTTGTGATACACGGTGAATCTGCCAGCATGCTTGCAATCAATACATCAGACTACATTTGCTGTCTTTGCAGCTCGCCTGGCATGGAAGTCAGCGGACAATCCCTGAAAACCTCCTGAAGTTTGAATGATACGATTTTCTCAATGCTGACCCGCACTAAAGGTCCAACATGAAGATCCTCAAGATGTGCACCTAAAAAGGCTATTTTAAATAGCCGTAACGCTCGGCACCTAAAATAGACGTAACGCTCGGCCCAGATGCGCCATCAACCTTGTTCATTCAGGCACTGCTGGGGCGGCCGTACGCTCAGGAAGGCACAGATGAGCTAAGTGTCATGCCGTCCGACAAAAGCGCACGGACAAATGCTGGCAGCAGTTTGCAGTGCTCTCGCATCAACCTTTCAGAGGCTTCCAAACTGCCCAGCCAGGATGCAGGCTCGCCAGCGTGGCCATTCAGAAGCAGGAAGCAGCAGCTGGATGGACTTTTGTTCTCTCCCAGGGAGTTGTGCACAAGCCCAGACGAGTTCACTGATGTGGTATGCTATGCTAAAAACAGTCTCGTAAGTATGTTTTGGCTGTCATCGTGTATCTGAGCGGAAGATTGCAGGTACAAGCATCCTATTTGACTGAGGCCAAGCGAGGCCGTTTCAGCCAGCTGCCCCTACAGACTGACGCTGCTGACCAGTTGCCAGCTGTTCTTACAAAGCCAGGTCACGCCACAGTAAGCCTTCGTAATCAGTCAGAGTGTTGCGCTGTTTCTGAACAAATACCAACTGTACCTGTGAAAGAATCTGTAGTGACGGCTCCTATGCCTGCAGGTGTCACACCTGAACCTGCCACAGTTTATACCTACAAAGTCATCCCAGGGTGACATCTCCTATGGCAGGGATGCTCACTCTGAAAACCTCAAGCTGCTTGATCTTTCCAAAGATCAGGAGCCAGCCACATATAGTAGCAGGCACGCCCCAAGAAGTGCTCGTTTGCCTTTGGTGCCTAATACCACTCCTGTTCCAGACGTGCACACAGAGTCTCAGTTTGCAACTACCAGCCGTACAGATACAGGACTGAGCAGATCAGCGCTGACCAGCAGTGCAGCAGCATCAACTCACTTGCAGTCTGCACAGCATGCACAGCAGGCTAGTCTTGATTGGCCCGGAAGTCCTGCATTCAAAATGCCTACAGCCTTTGGAGGTCCCAGTCCATTACAGGCAAGCAGGTTGGAGGGGCAACCAAAGAGTTGGCAGGTACACAGCACAGCAGGCACAGCACGAGAGCCTGCCAGTCCAAATTCAAACAGTTTGGCGGCAAAAGCATGGCAGCAGGCACTTGCTGGTTCCTCAGCACATGAGCAGTGGGTGATGCGAAGGCATCTGACACACGGACGAATGTCTGAAGCTGGTACTGAGGACAGCTGGGGTGAGCTATCCATCAGACTGCCAAAACAGGCAATTGACAACAGCAATGAGGAGCAGCTGCTGCAGCAGCTGCCAGATGGATTGAATGAGGCTGCAGAACTGGTCAAACTGACCAAGGTACGCACTGCCCGACATGTGCAGACGCCAAAGAAACAGTAAGGAACAGAGCTTTGCTGTTGTGTCTTGTGATGAAGTCAATGTATGCCTGTGGGCCTGTTGACTTGCAGAAGTGCTTTGCTCATGCATTGCTCAGCGTTCCAGAATCTCAAGACCAGGGCTGCAGACGCTCGGTTGATAGTTTGTCAGCTGTTAAACCTGAGCTCATCATGGTGGCAGAAGCCATTTTGGCATGCACAAACGACAACATTCTAGATTGCGTCGATGTGAAGTGCAATCAGATGATTGCAGTGAAGAAACCAATGCATTATGCACACAATATGCTAGCCCTAAAGCTGTGCAAGCTTGAACTGAGACACTGGTCAAAGTTTGGGCACAATGCTCAATGAACATATACCAGCATGAAGTGACTGCACTTTAGTACCTAGGCCTTCATATGCCTCAGGCTATGTCTGACAAACATGCAATGATGCTGTAACAGTGTCTGTTCTATGTGTGCAGGACGATCAGGGCAACGCTCAGCTATTGATCCCAGGCCTTCATATGCCAGAGGCTACGTCTGTGCATTCTCTCTTGACACACATGCAATGGTGCTGTAACAGTGTTTGTTACATGCATGCAGGACGATCAGGGCAATGCTCAGCTTTCAATTCTGATGGGAGGAAAGCCCTCAGGCCGCAGCCAAACTCTGCTGCTTGCCTCATGGCTCCGATACCAGGTTGCAGAGTGCAGTGGCTCTGTGCAGACCAATGGTGGACAAATGCAGTCAAAACCCAGATTGCTTGACCAGAATGTGCAGGCAGCAACAACGGTACCTGCTGATAATGGTACTCAGATGCACGCCTTAGGTGGAGCAGCTGATGCAGCAGCTGACAGGGGCCAAATGAGTCAGGGCAGGAGGCCCATTGCAGATGTAACTGCTCTGCCGGCGCTTGCCACTCAGGCCTCATTAGGACTGAGTGCAAGACAGGTGTCGCCTAAACAAGCAGCTTTGGGCCCAAATGCACATTCTACTGTAGGGGCTACACCTCGCAGCCCTGCCCTCAGCAAGCCATCTTGGGCATCTGCAGCTGGATCCCCACGGCGCTTGGGACTAGCTTTGCAGTCCCTGGGGCTCAATCCCCAGCCTGCAACACTGCCAGACGCTGCATCCCACGCCAGCATCCCCAACTGGCAGGGACTGCTTGCAGAGGAGGCAGGGAGCCTGGGATTGCCCTTTTGGGCTGATGAGATCATCAGACATCATCCAGACAGGGCTAGATCAGTGCTGGGTCTGCTTGGCACTGCTTTTGGGGTGTTGGTGCATCAGGTGTCCATGCATTGCTTTGAGAGAGGTGCCATGATGGCTGGGCTGTGGAACCTGTTCACTGCACTGATGGATGCGGAGGTGCAGTCTCTAGAACAACATATGCAGGTGGGTGCAGCATGCAACACATAGGCGGTCTGTCTGTCAGAATGCGTTGTGTGCCTGAAACAGTGCAGTTCAGTGCAACCAACGATGATGACATCCTTTTTAATGCATGGTGACAGCAAGGCTTTGGAGCAAGCATTGGTGTATGTGCACAGCGTTATGCTTTCTTGCTGCGGAGTGCAAAACATGCAGGCTGTTCACAAGCCATTCTGCTTTCAAGACTGCGGTGCAAATGCTTGGCAGTGCGCTGTGCATGCCAGAATGCATGGTGATACAGGCCGACATGTCTGTGGAAGTCATGCAGAAGCTATTTCCGTCAGGATACACAGACTGTCTTGACTTGCGCTTTTGCATGCATGCTAACAGGCGCGAAATCTAGCGCTTGCTTTTGAAAAAAGGAACCGAAGCCAAGCTCAACTTACCTTCTGATTCACTGATTAATCAAGATGCTGGAGACGCATAGGATGTCTTGTTTGCTCCAGAGAGACAAGACTTGCCCTAATGTAGCCAGCGCATCATGAGCCTGAAACTGTTTACATCATGACTGCCATTGTTATCCCCCCTGAAGTGACGTTGTTTGAACAGCTTCAAACCAGCCCTAAAGCACTCGACAATGCGAACACAAACATTTACAAATCAACAAAAGAAATCGTCAACAAAAACAAATCATCAGCAAATTATTCACAAATCAACAAAGAAAATCTCAGCAAAACAGAACAAACCACTGCCTGTTGCTTGCAGGAGCTGCTGACAGGGAATGTGCTGTCACCTGGAGGGAGCCTGACTAGCAAGCAGCTTCAGCGCATGGTCACTGCACTGGACCTGGCTTCAGACAAGGGTGCAGAGATCAGCGCGCTTGAGGCAGACCTGGTGCAGGCCAAGAGCAAAGCCTTGCTGTATGAGGTACAATCAATCAATCAATCAATCAATCAATCAATCCATCCATCCATCCATCCATCCATCCATCGATCCATCAATCAACATTTTCTGTCTTTGGGACTCATAAGGGGAGTCAACAGACAACAAATGGGAAAATGACATACACTCAATCCCAGTCATGGTCACATGGGTCCCGCAGCAGCCTTGCATGGCCTCCATGTTAGACTGTCAGCTCTTTTCAATCCTAAAACGTCTAAAGTCTAAATGGAAATCTAAACTCAGAAACGCCTGGGGACAGCATGAATGCGTTTCTACATTGGGAAGATCAGCAGCGGCAGATAAGTCATGGAAAATGCAGCAAAGAAAATGACGCAAACGGTATTGTATCTCTGCGAAACATGGAAAGAAAGTCAATTGACTGTTTTGGTGATGTCCCCTGGACGGGGCTTCAGGCAAGGGTGCAGCAATGAATGTGCCTGAGGCTAAACTGGTGCAGAGTAACAGCAAAGCTATGCTGTATGAGTGGTCCACGCTGGTGGACTCACAATCAGCAGTCTTTATCTGGGGCTGAACTGGTCTAAGTTCAGAGCCAGGCTATGCTGTATGAGGTGGTTACTCCCGTCTCGCCAACAGGATTGTACCAAAATCAGTTGTAGTCCCTTGGCCACATCTTTGGATCTGGTTTTAGACAAGGTGTTCAGGTCAGGGACCCTTGTCTGGTCACAGCACCTCTTATGTGGTACAAAGAGTGCTGTAAGTTGGAAGGTGAGGGGTAACAGAGGCAGGGCAGGCACCAGCAGGGCAGATACCAGCAGGGCAGATACCAGCAGGGCGGGAACCAGCAGGGCAGCGTACACTCAAGTTGTCAAGGCAGTATATGTGCGTATCAAGATGGGAATGGAGATGCTACTCCAGCATCAACAGCTAGGGATTCTAGGGACAGCAATGTCTAGCTGTTAATTCTGCAGTAAGGTCTTGTGTTACTCCCAGCTTCAAGTTTGAAGAAGAGGCTGCAGGAGCACAGCAGGGCAGCATGTGAGGGCACAGCAGCTGCACAACAAATGCTGCTCTGAAGGGACAAGGCTTGTCCTGCACATACGTGCCTAGCTCATCATGAGCCGGAAAGCGTAAATTATGATTTCAATTCTTACAGGAAATGGCAAAAGCTTCCTCTCTCAGGAACGTCACGGCATCATCTTGTGCTTTTCTATGCACACATCTGCACATGGGAACATGCAGCAGAGCTACAGGTTATGGCCTTGTCAAGGAGAAGATGCAGAAGATGCCGGTATGAACTTTTGTTCAGAAGTTTCTGGTGACCCTTGACCACATGACACATCCACATGACAAACTATTGCTGTGCAGCCTTTGTCATGTGGGCTGCAAGAGAGGCTGCACACACATGGAAAGAACCTAAGCAGCCCAATTGAAATATCTCTTGGTGCTTCAGGGACTACATTCAAATTTTTGTTTATACAGATGGAAAGGAGCCAGAGCAGCCCAATTGAAATCCCATTTTTGCTCAGAACGTATGTTCATTTTGGATTTGGCCCCGCCTGCTTACTCAACTGGGCTGTTTGGTTGCAGACTGTGTCACATGAGCTGGAAGAAGAGGCTTTACGCAGAGAGAGGGAGGCAGAGCAGCACCTGAAGGACTTGTCAGCAGCTGCTGCTGCAAAGGAGCACAAGCAGACTGATGAGCTCAAGGCCAAGGATCAGCAGATTTCTGACTTACAGGTAATGCAATGTGTAATCTATGTGCCGCGGGATCTCGCCAAATCTTTATACTGTCAGCAAACCCCAGGCTGTGCGTGTTGTCAGGCTTGACTCGTGCTGTCTGCTCAAACAGATTTTTGGAGCCTAAGTATAGGCAGTAAAGTTCCCAAGTCTACAACATGGTCAAGTACTTAGTTGTTTGGTCTTTCGGTTACTTTGTGAGTTGAGTGTTGTAACACAGTGGTACAGCAATATCGCTTGTATGTGCTGCCTTGTATATGTCCGGATCTACTATGCCTGAGCGGCAGTTGGGCCTTCATCTGCTATGGCATATTCTCTGGAAGCCCTGTTTGGTGTCTTGCTACTGTTCATATGCTTTGTAAATGTGATATGTACATGTATTGGCCGCATGAAACAAATCATTACCTCTGGGCTGAATGGTTGAGTTGTCAAATGTGTGCTCAAACTGGCTTTTTGTGCAGGCAGAACTATTGGAGCAGTCAAGTCTAATCTCAGATTTGGCAAGCAAGCTGGAGATAGTGACCACGGATGTGCATGGCCTTGGCAGGTAAGGGAAGTGTCTGAGGTTTAGGGCTGACCTACAACACCAAAATTTGCAAGGTCATGGTCCAGTGCAAACACGTGTCTTATGCTTTGGGTGCACAGACATCTTTGTGCTGTATCACCATGTGTGGGAAAGCTGGATGCACATGCAGCACCACAAAGCAGCGGTTTTGTGATGATGTCCTTGTGACTGTTGTGAACCACCAACATGCTGTGGCTGTTGTGAACCATCATACCTCCAATCTTGATCACACTGTGGTCAGGGCACACACCATGTGAACCACCAACTCTCTGCATTGATTAGACTGAGGTCTAATTAGGCTTTGGGCTGTATCTGCAACCAAATCATGCATCATGGTGTACCTGGGCATGCTATGCATTGCCAAAAGAGAACAGCAGCATGTCCTTGCCAGACAGTCACATCACGTTGTACACAGACAGCATTTCTGTCTGTCCAGAGAGCCTGCTGTCTGCAATCGTGACCAATGCTGTCAAATCTACAGATGATCTGCCAACTTGTCACAGCATGGCTGTAGACCAAGCACACAGCTGACATACAAGCAATGTTGTAGCTTCATAACAGAGCAGTCGGTCCTGGCACGGGTTGAAGTTGAGCATACTGTGCAAGATGGCTCATGCTACATTTGTGTGGATTTAGATGCCCTGCGCACTGCTGATCAACCCACTATCCTATTTGCAACACGTTGTTTGTCTTGACCATGCACACAGCTGACATACAAACGATGATGTCCATGTTTGCAGATTTGTGACACAGCAGCTAGTCCCGGCATCGCCTGAGGTCGAGCATACTGTTCAAGATGGCTCGCGCTACATTTGTGTGGGTTTGGATGCCCTGAGTGCTGCTGATGAGCTTGTGGAGGGAGTGTCATTGGACCTGCAGCAGGTGATTGGGAAGATGAGGCAGGCTACACACACAAAGTATGTGCCCAGCATTGACTTTGGAGCCAACAAGGTTGCGGTGCTCCACACACTCATTCAGGTTAGCCCTGCTGTCTCAGTTGTTGGCACATGCAGGCATGGAGCATTGCCTTTGTGATGCTGTGTGTTCCACGCAGGCCCATTTATGTCATTGGTACGACATGCATGCGGTGCTTTCATGTAACATCTCGTTTCTCAGTTCAGTGATGCACTCACATTGAGTGCAAATCTGAGTGTCATCTTTATGCTGTCTGGTGAAACTTCAACGCATTGCATCAGTTTCACCACATGCACGCTTCTGCCATGGCAGACACAAATTCATAACAGTCTTTTGTCAGCGTGTAGCGTTGTGATTGCTGCTTGTTCATCAACACTGTCACATGGATTCAAAAATATCCTCCATAGGTTTGCAGGAAGAAGGCAGCTGTTGATTGGACAATACCTACAACCATGCATGACTGTCCAGGGCACCAAAGTACTTTTTGCATTTTCCTGTGCCTACTTTCATGACCGCAATATATGACTCACATACTGTATTGTCTTGGTGCAGCAACAGAGCGTGAAGAAGGCTGAAGTGGCAGCATCCAATGCCATGCAGGATGTGCAAAACTACACAGCAGCTACTGCTGCTGCATCACTGCAGCCTGCATCATTGCCAAAGCAGCCATCTGCAGATCAAGGTACGTGTTTCATGCTGAGATGCAATGCCATGCTGGTGTATGCGGCTTTGCCAACATTGTGCTGAGCCAACAGACTAGTCTAGAAGAGTACTCTTTAAGTCACTTATGGCCAGCAGATTGCTTCAGCATGTATGTTTGCCGGCGATGGCTTCCCACGTTACCGCAAAGCAAGCGTTTCACATCAGCCTGACGGGGTTTCAAACAGATTGCTGACTGCCACAATTTCATGTGATACAGCGGCTCAGACGGTGACCATAGTCATCAAGGTTGAGGAGCCCGTCTACCTGACTCTGCAAGCGGGTGACGCCGACGGTTACGAGCAAGAGATCACTGACCTCAGAGCCGAGCTAGTCAGAGTCAGGCGGTGCTTGGAGGAATCTTATGCGCAACTGGCTGATAAAGGCGGTGCCTTGGAAGCCGCCCAAGCGATGCTTGCTGAGGCACACGATGCGTTGACCATAGAGCGGCAGATGACTGTGAGTCTCAAGGAAAAGATCAGAACCAATTCAGGCGTGCCATCGCTGCTTCCAACATCAGGCAGCAATGCGGTTGCAGCCATCACCGGCGGGGAGGGCGCATCGGTGGCTAAGACGCTCAGCGGTGCTGTAGACGAGACCACAGACGGTGCTGTACGTGACATCAAACATGGTGCTGACCCGAGTGCTGACCCGAGTGCTGACCCTGCAGCTGCCAGTCCCACTGTCGGACGTTCCGCGAGACTCAGTCCACCACACGATCGGTACAGCTTGCACATATATGCTGTCACAGCAGCCATGCTTATGCGCATTTGATGGTGCAGGCAGAAAACATAATCTGCTTGCAGGCATGAGGCACTGACTGGAAACTGAACCGTGTGTATCTGCTCACCAATACGTTGGGTTTCAGAGCACACGAGCACATGAAGCATTCACCTCCACGCAGCAGAAGTTGTGTTGTGTCAAGTGAGCAGTTTGTGCTACGAGGTGCACACGCAAACACCAGCCTTGCACAATACCCAAATCAACCAAAGGCATCATTTACCAAAGGCATCAGCATTTGATTTGGTGTGTTGAGACTATACTGACTGTACTCAACATTGGTCAAGGCAAGACATCTCGCAGTGCGGTGCAGCTCAATTTTGAGTGCTTTGTAGGCTGCCAGAGGCGAAAGCCTGTCAAGACTCAGAAGCATGTCTGGACAATATTCCAGCATGCTGCAGTCCAACAAGTCTATAACAGCTACCCTAGCTCAGGTGAGCTTTGTACCCTTGCCTTTGACAGCTTCTCAGGTCATGTGAGGTATGCCTCATCTTGCAACTTGCCTCCACCTGTTCTCTGGCACACACTGCAGGCGCTCAGGACACAGTGACAGTTGCTAATGCTAATGCTAATGCTAATGCTAATGCTAATGCTAATGCTAATGCTAATGCTAATGCTAATGCTAATGCTAATGCTAATGCTAATGCTAATGCTAATGCTAATGCTA